>Ga0308410_1000604_pt1 | contig 19493 bp, 17 predicted proteins | sample HotsprOSTMatCore_FD_203467 | JGI IMG/M metagenome (GOLD analysis project Ga0308410, IMG submission 203467) | Hot spring phototrophic mat microbial communities from Octopus Spring, Yellowstone National Park, Wyoming, United States -... | ecosystem: Environmental > Aquatic > Thermal springs > Hot...
TGTTTGAAACGTTTCCCTGAGGATAGCGCGATTCTTGTATTTTTTCCCAAGGAGGAGGGAGTTCGCTGGCAAGTCAGAAAAATCTCTCACCGCCCACGTCAAGGCCAACCCTTTATTGCGGGTCCCCCTTTTGCCAGAGGACCCCACGGACTGCAGCTGTTCCTCACGTCCTTTAGAGCCGCGATTGAAACTTGCGATTCTGGATCCGGTTTTTACACCCTTGTTGCCGCAAGGTCCTCCGGCTCTTTCTGGGAAGGCCTCTCGTGCGGCGGAGGTTGCGGTTCTTCTCGCGAACGTCCCGTTCCTGGCCCCACAACAAATCCCTCTGCTTTCCCGACAATAAGAGCAGCACCAATCAGGGCCACCAGTAATATACCAGCGAGTATTTCTAGGGCGAGCAAATATCTGTTATACAATTCGCGGCCGAGGGCAAAGACGTGGAATTCTTGAAGCACTCCCTTGGATCGATTACCCACCTCGGCAGACCACTCTGTGAGCTCTCCCGTGCCCAATAAGGTGATGGTAGTTCCTGCTGTCAAGACAGCGATCACGATGCCCGTCAGGGAGACAGCTATCGGCCGGAATACGTTCATGTCGTAGGGAGCTTGTCCTTCGGGCTGGGCCAGCATCAGCACAAACAGGAAGATTACCAGGATCGCCCCTGCATAGATCAGCAGAGTGGCCACTGCCAAAAATTGCGCGCCGGCCAGAAGGAGCAGCCCGGAAGTACCTAAGAGAACCACCCCGAACCACACCGCACAGAAAATAGGATGCCGTGTACTTACCGTGCACACTGCAGCAAAGAGGGTTACTAGGGAGAAAAAGTAGAAAAAGACCGAAAATCCCCAATCCCCAATGGGGACCAATCGTGATAGCAAAATGCCAAGTCCCAAGATCCCGAAAGCCGAGGCCAACATCCGACCCAAAGCAGTGGGAAACGTCAGTCCGATAGCCAAAGCAGCGGAAATTAAAACCACTACTAAAACCAGGTCGGCCATGTTGCCTAGCTCCAAGGTTTAAGCTTAAACGCGCGCGAAGAAGCCAGAAAAATACAGATCTTAGGCCACTGTGAGCTAGCCGTGTACATTTAACCGTCTACACAAGGTTCCGATCCGCAAAACGCCGGTTTGGTCGACGTTGCCGGATTCTTCTAGCCTTCGGGCAACAGTCCACCCTTCTCAGATCGGTCCGTATCGGTCCCATTTCACAAGTTAATTCCAAGAAGCTCTGGGAAAAAAGGGGCCCTGGCATAAGTGAACGCTACGGGCCCCCATATATTAATAAACAACGCTAACGGCCTCCGTATATTAATAAACTCGTAACTTATCCGGCGGATATTTTCTCCTTCGCAGAGTGTCCGGATCCACCGTCCTCCTTTATGCCCCAGAACGCCGCACGATTACGGCCCACAGTCTTCTGTCCAAGCTTCCCACTACCGCGTCTCGCCCCTTTCTCGAAGCCTTTCTGCGGCTTGTTCAGCCACGTGGTCAAAGGTTTCCGCTTCCGGAAGATGCCATCCGACTTCTTCCTCGCTTTCGGGTGGTAGAACCGCCTCGGCAAAGAGCTTTTCAAGAGGCGGTTCTGCGTCCTTCGTCCAGTCGTATACCAGCAATAGTTTGCTCTTATCAAAGACCATCTCTTCCCGGCTTTTCCCTGTCAAGGCGTAAAGACTTGTCAATTCGATCGCATCGACCGGACATGCTTCTTCACACATTCCACAAAAGATACATCGTAAAAGATCGATGGTGAAGCGTTTGGGATACTTTTCCCGATCTGGCCACGGGCTTTCCGCCGCCTCGATGTCGATGCAGCGTGCCGGGCAAATTGTAGAGCACATAAAACACGCGACACATTTGACCCGGCCTTGTTCGTCACGGTTTAGTCTATGGAGACCGCGGTAAATGATCGGATCGGGCGACTGGTAAGGTTCATCCGGGTACTGCAGCGTGATCTTCTTGCCGAAAAGGTGCCGAACAGTTGTCGTAATGCCCTGAAATATCAACGGAAGATAGGTCCGCTCCGGAGGACTTAGCGGATCTTCGTTCACCCAGCGGATTTTCTTGTTAAGCCCTTCTCGCACGCGAAGTTCCTCCCAACAACGGCACTAAAGGATTTGCCAATGATTTCTCCTCTACGCCTACACGCCGCCGTACTTCCATGTTCTGGCAGCCAAGTCTTGGCTACTGTGTTCGGTTTTTGGAGTTGTTCACAAGGAAACGCGGAACCACCGGAAATTTCTCGATCGTCTTGGCGAAGAAATCTTCGATCATTTACTCAGTTTAGCGTCACTTACTTCTTACTGCCGACAGCTAGTTTAGGCCTAACGGCAAATAGAGTGGAGTACCTTCGGGGCCTGCTGAAGTGAGCCCTTTCTCGTACTTCAAGTTTGTGTTAAAGTTTCCACCAGACTGTTTGTAGCTACCTTCCCCAGATGGAACTTACTTTCCTACAACAGAACTTTTTCGCCTGGCAATTGTGGTCGCGGTCGTCGAAGATATCCTCTCTTCTCGCTTAGTAGCCCGTTCATTTACTTAGGTATTACTTAGGTTTCTGCTACTTGTCACAATTCCACCGGAGGTTTTCCGGCACTAAAGAATCGCGTACAAAGCGTCAGGTGGAAAATTTCTTCCTTCTGCATCTGGAGAATCCGTGGTAAGCTTCAGTCTACCGGGTCACGAGGTGGGGGACCCAGTTTTGCATCGGCGCGCTTTCGGCAATTCCACACTCCCCGTATGTTTTTCACGCTTGGATTCATGCAGCAGCCGAAGGGGTTAGCATCCGCTGGTGTGGTCCAGTATATACTCCCCGAGGTCGGTTATCATACCAGGGCGGGGAGAACCAAGCTGTAACAGCCCAAACTACCGCTAAAGAAGTCCATCCTACCAACGCTGCTTGCCAGCTGAAAATGCTTCCTGCCCAATAAATCCAGCAGGCAACCTGCAGTACGTGAATCAGTCCCCACGGTAGCAGCACCTTCCATGCAAGATCCATCAGCTGGTCAAAACGGAACCGCGGCCAACTCCACCGGACAATCATGAAGCTTAGAATGACAAAGAGCACCTTTGCAAAAAATACTAATACCCGTAGTAGCGCGCCGCCCCAACCAACTTCCTGTGTGCCCCCGGTAAGTCCCCAGAAGTGCCACCCACCGAGAAACAGGACCACAATAAGGAAAGACGCAGCAATCATGTGCAAATATTCGGAGACGAGCAACGCCATGAGTCGCATACCGGAGTACTCGGTATGATATCCTCCTACGAGTTCTTGCTCGGCCTCGGCCAGATCAAAAGGCAGTCGCCCAGCTTCCGCGCAAATAGCGATGAGGAATATAAGAAATCCCAGCGGCTGAACGAAAATATTCCACCATCCCGTTTGTGACTGGGCAAGGATAATCTCATCCAAGCGAAGCGATCCGGCTGAGAGGATTACTCCCAAGATGGCCAAGGTCAACGGTACCTCGTAGGAGATTAGTTGGGCGGCACTTCTTACCCCCCCGAAAAAGCTGTATTTATTGTTGCTTGCCCACGAAGCCAATGCCACGCTTAGGATTCCGATACCACCGGCAGCAAGGAAAAGAAGGATGCCCGCATCGAGCCAGGGAACCAAGATAAGTCGGATCTGGTAGACCTGGCCGTCAGCTAACCTAATCGCAGGAAGCACACTCCCAAACGGGATCACAGCGAAGGCCATAAGCGCTGTCACAAGGGCGGCAATAGGGGCCAAGGTATACACAACGCGATCCACATGAGCCGGAGTAAACTCCTCTTTGCAAATAAACTTCACACCGTCCGCAATAGGTTGCCCCAAACCGAATAATCGAATTCGCGTTAAAGGAATGCCTACCCGATTGGGCCCTAAACGGTCCTGAATCCAGGCTGCAATCCACCGTTCCACCAAAACCAAATAAGCGGCGGCAAACATTAACCCTGCAAGAAGGAGGGCTGCTTTTACGAAGATCTCCAAGATGATAATCCAAGTCACCGCTTGTAACTCCTGCCTTCAATTTACCTTGGCCTGAGGCAGATAAAGCCTAAAGAAATGGGTTTTCGTGTACATCCAGGGTTTCAGTGCCCTTGGAATTTCTCACCACACCCGCAGTGGCCGGGAAATTCTTCGGACTTGGCGATTCTTGTATGTCTTATGTCAAAAACGCGGTCCCTCTGTGCACGCTGCCGGAGCAGGCGCGCAGAAGCATCACTTGTCGCGCGCCCGTGAGGCTTAAATTTTCATTACCGAACAACCCCTTCAACTCATGCAGGTGATCTTGACCAACGGTCTTTGTCCCGGATCTTGCTCGTGCCTTATGCATTCATGAGAGAATTTTCTTCCTCGTTCAGAGGATAGGCGGCCAGGAGGTTCACTCGCAGATCAATTCCCGTCTCCGGAACCGGGGGTAGGGCAGCCCGAAAATATGGGATCTCCCGGGCGAGCTCTTCAAGCACTTTATCCGGGCGATAGGGGCCCTCGTAACCGGCCAATTGCCAATACAACTTTCCTTCCGGGAATACATTCCGCGGCGGACGAATCGCAGCAGGAACTGACTGCAGGCGATGGTGCCGATTCACATAGCTCCCTGGTCGCTCCACCCAGGCAGCACCGGCGAGGATATATCGCGCAACTTTGGTGACAGCCGATGGAAAGAGCTCGTGCAGGATAATGGAAATATCGAGTTCGGAAAGCCCTAAAAACCATGACCCGAGATCGCACCCTTCTGGATAACCACCGCTTATCCACACGGCCTGAGCCCCATGCCGGCGGATCACAGCACTTAACTCCTCGACCTCCACCACGTGACCGGAAAAGTGGGCGATAATTTCGCTTACTCCCAGCCGGTTCGGGCATTTTTCTGCGGAGATCGTGAATTCTCCCGGGAATCGCTCATCTTCTCCCACCCTTGGCACATAGCCAAGAACAAGCGGAGCGCGCGGATCGATCTGGCGGATAGCCTTTGCCAAAAGGTAGGCTTCCTCGACGGTCAAAAACGGCGACAGAACTGCAACCAAACGCTCGGAGCGATTTAAAAAGGAGAGGAGTTCGGCCGGAAGGTCGTTTGGATGGATTTCGGTCCAGCACTCGCCGTCTTTCCGTCGCGCGCCTAGCAATCGGCGTGGTGAGTGTACCTGCCTATAAGAGTATCGGCCATCATTACAGATCCACCACTTATTAACGAATAGGTTTTCTCGGGGGCGAAGCCGCCAAACATGATCTTGGTTCTCATCCACCCAAATCGAGCACCCCGTGGCACAGTGGACACAGATCCCCGGGTGGGATTTTAGGTACCAAACCCGCTGTTGATACAGGAAGTCCTTATCGCCCAAAGCACCGACAGGGCATAGATCTACGACATTTGCGGAAAGTTTGTTATTCAACGGAAATCCGGGGTAAATATCGATTTCCTGATGGCATCCCCGGTCACGCACCATCAACTCGGAGGTGCCGGAAATTTCCCGGGTAAACCGCACGCAACGCGTGCACATAATGCACCGGTCGATGAAAAGAGTGATCTTTTCTCCGATATCTTTGCGACGGCTGGTAAAGGGTCGCCAGGTTGCCCGACGCTCCTTAACGCCATACTGAAAGTAGTAGTCTTGCAGAAGACACTCGCCGGCTTTGTCGCAAATCGGGCAATCCACTGGGTGACGAAGCAGGAGGTCTTCTTGCACCATCGCTCTTGCCTGCTGAACCTTAACACTCTGCGTCACCAGGACCATCCCATCCATCATAATAGTGTTGCACGCAGGCATAAGCCGGGGCAAGAAACTGATTTCGCCGGTCTGCGGGTTCCGCGTGCCAACCTCGACGAGGCACATCCGGCAACTGCCGACAACAGAAAGGCCCGGGTGCCAGCAGTAATGGGGAATTTCAATTCCGGCTCGGCGCGCAATCTGGATGCCATTGAGCCGTTCTCTTTCGTCAAACTCTACGAGAATTCCGTCAACAAGAACCGTCGCCATTGTTAAGAACCCGATACGAATTTATGTCAGTGGTTAAAAGCTTCCGGATTCGAAGAATCCTTTCCAACGCTTTTTGATGTCAGCGCGCTATCCTTGGAGGATAGGAGTTACTGGCTGCCGGAATCCTGCTGAGTTTTTCCGAGAATGAGCATCGGTGGTCTACTCGGTCTCGAAGTTGTTGTCAAAAGGGCGGCAAGTTCCTCGGCTCCCTCGCTGCGGATCGGCCTCCATGGTTGTCGGGCGATCTCCCGGCCGAAGGGGCAAATCCAGTTCGACCGTTGCCGCCGCGAACAGGCCGAATCGATACTAAACCGGCAGGAGCTGCTTCCCGTAAGACGACTACCCCCGAGGGAACACGTCGTCGATAGCCGTGCGGGTTTGTGCGTTTGATGTAGTCTTCCAGTTCCTCTCGGAATTTTTTCACCACAGTTTTTAGCACATAAGCCGCCCCGTCGGCCAATCCGCAAATAGTAGTACCGGGGGTAATTCCGATGGAGTTTCCTATTTCTAGGAGAGCGTCCAGATCCACGAGTCGTCCTTCACCGCGTCGAATCTTTTCGATAATCTCAAGAGCGTATGGAACTCCCTCGCGACAGGGGGTACATTGTCCGCAACTTTCATGGGAGAAAAATCGGCACCCGTTATGAAGGAGGTTGACAATCGGATAGGTATCGTCGAGGACCGCAACTCCTCCTGTTCCCAAGCCCATGCAGCCAGCTTGAACAGGGCCTGTGAAATCTAGCGGGGTCTCTAGTTCGTCACTGCTGAGGACCCCCGTGCTGATTCCTCCGACGACGACTGCCTTAACCTTCCGTCCTTTCCAGACCCCACCTCCGTATCTCTCGATGAGTTCTCCACATGGGACCCCTAGCGGCAGCTCGTAAGCGCCGGGTCGCATTACGTGTCCGCTGAGACAATAGATTTTGGGCCCAAAACTCCCGGAAGCGGGGGGACAATTGGGGGGAGGAGGGGTCCCTATCGAGCGAAACCAATCGGCTCCCCTTCGCAGAATATGGACGACACACGCTAACGTCTCCACGTTGTTGACGACGGTGGGTTTGCCGAATACTCCCCGCACTGCCGGAAAGGGTGGTTTGATCCGCGGATAAGGACGCCTACCCTCAAGGCTGGCGATAAGGCCGGTCTCCTCGCCACAAATATAGGCCCCAGCACCTCGGTGGACGTGCACCTCTAAAGAGAACTCGAGGTTGAGAATGTTTGGTCCTATGTAGCCCGCTTCCCTCGCTTCTTGGATTGCCTCCTGAAGGCGGCGGTAAGCAAGATGGTACTCGTAGCGAAGATAAATATAGGCCACGCGAACCCGAGTCGCATAGCAACTCAGGATCACCCCTTCTAATACTTGGTGAGGATCACACTCTAACTGAATACGATTACAGAAGGTACCCGGCTCACTCTCGTCGGCATTTACACACATGTAAAATGGACCGGGATGATCCTTCGGCAAAAACGACCATTTGAGGGCGGTGGGAAAGCCGGCTCCCCCTCGTCCCCGAAGGCCACTCCGCTCCACCTCGTAGATTACCTCTTCCGGCGATCTTTCACGCAGGACGCTGCGAAGTGTTTCGTACCCGCCCGCGGCCTCGTATACGGAGCGTTTCCAAGAGTTTTCCTTATGTCTGTTAGCTAAAAGCACAGGTTCAAAGGCGTTCACGGTCTCTTTTACCCCTTCCAAATTGGCAAAAGAATTGTGTACCCGCCGGCTGGTTGTCTCGGTGTAGCCAAGTTAGGCCAGATATCCTGCTGTTGGTTCTCGGAGGTTACTCTGGCCCTCCGACGACAAAGGTTATTCGCAACAAAATTTGCTCCTTCTACCCTTGCCTCAGCACAAAGCAAGCAACCTAGATCACTTGGTTTGAATGCAGTGTTTCCGTTTGAGTTTTCGCCTCCCGGCGAAGTTCCCGCAGAATTTCTTCCGCTCTTTCCTGGGAAAGGTGTCCTTCGAGGCGATCATTGATGAGGATTGCGGGGGCAAATTCGCACACTCCTAAGCACTCTGCAGCTTCCAGGGTGAACAAACCATCCTCGGTGGTTTCCCCGGGAGCAATCCCCAGCGACCGACTCAGGTACTCTAGGAGTTCTTCACCGCCGCGGCAGGCACAACTTAGGGAGCGACAGACCCAGATCCGGTACTTACCGAGGGGCTTATCGCGTTTAAAAAAACTGTAAAAGGAAACAACGTCTTCGATTTCCGCTGGATGGACCTGGAAGATTTCCGCCAACTCTTGGACGGCTTTTTCGGGAACGTAGCCTAACGTTTGCTGGACCAAATGGAGAGCAGGTAGCAAAGCGGCTCGGCGGTCTGGGTACCGAGAGAAATAACTTTCAATTTCCTGGCGGACATTCGGTCCTAGCAATTGTTGGGCTGCGGCGATTTCTTGCGAGCTCATAGTTCGTGGTTTGTTCTGCTGATTGGCTGAAGGCTAGTGAATCTGAATTCCCCGATAATCGGGCCAGCTAACCCCTTGTGGGAAAATTGTTGCTCGGCATAGTCCAAGGGTGTCTCCTCCTGAGGCCACCCCAATTGGCCGTGAGCGCGCAACCCTCCCCAGGGTGTGGTCCTTCGGGGAAAACTTACTTAGCTCGATTCATTCCCTTCCGAGTTTAACCGTGAAAATTACAAGCAGTTTGCAGAGTCACTGTGTTATCGAGCAAATCGGCCACTTAGTTCTAATTTGCAAATTCCTGAAAGCATGTGCTTTCCGAATTGTTGTTTATTCCGTACAAATCCTGGTCATTTTTTCTGTGGTTTTGTGTTGTGTTCGGCGTGAAACGAGATTTGGGCCCGCACAAAGGTTCAAAAGGTTAGTTCTCAATTATCAAGCTGGTTTCCACCTCCGAGGGTATTTCCTCGCCGGCAAGATGTTCATGATCCGCCGAGATCCCCTCGGAGTTCATTTTGGCCGGTTCCGACGCCAAGCTGGTAGTTACCGGTTTTGATCCAAAGCGGTTCCCGTGGCAGCTTCTGATTTACGGCATTGCAGATCGTTAGGTAGTGCCGGCCGGAACTTAGCAAGTTCGGTTTCCGCTGCCTGGGAAGCTGTCAGCGGTCTAATTCGGCGGCGATAATGTTCAAACTTCCGAGCACCGCTACAACGTCGCTCAAGCGGTGGCCCCGGATCAAATGGGGGAATAATGCAAAGTGAATAAAAGACGGGGGCCGGCAGCGCGCTCGGTAAGCGGTGTCACTACCATTGCCCACGATATAAAATCCTAGTTCCCCATTCGGTGACTCAATGCAACTATATACCTCTTCCAGAGGTGTGCGGAAGCCGCGATTCCACATCACCAGCTCGAAATGCTGGATCAAGCCTTCGATCGTGTTGTAGACTGCGGGTTTAGAGGGCAGAGTAACCCGATGTCCTACGTCCACATTGACCGGACCGCTCGGCAGATTTTCAACAGCCTGCTGAATAATCTTTAGGCTTTCCCGCATTTCCGCCATGCGGACTAGGTACCGGGCATAGCAGTCGCCACCTTCAGCACAGCAAATGTCGAAGTCGAAGTCACGGTATGCTAAATACGGTTCGTCTTTTCGCAAGTCGCGAGTTATGCCACTTGCCCGCGCTATCGGGCCGCTCGCCCCCCGATTGATGGCTTCTTCCTTCGTTAAGACCCCGATGCCCTTTGTTCTGTCAATAAAGATTCGGTTCCGGTTGAGGAGTCGCTCCATGTCGTCCAAAGCTCGAGGGAATTTCCGAACGAACTCGCGGATAAGTTCTATCGCCGTAGGGCTAGCGTCGTACATTAGGCCCCCCACGCGCGTATAACTGTTTGTGAAACGTGCCCCGCACAATGCTTCTAAGATTTGATAAATATGTTCGCGAGGGTTAAACGCGTACATGAAGAAAGTGAAAGCCCCTGTATCGAGACCGACCGCGGCATTGCAGACCAAGTGATCTGCGATCCGAGCCAACTCGGCAACAATGACCCGCAAATACTGGCACCGGGGGGGAACCTCGATTCCTAAAAGTTTTTCCACCGCAAGATGCCACGCCACATTGTTCGCGACGCACGAGCAGTAATTCATCCGGTCGGTGACGACCACATACTGGTTGTAGTTGAGGTGTTCCCCCAGCTTTTCGAATCCGGAATGCAGGTAGCCGATATCGGGCATCGCATCCACCACCCGTTCACCTTCCAACTTGAGCACAAGTCGCAATGTGGTATGGGTGGCGGGGTGCTGCGGCCCAAAATTCATCGTCCAGATATATTCTTCCGCCTCGTCGTAAGCCAGATTACCGGCGAAATCGGCTCGATACAGTGGCATAGCAAACCCCGACAATCTGACAGTAATTGCCTTGCGTGAGTATACAGCCGGTCTATCCCCAGATAACCCCTTGCAAACCCACACACTTCCTTGGACTGTGTTAGTTCGGGACTCGTTTCCTAACGCGAAATGTTTCGCTACTGAGTTTCCTAACGAGGATATTTTCTTACCGAAAGATGATCGGGCAACGTTTCAAGCGGTAAACCTCCGTTTACGAGCCTTGCCAATGGTGGCTCCAACGGTGTCGCCTTGCGTTTTTCTACCGGGACCGGAGAATTGGGGTTCGCGACAGGTTTCTTACAAATCTTACAAACCGGCCGCAATTTCTTTCCCGATGGCCCAGATTTTCCTTAAGTCGTTTCTTTCGGAATGGCCCAGATATTCCTTAAATCCTTCCGCCTATTTGAATATCCCAAATCTGCGGTTTTGGCGGTTGTCTGTCCCGATGCTTTCTTCCTTTGATCATTCAGTTCCAGATTGATCGTCGTGTTAACCTTCCGGATCACAGGGTCAGGCAGGAGGTTCGAGCCTCCGGGAGTGATTTCATCGAACCTCCAAACAGCACGCCCGGGTCACAATATGCAGGCATGCGGTGGAGCTGCCAGTCTTCAAGTTAGGAATAGGCTTGCCGGCGTTTGAATTATCGACCGTTTCCGGATCTTTTAGCTGCTCGTCTACTTTGTTGCTTTTTTGCTTTTTAGTCGAACAATAGGTTTGCTTTTTAGTCGAACAATAGGAAATTGTTACCTGCGGGCGGGATTCGGTTACCTACCGGAAAAATTCTTTGCTTGACGCCCCGTCCGAGTGGTACTGGATCGGCTCGAGCGATCGGGCTGGCAAAAAATCCAAACTGGAAAAAATCCAAATCAGCTATGCGGGGGAAAACCAACCTTCTAAAAAGTGAGAGATGCTTTAGTTGTCTTGTTGGTTACAAAAAACACCCGTTCGGGGGTAGCGTGCCTCAACCCTCGGCCCGGGTGATCACCGGCAGATTATGCCGCTCTCCTTTACCTTGCAGGGGATAATCTTTCCGCAAAGGGTGATCCTCGAACGACTCCGGAAGAAGGATACGGCGGAGGTCCGGATGGCCTTCGAAGCGAATGCCGAACATATCCCAGACCTCCCGTTCAAGCCAATTAGCTGCCTCCCAAAGGGGAACCACCGAACGGACCACCGCCGTCTCCAGATCACAAAAAGTGCGGATGATAAGCCGCTCGCTCGTATCTGTATTGAGAACTTGATAAACCAACCCAAACCTTCCCCATCGCGGAGAACGCGGATAAGTGAGATAATCCACACAAGTGATATCCACCAACATGTCAAATCCGCACTCCTCCTTGAGGAATTTGAGTACGTCGAACAATTTTTCTCGCGGGATCACGATCCGTCGCATCCCACGAAATTCGCTCTGCTCTAAAACGTCAAATCTTTCTTGGATTCGTTTGATAACCAAAGACATCTTGTCGCCCGATTTCCCTAATCACATCCAAAACATTTCGCAAGCGCACAGCCGTAAGGACAGGCCCAGCCTGCTACTTTCTTGACAGAAACGTAACTCTCTTAAGCATCTCTCGCGTGAATTTTGGTAGCTACAGGTCGAGGATTTTATTTGCCCCCGGTCAAAGGGTATTGCTCCCCAGTCGATAGAATTGCCGCGGAGCCCGGCGTTAACCGTTGACAAAAGAGTAATATTTTGATGGTGTGGTGGCGGCTGCTATTTTTCCTATTTTACCAAGGCTCTATCGGGGCCGGCCGCGGACCGGGTTGTTCTTGTAACGCCCTTGGTGGAAGATTTCGGGCGGGCTGATCAAACTCGCGTCCTAAGAAGGTACCTTCTCTCTGGATTTTCTCCTGCAGATCGAGGATTGCCTGCAGGATCTGCTCCGGTCGAGGAGGACAGCCCGGGATATATATGTCCACTGGGATGAATCTATCGATACCCTGAACGACACTATAGGTATCGAACACTCCGCCGGTAGAGGCACACGCCCCCATCGAGATACACCATTTAGGCTCGTGCATCTGCTGCCAAATCCGCTGGAGCACGGGCATCATTTTCATGACGACTCTGCCCGCTACGATCAACAAGTCGCATTGCCGGGGGCTAAAACGGAAAACTTCGGCACCGAAACGTGCAATATCGTACCGACTGGCTCCGGTGGCCATCACCTCGATGCCGCAACAGGCCGTGGCAAAAGGCATGGGCCAAAGGCTATTTTTCCGGCACCAATTGACGAAGGCTTCCAACTTGGTGATCAGAACATTACCCGGCAAGGGTGTTACCGCCATGAGAAAACCCCTTTCCGCCAATCGTACAGGAATCCAATGGTCAAAAGCAGCAGAAAAATCAGCCCCCCGGAGAACGCAAAGGTAGAAATCTTCTCTCGGAACCTCACCTGCCGAGCGGGTACGTGGGGTGAGGGGGATTCCGGTTCCGGGCTCTGAGCGGCTACTATGTCGTTTTGGGGAAATGCTTCCCAAAATGCCGGCTCTTCGCGAAGTACTGATGGAGCGGAAGCTTCCGACCGGGACGGCATCCAAAGCACGGCCCAGGGATAAAGGAATAGTAACTCCACGTCGAGCACTAAGAAGGCGATGGCCATCAGGTGAAACCGCACGTCAAATCGTCGCCTGGCTCCGTGGATAGGGTCCATGCCGCTCTCATAGGGCATGTTTTTGACAGGATTCGGCCTGGTGGGATTAATGACACGACCGAGCAGAACCAAAAACACCGCCAGTGCTGCCGCAAGGAGTCCAAAAAGAAAAATAGCAATAAGAGCTGCAAATCCCGGCTCGCCCATCCACCAAAGCCTCCTTTGAGCTATCGGGCATTTTAAGCTTCCCTAATTCCCGGGTCAACAAGCCCGGCTCTTTGAAACCATAGCTTATCCGGAGTGTGCTCTTTGGGCCAAGGAGGAGGACTCACCGAGTAGAGGGATGGGAGGGGAACGGCTTGGGTGTGATGCTTACAGTTTTGCCCGATGGAGCTGAAAATAACGTACTTCGGGGGCCTAGAGTGTTTTCATCGGTGGCCAATGGGCCGTCTGAGACCGGTAGATATAAGGGGGGATGAGGCAGGAGGTTCAGGGCGGCGGAGCCACTTGCGGCAGTGGTTTTTCACCGGCACGAAGGCAACCGTTCCTTATTAAGTCTTGGAGCCAGTTTCTGTGGGTGTCGAACGATTTTGCCGACGCGACAGCGGTTCGGGAGTTTGCCTCCGGCTTCCGAATGGTTTTGCACAGTACGCCCCGGGTGTGTACAGAGTATGCCCCGGCTGTATACTGGCATTTACCCAAGCGGAGAATAGGGCTATCAGGTGGTGACGGCAACAGAATGGGGACTTGTCCTTCCGAAGAGGGGGCATTAATGCCTGCTGGGAGCCAATGGCGTGGTTGCTCTCCCAAAACCGGGCGGAGTAACCGGACGAGCTGGGGGAAAGAAGCCAGACAAAAGACGGTCGGTCACGGCTTGGTTCAGCCCTGAAGTACCTCTGGCACAAGGGTTTCGGGGAGACATACCTTGTTGCCTGCCCGGATTCGATTCGCTAGCTTGGAACCTGGCCGGAGCGGCTCTAATTCGGTGAAGGAAAAAGTTTCGGTTCGGTAAAGCAAACAGTTTCGGTGCCCGGCGTGCTGTACTCTGAGGGAGCCAGGGTTTTCTTGAGGGAGCCAGGATTTTGTTAATCCGCCGTGGGGGAACGGCGGGTCTGGGCCGTTTCGTTTGGCCGGTTGCCGAAGGGACGGGACCCGGAGGGCCTTGTCGCCCGGCCTGTGCCGTCCTCTTGCTCGCGGACGAAGGCAGCTGATTAAAAAACCGTTTTTGGAGAGTTTAACCGGGAGGGCTTTGGTCAGTGATGACCGGCCAGCGGGGTCTCGGGAGAAAAAGGGGTTGCCGGCCGAAAAAAGTTGAAGATTTATTCGTGTTAGGGCTTGGAAGAAGCGAATCTTGCCAACCGTCCTTTCAGGGTTGGCGGAGTTTTTCAGGCAATATTGCTTGGGGTGACCACTTCGCGATTTATCACGCGAACGGCCGGGTAACCCGCGGGAGTATCCCGGGCATCCAAGTTTCGTCGAGGGGGCGGTCTCCGGGCAAGCGGAGAGATCTGAAAAGACGGTTTCGTCAGTTAGTTGAGGATAAGGGGCCTCCGGGCAAGCGGAGAGCTCCCTACCCCGGCGTGAAGAGCCCTGCCGGGAGTTGTGGCGGCTTCATGCCCGTAGGGGCTCGGATTTGGCGTTGGCGGCTTCTATCGGGTCAGGCATGCCAATCAAAGCACCGTCAAAAGTGGCATCCGGGGCTCGACTTGCGAATGGCCTATTCGTTGTGGCTACCGGCTCGGCGTAAGCTTCGAGGAGGATAGAAGTTCGTGGCCGGCCGGGCCAATGTAGGCCAGTTCCAAGTGGCAGACCTCCGATTTTTAATAGCAGGGGTGAGTGTGGCGGCTTGGTTCTTCCTTCGTGAGGGGCGGGGTCTCCCGAACCGAAGTCGGGGGAAGTTACCGCTGGGAACGTGGGCCTTCGGCCCTCGGAATGAAGCGAAGTGACAAATAAGGCGTGGGGATACCCGTGAAAACCCGCCCGGTAACCGGAAACGACAGGTGTCCTGGTTTTTGTCTAATTTGCCTCGGGAGGTATGTTACCATGCTACCTCTGCAAACGCCGAACAAGTTGGGATGGCGGTGGGGAGCGATTTGGTTTGGATGGGTTTTGTGCTTAGCGGCCTTTTTGCCCGGGCAGACCTGGGCTGCCGACTCGCCGGAACCCTCGACCGCGGCGAAATCGTCAGTGACCGGAAAATCAGGGTCCCAGCTGGCCTTCGGGTGGGAAAACTTGCTACCGCTCGGGGAGAACTTGCTGGCCTCGGCACAAAAAAGCTGTTGTGGAGAACCTTCGGCCGAGCCGGCGACGGAAGCTGCCACTGCAAATGCCAACCCAACGGATGGGCAACCAACAAGTGCTGATGCCGCTACTGATGCCCCAGAAAGCAAAGGGGCACAAAGTACATCCCGCTTGGTCACACCAGAACCAAGGCCGCAGGAAAAAGCCGAACGGGGAGTTTGGCGGCCGCTCTTTAACGGCAAAGACCTCGAGGGTTGGGTCCCCAAGATCCGAGGCTACCCCCTGGGCGAAAACTACGGCAACACTTTCCGGGTGGAAAATGGCGTGCTAAAAGTAGTCTATGATCCGGAGTATTATCCCCAGTTTGAGAATCGGTTCGGCCATCTGTTTTACCGGGAGAAGTTTTCCCACTACAGGCTTCGGGTGGAGTATCGGTTTGTCGGCGAGCAATGTCCGGGTGGGCCAGGTTGGGCCTTCCGTAATAGCGGCATCATGCTGCACTGCCAAGATCCGAACACCATGACCGTGGAGCAATCCTTCCCTGTGTGCATCGAGGTGCAACTGCTGGGGGGTGGGGGAACCGGCCGTCGGCCTACCGCCAACCTGTGTACCCCCGGCACCCACGTCGTCATGGACGGCAAACTCTTTACACCGCACTGTACTAGCTCCCGCTCCAAAACCTACCACGGCGACCAGTGGGTCACTGTCGAAGTCGAAGTTCACGGTGCTGGGACCATCCGCCATTATGTAAACGGGGAACTAGTGCTCGAATACGAAAAGCCCCAGTTGGACGACGGAGACCCCGACGCCAAACGTCTGCTGGCGGCCGGTATCAGCCGACTTCTGCACGAAGGGTACATCTCCCTCCAGAGCGAAAGCCACCCAATCGAGTTCCGTAAAGTCGAAATCATGATCCTGCCGGACTCACCCGAAAACTAGGATCCTTCTTGCAGAGAGGGTTGCTTTCGGTCTCATTGGGGCGTCGCTGCCTCGGGGGCATTTCAGAAGGCAGTTTGCGTAAGGGCATACCTTCTCCATTTGTACGGGCAAAGACTTCCCAGAATAAATAGACGGACTTCCCAGAAGAAAGAGACTTCCCCGAAGAATCTGTGGAGCCGGCAAGGAGTTGCGGTTCCAAAGAATAGTAGGTGTTTGTTGGGGACGCCGGAAGATGCCGTTCCCGGAAGTGGTGCGGTTGGCTCGGTGGACTCGGGTTTTCGTCCGGCCAGGCACTGGAGGGCATCCGGGAGAGGATTTACCTTGGAGTTAGCAACCAGGTGGCTCTGTGGCTTCGCCAAAGTGTGCCACGGCTTCGCCAAAATATGAGGCTGCCAAAGCTTTCTTGGGGATGAGGAGAAGAGGATGTTCAGGGAATGAGACGAAGAGGATTTGCACTAGTGGCCTGTCAAGTGGCCCTAGTTGTTTATCAACTGGAAGAAGCCAAAAAATCGCGGAGCCAAGGGTGTTTCCACGGCCGGATTCCCTTTTGCCAAGGGAATTGGAATGAGAGAGATATCGATCCTTGTTGGCGGGGCAAACCGATACCCCGTTCGCCACCTTACCGCAGGTGGCGATTTGCTAAGGCCCTTAGGTGGCTGAAAGGGGGCCCAGGGTTCATGGCAGGCTTGCATGGCCCCCGCCAAGCGGAAAATTCTGCTCCTCCGGCACAACTGATTCATCATCCTCTTCATCAGGAGGGGATCGACCCCCGCCGGATTTTCTGCGTCCAGTTCGGCGAAATTTCTATTTGAAAAGATTACAACAGTCGATTCTTACCTTTTCCCTTTGGCTCGAGAGGCAGATTTTCCGTCCAGAGGCAGATCCTCCAATGCACGTTCAACCGGAAGGCTCACAAGGGGGAAATGAATTTTCGTTCTTCGACAAGGTCCAGCAATTGGCCGATTGGGTACCCCGAGCAAAAGGCATTTTAGATCACCGCGACGTTCGCGTGCTCCTTCTTGGAAGCTCGGCCTTAGGAATTGAGCATTGGGCGGGTAACTTAAGAGGTCGAATTACCGGTTTAGACTTTGAACCCTTGCTCTTGTGAGACACTGGCGGACTGGCAGGGATCGGTAAGGTGCTGCCCTTCTTGCCAGAGTGTGGTTTCCATCGGCTAAAAGAACGCTCTTTTGGGGAGGAAGTCCGCGGACAGGGAGGAGAACATCGGCGGAAGCAAGTCCACCTTCCCTGAGATGGAAAGAGTTTCTTGAGGTTGCGAGCAATTCTTCGTAAGTTGCAGTAACGAATAGAGTCTTATAGAGGTCCCAGACTTACTATTATGCCCGGGTGGATGCCAATTGCTAGCCTTGCGACCGCCAAAACCCTCATAAAACGGCATTTTGACAAAGCAGCACCGGTTGCGCGCAGACTGGAGCCGCCGCTTAGATCCAAATGTCTGTAAAGCCTGTTGGCCTTTCGGAATTTGCAGATCCTGCGGTTTTATCTTTTGGCTTGGTCATCGAAAACTTTTGGGGTGAGGAGGTGCAGGGAGTAAGACGGTTCCTCGCGGAGCCTGAGGGGCCAAGACTCCACACTCCCCACATCCCGCTCACCCCGCAAGGCTAGCTTCAGGTAGCCTTTTGACCAGAGGGGGCTTTTGCTGTGACTTGGCAAAGCTGCCCCGCTTCCAAAGACCGGGCAAGTTCGTCCGAGCAGGAGAGGAACCGACTCAGATTCGGTCAACACCTCCCGGTGGGGTAAGTACGGGTATGGCACGGAGCACTGCATGAGACTTCCAGCCCCAACCGGAGGGTGTGCCTGAGTTGACCCGGGCGGCGTGGTTGGGAGGGAAACCACCGGTCCCCCTAGGTTGTCTGGGATTCCTCAGGAGCTTCCTGACGGGGTCCTCGGGGTTGGGGGCGTCCCGGCCCGCGCGGACCTGGCATGCCTTTCCGCAGCTCCTCAATACTTTGCCGGAGTTCTTCCATCCGCCGCTGGATTTCCTTCATTTCCCGTTCGATTCTTTCCCTGAGCTTTTGCTCTTCTTCAAAGCTCCACCAGGGAGGTCCCGGCAGCCAGTATCTGCGTTCTTGTGGCCTTTCGGGCTGGGCCCCGGGAGGAACTCCGGGGCCAGGAGCTGCCGGCCCACGGAGAAGCTGCTCTACGTGCGGCCGGATATCCGCAGGCAGCTTGTCGAGTTCCTGTTCCGTCACCTCCCAGGACTCGCCATCCCGCTTGACGACAATCTTGGCCGGTTCATCTCCTTTTTTGGTGATCGTGATAGTCAAGTTTCCAGGTAATGGCGGAGTTTTCTCCGCGCGAGGCGGAAAGACGCGACCGGGGTAGAAGAATCGGAATCGGAAGGGACCACCTGGGCCACCAAAAAATTCCCACTCCGGCCATTCGAACCCACGCCACTCCCACCAAGACCGAGGCGGCTGTACGGGCAAGCCGGGCCGTTTCTCCGGAGTGACGGTCGTTTCGGCCTTTTGGCCTTTGCGAATATACTCGAGCTTTACTTCTCCGCCGTTTGCGGCGTTAATCACATCTAGAAGCTCCTGAACCGTTCGCAAGGGTTTCTCATTGGCACGGACAAGTACATCAAACCGACGCAGGCCGGCCTTTGCCGCCGGGCTATCTTTTAGTACCTCTTCCACCAACAACCCCACATTTTCTTCCAGCCCTAGGTGCTCACGAAGGGGGGGATCGACGGAGCGACACTGGATCCCTATCCACCATGGCCCAGGATTGACTACCCCGCCCACAACACCTCCGATCACCACGGCTGGCTCAAGAGGTTTGGGCTCCTCTTGAGAGGCCAGCACCTGGCCGAAAAACCCCAAGTTTGCCAAGGCCAAAAGCGTGAGAAGCGAAACCCAGGCTGTACCAAGCCTGAATGGTATCCGTTTCGTTCGGTTCATACCTGTACCTCCTTCCACTTCAACATCCTTCCACTTCTAAACCAAACCTCTTCCACCACTTTACACCGTCATGTTCCCCGCACTTAGGCGACCTGGCCGTCACGAAAAAGCACAATCGACGAAGTCAGTTCTTTCTCCTATTGTGGAAGTTCGCCCCATACAGCAACTGGATTTGTGGGAGTTCGCACCACAAAGCAGCTCGATTTCTCCCTGGTTATGCCGCTGGAACCTGGAGGGCAGTTGGTTTCCCATCAAAGATGAAACATGGCTTCCCATCACTGATAGAAATCAAAGTCCTGGGGCAAAATTGATACCTCTTCGACCGGCACGATTACACGGACTCCGTCCAAGGTAAGCCACTCCACCAGTTGTCGGTCGTACCGCAGAGCGTGTCCTTCGCGAAAGATCCGCTCCATTGGCAGCCAATCGGGGGGGCTGATGCCGGAAGGCGGCCAGCCGGCCGCATCTCCAGAGGGTTGATGGAGGACGTTTTCACTGCCCCCCGTTGTAACCGGGATAGCCACGGGATACGAGCCGGAATCGGAAGCTACCACAA
>Ga0308410_1000620_pt1 | contig 19299 bp, 15 predicted proteins | sample HotsprOSTMatCore_FD_203467 | JGI IMG/M metagenome (GOLD analysis project Ga0308410, IMG submission 203467) | Hot spring phototrophic mat microbial communities from Octopus Spring, Yellowstone National Park, Wyoming, United States -... | ecosystem: Environmental > Aquatic > Thermal springs > Hot...
CAGACCGCCAGCTCCCGCGGAGGTGGGTTTTTGGGACTGAAGGGGAGTGCTCTGCGGTCGAGTAGGAGAACCGGCCGAGGAGGCCTTCTCTTTTCGGATGTGGATTTCTTCCCACCACAGGCCTGGAGTTCTTACGGCCATTAAGGCCTGGAGAATTTGAGACGTAGGTCGACGATTCGCATGAGTAAGCCACTGGACCGCTTGCTCCCCCAGTTGCTGAAGTTCTCTCTGCCGATTTTCGACCTTTTCTTGAAGTTCTCTTTGGTGGGCTGTGGCTTCGCGGAGGAAGTCCCGGGTCCGCCGAAGACGTGATAACTCTTGCCCCAGCCAAAGATAGGTACCTAACATGGCCACCAAGGCAACTCCCAACAGGAGGACTCGCGGCCGAATCTCCCGCCGAGCTCGAAGTCGCTCCCGGTAGTCCGCCGGAAGAAAGTCGATGGAAAACGTAGGTTCCGCGAGGGGCATCAGACTTCCTCCCATAGGGCAAGACCCAAGGCGATATCCCAAGCCCCTTTGTGGGCCGTAACCGGGGCGTTTTCCAAAGGCAGAAACGGATCGCCGGCCCGCACACGCATACCCAAGCGTTCTCCCAGGGCTTGGGCCAACTCGGGGCTGCTTTCAGCTCCGCTGAGAATTAGCTCTCGGGGAGGGGATATTCGGAAGCTCACCGAGCAATACCGCAGGCACAGGATCAGTTCATGACTAAGTGCATCCAAAGGAGCGGCCAAGGCCTCGGCGATGGCCCGATCCACTTCCGGATCTCGGCCTTCCTCCCGGCGATCGCCGTGATGGCAGCGGAGGCCGGCCGCATCCTCCGCCGTAAGGCCCAGATATCGGGCAACAGCTTCATCGAGTTGGCGGGAGCAAAAGTCTATTTGCTTGATGAAATTCGGCTGGCCTCGGCTAACTATCACAAGAATGCTTCCAGTTTCCTGGATACTGAGGAAAGCGATCGTCTCTCGCCGGTCCGATTCCCTCCGGAGTTGCATCGCGTAGCAACGGAATAAGGCGGCCGGAGCTACTTCTAGTGCCCGGCACTGAAGGCCGGCCTCCTCCAGCAGACCAAGTTTTTTGGCGACAACTTGTCGCCGACACGCGAATACAATAACTTCTTGCCGAAGGGAATCTCCCTGGCGGATGGTCCCCGCGGGCAGGTATCGCACCTCGGCATCTTCGAGGGAAAAGGGCAATCGGCTGGCAGCCTCGTTGCAAACGGCTGTGTCCATGTCCGGAGTCTCCTGGGGGACCCGGATATTCTGCACAACCAGTTCACCGTTTCCGAGGGCCAGTGCCACCTCCCGCCCAAGGAAGCCTCCCTGCCGCCAGGCCTGCCGTAAAAGGCCGGCCATGTTCTCCGGAGGGTCCTCTTTACGGTCTGCGAAGACTCTCGGAGGCAAACGTCGTTCAATCGCTCGGACCACCTTCCGGCGACGGCCATCCAACTGGACCATCCGGACTGTGGCATCCTCCAGGTGGAGTCCTATCACGCTGTGACCGTTTCGTCCCAGAATTCCCCAAACCATTTGTTACAGCTCTGGTTTTCTGGTTCTGGCTGGAAGGTTCGCGAGGTCGCCCCCAGAGAAAACTCCGGGGGAAACCTCCGATATGCTTCGACATGTTTGGGCCATTCGGATATGTAAACTCGGTTTCCGGTAAAGAGCAGACTCTGCCATTCTTACCTCGGCTTGTTCCTGCGGGGTGGACAAATGGATCCTCGTTGCTTTTAATCCTAGCATGCAAATTTTGCGGGGATTGAGGCTGGATCCTAAAACAAGCACAGGAAATGGATTCTCTGCAGGGCAACCCCGGAACCCCACGACCTCAAATTGATGGAAGAAGGTTAAATTACCACTTTTTGCGAGATTAAAGTGCCGTGCCTGGGGGTGTCCGAGTGGGTCTTCCGACCTCACAACGTCCAGTGGCCGCCCCCACGCGGATTTCCACATACCACGGCCGATTGTTTTCCGAAACCGTTAGGAAGATGCTGACGTCTTGACCCGAAGTTAGACCGCCGAGCGGGTCAAACACGATGGTTTGCTCTCCGCTCCCCTGATTAGGTGTACATCCCCATACCGTGACCCCTCGACCTACTCCGGGTATGTCTTCCAATTGAAAAACCATTCGCCGGGTTGTGGAATCCAAATTTGCAAATGGGGAGCGAGGCAGTTCCCTCCCCGGCGGACTATTTTCGGCACACTCGATCCAGTACCGTCCCGTTCTTGGAAAGAGCACAAGCTTGTAGGGAGCGGCTTGGGTAACTGCCAGAGAACGCGTGAAGGCCAAATCGGCGGCGAGGATCTCTGCAGCGGTTCGCAAAACCTCAACCCGATTCGTGCCCGCATACGGGATTACAAGCCCAGTGATTATCGTCAGGAGGACAATGACGATCATTACCTCCAGGAGCGTGATTGCCCCCCGAAATGACGGGGATTGCCGCTTCCTGGGGCCGGCTCGAAAGGGCACGAATTCCTCTGTCAGGCCGTTCAAAGTGAGCAACCCTTGCCAACCGGTGTTCCCAGCCGCCAAATTCCATGTTCCCCTGGGGCTTGGCACCCGAGCTGTTGTGCCCGGTCTTGCAACTTTTCCCCGGGTTGATCCTCCAGCCCGATGCTTGTCTTACTCTGGGAGGTCTTTCTTTTGGTTCTGTAAGGCCCGCAAAAGCTGGTTCTGCTCCCGCAGGATGGCATTTTGTTCACGCAAAAGAGCTTTGATCGCTCTCAACTCTTCGATCATTTGATTTCGCTGTTCTGCGGGATTTGGCAATGTTGCAGACAGTTGACCCTGAGCCAGAGTCCTCCCCCCTGAATACCCTAGCACACACAGGAGGATGATGCTCATGAAACCCAGAAAAATCGCTACCCGTTGACCCATCGCTTTAAGCCTCCTATCCGGACCTGATTTCCCAAGACCGTCGCTCCCTGAAAAGCTTTACCGGCAACTTACCGCTTTTACCAAGAGTGGTAAAACCAGCTTAATAAATCTCCTGCCCTAGGCCTACAGCGTTGGTCAGCCAACAGCCTGTTTCGGGGCCAAAAGGTGAGGGGACTCATACCCGGGGATTTTTTTGGGGGAAAGTTGTAGAACTTGCTAACAGAACTGGCAGTAGCCAAACTTCGGGAGAAACTCGTGTAGTTCGGGAGAAACTCGTCTTGCGGTTTTTCGTGAAGTTGGAGGGGCACGATTTTCTGGGGGATATCAGGGGGGCACTTCTGAGAGCATGGGGTTTCAATTGGGACAAGACCTTGGCCGTCAGGCCGGTATGCCGAAGAGCGGAGATATTCCTCGATGCTTGGCGAGGGCAAAGATCCCGGCCTGCGACGGCCTTGGGACCGCTAATTCTGGGGGCCCTCTGCATCCATAAAACCGCTACAAGTCTTTTTCCTGGAGCAAATTCTAGCTTTTTTTGGAGCAAATCCCAGCTGGTTTCTGGAGCAAATCCCAGCTTGTCCTGTTTTTTTGGAGCAAATCTTAGCTGGGGTAGGGGTATGCCCAAGATTTGGGCCGCGGCGGAGAGATGGCGGGGTTGTCCCTAAGAAAGAATCCCCTGGGGGAGTTTCCCCATCGGGATGAGGAGGTTGCCCCGGGGCAGAGTCCCGAAGGAAAGCCAGGCCGTCGTTACTTTCGACCGGCTGAGGAAAAATTCGTTTGCCCTGGCTGGGATTGCAAGCATTTCCTAGCCGTAATGTCCCGCCTTTAGGAGGGGGCTATTCCATATAAAAAGGGTATCGACGGCAGTAAATCTATGAGACCAACAACCATGTAACCAGATCTATCAGACCAACAACCATCTAACCAGAAGTCTCTCAATGGGGCATCGCTTAGAAGAGAGCTAGAAACTTTAAGAAGTGCCAGAAAAAGAGTATTCCACCAATAGTTGCGGCACCCAGTGCCGCCACAAGGACGGCACCGCTGCCGATGTCGAGGGCATCGCGAATGTGGGGATCATATTTTATGTTCACCGCCCGGGCCAGCCGTTCCAAAGCACTATTGAACATCTCGGCTGTCCAGACGGTCACAATACACAGACCAACGATAAGCCATTCGACGAGCGAAATTTGAAAGACGGTAGCTGCCACTAATGCCGCGATTGTAAAAAAGCTGTGGACGAGAAAACTATTTTGTCCCCAAACCCCGAGGAACACCCCGCGAAAAGCATCGCGGAATTTCTCGGGCCACCTGCGGGCCCGGCGACCGGGAGGGCTCTCCTCCCAGTTGATTTCCAAAATTGATTTTTCCCCACTTTGCCAAGTGTGCTCGGTGAGATTTCCCCCAGAATTTATGGCCGGCGAAACCTCTGGGGGCTGCTCAGAGGAAGTTTCTGGGGCTTCCAAGGCCCCAGAGACCGGCTCGGGAATGACAGGAGATGTTTGGCTGTCACGGGTGGTTGAACTGACTATCATGAGAGTCCCAATTGACAAAAGCTCGCGGAAGTGACGGTTGCTGCGTTCGAGGGAGCCGAAGATCTTTCTTTCACCGCCGGCATTCGCCGTCTTCCCTAGGTTTCTAACTTTAGCGGCGGCAAGCCTGATTATTCTACCCTTGGTCCGAGCGGAGGTTAGGGTGGGGGACATTGGACCCTAGCCTGGGGACTGGGGTCTGTTAACTAGTACCTGCAAATCTCATGCCGTGGACGGTCAGCGACCAGAGAATTGCGGAAGATTCGCTTGTTCAAAAAGTCACTAGGTTGAAAAGAAATTGCTCCAAGGGGAAGATTCGGTGGAACTATTCGAGTCCGAATGCCCCCGCCGGGGGCACCCGAGCACCCCCTAGATGTGCCATTCGGCCTCGGCCAAGGAACCGGGGTTCCACCGAGATCCCAATTCCCCAATTGTCCCTGCTGGAATCGATGCTTGCTCCCAGGCTCACAAGAAGCGATTCCCCGACGCGGGTGATCCACAGGTTTTGCCCGATGTTGCCTCCTTCTCCGAGGTCGATCGAGCTGGAAAACGAGCTAATCCATTTGGGACCGAGCCGGTAACTATAGGCCAGCTGGAGAACGGTGCTGTTGACTGCCCCTTGGAGAAGATGGATCCCTGTGTAGAGATGTCCATTACCCGGACGTTCCAGGCTTGCCCCAACGGTGATGATCTGCTGCCCCTCGGGGAAGAAATCAAATATTCCCTCGGACAGCAAGGCTAGACGGTTGCCAATTTGCCAGCGGAGATCATATTCCAGCAGGCCCACAACCTCACCGAAGTTGTCCCGGTCCGGCTTGGGGAAGAAATTGATCCGAGTGTCGAACGTCAGCCAGTCGATAATTCGTGGAGACTCCACCCCTCCGCGTTTGGTTTGCCACCGATGCCGCATGCCAACGCGGAAAACACAAAGATCTTCGGCCACCTCGACACTCGGAGAAGTGACCCAACTTCCTAGGCCCGTCCGTACCGCGTAATAACGCTCGTCCAATTGCGGCAGGGAAAAAGCAGGAGACATCCGCCGGCGAAAAACCTCGAGAGCATCGTCATCCAGGGGATCGTACAGCGGGAGCCGCTGAAGATCGAGGCTACTTTCCGCAACAAAGAACTCCGCTTCGAAGACCACCTTGTGGGCTAGACCGTTTAAATTCCAGAGTTCGCTGGTAAACCACGGATCCACCCGCCACATCGGCAGGGTTAGCCGAACGCCTGCTTGGCCCAGCAGCCGCTGGGCATCCTCCCCCAGCCGATCCTCCCCCCAGTAGCCGACCTCCCCGAGCACATAAGGCACCAGTTTGAAAGGCCCGATTTGGAGCGGGAAGTCCAGCTCATGTCGGGAGGCAAATCGCATTGCCGCCAGTGTTCCCAGGGGGGTGATACCGTCGGAGGTTTCCCACTCGCGATAAGTGAAAAACGGAATGGGGGTTTCGGGGAAACTGGCCGTCCGGAAACGAGCTAAACCCACGGTGGTATGTTCGTACCAGGTCAGATGCTCGGCAAAAAGGGCCTCGCCTAGCCAAAAATGATCCAGGCGGGTAAGCCAATCCGTCTGAGTGAAGAAGTTGTTGATCCGATAATCCGCCGCAATCGCCAAAGAGCGGTTTTCTCGCAGTCGTTTAAGCTCGATCCCGGTGGTGAGGTCTTTCAGTTCATCCCACTCTCGCTCGAAATATTGCTCGAGGAAATTGCGGTCGCTAATCCAGCCTGTTTCCGCAGTCAGCTGCCAGTCGCCGGGTAAAAGCTGACGATGTTGCCAAAGGAACCGCCAACGATAATCCTTTTCCGGAGGAACAGCTCGCCGCCCCCGCCCTAAATTGTCGAAACCATCGTCCTGAATGCCCCAAAAATCCACTAGTCCTGTTACCGGTCCTGGAATCCCCAGAAATTCATCTCTGCGATACAAAAACGTGGTGCCGTGCCCCAACCCCCGATCGCTCATCACATCCAGGCTAATATCCCAGCGGGTGCCCTCAGGCCGACTCCGGATTCCCAATAGCTGGTAAACATCCCAGTCCGTCAGAACTTGAAATCCGAACACACTGTCATTCTTTACACGCAACCGTCGGAGGAAGAAGCTGGGTTCTGACAGGTCGGTAGTAATTTCCGGCCAAATAAACACCGGAACGGGCCCCAAGTAGAGTGCATTGTCCCGGGCGGAGAGGAAGTAGCGAGGTTCGGTCAGGATTTGGCTCGTTTCCGGATCCACTACCCAACTTCTCGTGGAGGGGTCCAGCAGGGGTTCCTCGGCAGCCTCAAGCTCCACCAGGCCTGCTTGCAAGCGGTAGGTGGGAAAGCCCATCCGGCTGGAGGTGACAAAAGCATGTTCCGCACGGAAGCGGTCCGGTCCTAATTGGCGAAGGATTTGAGCCCGCAGGCGGAGGAGCCCCTCATAGTTGGGAACCGGCGTGAGGAGCTCGGCGTTGACAAGAACTCCGATCCGGCGGCGAACGTCGTAATACATTCGCTCGGCATACAGGATCCGTTCCCCCTCTCGGAAAACGATGTTTCCCTCCATGTAGATTTCCACCGGGATGTCTTCGGCGAGGGGCCGGGCACCGCTCAGGTCGGGCTGTTCGAGCCCTCGCGTCCATATCACCATTCGATCTGTGGAAATATCAATCACCTGAGGCCGCCAGGCTCCAACTGAGGTTAAACCTTCCACAAGCACATTTACGCCGGAGGTTACGATCCCGACCCACTCCCCGCTTTGGGGATCTTGCTTCCATTGGACGTGGACCGGAACATCGGTCCGAGGGTAAACACGGATCCGCAGTTTGTCCCACGCGGCGGCCGGTCCAAAGCGAAGCTCCGGCTGAAAAGACGGGGATGATTCCCCGCTCGGAACAGGCTCTAGGGAGGTAACATCTTCGGTCCCAGTTCCGGGAGATGGACTTTGGAGCTCCCTCAGTCCCGAGACAGGCTCCAGAAAGCTGGTCCGATTGACCCGTCCTTGCAGCCAGTCATTCCGGGCTTTGACTGCACGTTGGAAGAGGGGATGATCTCGAGCCTCCTGGAGTTGCTGGAAAGCTGGCAGAAGCTTTACTCCGGCTGTGGTTTCGTAACGGCCTTGCCACACCGGCCCGGAGAGCCGGGCCTGACCCCCAGGACGCCGGGACTCCACCTCAACATTCCCTTCGGCATACAGATGCACCACCTGGGACTGACCGCCCTCGGTGTGAGAGTTGGCGATCCAAACTACCCCTGTTTGGGCCCTAACTTTGTGATCCCCTTGGCAAAATTCCAGCTTTCCCTCCATTAGGCAGACCTGGGTCGAATGTTCCCACCAAACAAGAGCATTTCCACAGGCTATTTCAATAGGTTGGGAAATCCGGAGATCGCCGAAGATTACCTCGGTCTCTTGGCCGCAAGCTGGTTGATGAACTGTCAAAGGGCCCAGGAAGGCAACCAGAAGGAGCGTTCCAGCAGCAATCAGGATCCTTCCGCCATGCAGGAGCCCGCAGCGGTTGAAAGATGAGGAAGAAGGGTAAGGTAGGCAAGGCTCGTTCCGGACGTCCCTCCGCACGGAATTTCTTTCGGCCATAATTCGCGATTTCGGCACCGCCGGACCGGAGAAGGAATTTTTGCCAGATTGAGGGGGGAAAATTGGACAAAAACTGCTTTCGACCGGGGTATACAGATGTCCCCCCGGAAAATTCCGGCCACTATAGGCGATTTGATCCCGATGCCTCGCCTTCAAACAATTCACTTGCAGGAGGAAGACCACGGATAGGAAAAGCTGAAACTCCCTGGGGATTTCGCTTGGCTTCTTTTGTCTTACAGGTCCTTTGGGAATGTACCGATGTCCTACAGCTCCTCTGGGGATGCACCGACGGTGCTAGCGAACTGATGAGTAGGGCCTCTCAGCTGGCCCCCAAGCTCGATGAGGTTCGGCGGCCGAAAAAGACTCCGTGCTGAGCCCAAGCGGACTACCGTGCTGAGAACCGAGATCGGTTCGTGAGTCTCGGCCTACCCGTTGGGCCAACTGGTCCCTGCCGGGAACGGTCTGACCATGGGAAACGAGGCAGAAAAACCTGACCATGGGAAACAAGTCCGAAAAAAAGATGCAACTTCCGAATGCTCGGTTTTGATCCTCATGAAAATCGCCGATCACCAGGAGATTTAGGCACACAGTCGGCAAAGTAATCACATCGGCAAAGTAACCACTAGGTTGGCCCTTAGCCTTTGGGGCATCGAATTTTTGACAGTTTCCGGATCCGGTTTTGTCGAGCAGCTGTTAAACAACCCCTCATTTCTTCCTGCCGGCTGGCAGCTCGAGTTGGGCCCTACAAGCTTTTTGGCTTTTAGACCTCCGGCCCCCAAGCAGTTCCGACGGCGAACATTCTACGTAAAGGTAGACACTTCTCCGCCAGTTTACCCCCGCGGTGGATCTCGGTTGCCTCGGAGAAACCTGGCGGACCAAGAGACCATTTCCTGGTCTTGTCTATGAACACAGTCTTTCCGATTGTCTGCGAATACAGTTTTTCCGACGACGAAGGAAGAGCTACACCATTATGAAAAATTGAGAAACACCCGGGTTGTCAGCGAGTTTTATGCCCTCGCCCCCGGGAGCTTTATCCGGAGGAAATTTCCAAGGGCCGGGCAGATTATAAACGGGCAGATTATAAAGTTGTGAGTTTTGAGTTCACAAGGTCGGGTTTGCGCGCCTACCTTTGAGCTCAACTGCTGGGGTCACGCCGGCACACCGGCACAACCGAGTAGATCCAGGAACACCCCTTGTTAGAGAGCACAACTGGTGGTAACTCGATTCCAACGAGTTCACTCTTCCAGGGGGTTGCTTTGTCCGAAGAGAGAGTCTCCTTTCTGCGAAGACAGAGCCTGCCGATTACTCCGAAGACAGAGCCTCCCGAGGGGTGAAAGAATTTTTCGGGAACTCGATGATCCTTTGTGGAGAAAAGAGTAAGACTACCTAAAAAGGGGCCCGGGGTTGCCACCTATTTCAGGTGTTTAGGTTGCGGTTGTCCTTGAGCTGGGCTCCCCGAACCCAGCTGGGCCAAAGGTAGGGCGGAAAAGCAGGCCAAAAGTGGCACAACCGGAGCCCTCATCCGCACGTTTGACCAATAGAGGGCATGAACGGCGGTCAAAATTAGGCCCAGGGCACCACCCGCAAGCACAATCCAAGCGATTCCTTTTCCGGTTTGCCTTTTCCACAAAGCTATCCCGATTCCCCAAATTGCCAATCCAAACTGAAAAATATAAAACAAGCCAACCGCCCAAATTGCCAAAAAACCGCCGGTCACCGACTTGCCCAATTCCCATGAGGGAAACGGACTCCACAGCCAAATCACTCGCCAGAGCAAGGCCTGCCAGAACTCCCTGGGACGGCGGGCGATGGTCTCCGTGGCCAAGTTGTATGCAAGCCGGTCGCGTTGGGCTTCGTTGAGCTCGGTGTATTTTTTCACCCTTTCTTCCCAGGCTTGGACGAAGGCATCCGATGTCCATTCTCGGAGTACCTTGCCCTCGAGGAGGTGATCATAAAAGGAATCGTTGTTGGCCAGATATAGCGTGATACCACCGTGTGTCGTGCCCAGGATCCAGTGTCCGAGGAGCAGTCGGTTCCTTAACGCCCATGGAAATAGCAGTGTTGCCACTCCCGCATAGCCAATCAAGATGGTTTTTATGATCTCACGGAGTGGGCCCTTCCGTGTGGCCCGTCGGGGGTGGGCCCGAAAAATATCTTTCAACCTCTGCGGCTTGTTAGGGGAAGGCTTGGAGTGCAATTCCTCACCAATACCGCCAGTTCGTTTGTTTAGCCTTACCAGGACCAAAACAGGCGGAACCAAAAGGCTCCAAGGCAAAAGGTTGGCCCGAGTCAGTGTGGTGATTCCCGCTGCTATCCCGGTCAGGAAAACCCAAGCGGGATGCCCGTGCTTTGCTGCCTGAATGCCGCAAAAAAGAGTGACCGCCACGAAAAACACCGCGGCCGTTTCCGACATGACCTGGGTGGACTGCCAGACCAAGATGGGATCCAGGGCCACCAGGATTCCCGCGAGAAATCCCGCTCGGAGGCCCCCCAGGGTACTCCCTACGGCAAAGCTCAGGAACACAGTTCCCAGGCCCAGAACCAAATGCAAAGTAGCGATGGCCCACCAGGAATGCCGACCTGCAGCCACACAGGGAACAAGAAGAAGAGGATAACCCGGCGGGCGAAATGCCGTGGGATGCCCACCGAGAGCAAACGTGCCCTCGAAGAACAAGCTCTCCGCTAGCCGACGATAAAGGTCTCGATCCTCCTCAAGCCCGCCCGGGAAAGCCGCCAAAGCTCCCGCCCGGACAAGAACCGTGAGTAAACCCAGGACAATGAGCAAGGGCAAAAGCTTTGCCTTCAAGAACCCTCTCCCCGGAGCTAACTTCGTTTCCTGGGTCAAAAGACCTTCAGAATCCATACAAAATCCTGCGGCGGCTTTACAAGGAAAGTGTGTCTGCTTAACCTGTCGGCTGAAAGAGGCTGCTCCCTCCGAAAGTCGCTTGCCTCCTCAAAGCAGGTTGATTCACGGGTTCGGAATCTCGGGAGGGTTCTCCCACGGCCCAAAAAATGCGATAGTATCCGGCATCCTTTAAAAATCGAAAGTTTTCGGCCATTCGGGGATCCCCTCTATATTCTCGGAGGAAATCCTTCACCGAAACATGGGGCGGCAGGACAAGAAATACATGCTCCTCGGGATAGCTCGCGTTCAACAACTCCGGAGCCACCCCTTCTTGAGCGAGGTAATAGGCTAGCGGATAAAAGTCTGCCTGGCGGAAGAGAACGCGATAACTTCTGGCCGGGGCCATTGCTTCCACAAAGTCGCGGATGAAGCGGACGGCTTCCGACGGATGATAGCGGGCGGCATAGTAGTTGTAATACCCATCTTGAACCGGATCCGTTTGACGTTTTTTCTCCAACCGGTTGGGATAACTCCACAGCTGAGGGAATACCACCAGGGCGGAAATCAAATGGGCTGCCAAAATCTGGCCGATTATGGGTCGGCCTGCCATCCCCAGATTCGTGACCCGAGAAGAGGAATCCGTCTGGGAGCTTGCGGGGAAAGCTATGGCAGGGCTGGCCTGGATTGGGGGCTCGACAGCTTTTTGGGAAGGCCAACCCGCAAGGATACCCAAAGTAAGAAGCTGGAATAATGTGGCCAAAAGTACACCACATCCGACGGCAAGAAAATATAACGCGGGAAGAAAATTCCGCACAAAGGGATGGACACCCAATAAGCCTGCAAGAATGAACGGAGCGATAATTCCCGCAGCAAGCCAACCCCAGAGATAGGGGAAGAAAATCGGTTGGCCTCTTTGCTCACCGTGCCTTCTACCGTGGCTTCCTCGCTTTGGCTTCAGCCACTTGCAACCCAGGTCCACCCCGTAGAGCAATATCCCCAACATCAGAGCTGGCCACCAATCGTGGAAGGCTGCACGGAAGAACGCAATCGTGATCATCAAGGTTGCCTGCCAATTCCATCCGGCGGCTTGGGTGGCGGTCGCATGGAGTTGTTCCCACACTGGGAGGTATAACGCACATCCCGCAAGGATCCCGCCAAGCCAGTACCAGGACTCTCGAAGGCCAAAGGCCCGGGCCTTGGAATCCCATTCCCGGACCGCACGGAACGCAGTCAGGGAAATGGCAAAGAGCAAATTCGTCGGAATAGTGTAAACAAGAGCACATATGCAAAGCGGTCCCCCAATAGAGGCCACAAAACCCCTCGGAGAGCTGCGTTTCGGATTCGAGAATGCGAGGTAACCAAGAATTGCCGTTAGAAATAAGGACAGACCATATCCCCGGAGTTCCATGACGTGGATAATGAACATCTGTGTAAGTCCGAGCCACAGAGTGGCCAGAACGCCGGGCAAAATTCCCCCGCAGGCAGTGCCTGCTCGGAAGGTAAACCAAAGAGTTCCCGCGGCAAAAAGGAAGCCCGGTAGCCGCAAGACAAACTCTTCGGCAGAAAGCAAATACACCGGATGCAGCAATAACGAGTAAAAAATGTGATTGTTCGGGGCAGAGTAATCGCAGATGATTCGATGCCATGGCTGGCTAACGAAGTGAATCACTGTGTAAGCTTCGTCATACCAGAGATCGCAATTTAATCTCCCAGCACAGAGGCACAATGGCAATCCCGCTGCCAGCAGCCACAACTGCCACTCGGGAGCAGCCGTTCGGGAAAAGCTTACAAGCTTTCTGGGCTCCACCGTAAGGGAGAAGATTTGTGGACCACCGGACCGAACGATCATCACAACTCGGTTTCTCCCCAACAGTATTTCCCCGATGGCCGCCTCAGAATTGGAACCGCTATTTCGGTTCCAGAAATCCCCCGCCAAGAGAGCTCCCTGCTTAAGGGGCTTGTCGAACCTAGGGAGGTTATTGCCTGTGGGCTTTTACCATTTAGGCGGATCTATGTTTGCCCTTTTTTTGGGGTTCAATGGGATCCATCCGGGTTGCGGGCCCTCAAGCTTGGCTTGTTTCCTCAGAAGCAAAAGATCCGGCTTACCGGCCATAGATTTGTGGTTTTATCGGGAGCCTATTCTCCGAAGCAAACCTGCGTCAAGTACTCCACGGACCGTTCTGGCTGTCGCAACAGCCCGAAAGAACTAGAGTTATGCAAAAAAGATGGAACGATGCGTTATTACCCACCCAGATCTAGAGCTTGGGCCGCCGGGATTCATTTAAATCCCAGCAGTTGCCCCAAATATTCCCTTGGGGCGGTGATCATTCGAAAGGATTTCTGGGCTCCCCGGAAAAAGGCCAGCAAGAGTGGCGAAGGGAGGTACCCCCCAGCCGGATATTTTCTTCGCCACACAGAATCAACCCGTTAATCTTCGCAAATTGTGAGGATATCAAAATCCCCGGTTGTCGCCCACAAGGTTCATGGTCTATTTGGCGGCGATCAATCAGGCTTTACCTTCATTTACCTCTTGTTCTATCGACGCTCAGATTATTTGGCCACACCCACCTTGGGACAAAGGTCTTCTAAACAACAGGAGGAACACTTGGGTTTCCGGGCGGTGCAAATTTGTCGTCCATGGTGAATGAGCTGGTGGCTAAAGATGATCCATTTGTTCTTTGGAATGAGCCGCATAAGGTCCTGTTCGATCTTATCCCGGTTTTTTTCTTTGGTGAGACCCAAACGTCGGCTTACCCTTTCGACGTGAGTGTCCACAACCACACCGGTGGGAATTCCGTAGGCGGTACCGAGCACTACATTTGCCGTTTTACGTCCGATGCCGGGAAGTTGCGTCAGGAGGTCAATATCGCGGGGTACCTCCCCCTGGTATTTTTCGGCGAGTATTTGGCAGCACTCGCGGATCATTTTGGCTTTATTGCGGAAAAAGCCGGTGGGCTTGATATCCTGTTCGAGCTCCTCCTGGGAAACCCGGGCATAATCGCTTGCCGAGCGGTACTTCTGGAACAACGTCTCCGTTACCTTGTTAACCCGCTCATCCGTACACTGAGCGGAAAGAATAGTCGCAATGAGAAGCTCTAGCGGACTCGAGTACTGCAGGGCGGTCGTCGCCTTGGGGTAACACTTGTCCAGCCTCTTTAAGAGATCCTTAATGGGGATTTCGGATAAAGATGTCTTTTCCATAAGTTTCCGTTACCTCAATCAATTCCAGGGGACCAAGTCGTTAGGTAAGGGGGAACCTTACGCACCGTTACCGTTGCTCGTGGTTTTTGTTCAGAAATTGTGGTTTTTTTGAAGCCAGGCTTTCTCGCGGCAGATTTAAGTCTTCCCAACCTGGGGAAAAGTGCTGCCGGCGGACTTTGCCTTCTAGATTTTGAGGATTCTTCGCCCTTTGGGCAATTGATTTTGCAGTTTCGCCCGGATAAAACTCCATTCAGGGAATCCGACGGAAAGTCCAGACAAGAAAAGTGCCGGGGTTGGCGGTCGCCAAGTATCCGAATGGATTCCCAGTTGGGCGGAGGGACGTTTCTGCTCGATTGGGTTCTTTCTTCCGGGCAGCCAGTTCTTGGGATGGGGTAAGGTTTCATTTCGTTGCGGTTTGGCCGCGGATCGGAAATTGGTTAGGCCCGGAAATTTCAGCCTTCTCCAGGTTAAGCTCCTTCTGATGGGCTAGTCGTGCTTCTGAGTGGGTCGGAAAGTGCTCGCGGATTTTACCTTTTGTTGAGGCAGGAGACTGGACAATGACAGAATGTGCCTCGGCAGCTGAGTTTGGCCCAAAGCGAGCGCGAAGTAAGCTCCTGGGAATCTTAAAAACCACAGTTTGGGTGGGAGCGGGGGTGTTGTCGGTTGTGGGGGCCATATGGCTGGTGGCAACCTGGCTGGCCTACCGAAACTTGCAGGCACGTTTGGCGGAGCTGCGGTCCTCGGGCTTGCCCATAACAATCGGGGAGATTTTCGAGCTGGTGGGACCGGAAGGGGAGCAAGTGGCCCAGCAGATCGAGGAGGCGGTTCGATCGTTTCCCGGTTCTCGGCCAGGCTTGGATGATCTGTGGCGGCGTTACGGCGAGGCAGAGGACTGGCCTACCGAGTCGGACATTGAATTTCTCTGCCAGTTGGCCAGGGGGCCGGAGTGGAAGCCGGCCCGGGATACGGTCGCTCGTGTTGCGTCGGGAGAAGGATTGCTTCTAGTGGCTAAGAAGGGGCAGGGATCAGGTCAGCCAGAGGATGACATCATCGTGCCCTTGCTAGACTGGGCCGAATCGGTTCGAAGGCTAAATCGCTTTACCACACTCTGGGCCGAGTATTACTTCGCAGCCGGAGATTCCGATCAGGCCCTGGAAATCGTCTGTCTTGGTTTGCGGTTGAACCGGGTTCAACTGCCCTTTGTGGTGGGCGGACTTGTTCGGCAGGCATCTCTCGACATGCACTTCCGGTCTGCCAACAAGATTTTGCAGAAAGCTTCGGTTTCCGAACAGAGGTTAGCCGAACTGGAAGGTGTGCTCCGGTCAATCGACGTGCTTGGATCTTGGCAAAAGGCCCTGGCCACGGAGCGGGTGTTTGGGCTTGACCAATTCCGGAGGTTGCCTTGTGCGCCTGTATTCTGCAATCTCTTCCTATTTGGGGCACTCCAGAACTATCTGGACACTGTGGACCTGGTGGGAGTTTATTTGGAACTGACTGCCGGTCGCCATCGGAATTTGAGGGAGAGTGATTTGCGGACTGCTTTAGAGGCGGCCGCTCGCAGTAGGTGGAGTTTTTTAAACCCGCTAGTCGAACTTGTTGTCCCGGCCTTCTCTTCCGCAAGAAACGCACTTGCCAGGGGGATCATCCTGCGGAATTGCCTGCTTGTGCTAATCAGCCTAAAAAAGGCGGGGGGGGAAGCCAAGCCCGAGGAGGTTCTCGCCCAACTCCCTGAAGATTTCCGATGGGACCCGTTTTCCGGGGGTAATCTTCGGGTTGTTACCACCGAGGCGGGGTGGCTAATTTACAGCGTCGGCCCGGACGGAATCGATGACGGGGGAGACCTCGCAGGGAACAAAGATTGGGGAATTGGACCTCCGACTTAAGGATCCAACGTTGTAATTTCGCGGGAAGAGCCGGAATTCGGATGGGGATCTTCTGGGGATCTTCGATACCGTGGGAGCCGGCATTTCCGCTGGTGAATCCTGACGATGGGGGGAATTATCGTGTTTCTTGTGGGAATTACCGACCCGGCAAGTCCGGCAAATTCTGGCGGTTTGCTCCAGGCAACCACCTGATTGGGGAAGGTATCCTGGGATCTGGGGGCCTGGATGGACAGAAGCGGTGGGATTTTGGGGACAATTGCAGCTAGAAAAGGCAGACCTCCTTCCTAGAGGACGATCCCGGCATCTGCCGAGCACACTTCCCGATGGACAGAAAGTTGTCGATGAATCATGTGCGTCAGTTGCGGGGCAGGCTAGGTTTTCTCGTCTGTTAAATTTGCGTTGGCCCTTAGTCGATTTTCGTGCCCGTTGGGGAAATTGGTGAAGGGCCGAATTTCGCCGATTTCACGCTGCCCTCAGTTCCCGGTCAAATTGGGTGACCATCAAATTTTTTTTCCCCAATGGCTATCGGCCCTCTTCCTTCGAATGAGGCCCTCTTACTGCAAGTGACTTTCCAAGCAACACTTCCGTCAAGTTGGTACGGGGTGTGCGAAAACCCCGTATGCGGTGCCTTGGAAGGGCTGGGCCGGGCGGTGAACATAGTGTGCGAAAACCGAGGGGTCGGGGGCCGGGGATGGCTTGGGGATTAGCTTTCCTTTACCTGGCTTCTCATGGAGAATTTCCCACTTGATCAGAGCTTACTTGGGGTGCTCATGGGGCCTCCCGGGAACCAGCCTGGCAGCTCGTGAGCATCGCCTGACTGTTGGAAGCCCTCCGCCCGGGGGAATAGGGGGATATAAGATTATGTAAGATTATCTTCAAATCGAAGTGGAGTGGATGATGGATAGAATGGAACCGGGACGTCATTACCATGGGCAGGCATTTTTTTGGCCAGTAGGGCCGGTGGGCCGGCTTCATGAGGACAGAAAGTAAGTAAAGAAATTAGAAAATAAGTAAAGAACTTGGTGTTTTGATTAGGAGGCGTAACTATGGCTGAGCAAGGATTTGCGGGACCGTTGGAAAAGGTTGACGAAACCACTTGGCGGATTCCCCGGTCGTATAAGCCGGGAATGCGGGTGGACGGAGTGATTTTCGCCGATGAGCGACTGATGGAGCAGGCCAAGGGGGATCAAGCCCCGGAACAGGTAGCAAATGTGGCTTTCTTGCCGGGGATCCAGATGGCCAGCCTGGCAATGCCCGACATTCATTGGGGATATGGTTTTTGCATCGGAGGGGTGTGTGCCACCGATCCTGAGGAAGGGGGAGTGATATCCCCGGGGGGAGTGGGTTACGACATCAATTGTGGCGTTCGGTTAGTGCGGACGGACCTTTCCCTAGAGGATGTTCAGCCAAAGATCGAGCAGTTAGTGACCCATCTCTTTAAACGGATTCCCGCGGGGGTTGGCGAAGGTGGCCCATTTAAATTTAGTAGGCAGGAGATCCGTCATATTTTGGCAGAAGGAGTTGGGTTTCTGAAAAAACGCGGATGGGCTACCGATGCCGATATTGACTGCACAGAAGAACACGGTTGCTTGAAAGGTGCCGATCCGGACAGTGTGAGCGACAAGGCGATCGAACGCGGTTTAGATCAATGTGGCACCCTCGGTTCCGGTAACCACTTCTTGGAGGTCCAAGTCGTAGAGGAAATATTCGATGAGGAAGCCGCGGCAGGCATGGGCCTCAAGGAAGGCGGGATTTGTGTGATGATCCATTCTGGATCGCGGGGCCTAGGGTATCAGGTCTGCGACGATTACTTGCGATTGTTCCGGAATACTCCGGAAAAATATGGCATTGTGTTGCCCGATCGCCAGTTGGCTTGTACTCCTGTGAACAGTCCAGAGGGGCAGAAGTATTTGGGGGCAATGCGGGCGGCAGCCAATTATGCGTGGGCCAATCGTCAATTGTTGATGTGGCTAACCCGCGAGGCCTTTGAAGAATTTTTTGGCCGGCCATGGGAAGAGCTGAAAATGAACCTTGTGTACGATGTGGCCCACAATATTGCCAAAATCGAGAAACACATCGTCGGGGGAAAGGAAAAGACGGTGTGTGTCCACCGCAAAGGGGCCACTCGGGCATTTCCGCCTTTGCATCCCGAGATTCCTGAACGGTACCGGAACATCGGTCAACCCGTCATTATTCCCGGCGATATGGGGCGTTCGAGCTGGGTTTTGGTGGGGCAGCCTGGAAGTATGGAAAAGGCCTTTGGGACGACATGTCACGGTGCCGGCCGGGTTATGAGTCGTAACGAGGCCATTCGCCATGCAAAAGGCCGCCGGATTGAGGCGGAGTTGGCCGAAAAAGGCATCATTGCACGAGCACGGAGCCGAACAGGATTGGCAGAAGAACAGCCGGATGCCTACAAAGATGTCAGTCTTGTGGTCGACGTGGTAGAAAAGGCAGGGTTGGCCAAGAAGGTGGCTAGACTTCGGCCCTTGGGAGTGGTCAAAGGATAGGAGCCGTGGCCAGCCACTGCTAAAAAATTAGCTCCCAAGGAGGCAGCCCGGAGGAAGGGTTGTGCCGCCTCCGTGGCCCCTTTTGGGGTTGGAGACATGGTTCCCCCACCTGGCAAGTCGGTGAGCGGTTCCCTCATGAGGCCAACCTCTTGGGAACGTATACCGCCTATCGGGGATCAGGCTTCTGGTGGGTAACGATCGAGACTGCCGCTGGGTCTTCCCACCGGCGGGTGTCCATGTTCTTAGCCTAAATGTTTTCGGGCCGGGGCCGGTGGATACAGGACGGAAAAAGCTGAGGAGTTCCGATTCCTTATTGGTAAGTTGTCTCGGGCTTGAGTAGCCTTCGGCTTACCACTTGGCCAAGGAGGTCCTCATTTCCAGTTTAGCCAGGGAGGTGCCCATTTCCAGTACATTGTGCGGAACGTCTGCCAAAACTGCCGGTCTATCCACGGCGATTGGTTGGCTTTCTCCGAAAGCGGTATTTTCATCGGTTCTGATGCAGGATTTCATCGCTTACCGTGACCGAAGACCGGTGACCGTGACCGAGAAAACCGGTTTTTGGGATGGCCACCAACCGGTTTTCCGATGTCCCAAAACGGATTTTTTCCCGGATGGCCACAAATCGGTTTCCGGAGGACCAAAGCCGGGTTTTCCCATGGGCTAAACTCGGTCTTAATTTGGTCGAAAATTGTTTTCTTACAAACTGACTCTCGCAGTTTTGACTTTATTGGATCGCGAGGCAGACTTTTCTGATTTTAATCCTAGATTTAAGGAACCATCTGTTTTTACTCCCGGATTTGAGGAACCATGTCCTTTTAATGCCAGATTTGAGGAACCATGTGTTTTTAATCCCAAGGTTTAAGGAACCATTTGCTTTTAGTCCGATTTAACGAGCCATCTG
>Ga0308410_1000623_pt1 | contig 19282 bp, 24 predicted proteins | sample HotsprOSTMatCore_FD_203467 | JGI IMG/M metagenome (GOLD analysis project Ga0308410, IMG submission 203467) | Hot spring phototrophic mat microbial communities from Octopus Spring, Yellowstone National Park, Wyoming, United States -... | ecosystem: Environmental > Aquatic > Thermal springs > Hot...
AAGGTCAACAATGTCGCGTTCGCGCACGCCGGCGATCTGCGCCCATTCCGCAATCGTCTTGCTCTGCGCCGCTTCGGCGATGAATTGCATTCCGGTTTTCACTTCGATGTCGTTGACCTTGGTCGAAACGAACAGCTCGCCCTTAACCGCCTTGGCTTTATCATCATTAGGATCGAACGGCACCGGCTTGCCTTCGACCAACGCAACGAACGGATCGAACGAGAACTTGATGCCGTCGCTCGTCGTGTACACGATGACATCTTTGCCGTCCTTGTCTTGCTCGGTCGTTTTGGTGACGATGCCGGCTTCCGTGCCGCGCAGGAACTTGCCATCCTTGACTTTGACGAGCCACGCGGCGGTCGTCCACGATGCTTCTTTGCCGGCAGTCGCCGCGGCTTTGTTCGCGTTGGCAAGGAACGCCGCGTTGAATTTCTTGTTGTCAATGATCCAGCGGATCATCCCTGCGGCGAACGCGCCATCTTCACCCGGCTTGATCGGCACCCAGCGCCACGCTTTGGCGGCGGCTTTGCTCAGGCGCGGATCAATCACGGCATAGCGGGTACTGCCACTCACCAGGTTTTCGGTCATCTTGGGAACACGTTGCGGCGGACCATAGTTCGCCTCGAACATATTCGCGCCGACGTAAATCACAAACTCGCTGTTGCCGGTATCGCCTTGCCAGTAGAACTTGTCGCCGCCGGTGAACTTGCTGCCATCCCACTGCTCGCTCATCGCCTTGCCGGTGAAATAGAGCGAACCCTGGCACACCGTCGTGTGACCGTTTGCGTTGTTGGAGCCAAAGCCATCCTTGACGAAGCGGGGGACGAGATCGCCGCGCCCGTTCTTGAGGCGTCCCCACACGAACGCGAATTGATTATTCTTGGGACCCAGATCGGGATGATCGGGATCAATCATCACGCTCAAGTTGTCTTTGAACTTGGCTTTGAATTCCTCGACGAGGGCTTTTTTCTTGTCCTTGTCTTTTTCGTCGAGAATCTTGGCGACGAAATCCGCCATCTCTTTGGCGAGTTTGGGATCGCGCAGCGCGTACACATCTTTGAACCCTTCGACCTTGCCTTCGCCAAAGAGGTCGCCGCCGTTGACGATTTCTTCGATCGCTTGCTCAAACGAAATCGTAATCCATTGACCTGCGCCACGTTTTGTTCCCGGCTTGCGTTTCAAAACTTTGGTGATGCGATACGGATCGTACGCACTTTGCAAGCCGGCTTGCCCCTTGGGACACAGCGCGCCTTCCACCTTTGCCATCTGTTGAATCGGCGTGGTGTACGCCGGGTGGGGCCACATAGTCCACGGGCTGTACGGATTACCATCAATTTTCACAGCCAGCCCATTTTGAATTTTGACCTTGATGCCGCAACCGGTGTTGCATTGCAAGCAGACCGAATAAATTTGATTTTCCGGTTTGGCTTCAAAGAATCCGCTCGTTTCGCCCCCTGCTATCGCGGTTTGAATCGCGTCCATCGTGCCGGGCAAATGTCCCAACAACGCGGCGGACCCGCCAATGACAGCCGATGCTTTGAGAAAATCGCGCCGAGTGAGTTTCATTGTGTCCATTTATGCTACCTCCTGGCTTTGCAACGGCAAACGATCGGTGCCGACCAAGAATGCCAGCACGACCAAGCCGACAATGCCAATCGTGACTGACCATTCCATCAGGCTGGGAAAATATTCGAATTGCAGACGCGGACCGGTGAACGCGTGGATCAGCGCTTCGAGTTCGGGCACGGTGAGCGCGGGGAAGACAATGTTCGCGCGCGCAACCGCAAAGCCGACGAGTACCAGCACGCCCATCCAGCCCGCCCAACTGTTATGCTTGGCAAGTCGCGGTTGCACCAACACGACAATTGGAATCAGTGTGCCGAGCAAAATTTGCAAACCCCAGAACGCCCACGCGTACGGACCGAACAACACGGCGTTGACGGCTTGCACGTTTTGCGGAACATTGCCGTAAATGCTCTGCGAAAAGTCCGCCCACAAAAAGTACAATTTGACGAATGCCAGCACGACAGTGGCAATTGCGAGCACCCACAACTGTTGCGCGCGATGCGGATCCTTGTCCGAACCGAACAAACCGATTGCCGCGAGCAACGCGGCGGTACCCGATGCCAATGAAAAGACCGGGAATTGCACCGGCAACAAACCGACGTGCCAGAACAGACGACTCGCTTCCACGCCGAGCAATGCGCCCACCGCGCCGCTAACGAACAGGGACAAGAGTAAACCGATGATCATTAGCACGCGCAACATCTTGCTCTGCGGATCGCGGATCGCGAAATAAAGCGACGCGACAAGGAGCAACCCAAACAAGGTATAGCCCCACACCATTTGCGCCATCACCGAACCGAGGTTGCCTTGCAGGTACACTTTCCAGATGCGCCACAATTGACCCAGGTCGAGCCAGATCGAAAGGAGCCCACCGCCCAGACTAATCAACCCGATCCAGAGCGCGGTGCGCCCGGTTCCTTTGAAAATTTCGATATGGAACAACAAATCGAGCGTGGCGAGCATAAACGATCCTGCCGCGACCCCGGCAAAGAACAAGTACATTGCCACCCACAAACCCCAGACGACGTACGAACCGTACGCGGCGTTCTGGTGTCCATTCGCAAAGCGATCATAAAATCCCCACACGCCTACAATGAGCGCAAGCGCGGCGAGGATGTAAACAATCTTCTTGAGTGTCATCGTTTCCTCCTGATACGCAAGACGTCATACGCAATATTTCGTACTGCGTAGTGCGTATTGCCTGGTGTGTTAGAGCAGATAGTACACGCGCGGCTCGGTGCCTAATTCTTCTTTGAGCCGCATCACGTTCGGACTGGCGATCCAATCGGCGACGACGCTGTCCGGGTCATTCGCATCACCGAACAAGGTCGCCCGCCCGATGCACGTAGTTACACACGAGGGTAACATTCCCTCGTTGACGCGATGCAAGCAGAAATGACACTTGCGGACGTTGCCAATCGGCGACTCGTCGCCCTTGCGTTCCCACGCCTTGCTGTACTCGTAATTCGCGGCGCGTTCCATCGCCTCGGCTTTGGGTGCGCCGAGTAAGAACGCTTCACTCCCCGTGGTCCCTTGTACGTACGTGCCGCCAAAATCAAAGGTGCGCGCGGCGTACGGGCAAGCGGTGATGCAATAACGACAACCGATGCACTGGTCGTAATTCACTTCGACAACGCCTTGCGCGTTCTTGTATGTGGCGTGGACCGGGCAAACCGGCGTGCAGGGCGGATTGTCGCACTGCATACAGGGGCGCGGCACAAAACGACGCGTCACATTCGGGTACGTGCCGATCTCTTCTTCCAGCACCGGGCGATAGACGACGCCGGGGGGAAGTTTGTTTTCCGCGACGCAGGCAATCGTGCAGGCGTGGCAACCGACGCATTTGCGCAAGTCAATCACCATCACCCACCGGCGTTGATTCACCGGTTTCTGCAACGCGCGCTTTAAATCGTCTTGCATCCGCAACAAGACATCCTGTTGCGGAATCAGCGGCGCGTTGGACACGATGAATGCCGGGCGCGGTTCTGTCAGTACAGGCATACCTTGACCTCCTTCGAAAATACGTTTGTCCACGAAGGTCACGAAGGAACACGAAGAAAAAATCGTCACTACTCAGGTTGTCATTGCGAGGAGGCGTTCTGTGCCGACGAAGCAATCTCCACGCTGCGAATTTGGGGATTGCTTCGCAAAAAACGCTCGCAATGACAGGGTGGCTGAGTAGTTACAAAAAATCTTCGTGAATCTTCGTGTTCTTGGTGGATCTTTTCATCTTTCGTGACGGGCATATGCGCCCATGAACAACTCTTTGTCGGAAATTGGAGATTAGAGATTTGGAGAGGGGAGATGGGAGAAAGCGAAAAAGTGGCGTGTCCTCTCCGACTCCGCCACCTTGATTTTATCATCTCTCTCACCGCGCTTCTAGCGGGAGAAAGCCGATTTATTTTCTCTGTGTGCGAGGGAAAACCCTGGTGTGGGAAAAAGTGTGTAGGGGAAAACCTTGCGTTGGTTCAATAGTTGAATAGTGCGATAGTTCCGACCAACTATTGAACGAAGAAACGATCAAACGATCGAACGAAGAAACCATCGAACGATCGAACGAAGAAACGATCAAACGATCGAACGAAGAAACGATCAAACTATTCTTTCATCCACCCTCGTTGCAGCGCATATCGCACGAGTGCGGCGCGGCTCGTCAGCCCCAGTTTTTCCATTCCGCGCGCGCGATAACTTTCGACCGTCTTGACACTGAGCGCGAGTTGCTCGGCGATTTCCTGATTTGTGTGACCCAACGCCACGAGTTTCAACACCGCGCTCTCACGCTCGCTCAACTCGGCAGAGGCGGTGCTCGGCTGACTCGCGGCAGGCAACATCTTGTCCAGCAAAATTCTGGTGTGCGAGGGATGGATGTAGACATTGCCGCGCATCACCGCGCGAATTGCGGCGAGCAGTTCGGCGTCTGCCGCGCTCTTGGGGCAGTAGCCCGCCGCGCCGGCTTCGAGTGCGCGACGCAAATAGCCCTCTTCCTCGTGCATCGTCAGGATGAGGACGCGCACATTCGGGCGCTCGCGCCGCAGTTGGCGCAGCACCTCAAAGCCATCCGTCTGCGGCATCGTCAAATCGAGCAGGAGCACATCGGGCGCGTAACGCTGCACTGCCGCCAGCGCTTCCTGCCCATTCGTCGCTTCGCCAACGACGACCATATCGTCCTGCGCGTTCAAGAGCATCTTCAAGCCCGCGCGCAAAACCGCGTGGTCATCGGCAATCAACACTCGCGTCTTGTTCATCCCGATCGCTTGAGAAAATCGCGTGGAGTGAGGATTGAAATCCCGCGAAAGGTTTTCAACGCATTCAAATGGGGATCACCACTAACGATGAGGTCTACTTGACCCGCTACGGCACATTCGAGGAACATATTATCCTTGGGGTCAATGGTGATTATCTCGATCGTTTCCGCAGGCACAACAAACTCGCGCGGCAGCCCAAACTTGGGTCGCGCGAGGACGGTTGCATACTCAGCCATGATGGCAGTGGTAACGACAACCCGGAAACGATTATTATCCCAATAATCTGCCAGTATGCCCAAGATCCCGCCCAGGACGAGCGAGACGAGAACATTGGTATCCAGGACCACTCTCATCGTCCTGTCCTGACTCGCTGAATTTCTTCAGCGATTTCCGCTTCCGTAATTCCACGCTCAGCCGCTATCGCGCGTGCTTGAGCGAGCGCGCTGCGAAATTCCTTCCGCAGTTCTTCATCGCTCTTGACACGAATCTTGAGAAATCGGATAAAGTCGAGGACCTGGGCTAACTGCTCCGTGGGTAACGTATCCAGTTCTCGTATAACCACATCTTTTTGTGTCATCGTTACTCCTTGGGTGTAGAAACCAAGTTTCTGCAAGAAACCTGGTTTCTATGCTGTTTTTCGGAATAGGTTCTTATTTGCCTCCAGTTTATCACTTTGCCGACTACCTGGCAACTGGGTTTGCCATCGCAGAAACAAGTCGAAACTTGTTCGGTTTTGGTCATTGAAAAGAGGGAGAATGTTAGGCACGCACAGCTATAAGATTTTGAACGATCACTTTGCGTTCTGTGCCTGACGCAAACATATACTGCGACGCATCCAATATTTCAATGCCAACAATCCGACCATCGGGCGCATAGTTGACCGCCACATCTTCCGAGAGCCGCTGAGTCGTCACCTGCACGGGCTCTTCGATGAATCGGATATACACGGCGTCAACTTGCGAATCGTACGAAATTCTCATCGTGGACTCCTGAAAATAGCCATAGAGGACACAGAGGACATAGAGTTTATTCTAGGGATTCTCTATGGCAAATTTCATCCGCACGCTGGTGAACGCACGTTCATGGGGAATTCCCTTGAAAATACAACGATGGGGTAGCACAGGATTGAATCCTGTGCCACTCTGTGCAAACCTACAATCGCCGCTGTTGTTCAATTGTTATCATCTGAATTCGCAAACAGTCTAGCACAATGTACCATACATAGCAAATCAAATTGGAATTTCCACGAACACACTACTCCCCGCGCCCAGCGTGGACTCGATCTGCAACTTACCGCCCACCAGTTCCGCGCGCTCGCGCATGCCATGCAAACCGAGTTTGGTCTCGTCGTGCGGCGAGTCCAACACTGCGCGCGCGTCAAAGCCGCACCCGTCATCTTCAACGATCGCGACGACAGTGCGCGCCTTGCGTTCCACCACGATGCTGACATTCCGCGCGCGTGCGTGCTTGGCGATGTTCGTCAGCGATTCTTGGATGATGCGATACAACGCCAGTTCGACTTTGGACGGGAGACGACCATCGCGGCTGAATCCTGTCATCTGCAAATCCACATTCAAGCCAAAGTTGACGCGATAACTCGCGACGTACCGTTCGAGCGCCGCCGCCAAGCCCAGATCATCGAGCAGTGCGGGGCGCAACTCGCGCGCCATCCGTTTGACCGACTCGAGGGTTTGCGCGGCAATCTCGCGTAACGGTTCGAGCCGTGCGCGCACACTCGGCTCGCACGCATCGCTGGCGGCACGCAAGCCGACCATCAGCGACGTAATCGCCTGCCCCGTGTCGTCGTGCAGTTCACGCGCGATACGCTTGCGCTCCTCCTCCTGCGCGACAATCACCTTGTCGAGCAGTTGTCCGCGCACGCGTTCCTTCTCGCGCAAATCGTCCCACAGGCGCGCGTTTTCGATGGCAACGCCGAGTTGTTGCCCGACCGCCTCCAACAATTTCACTTCGTCCGCGCTCAGCGCGGCGGCGTCTTGACTCGCAACGCCCAGCACGCCCAGCACGCGATCGTGCGCGAGAATCGGCACGGTGGCGTGCGCCGTGATGGTGCGCGCGTCGCGCAGCGGGCAGCGTTCGGGGAGTGGCGTGACGACCAGTGCTTGTTTTTCGCGCAACGCGGTGGTGCAGGGACAACCGTGGAACGCCGTTGCCACTTCGCGCGCGCCAATTTCCAGCGGCAAGCCGATCCACGTCGTCAGTTGCACCTGGTCGCTTTCGTGATCGAGCAAAAAGACCCAGCCCGCCGGCAGATCGAGCGCGTCGAGCAGCGCGCGCAAGGAATGTTCCAGTGTCTCTGCCAGTGGCGCAGGCGCGTTCACCGCATTTGCCACGGCGTTCAGCGCGGCGAGTTCGCGATGACGCCGCAGCATCGCGCGCTGGGTCTGATCGAGTTGCGCCGTCATTCGATTGAACGCCAGCGAGAGTTGTCCGATTTCGTCTTCACCCCACGGCGGCGCTTTTTGCGAGAGATCGCCGCGCGCGACGGCTTTGGTCACCTCGACCAGCGTCAGGATCGGGCGCGTGAGAATGAGCGTGAGCAGATACGCTGCGCCGATGCCCAGCAACGAAACGGCGAGCGTGGTCAAGAGCATCGTGCGCGTCAGTTCATCCACGGCGGCTTGCACCCCGCGCTCGGACAAGCCGACGCGCGCGGTGCCGGCACGCCCCTCAAAAATTGGCACGGCAACGTCGTGAATGGGACCCTCATCGCTCATCAACACGACGCGGCGCGCGCGTTCGTCGGGCGCGACGGTGTTCAGGTCTGCCAGACGGCGCGGAAAACCTTCCTCGAAGGAATGAACCAGGACGCGCTGTTCACGATCGAGGATGAACGCGTAACGCAAATCGGGATTGTTCTGAAGCGTCTCGTTCAGCAATTCGTGCAGCGCGTAGGTGTTGTTGATGAGAATCAAATCGGTCGAGCGCGCCGCCAGATCGCGCGCCAGCGAAACGCCGCGCGCTTGCAGTTGGTCTAGCAACGCGTGCGACATCATCACGCGCACTTGCCACGTCACCCCCAGCCCCAGCACCAACACCAGTGTCAGCACAATGCCCATAATCTTGATGCGCACACTGGGGCGCAGCAGCCAGGAACGAAAGTTGGATATTTGCATCATTAGTTCGTTAGTTCGTTAGTTCGTTGGTTCGTTGGATCGTTGGTTTGTTGGTTCGTTGGTTTGTTAGACCGTTGCTTCGTTGGTTGGTTGGGTCGTTAGATCGTTGGTTGGTTGGGTCGTTAGATCGTTGGTTGGTTGGGTCGTTAGATCGTTAGTTGGTTGGATCGTTGACTCGTTCAACGATGCAACAACGCAACGACGCAACGATGCAACAATGCAACAACGCAACGATGCAACAACGCAACGACGCAACGACGCAACGATGCAACAACGCAACGATGCAACAAACCAACGAATCAACCATGAAACTAGGGCGCGGTATTCACCTGAAGTCCCAGCGCACGGGCAGAATCGTAAATGCGATCCGAAACGACCTCAAAGCGTTCGATCATCAAGTTGCGGAGAATCGCCGCGCCATCGTTCTCACGATCCATGTGTAGCAACAGTTCGCGCAGCGTCTCTTTGAGTTGCGGCGATAATCTGGGGTTGACCACCACAGGCGGAATGCCAAACGCGGGCGAGCGATGAATGACGCGCGTGCGCGCGGCAATCGTCGGATCGCGCGCGACGAAGAACTCGTACACGAGCGAGTCCACGCTGGCGCCGTCCGCCACCTTGTTCGCCACTGCTTTGATCGCGTTATCGTGACTGTAGGTGAAAAAGACGCGCGCAAAAAAAGTTTCGGGCGATTGTCCCAGCGCGCGCACGAGCGCGGTCGGATAGACGCGACCCGTGAGCGACATTGGATCGGTGAAGGCAAAGACCTTGCCGCTCAAGTCCGCTATCGAGGTCGCAGGGCTATCGGCAGGGACGATGAGCAATGAATAGTAAACGGTTTCGCCATTGACGCGCGGCGCAACGAGGAGTTCCATCCCAAAATCGCGTTGCCCTGCCACGTACGCGCTGGTGCAAACGAATCCCATATCCACGTCGCCGCTCTTGATGAGATCGTTGATCTCGGCGTAGGTCTGGCGTTGCACCAACTCGACGCGCCGATTCAGTTTGCGTCCCAGGTACGCGAGCAAATCGCTGTACGATTCGACGTTGCCTTTGGGCGAAATGACAGCCGCGACGGCGACGCGCAGAGGCGTGGTATCGTTCGGTGAATACGTCGGCACGGAAACAGGATCAACATCGTTGAAACGAAAATCGAGTGGGTGGGTTGAGGCACTGCACGCGCTCAGCGCGAACCAGCACACCATTGCGCCGATCAGAGGTACGGCAGAGAACCGCAAACGCTTCCTCACGCTTTTGTTTCCTTTCCCCTCGGTAGGCTATTTTCGCACCAATTGCGCCAAGAGTCAAAAACGGGTTTCCCTCTTTCATTCTCGCACGAATCCGTCCGAAGCGCGTCCGAGTTCGGTCAAAAGCGCGTGTGGATGTGGATTTGACGGATTTTGCCTTTAGAATATAATTCAACCGTGATTGAACTGATTGAGACGACTGGAAAGCAGGGTTAGCCATGTCCAAGACACCCTCCGCAGCCGACTTGACCGATACGCTCAAAGTGTTGAGCGATCCCACGCGCCTCGCCATCTTTGACTTGCTGATGCAAGGCGTGCAATGCAACTGTGAGATCGGCGACCGCCTGCAACTGCCGATGAATCTGATTTCACACCACCTCAAAGTGCTGCGCGAGGCGGGGTTGGTGGATGCTGAACGCGATGCGATGGACGCGCGCTGGGTGTATTATTCGATCAACCAGCGCACGCTGGCGAAACTGCGCGAGCAACTCTCCGCGTTCTTCGACCCGCAGCGCATTCAGCCGCGCCTACCAACGTGCGGGCCGCGCATGTAACACGGCGTTGATTTTTTCTCGAATACTTTAACGGAGGTGACATTGAGTCGCAAGGTCCTTTTCCTCTGCACCGGCAACTCGGCGCGCAGTCAAATGGCGGAAGCGATCGTCAACGCGCGAATGAGCGACACGTGGGAAGCCGTCTCGGCGGGAACGTTTCCCGCGGGCTATGTGCATCCCAACGCGTTGCGCGCGCTCGCGGAAATCGGCATCGCACATCGCGGTCGCTCGAAATCGGCGGACGAGTTTCGCGACGCGCCGTTCGATTTGGTCGTGACCGTCTGCGACGATGCCGCCGAAAATTGCCCGGTCTGGCTAGGGCAAGGCAAGCGCATCCATCTCGGCTTTCCCGATCCGGCAAAAGTAACCGGCACCGACGAGCAAGTGATGGCGGCGTTCCGCGCGGTGCGCGACGACATTGCACGTAAGGTGCCTGCGTTGTTGGCACAATGGGAGCCCCGCTGAAATGACCCTCGCAACCTTGCTCGTGCTGGGTGGCATCGCGCTAGCACTCGTCGCGCTCAATTTTGCATTGCAACGTCTCGCGCGGCCCGACCAAGGCAACACGCGCATCGCCGGTTGCTGCGGGATGGCGCTGCCGAACGAAATAACAAAATCTCAATTCGAGGAGAACAATGAACACTAGAAAATTGCTCGCCACGTTGGAAGACTTTCGCTTGTTGCCCTTCTTTGTTGTGTTCAGCATGGCGGTCGGCATCGGCATCGGCAAGTGGCTCAACATTTCCGACTTTGCCCTGACGCCGCCGATTGACGCAATCAAGGCGATCTTGGCGGGACGCTTTGTGCTCAGCGTGCCGAACGCGATCTCGCTGGGTGTGCCACTGGGACTCTTTGCGATGATGTACCCCGCGATGACGAACGTACGGCTCGACGAAATCGGCCAGGCGTTTCGCTCGCCGCGGCAATTGTTCACCGTGCTGTTTTTCAACTATGCCATCGCGCCGTTCTTTATGCTGCTGCTCGCCAACCTTTTCGTGTCCGATCCTGAACTGCACACCGGCTTGGTGTTGTACGGTCTCGCGCCGTGCATCGCGATGGTGATCATCTTTACATTTCTCGCCAAAGGCAACACGCCGATGGCGCTCGTGTTCGTCGCGCTCAACTCGGTGATGCAGATGCTCCTCATCCCGGTCTACGCGCGGTTACTCATCGGCAACATCAGTTTCGATGTGTGGGTCGTTGCGGAAAGCGTTGTGTTGTATCTGGGCTTGCCGCTCGTCGCGGGCGTGCTGACGCGCCAACTCGTGACGCGTCGCGGGGGCGAAGCGGCGATGGAAAAGGTCAAGCCCGCGCTGAACGCACTCTCCATCCTGGGCTTGTTGTTCACGTTGATCGTCATGTTCTCGCTCAAGGGCGACTTGATCCTAGCGCGCCCGCTCATCGTCGTCGAAATGGCAATCCCGATGGCATTGTTCTTCGCGGTGATGTTCTTCGTGGTGTACGTCGTCGGCTCGCGCCTCAAATTCAACTACCGCGATGCGGTCGCCGTCGCGTTCAACTCCACAGGACGTGATTTCGAGATCGCGATTGCGATTGCGATCACCGCCTTTTCGCCGACCGTCGCGCTCGCGACGGTGGTCGGTCCGCTGATCGAAGTGCCGGTAATGCTAACGTTGGTCTGGGGTGCGATGCGTTTGGAGAAACGCTTGTTCGGCACGGAGACGGCGAAAGCCGCGCTCGCGGCAGCGACGGCGGAGGCAAGATAAAGTGTAGCCATGTTTGCGCGCATCCTCTTTCCCACCGATTTCTCGGTGTATGCCAACGCGGTACTCGCGTGTCTGCCTGAACTCAAGGCGACGGGGATGCGCGAGGTCATCCTGCTCGGCGTCGTGCATCCTGGCGATGTACCGCTGGGACGCGCGTTTCAGCCAGAGACGATTGACAAACTCCAGTGGAGCGCGGAAGAAGCGCTACACATCGCGCAGATGGCGTTGGAGGGCAAAGGCTTGCGCGTCAAGACGCGGATCGAGGTGGGCAGTCCATCGGCAGAAATCGTGCGCGTGGCTCAAGAAGAAAATGTTGATCTGATCGTGATGGGCGCGCAGGGGGAGACAGCGGCGCAAGAGTTGTTGCTGGGAAGTGTCGCGAATGAGGTCATACGCCGCGCGACCGTTCCTGTACTCATCCACAAGTTCCACGTCGTCCGCGAATTGGGACATGTCGAATGTCAGCGCGTGTGCGCGCAGATGTTCACGCGCGTGTTACATCCCACCGACTTTTCCGATTGCGCGAACGCGGCGTTCCAAATCGTCAAGCGATTGAAAAGCGCGGGCACACAGGAGGTCATCCTGCTGCATGTTCAAGATGAACGCGTGATGCGTAATCGTCCTGCGCAACAACTCGCCGCGTTCGACGCCGAAGACACGCGGCGATTGGAACAGATGCGGCGCGACCTTGTGCTACGCGGGCTAAAAGCCAAAATCGAGTTGCGGCACGGTATTCCGTTTCGTGAAACATTGCAAGTGGCAGAGGAAGAGAATATCAATCTGATTGTGCTCGGCTCGCACGGGCGGAGCGCGGTGCAGGAGATGCTCGCGGGCAGCACGTTCGAGAATGTCGCGCGCGCGAGCCGCCGTCCCGTACTGGTGATTCGACGCGAGATGGTGGAGAGGACACGTTCCGGCTAGCCGGAGAATCAATGATTCAGAGATTCAGAATATTTCAAGCGCCTTTTTCGGGCGCTTGACTTTTGCAGGGTTTGCGCCTATAGTATATCTAGGAAATTGAATGTAAAAGGGCGTTGGGCAAAGTTCGCAACCATCTATGCCCCTCCAACGCGCTGAGTCGGGACCTCGATAAGTTGCTCTGATCCTAAAGGCGAGGTGGAATCCAGACGTAGCCAGTAAAACTGCATTTCCTCTCACAATAAATCGTGGAACGACAGGCACTATTGTTCTAGCCACGATGGCTAGAATCGTTTCCAAGTATGGAAACACGTAAGGTAACCATGCCGGTTGTTTCACGATTTGTTTTTTGGGCAAGACGTGAGGCGATGATGAAACAAACGCCGATCGCCGTTGAAGTGGTAACCTATATCCCTACCACCTTTATCCAATGTTGGGGCTGTGAGACTGCGTTTGGCTTGGGTGCGCTGACGAATAAACTCCACAACGAACAGTTAAACGCATTTCCAGCCGAATGGAAACAAGAGGCGGCGGTTTTAGCCGAATGGACCCAACGATTACGGCAACGTTTTGGTCGTCGTGTGCGAGTCCGGCTGGTGGACGCCATGTCGCTGCGAGGGGTTTGGCTCTCCTTGCGCCACAACCTTCATCGTTATCCGGCATTTATCATCGGCGGACGTGCACGCTTGGTGGGGCTTGATGTCGAGCAGGTGGACACGCTGATTGCCGCCGCCTTGGCATCGGCGTAAGGCAGAAGGAGGTGATGCCAAGAGGCAGAAAAAATTTTCGGGCATCTAGCCGACTGGTGAGCGATTCAATTAAAGGAGGTCAATGATGAACACCTTGATTGCGCTCATTCTTGGGGTGCTGGTTTTTTACCTAGCGTATCAGTTCTATGCCAAGCGCATTGATGCGCAGATTATCCAAGCCGATCCCAAGAGAGCCACACCAGCCAAACTCTATATGGATGGTGTGGACTTTACTCCAACCGATCGCAATGTTTTGTACGGCTATCAATTCAAATCCATCGCGGCTGCGGGGCCCATTGTGGGGGCGATCACCGCGGGGGCGCTGTGGGGCTGGCTGCCGGCGCTCCTGTGGCTCTTTATCGGCGTGAGTTTCATTGGGTGGGTACAAGATTACAGCGCGATGATGATGACTGTCCGCAAGGATGGCGATAGTCTCAGCGCGATTGCCCACAAACTCATTTCGCCGCAAACCCGCACCATTCTCTTGATCTTTATCTTCTTCTACCTGCTGATGGTGGTAGGTGCATTTGGGAACCTCTTGGCGGGGGTGCTCGTCGGTAATCCCAGCGTACCGCTGGGGATCGTGATGCTAGCACTGGCAGGCGTGCTCGCGGGACAGATGTTATATCGCTGGAAGATGGACTTGATTGTTACCACCATCATCGTGGTAGGGCTAACGTTGCTCGCCATTTTGATCGGTCCTTTGGATGCGGTCGTTGGATCGGTGCAAGGATTCAATGCGGCGTTGGACAGTCTGAATGGGAGCAAGGCAGTCTTGTCGTACGTGGATCCCACTACCGGGCAAGATGTGGGGATCAAGATCAGTTACATCTTTTGGCTCTTGTTCGTCGTCGCATTCTCTTATGCGGGTGCGGTCCTGCCGATTTGGCGCTGGGCACAGCCGGTCAACTACATTGGCTTTTGGGTAATGGCGTTTACGATCATCGGGGGCTTTGCCGGCGCGGCAATGGCTGTCTTTATCAAACCCACCGCCGCCAACTTTGTCTTGCCCGCCTTCACCATGTTTGATGCCGGCAAAGGAGGCGCGCTCCAGCCCCTTTGGCCCATGCTCTTTGTTACCATTGCTTGCGGTGCGATCTCGGGCTGGCACGCACTTGTGTCAACGGTCGGAACCGGGCGGCAACTAGAGTACGAAACCGATGCCTTGCCGGTCGGTGCCGGGTCAATGTTCAGCGAGATGATGCTATCGCTCCTTGCGCTCTTGGCTATTTCGGTGGCTGGCAAAGGCGCGGGGGCAGCGGCGTTCGCAAATGGCGTGGGCGGCTTTCTCAACATCTTTGGCCTCGACGTCAAGTATGGTACCGCGCTAGCGTTTGCTGCCTTTGTCATCATCGTTATCACGGTAACGCAACTCGCCCTCCGCTTTATGCGCGTCGTGCTGACCGAATCGCTGGAGAACATCTGGGCGCCGGTCAAGAACGTCCACGTTGGCACGATCATCTCTGGGCTGGCGATGATTCTGGTTGTTTTGAGTGGAACGTTTGTGTACCTCTGGCAACTCTTCGGCGGCGCGAATCAATTGATGGCAGCGCTCGCCTTGATGCTGATCACACTGTGGCTCGTCTCCGAGAAAAAGAATGCCGCGTACGCGTTCTGGCCGATGCTGTTCATGTACGTAACGACCATCGCAGCAAACCTTGTCACGGCTTACAACTTGTGGGCAACGGTCGTGCAAACCAATATCGGCAAGGCGGGCCGCGAGTTCGTCGTGGGTGGCGCGGTGCTGATGATTCTCATCGCGCTCTTCCTCGTCGCTGCCGCCTTGTACATTGGCTACGATGCCTGGCGCGCCTACAATCGGATGAAGACAACGCAAAAAGCCGCACCCGCTCCAGCCGAGTAGGGACGGTGGTCCACCATTGACCGGGGCATCCCACGACCTTTTTGACGAGGGAGGTACGGGGATGCCCTTTTTGTGAGATTAGAATGTCCCTGGTCCGTCTGGTCATTAAGAAAATCCTTCGACTCGTTCGAGCAATGCGCAACTTGGCGTATGGTATGATTGCGCACGAAGTTGTGCTGTACACCACACGGATGCGCGCCAATATGGAGCGTTTGTTCATTTTGATTACGGTGGGAGATTTGATTGGACTACCGATCTTGCCTCCCTACTACTCGCTGCGCTTGTTGCCGTATCTCGTGCCAAACATTGCCACGTGGAAGCGTCAAATCTTGCGTGAGCGCGATTTCACGGATGTGGAAGGGCTCGATTTGCTTGCCTAACCGTTTGCACTACCGGCTTGGGGAGGCAACTTGCCATTTCTTGGCGTGAATGCAATCAGGTTGCCCACTGGCATTTCCACATTTCTCCTCGCACAGAATCCTGACTCGTTTTAGACATATTTTTGACTTACGTCGGCTAAAATATATTCAGAAAGTTGAATTAATCTATGAGGACTGCTATGCCAACCTACCACCATCGCGTACGCCTCTTGAAAGCGCTGGCGCATCCCGCGCGCTTGCGCCTCTTGCTTGCACTGCGTGAGACGGACGCGTGTGTCTGTCATCTCACCACGCTGCTGGGCGCGCGCCAACCCTACGTGTCCCAGCAACTGGGCTATTTACGCGATGTGGGTTTGGTGAAAACGTACAAAGTCGGGTTGAATGTGTTCTATCACGTAACGGAGCCACGGATCTTCCAGTTCCTCGATGGACTGAATGAGCTGAACCAACGCGAAAGAAATTCCTGGCGCGAAACACCCACCGTGCTATCCAACTGTCCTTGTCCGACCTGTCAACCCAGGCGCGATCAAGCGCCTAGTCGCAAGAATTTGCTCAAGGAGTCGTATGCAAGTCACCGTAGATAAATTCGTTTTTCGCGTTCCGCGTGAGTATCGGTACAACGACGCCGATGTGTGGGCGAAACGCGACGGCAATCGCGTGCGCATCGGCTTGACCGATTTTCTGCAACAGAAATCGGGCGATGTCGCATTCGTCAACCTAAAACCGGTGGGGACGATCCTCGCCGCGAACGATGAACTCGCCGCGCTCGAGACGATCAAAGTGGATTTGGTCATCCCCTCGCCCATCGCCGGCAAAATCGTCGCGGTGAACGATGCGCTCGCCGCGCATCCTGAACTTGTCAATAGCGATTGCTACGGCGAAGGCTGGCTCGCCGAAATCGAGCCGACGAACCTTGCCGATTATGACGCGCTCCTCGATGCGGAAACGTACTTGCCGCAGATGAAGGCGCGCGCAGAATTGGAGCGAGAGAAATGAGCCAGCGCGTAATGATCGTGCCGTGCAGTGGCATCGGTAAAGCGTACGGCAGTGTGGGACGCGAGGCGATGTACCAAGTCGTTGAAGAGATGCGCCCCGACACGACCGACACCGTTTGCCTTTCGCTACTCACGCTCGGCGACGCCGAGGCGCAAGCGCAGGTGCGCGATCAACCGACGATTACGATTGACGGCTGTCCCTCCGCCTGCGCCAAGGTCAGCGTGGAAGCCGCGGGCGGGAAACCCGCCGCCGAATTTCGCGTGTTCGACGTGTACCGCGCGCATCGCGAGTTGAAGGTGCGCTCAGTCAGCGAACTGGGAGATGCCGGGCGCGAGATGGTGCGGATTCTCGCCGAGGAAATCGCGGCGAAGGTGGATGAACTGAGCAAATGAGCCAATGTGCCAATGAACCAAATGCATACCCGCTTATATACCATGCGCATACTGAAAATTCACCGCAGAGACACAGAGAACGCTGAGAAATCTATACAAAAACCTCTGCGCCCCCTGCGCCTCTGCGGTGAAAATGAAAATTTTAGCGTGCGGTTAGTATAATTTGGCTCATTGGTCAATTGGCTCATTGGTTGATTGATGAGGTTACCACAATGCCGATCTTGCCAAAGAAAAAAGTGGGACTGATCAGTTGCAGCGGCGAAGAGTTGCCCGCAGGAACACTCTCGCGCGTGGCAACCCTTCGCGTGTTGGAACGCTTGCGTCCAAACGATACGGTAACGTTGTGTCTGCCGCTCTTTTTGGCGGGGAACGATAAGGAGCGCGCGTTCGCCAAATTCTATCCGACGATTGCGATTGATGGGTGCGATAAACGATGCGCCGCGTTGGCGACCGAAAGATTCAGCGCCAAGCCAACCGTGAGCATCGTCATCCCCGAATTCCTTGCCGCGCGCGGATTGGACGCGCCCCAGACGCGACGACAACTCGACGCGGCAGGTGAACGCGCGGCAGACGCCCTCGCGGAAGAAATCGCGCGGCGGGTGGACGAGATTCTTGGCAAGCCCGCGTCCATCACCGAACCATCGGTTGCCACGCCCACGCCAGAACCCGTAACCGCGACGTGCAGTTGCGGGTCGGGGATTCCGGTGATGCGGTTGATGATTGCCGGCAAAGAGCGCGAGATTGTCGCGTTGCCGCTGATTTTCGAACAGTTCAGTCGCGATGGTCACGCTCCTGATGCGTTGTTCGATATGGTCAAGATTTACAACGCGATTCCCAAAGAACTGGAAGCGGAATACCGCGCCGCGATTCTGCGCGCGTACGCCGAGTACGCGCCGGCGAAGAACGAGGGCTAAAATGCTTTTGCAAAGTTACACGCTGGACGTCTTTGCGCCGCCGTGCGAGCCGGGCGCGGAACGCTGGAGTGTCCAAGCCGCGCTCGACGACGACATCGGTGAGGTGTTGCCGTACCTCAACGCGACGCTCAAAGGGGCGATCTACAATCACGCCGCGCGTGCCTTGACGTGGCGAATGGGCGGACACGCCATCGCGATTCGTCCGCGCGAAATTGCGATTAGCAACTTGGGCGACAAGGACGCCGCCGCCACCGAAGTGAAACGCGTCGTCGAGATCATCAATCGCACCTGGGAACGCCGCGCCGAAATCACGCCGAGTCTCGAGATGCGTCAACGGCTCAAGCCGATGGAGGTGTACAAACTCTTGCCCGCGACGAATTGCAAGGAATGTGGTCAACCCACTTGCTTTACCTTCGCGTTAAAGATCGCGGCGGGCGAAGCCGAACCCGAACAATGCGCGCCGCTCTTCACCGACGCGTACCGCAACCAGCGCGAGAAATTGTTGACGCTGATGGAAGGGGCAAGTTAAACTATGCCGACCACCTACACCTACCATACGACCGTTACTTGGAAAGGTGAACACTGGGGGCATCTGGTCTGCGGCAATGGTGCGGAGATGGATTTCTCCGCGCCGCCCGACGCGCACGGACACGCCGGCGTGATGACGCCCGAAGACGCGTTCGTCGCTGCGGCAAATACGTGCATCATGATGATGTTCCTCTGGGCGTGCGAACGCTTCAAGATTCCCCTCGTCGCATACGAGTGCTATGCCGAGGGAACCAAAATCATCGAACTCGACCGCACGGAATTGTTCACGCAAATCGTCCTGCATCCCAAGATTCGGGTGAAGGCGTGCGATGAAAACCGCCTCCGCCGCGCGCTGCACGCGGCACAAAAATATTCGCTCGTCGCCAATTCGGTCAAGAGCGAAATCATCGTGGAACCAGAATTTGTAGTCGAATAGCGAATTGCGATGGGCGAATTGCGAAACGCCCCATCTGCAATCTGAAATCAGAAATTCTTACGAGGAGGAACAATGCTTTCGATCAAAGTGCTCGGTCCGGGTTGCGCGAACTGCCAGAAAGTTGAACAGATCGCCAAAAAAGTTGTTGCAATGTTGAGTGTGGACGCGACGTTTCAAAAAGTGACCGAGATGCAAGACATTATGAAATATCCGATTCTCGCCACGCCGGGTCTTGTCATCAACGAGAAACTCGTCTGCGCCGGGCGCATTCCCAGCGAAGCCGAGGTGACAACCTGGATTGTGAACGAATTGGCGGCGGTGGGGTAACGCTTCGCCGCGAACCGCACGACGAACAAGTCGTGCGGTCTTTTTCGAGCGCAATTACATTCAAAAAAAGGAATGAATCGTCGGATGAAAATGAACAACGTAGCACAGGATTGAATCCTGTGCTACCATCATCGTATTTCCAAGATGAAACTATCCACCAAGGACACGAAGAGTCACGAAGGTTTTTTCTTCGTGTTCCTTCGTGACCTTCGTGGACAAACATATTTTCAAGGGAGTGCTGTGCTTTATCTGATCATTTCGCTACTCTTGTTCGTCCTCTCGTTCGTCGCGGGAATGTTGGGACT
>Ga0308410_1000625_pt1 | contig 19272 bp, 13 predicted proteins | sample HotsprOSTMatCore_FD_203467 | JGI IMG/M metagenome (GOLD analysis project Ga0308410, IMG submission 203467) | Hot spring phototrophic mat microbial communities from Octopus Spring, Yellowstone National Park, Wyoming, United States -... | ecosystem: Environmental > Aquatic > Thermal springs > Hot...
CTAGAACGCTGTGCCCAACTCGGCATTCCATATCTGGTGACCCATCCCGGTGCCCATACCGGTAGCGGAGAGGAGGCTGGCCTGGCGCGAGTCGCTGAGGCAATTTGCCGGTTACTGGCTGATGGCATAGGCGGTAACACGGTGATTTTGCTTGAGACGACCGCCGGACAGGGAACAGCGTTGGGGTATCGCTTTGAACATCTGGCTCGTCTATTCGAGTTGATACCATACCACAACCGGCTAGGGATTTGTGTCGATACCTGCCATATTTTCGCCGCCGGTTATGATATTCGTGATCGCGATTCTTATGAGGCAACGTTTGCCGAACTTGATCGACTGATTGGCCTGTCGTGGGTCAAATGTTTTCACCTGAACGACTCACAGAAGGAGTTGGGAAGTCGGGTTGACCGTCACGCGCATATTGGTCAAGGATGTATTGGTCTTGAAGCGTTTCGGTTGGTGGTTAATGATCCACGTTTTGCTAGTTTGCCGATGATTATTGAGACACCGAAAGGCGAGGACATGGCTGAAGATCGCATGAACCTGACCGTGTTACGCTCGCTAGTGAGTTCTCCAGAATCATAACAGGTTAGGCGCCGGGAACAAGCATTGGAAATGAATGGGGAGCAGACTGCTATGTGGCGTAAATTGCTGTTGGTTGTTTTACTGCTGGGAATTGGGTATGTAATTTGGCGACGAATGCAGAACGCTGGTGTATCAGCACCGGTCGCCGATCTATCGGCAAAGCCACCGACGCCAGTACCGTCGGCGCCACCACCATCGCCTGTGTCCTCACCGCCAGCATCAACACCGTCAGCGACCGGCAGTACCCCACGACCGGTTGTCACGCGCATTCATCGTGGCGCACCGCCGTCAACTCGTCGAAGTACGGCTCCTCCTTCTGGTGATGCTGCTTCCGCCAGACGTAACGGCGTTGATAGCCCGTCAGGGAAGCCAGCACCAGAAACAGCGGCGCATGCTGCGTCGGTGACAACACCTGGGCTATCTGAAACGGCAGGTTCAGCCTCGTCGTTACCAGAGACGGCGCGTGATCAGGGTACAATACCTGCCGAAACAACTCCTGTGGAAGCAAATATCTCAGTAGCAACTATCACCAAACCCAATCCAGAGCAAGTTGCTACCAGTGAGGTGACAATTTCGGCTACCACAATGACTGAAACCACCTCTGAGCAAGCAGCACCTCAACCTGAAGCTATATCTGAACTCACGCCGAGCGACTTCACGCCGATTGACATCAATCGGGCAGATCGCGAGGCACTGCTCGCACTACCGGGTATCGGGCCAGTACTGGCTGAACGTATCATCGCCTATCGCGAAGCTCATGGCCCCTTTAAGAGCGTTGATGATCTGACAGCGATTGCTGGTATTGGTGAGCGTAATATCAACATCTTCCGCAAACTAGTGCGCGTTGATCCCAATGATTGAACCATTCTTGTTGCAGGGTGGCGATCACGCCTGTCTTCTGGTACACGGTTTTGTCGGCGACCCCGGTGAAATGCGCGATCTCGGCGAATATCTCGCCGGGGCTGGTTTTACGGTGTTTGGCATCCGTCTCCCCGGCCATACTGGACGACCGGAAGACCTTATGGATGTGCGCTGGACGGATTGGCTGGCGGCGGTGCGTCTCGCATTTGATGCCCTCACCAGGCGCGCAGCTACCGTCTCGGTAGTTGGTTTTTCGCTCGGCGGTGCCCTATCAGCGCTGTTGGCTACTCAGCGTCCGGTGCAACGGCTGGTCATGCTGGCAACGCCGTACCGTTTGGGTGGTGACTGGCGAGTCGATCTGTTGGGCATCGCACGCTACGTAACGCCCTGGTTTTATTTGCTAGAACGAGCTGATTTCAGCAGCGATGAGCTGCGAGCGTCGATCTGGCGTCGTCAGCCCGATCTCGATCTTGATGACCCCGCAGTACAACAGATATTACGTCGCTCGGTCAAGGTGTCGGTCGCTGCTGCCGATGAACTACGTCTAGCCCTGGCCGCAGCCCGTCGTGCTTTACCACAGGTGCGTGTACCAACCCTGGTTATGCACGGTCACGATGATAACACTGCCGATCCGGAGAGTGCGGCTGCCATTGCATCACGGCTTGGCAGTTCACGTTGTGAGCTACGCTACTGGCCGGCGACGGGTCATCAACTCCTGCTTACCGGGCCTTACCGGACTGCCATCTTTCGGCGGATTGAACGTTTTCTAAGACGATAGCAGGTGTAGAATCCGATCCATCATCAACGACTGTATCTCATTACTCCCGTTTAATCACGACGAGCGTAATATCATCGAACGGCGGTTGACCGTGACTGTGGCGGGCAATTGCCGCCAGAATGGCCTGCACCATGGTACTTGCCGGTGCTGTGTGGTAAACCTTGATCACGGATCGTAACCCTTCAAGATCGAAAGGGATCAGCAGTTCATTAATCGTCTCCGTCACGCCGTCGGTGTAGCAGACTAACACATCCCCCGGTGCGAGTGTGGTTGTAGCTTCAGGTAAGGTTATTTCGGCAATCACACCTAATGCAATACCTGGGACTCGTAGCTCTTCAATGGTACCGGAAGCTGCCCGATAGATCAGCGGCGGATTATGACCGGCACTGGTAAAATCGAGGCGTCCAGAGTCGAGATCAAGTCGACCATAAAAGAGCGTGACAAACATGCCCGATTCGGAGTCGCGGTACAGCCAGCGGTTTGCGCGTTCCATTGCCCGTGCCGGGGCTGAACCATCGAGAGCGGCAGCACGCACCAGCGAACGGGCCATTGCCATAAACATAGCTGCCGGAATACCCTTGTCGCTCACATCGGCGATCACGAAACCTAATTCCTGAGAACCACCTGCACCCGATGAAAACGTCCAGAAATCGTAGAAATCACCACCGACCAGACGTGCCGATTGCCATGCGGCATCGATCTGCCATCCTCTGGCTGTGGGTAGACGTGTCGGGAGCAGGGTACGCTGAATCTCACGGGCAACGCGCAATTCCTGTTCAAGACGAGCTGCCTCTGCTGCCTCAACCGCCAGCAGCAGACTTTCGAGAGCGCTGGCAATTTGGGCCGCAGCTCCGATACACAGATTCTGCTGACGAGAACTGAGGGAGAGGAATGGATCGTTGTAATCGAGCACCAGTACTCCAAGGAGCGTTGTCCGCACTTTTATCGGTAATCCGATCAGCGTTCCGCTTTCGGCTGCCGCAATCAGTGTCGGCCACTGATCGACATTATCCCGTGCCTGCCAGAGGGTCTCGATGCAGAGTTGATCTGTCTCCATCGTATGTTCGCGTAAACGCGATAAAAACGGTGAGCGGGTTGGCTGGTCGATCAGTGTCGCTCGGACGCTGCGTGGTAAGCCATAGGCTGCGTGCAACACAAAGTCATGGTGTTCACGATTCCAAAGGGCCATGTAGCACCGTGGGCAGCCTAACAGAAGCGGCGGCAAACGTACCACGGTTGCCAGCAGGTCTGGAAGTGTCGTTGCCCGACCGATATTTTCAGCAATTTGCAACAAGGCGTTGAGGGTCCAGGCTTCTTCCTGTTGCGCAGTATAAGCGTTCGCGCTCTCGATGGCAATCGCAATCTGATCGGCTAGCGTGCGAATAATGAAGAGATCATCGTCATCAAAATCATGCGGTTTGTCACTCTGTACATCCAGCACACCGATCACCGTTGAGCCAACACGCAACGGCACTGCTAGCTCAGAGCGCGTATGTTGGGTGTCGCGTATTACCCGACTATCGTTGAACACATCACCGGCCAAAACCGGTTCACCACGTCGGGCAGCCTCGCCAACCAGCCCCTGCCCAATACGGAGCGGCAAGGCCCGAATCCGTTCCAGATCAGCACCATCGGCCGTCGAAGCTCGAAAATAGATGCGCTCATCATCAGGTGAAATCGTGAAGATGTGAACCGGGTGATAGCCGAAGCGTTCGCGGATCAGTCGCACAATAGATGGCAGCAACTGGTCAAGATTGAGGATCGCAGTAATTTGCTGGCTTACTTCGCGGATCGCTTGCAACTGATTGGCACGCTGACGAGCTTCATTAAAAGCGCGAGCACGGGCTATGGCAACCGCAGCCTGATCGGCGATCAGCGAGATAAGTCGCAGATCATTGGTATCAAAAGCGCCTGGTTCATAGCTCTGAACTGAAATGGAACCAATGACCGTCTCGCCGGCAATCAGTGGCACATAAATTCCCGACCGGGGTGGCCGTTCGCTTTGATAGCGTGGACGCGCAGGCAAGCGATCCATCTCGCGGGCAAAATCCTCAACCAGAATCGCCCGCCCGGTTTCACGAATCCAGCCGATTAGCCCACTATTTTCCGAGAGATCGACAGTCAGGCGGGGGAGACGCACCCGATCCTGGATTCGTACCATCAGCGTGTAGTAATTGCCATGAAACAGACCAAGATGAAACGACGAGGTATCGACAATCCGACTCGCTTCGCGGTAGATCAACTCGCAGAGTGAGTCAACATCGAGTTCGCTGCGAATGATGGCGCGACTCACTTCATTCAGCCGTGCTAATTCACGTACCGAACGGCGTTGACGCTGGAGGTTGAGTGATAATCGGCGTAGCATCGCTGCTGATGCGATCAGAGCAAGCCCGGCAAGCCCGAGATGGAGCAGACCCAACTCACGAGCAATTGCCGCGCCCAACCAGGCTAGCGGCAAGGGGGCAATTTCCGCCCCAACAATCGCCGGCCATGCCGAACGCCACCACGTCGCCAGACCGCTTCGCCCTCCCTGTAACAGCTCGCGGAGTAAACGTCCGGTTTGGGTGATCAAAGGAAAACCGATCAACGTTGCAATCCATAACACACCGATCTGGCTATCCTTCAGTGGTTGGTCGCTCAGCGTGCCTGCTACCCAACCGCTTACCAGTAGACCCAGCGCACGCAACCCGCTGCGCAAGAGTGGTCGACCCAGTAGCGAAAACGATGTGCGTGGTCGATTGGTGAGCAACAGAATGACAATGCCGGAGAGCAGACCTTCAATCGCTGCCAACCATGCAGCGTTGACCGGCCCCAGGGCAAGGCTGGCAGTGATCAATACTAGTGGGGCAAGACTATGGACATCGGCTGGTGGAGTGCGAAATGCCAGCAGATCAACAACGAACGCAAGAATGGCAAACAGCAAGACGTAGAGTGGGTCTACCGGTGAAGTGGGTAGGGTCAACAACCACAACCATGCCACGAGACCAATGATAAACCCGTACCATGTCAGAATCTGTTCGCGCGACACTCAACGCCTCTGAGAAAAAGCAGCGCGGGCTTCAGAAACTGAAGGATGAATGTTGAATACCTGCGTGAAGCCAGTAATGGTAAAAACCTCGTAGACCTGCGGTTGGAGCGCTGCCAGCCGTAATTCTCCCCCCAGTGTCATCAGCTCTTTACGAATGAGCAGTAGCGCACGCAACCCACTACTTGACAGAAATGAAACATTACTCAGATCAAGCACAACCTGGCGTGCACCGTTACTGATTCGCTCGTTTACCAGCTTGCTCACGCGAGGAGCAGTCAGCGCGTCGATGCGGTCGTTGATCGCGATGACGACAACTTCGTTCGCTTCTGCTGGCTGGTCATGAGGCAAATATTTAACCATCGTCAACAAATTCCCGCCTTGGGGAGAAAACTCGAAATGCACTTCGTCCATCAAGCGGGTAATCAGATAGATTCCCAGCCCGCCTACCTGCCGTTCTTCCAACGGCGAGGTTATATCAGGTACTGGCACGGTCGATGGATCAAACTGTCGGCCATGGTCACGGACGGTCACAATGAAGCGATGGTCATGACACTGCCAGCTCAGAGTCAGATCGCCAGGTTGATCGGGGTCATACGCATGCTGGATCACATTGGTGACAGCTTCATCGACAGCAAGCTGTACCTGCCAGGTAGCCCGTTCGTCGAGACCACAACGTTCGGCAGCGGCAGTAATGAAAGCACTGATCTTAGCCAGTGCATCCAGGTCGGCGGTGAGGGTAATACTCTCCATGGCGATCGTAGATCCGGACACGTGTATCCGGTAATATGGCAGTACTAAAATGAACCAACTGCTTCGACGGTATCGCCATAGATCTCGAAGAGCGAACTGAAGCCGGTGAGATCGAATACCTCTTTGATACGGGGTGGTAAATTGGCGATCCGAATATCACCCCCCTCAAGGTCGGTAATTTTCCAATCACGCGCTTTTTTGCGAGCTTCAATCAGAACACGTAAACCGGGGCTGCTGATATATTCGAGCCGGCTGAGATCCAACACGATGCGATAACGACCGTCGGCGAACAATGACTCAATCAGTTGCTTGAGTTGTGGTGCAGAAGCCGCATCAACGCGCCCAATGACCTCAATAAGGTCTACTCGATTGAGTCGGCGATGATTGAGTTCCACTGGTAACCTCCTCTTTCAGCGCACACGGCGCGTTGTGCATACTAATTGCTATTATAACACAGAACGAAAATCACTAATCGGACGTGCTATAATGACTTCTGATGTACCTCATCGACACTACGAAGGTCAAGGATATGCCCGGTTGGAATGACTTGAATATCGCCTGGAATACGCTGCGCGAGATCAACGTTGAAGATATTCGCAAAGAAGCTGAGTTACCGCTTACCATTGTGTGCGCTGGCGCATCAGAGGTGTGTCAGAGTATTGCTCGCCGGTTAGAGCAAGGTACGCAACGGTACGGTCAGACCGGGCCATCTCCTATTCATCTGGTCAGTCTGACGACGATCATCCCAGATGAGCTACGGCATGCCGACCTTGTTATCATTGGTCTGGATCGAAATGTCCGGCTTTCAGCTCGTGAGCTAACGGTTATTGAACATCTGGCTACGCTCAACCTGCCAACAGTTGTCGTAGTGTGGGGAATGGTATTACCCGCCGACGCCGGGCCATTGCATCCGCGTGTTGCTCATGCGCGTTTACTGGTTGTTCCTGATCCAGATTCGCCTGATACTAACCGGCAATTAGCCGAGGCGATTCTTGATCGTCTACCAGCCTCGTTGCATCTGGCGGCAGCTCGCCGGTTACCCGGTTTGCGGTCGGTAGTGGCGCAACAACTCATTAGCAGTGTTTCGTTTACCAATGCCTCGTATGTGTTGGCTACGGCATTACCAGAGCAAATCCCGATCCTCACTCTTCCCTTTGCCGCTGCTGACACGCTGGTGCTAACGAAAAATCAGGCGATACTCGTGTATCGTCTGGCATTGGCGTATGGCGCTCCACCTGATATTCGAGAACGATTGTTTGAAGTGCTCCCAGTGATTGGTGGTGCCTTTATCTGGCGACAATTAGCACGCACCTTAGTAGGTCTCATTCCAGTTTGGGGGGTTGTACCGCGAGTAGCAATTGCATACGCTGGCACCTACACAACGGGAGTGGCGGCATGGCGTTGGTTTGCTGAAGGCGAAATCGTTAATCGAGAGCAGTTGCAAGCGATTGGGCGTGAAGCGCTGGCGCTGGGGAAGGCTCAGGCTGCTGACCTGGTCGCGAAGGCACGCAATGCTGGTAATCAGCACATCGGGCGCTGGCAACGATTCGGGCAGAATTTCCTCCAGAAATGGCGACGCAAAAAAGCGCGCTAAGAGCCTATCCGGAATACTCTGTTGCAGAAGAAGAGCAGTTGGGGCGCAGCGCCGCTGCGCCCGTACATCTATGATCAGGTTTCATCCGCTGTACTGTGAGACAATTATTCGGATAGGCTCTAAGAAACGGTTTCATGCGATCTGGAAGCACAGGCCGGTTCATACTGTTGTGCAACCGTGCTCATCAACATATGCATGCTCAATGGAGCAGGCGATCTCAACTATGAGTCCACTGCAAAAACTCACCACGGAGCACACAGAGCACACAGAGCGTCTAGGATTTATGAATGAAAGGGTAATTTTTGGCCATTGGGTGCATGTAAGAAAAATTTCACAACCCTATGTTCAATGAAAGATAACATTATCGTTAGTCTCTGTGATCTCCGTGGTCTCTGTGGTGAGAAGATCACCTTTTGGCAGTGAAGTCAACCATCTTTTCCCTCCAGCGAGTGAGGCTAGAGCTTTTTTTAAGTTTTCATCGTGCATCGAGAGTATGCTGGGGGTTGGATGACGTTCATCATGCATGATGAATGGCACGCTGTTCACGTGCCGACAAGTGGTGGAGATGACACCGAAAACTGAAATCTCTGCAAACCCCTCCTGTGATCTTCGGTGATGTTGGCAAAAATCGGGAGAGGTGCGATCATTAGGTGAGCGTGTACGTGGGTACACGTTGTTGAAGGTTGCGAAGGAACATGCGTATGGATTATTTTGTGATTGAAGGCGGTCATCGCCTGTCAGGTGCTATTCGCCCCGCTGGCAACAAGAATGCGGCTCTTCCTTTACTGGCCGCCAGTCTATTGACTGACGAACCGGTTACGATACGTAATCTTCCCGACATTGGGGATGTGCGCACGAAATTAGCGTTGCTCGCTCATCTCGGTGTGCAAATCGAGCAACCAGAGGCCCATGTTGTCCACTTGCGTGCCAATCAGTTGGCAGCCGTTGAACCAGACACCACACTGGCGCGCCGTATCCGTACTTCACCGTTGCTTGCTGGCCCGCTGTTAGCCCGACGAGGATACGTGATGCTACCCCGTCCTGGTGGCGATGCAATTGGACGTCGTCGACTCGATACACATTTGCTGGCGCTGTCAGCGTTGGGGGTGCAGGTTGAGGTTACACCGAGTAGTTATATTCTTACGACCGATGGCTTGCGGGGCGCCGACATCTTTCTTGATGAGATGAGTGTAACCGGTACCGAACAGGCAATCATTGCCGCAAGTATTGCCGAAGGTCATACGACCATCGCCAACGCTGCTTCTGAACCACACGTACAGGATTTATGTCATTTTCTCAACAGTATGGGTGCGCGCATCAGTGGCATCGGTACGAACCTGCTTGAAATCGAGGGAGTCAGTCGGTTGCACGGCACCGATTACACCATTGGCCCCGATTTTATGGAAGTAGGTTCGCTGATCGGGTTGGCGGCAGTGACTCGCAGCGAGTTACGGATTATCGGTGCACGGCCACGTGAGCATCGGATGACGAAGATCATGTTCGGTCGCCTGGGTGTGACGTGGCGCGAAGAGGGAGAAGACATTATTGTGCCAGCAGATCAGGAGTTGGTTGTGCGCCACGATCTTCACGGTGCTATTCCAAAGATTGACTCGGCGCCGTGGCCTGGGTTTAATCCGGACCTGATCAGCACCGCCATTGTGATTGCGACCCAGGCCCGCGGCACTGTGCTCATTCATGAAAAGATGTTTGAGAGCCGCTTGTTCTTTGTTGACCGCTTAATTGGTATGGGGGCGCGGATTGTGCTCTGCGATCCTCATCGCGCCGTGGTTGTTGGGCCTTCGCAATTGTATGGCGAACCCGACGGCTTGCCCAGCCCCGACATTCGTGCCGGTATGGCGATGGTGACGGCCGCACTCTGTGCCAGGGGACGGAGTGTGATTTACAACATCGGTCAGATTGACCGTGGTTACGAGCGGATTGACGAACGATTGGCCGCACTTGGGGCGCGCATCGAACGGGTACGATCGTCGTAGCAGATCAAAGCGAGGTTGTCAAGCGACGAACAGATTTTAGCATCTATTTGCCTGGGAGCGCGGGCCTCTGGCCCGCATATGGGTGCGGGGGGGTATACCTGGCTATGCTGTTGCCTGACCGTGCTCCTCCCCACCTGACCACACCGCACACCTAACGACCTCACCTTCCCCTTAGAGCCTGATCAAAAACCCGGATGTTGCATGAGGCTCGTACCGGGCATATCCGACCATTGCGTGCGCGGGCCACCATGCGTTCGCGCCAGCCCCCCTACGTCCCCCTTCCGCTCCCCGTGTGGGAGCGGAAGGGGGCCAGGGGGAAGGGGAGGGCGCGCCAGCCGTGCGCCGCAGCACCAGGACGGAAGACGTTGCATACCCCTCTCATCGCGGAAGGGCGACGCATCCCCTGCCTGCCAACGGTTCTCATCCGCAACGATCCGGTACCTATCGTTTGGAATGCCATTGCAGAACCGCATTAACCATCCAGGTTTTTGATCATACCCTTAGCCCCCTTCTCCTCCCGAATGGGAGAGGGAGGGTGTGGTGGAGCAGATGAGCTTTGTAGGGCAGAAAAATAAGATCATCGCTGCACCAGCGGTACATCCAGTCGGTAAAGTGGGCGTGCTGCTGCCGAGGTGAGTGGGTCGCCGAGCAGCAGAAATGTACGTAGAGAAGCAGGTGCTTCACCACTGGCGGCCAGACGGGCATATCCGGCAGTCACGAGCTGACCGAGTGGCGTTGGTGACGGCGTACTCCAGAGAGCTTCAACAAAGCCCAACAGCAGTTGGCGATGACCATAAGCGACGCCAAAGCCGCTTGAACTCCAGGTAGCAATCGCCCCACCTGCCGGATTCAACACCAGTGCTTCATCAATGGTTGTACCGCGAAACGATGGATGTTGAAACGCGCCGGTCAGACAGGTCATACTCAACACGATAGGGAGGGCCGGTGCGTTGCGGAGTTCGGTTGCCGTATCAACATTCAGCAGAAATGGCCTCTCGATACCCACGGCGGTAAAAGCCCACTGAAACTGTAACCCATGACCTGCATAAACGAGTAACCCCGCGCCCTGATTAAACGCAGCAAAGGCTTGCTCACGGGCGACATTGGCATCGTCAATCCGACCTGTACCGCCGTCAGGATGGTAGTATACACGAGTAGTACTCGTCTGTGGTGGCTGCAACGCAATGGCGTCCTCAAGGAGAGCGGCAAAATCGCCGCTGCTGTCAGGGTTGTCAGCCAGATAGACTGCATGCCGTTGCCATACTCCGCTACTCTGCTCGTAGCTCAGCAGCTTGCTCACCAGACGACGCAATTCCGCGCTCGTCTTCACCGGCAGCCGACCGAGCCAGATGTCAGCCTGAAAGAACGTTTCGCTGGTCGGATCATCACCATCCAGTTGCGCAAAACAGGTCTCACATGCAGTTTCGCCTAACCATGGGTCAACCATGGCCAGGTATGGCGGAATAAGGGTTGGCCAGCCGCGTTGGAGATAATCGCGTGGATCGGAACTGCCATCACCGACCAGAATAGCTGCTATCAGATTAGGAGACCAGGTCGTTACTACGTAGCGCAAGAAATTCCGAATTGCGCGTGGGTCTGGCTCGCCGCCGCTCCAACCGGCGTAAATGTCTTCAACCGCAACTGCAATCGGTGACCAGCCCTGCGCCTGCCGATGATTCAGCAACGGTGCAAGATCGCTTAGAAATGCGCGAGGAGCGATATAAATGGCACTAGTATGACGCGGCGTGGTCAGATCAACCGGTTGATGACGCGCTACCGTCGGTGTGTGCAGTGTTGCTGAACCGGTTACCAGATAACGACGCGGTGTCGGTGCATCATCGGCGAAGACTGTATCATCGAACAGCAATCGTACTGGTTGCCAGGGATCGGTGATGTCGTACACGGTAATGCCCGTTGGTGCACCGGTTAATAAGTAACGAAAACGACCAGTCTGACCGTTGAAGATCGCACCAGCAGCCGTAAACGTCGTCTGAGCCGGTGCGGTAAAGTGCATCCGATCCAGATAGACACGATCAATACCACTGACCGGATCGAGCGTCAGCGTAATGATCGTGGTAGGAGATGGCAAGATAACCGTTGCCTGGTGACTGCCAGAACCGCTCCACGTGACGGTCGTCTCCCAGGTATTGGCGGCAACATGGAGGCGGTGTGTTCCGCTGTGTCTGACCAACGTCGCCAATTCGAGCGAGATACTCATCTGACCACTACTAGCAAGAGGGAGCATTGGTGTCAAAGTGATAGTTGTGCTCATCGGCGCACCAGCACTGGCATCAAGCTGCCGACTAAAAAAGTGATCGCCATCGAAACCGGCCAACGTTGACTCGTACAGCGTTGGTGAGTCGGTTGGCCAGACATCGCTAACCGTCACCAGTGCCGGTTGATCACCAGCCTGCGGTTGCGCAGTTCGGCTTCCCATCAAGGCAGGACTACCGCTCTCTTCAACCGTCAGCCAGTAACGATCGCTTGCCGACCAACGGTCACCGGGTGGTGGGGCATAGAACCGCAATGCGGTTATCGTCTCACCGCGAAAGATCGGCTCTAACGGCAGATTGATCCCGGCACGCTGCAAGCGCAAGCGACTGACCGCAACCTGGCCCAGGTCAAGTCCTAGCGCACGGAGGGTATCAGCCGAAATTTCCTGGATGCCTTCAGCCTGAACGTCAATAACCCAAGCGTTACGTGCTGCTATCGGATCGGGCGCGGGAACACTAGTCAATTGCACAGATGTTAGGCTAGTTGGCGGTTGCAGCGTTGCTCCAACGACAAATGCCCGTATCTGTGTCGTCAGCCGTGGCCCAGTATCAGATTGATAGTGTGGGGCAAGTTCGTAAAGCGCCATCCGTCTACCACGCTGATACCCTTCACCGATGAGGCGGAGCGGTGTATTTGGTATCTCAGAGATAAATGCAGGCAGCGGCTCATATTGATCGCCATTGATGGTAACAACTGGCAAACCCGGTGCCGGTACCGGTTCGTCAATCGCCTGATCGTGGAGTTCACGCAGTACCGGGAGCGGTGAAGCATCTGCACGCAGATACAGGACAAAACGTTGCGGTTCAGTTGAACCATTCCCCTGCCATGCGATCTCTACCCCATCGGCTCGTGAGCGTAGTACCAGACCATTAGTCGGCTGCGCCAGCGTCATTGGCGTAGCCAAAGTTGTTCCCACGGCAAAGGCAACGCAGAGTAGTAAAAGATGCCGCATCGTTATTATCTCCAGATGAGAAGGTAAATGTTCTCCCCCTTCTGCACCGTGCTGTCTGGAAGCCAGCCCAGATGAGAAGGGGGTAAAATTTAACGGCTGTGTGTTTCAGCAGTGTTTGAACCCAAAGACCAACGTCGCACCAATACACCAATACCGATAGTAACAAGTGCGAAGCCGATCAAAAATGGGAGCGAACGGCTCAGATGACCACCTGTTTGCGGCAGAATTGTTGGTGTTGTGGTGATTGTGAGGGCGGCACTACTGGTATTATTATCCGTAGTAACCTCACTACTGCTGGTGCGCACGCTCGCCACATTCACATTGTCAGGGTCAGTTGGTAGGGTAAGAACCTGCGCCGTAATTTGTACCACCACCGTCTCACCAGGATTAACAACAGGCACCGTTACTGTCACCTGGTTGCCATCTGATTGCGCATTACCAGCCGTTGTCGTGACCTCAATTAGACGTAGGAACGATGGCAGATTATCGAGGAACGTGACCTCAGTGGCTGGTGCGCTACCAATATTTCCGAGTGTGAGCGTATAGACGACCTCATCACCGACCTGCGCCACCGACGGCGCAACCAATTTGGTGAGCGCTAGGTCAGGCCGCACCGGCAGGATCGTCGCACTGCTCGTGTTGTTATCCGTCGTAATTTCAACACTACTGGTACGGGCAGTCGCCACGTTCCGGTTTTCGGGCGGTAGCGGTTCGGCAAGTAGTCGTGCCTGGATCGATACCACCACCTGCTCACCTGGCGCAACAACCGGAATGGTCACCTGCACCCGATTCCCGTCTAGTTGAACCGTGCCACTTGATGCATTGGCGCCGATCAGGCTGAGAAAGGCCGGTAAGGGGTCGTCAATCGTGACCTCAGTGGCCGGTGCGCTGCCAACATTCCTGAGCGTGAGGGTATAGACCACCTCGTCGCCGACATTGGCTACCGACGGCGCAACCGATTTGGTCAGTGCCAGATCAGTGATGGAGGAAACAATTGTAGGAGTTGAGGTAGGTGTACTCTCGCCGCCCCCGCCGCTACCTGTCGGGGTATTGGTCAGGGTTGGTGTGGCTCCGCCGCCCCCGCCGCTACCTGTCGGGGTGTTGGTTGGGGTTGGCGTACTGGTTGGCGTGCTAGTTGGCGTCAACGTACTGGTCGGCGTGTTAGTCGATGTTTGAGTTGGCGTCAACGTACTGGTTGGTGTGTTAGTCGGCGTTTGGGTTGGCGGCTCTGCCGTTGATGTCTCGGTAATGCTCATGGGCCGTTCAGCACGCACTGACCCTGTTGGCAAGACTGAGAGGGATGCCACGATGAATAACATACCTCCTGCGATAATTGGTAGGACACGCCAGATGGTCTGTCTCATAGTTGTATAACTCCTTAACGCCCGATCAGCGGTATGAAGTAGCGATATTGCTGGCTTATCGTACCACGAGACTGTAACGGACCATATTCGGTAAATGTACCATCCAGCTCGATCTCTACCAACCAGTACGAGTAGTCAATCCCTACTAGCGCCGTATGGTCGCTGAAGCGATAACTCGCACCACTTGTACTGCTGCCACGGGCCGGAATAGGAAGCGGAGTCAATAGTTGCGCTTTATCGCGGCCAGCGGTCGAACGATAGATCAGAAACCCACGAGTATTCACTTCAGCGCCGGTCGACCAGAGGATGTCCCAGCCGGTGCTTGTTGCAACCAGGCGGAACTCGGTCAGGACAATGGCTGTTGGTGGACCTCCCGGCGGAGGTGTTCGCAGGCGGGTCGGATCGTCAGGAACAGTTGTTGTCGGATCGTCACTCGGTGTTGATGAAATGTTCACGCCGCTGGCTATCGCCTGATTAGCAATTTCACTCACGTTATCAGGGAGTGGTGTATTGACTTGCACACGGAACGTAATTGTGAGACTATCACTGATCGCCAGCTCGTTGAGGGTGACTTCAACAGTAGTATCGCCGAGATTGTTGCCACTCACCACTACTGCGTTTGAAGGGTTGACCAAGACACTCCCCACGATCAGCGTGGTATTCACATCGGGAGTATCTGCAATCGTGAGCAGGAGAGCTGGCTCTGAGCCGGTATTCGTCATGACGATGGTATATTCAATAATATCACCTGAACCAGCCCGATCATCATTGTTACTGTCAACAACTAAGGTGGCTTGCTTGATCAGATCAACTGTCGTCGGCCCAGGTATGCGCGTTGTATCGCTCGAAGTCACCGGCGTCCGCGCATTCCCCCCGCTATCAGTGTAATTGAGGGTTGCAGTGTTGGTCAGCGTGGTCGGACCGCTGGTGGTCACCTGCACGGTGATGGTGACACTGGCACTGGCCCCGGCTGCGAGCGGGTTGGTGAGGGTAAAGGTCACCGTGCCGCCACTCTCGCTACACGACCCGGCCAGCGACCCAAGGCTACAGCTCTGATAACTCACTCCTGACGGCAGCGTATCACTGATGACGATGTTGTGCGCCGCGCCTGGGCCGGTATTGGTAAAGGTGAGCGTGTAGGTCAACGTCTGCCCTGGTGCGGCAGTGCTCACTCCGTCGGTCTTGCTCAGCACGATGTTTGGTTGATTAATCGTGACGCTATCGCTGGCCTGTACCTGAGGATATTGATTTCCGTATCCATCTTGATAGTCGAGTACGGCAGTATTAGTGAACGTAACTGAGCTGGTAAGAGATGGATCAACCTGGACTGTGATCGTAATCGTATCTGTTGCGTTGTAATTGAGCTGATTGGTACGAGTGTACACAACTGTTCCAGAGCTATGGGTGCAGGTACCGTTAGGTGCTGTACAGTTGAGAAAACTAACCTGTGGGGGCAATGTATCGGTCAGCACAACATTGTACGCAGCACCTGGCGACGTGATCGGGTTACCGGTATTGGTGAATGTCAGCGTGTAGGTAATAATATCACCTGGGGCGGCAACTGTCACGCCATCGGTTTTGCTCAGCGTAAGGTTTGGAGCTGGCGGCGGGCTCATGTATGAGATAACGTTCGTTTGACCTTCCTGTATGAATTGGTTGTTGTTGTTAATGCAAGACACAATCCGCCACCATCCGGGTGTAGGATTGGATATCGTATCACCGCCACGAGTGGTAGAGGTACCATTATTCCAAGCTGCATTTGGTGACAATGTACCGACAGTACCACTAGTCAATCCGTTTGGATCGTATGTATCGGTGGGTGAGTAGTATCTGACCCTAGTTTGATTGTCCATGTCAAAATTGTGAAATGTAACACTGCTTTGACCCGGTGCGACATACTCGTATAGGATCAGACAGGAAACGGAAGTAGCATCATGCTGAAATGTTGTTGCAGACAGACCGATAGAAAGTTCATCACCAGTGCCCGGCAAGCCATCTGGGTTATCATAATTGGTAAGGGGTGGAGTATTGGGATCATTATCATCATCACTTCCAAAGCGCAGTCGCCAGCTATTATCGGCATTGCCGTTGGTTTGAGCACGCAGAATGTAGGTACCACAAGTCACTGGCGCTGTAATGGTATACAACCGAGTCCAGATTGGACCAATGGAATTCTGATTGTACGTCTGCTGGAACAGTGTACCACCAGCTCCTGGTCCGGGTTGGGTTGGTGGGTTGAGGGTAGTTCCAGGTGCGTAGACCTCAAACACGGTAGTACCCGATGTGGTTATTTCATCTGAAACGCCTCCCCCCGGTGTACCATTGAGATCGGGATGAAAGAGATCGATATGTATCGGTATACCTGAGGGCCAGCCACAGGGTACATGTAGAGTAAAATAGTGGTAACCATTGCCTGCACCTGCGCTTGAATTTGTATACCAGTCACCAATACCCAATGCACGACTAGGGCTAGATGTTTGAATGTAAAATGGTGTACCTGTCGACGGAACTACCACTGCTTCCACAGTGCTGCCACGACCTATCATTGTGACGACCAAGGTCAATATTGCAAGCAGGGCGATTATGGCACGATGAGACTTCATTGGTTATATCCTGGCGGGCTAGTACGATCTTCGGCTATACTTCGGTAGCTAGGAATACTATAGGTTATGTAGATGGTACTATAACCAGTAAAAGATTACAGAATGATTACAAATTGATTGCGAACAACCATGAACCACGTCCCTACTCGTTATGGTCTTATGCACTATTTCACCGTAGGTAATGGCCCGCCATTCGTTCTGCTGCACGGAAATACCTACAGCGCCACCACGCAGGTACGGCTAGCCCAACGCTTCGCCGACCAATTTACTGTCTACTCATTCGATTTGTTGGGGCACGGCGGCTCGGCACGCCCACCAGACTTGTTTACGCCACGCTACTTTCGTATGCAAGGAGAGGCAGTGGCTGATGCATTAGCCGGCTTATTCCGGGTGCCGGTACCGGTTTTCGGGATGAGCGCCGGTGGGATTAGCGCGCTAAATGCTGTCTGTATTCGGCCAGACAAGATTGCTGCTCTGATCCTGGACGGCGTGTTTGCCCGAGTTACGCGAGCAACATACGAAGCGCATCGGCAAGCAACTGCCAGTATGTCACCAAGCTGGCACCGCTACATGGCTACGCAGCACGGCGCCGACTGGTGGCCAATACTTAACGCCGGTGTTGAGTCGGTGATCGAACAACTCGCGGCACAAGAGGCATTGGTTACACCGTGTCTGGATCAGATTCAGGTACCGACAATCATCTTTCACGGTGGAAAAGACCCCTTCGTTCCCGATGAGCAGGCCCGTGCGGTTGCGGTTGGCATCCGCGGCGCACGCATCGTCTACGAGCCAGAGGCCGGGCATCTGATTGCCTGGCGTAATCCCGATGCCTTCCGTGCTCGGGTTGGCCGATTTCTGGCTGAACATGGGTTGATTGAGTAGAGAGGGAACGGCCCTCACCCCCAGCCCCTCTCCCGCGCTGCGGGAGCGGGGTGATCCGGTCAGTGGCAGCGTTGACAGACGCTGGCGCAGAATCGCCACGGCTACGCTTACCTCTCCCCTCTTCCGCTCCCTTGGTGGGAGCGGCAGGGGCGGAAGGGGGAAAGTGCGGAGCATAATCTCCCCCTTCCTCTCTCGCAGCGTGGGAGAGGAAGGGGGGCTAGGGGGGAAGGTGAGGGCCGCCCGGCATCCTCCGCAGCACAGATCTCTAATACACCGGTGTACACCAGTGCTGATACTTCTTCACCCGCCCACGCACCACATCGGCATACAAGTTGACCAGCATCATGCCAATCGGTCCAACTGTCCCACTGCCAACTGGACGCCGATCAATCTCGATAATCGGCTTAATCTCAGCGCCGGTACCGCAGAAGAACGCCTCGTCGGCCACGTAAAGTTCGGTACGGTCGATGGGTGCTTCCCGAACCGGAATGCCTAACTGATTACGCGCCAGCTCCATAACAACCTGGCGAGTAATCCCTTCCAGAATATCACCACTCGTTGGCGGCGTTATCAATACGCCATTCCGCACGATAAACAGATTGGCTGCCGATGCTTCAGCCACATGACCATCATTACTCAGCACAATCGCTTCATCATAGCCGTTGAGTAACGCCTCGCTCTTCGCCAACGCCGAATTGAGGTACGCACCACAAGCCTTGGCCCGTGACGGAATAATGTTATCGTCGATCCGTCGCCATGATGAGACACAAGCCTTAATTGCTGAGCCAGCCAGGTATTGCCCGAATCCAACCGCAAACATTGTGAAACTATCGGTCAGACCGTGTAACTGCACGGCAATCGCCGGATCACTCTTGTAGAGCAGGGGCCGAATGTACACATCTTCACGGAACTCCTCCCGTCGCAGGAGTTCAATAGTAATCTGACACAGCTCATCAACGCTGTAGGGCAACTTCATCATCAAAATGCGGGCTGAGCGGTGTAGTCGCTCCATGTGTTCGCGCAGACAAAAGACGTAGAGCTGTTGATGGTCAGCGTTCCAATAGCCACGAATACCCTCAAAACAGCCGGTACCGTAATTGAGCGCATTGGTCATCACACTCACCTGCGCTTGCTCGATAGGGACAATTTCACCGTTGAAGAAGGCAAAACGGTTGTTAGGCACGGTTAGTTCCTTTCTTTTTACACTGCATAGGGTGTAGATGGCGTCTTCTGCCAAGTGTACCACTATTATTTAGGGCTTTTCAACGTTCTCAGCGCTCTCGCTTGCACAGAGCGCCTACCCCTCACTTACCCTCTGCAAGCGTGGGGGGAAGGGGGTTGATCTGCAAACGGGATCGGTGTCAGTGATACCTGTCCGCTGTGGTGTTTCATTCTTCTCCCCCGTGGAAGAGGAAGGTGGTGGGTGAGATAAGATTGGGAAACCATCCCTCTCGCTCACACCTGGGTGCGCGGGCCTCCGGCCCGCAGTGTATAGGTTGCGTCTGGAAGGCACCGCGCTGGCGTCGAGCACGCGGGAGTATGGGCTGGCCCGCAGTGTATAGGTTGCGTCTGGAAGGCACCGCGCTGGCGTCGAGCACGCGGGAGTA
>Ga0308410_1000626_pt1 | contig 19264 bp, 21 predicted proteins | sample HotsprOSTMatCore_FD_203467 | JGI IMG/M metagenome (GOLD analysis project Ga0308410, IMG submission 203467) | Hot spring phototrophic mat microbial communities from Octopus Spring, Yellowstone National Park, Wyoming, United States -... | ecosystem: Environmental > Aquatic > Thermal springs > Hot...
GCAAAGTCAGCCCCCTGTCATTGCGAGCCGCGCAGCGGCGAAGCAATCTCCACACCGCAATAGGGGATTGCTTCGTCGCAAAGACCGCTCCTCGCAATGACAAGCGGAGGCGCGGCTTTGTCAAGCGACTTTGCACACACCCTGCTGTCCGTCCACATATAAAAACACGAGGGATAGGTAGGCGATACTGAAAATCACCATCTATCCCTCAGAGTAATTACTCAGCCATGTCATCAATTGCACAATAGCCTCCTTCGAAAATACGTTTGTCCACGAAGGTCACGAAGGAACACGAAGAAAAATCTTCGTGTCTCTTCGTGTTCTTGGTGGATATTTTCATCCGTCGTGGCGGGCGCATGCGCCCATGCACAACTCCTTCGAAAATGTGGGGCAAATTTGAAAAATTTGCCCTACGTCCTCTATTTTCATCCGTCGTGGTGGGCGCTCGCGCCCATGAACAACTCCTTCGAAAATGTGGGGCAAATTAAAAATTTGCCCTACGTCCCTCATTTTCATCCGTCGTGGCGGGCGCTCGCGCCCATACACAACTCCCTTGAAATTTGTCCTACGGTATCCCATTTTCATCCGAACGCTGGTGTACGCAGTTCAAGGGGAATTCCCATCTTTCTCTTCTTCCCACTTTGCAGCGAGAGAAGGGAGCAGAGGGCTGAGTAACACAGGATTGAATCCTGTGCTACTCGGCGGAAAAAACTTTTGCATAGTTAGATACTTGCATCCTCGTCACTCGATGGTCGGGGCACATTCTCCACCACAACTGGCGGTGCTGATGATACGGGCACAGGCAAAGGATAAGCACACGTGCCAAATCGTGTGAGGACGACAGCACCCAGCGCCAGCGATGTAACGAACAACCAGATCAAAGCACCCAACAGTGGTAGCGACGTGACCAGCCACAAGACCAACAACCCAACAACCATCGCCAAAAGCGGTACAATCGTTTGCACTTTTAGTACGTTCAGCAACTTGGTACCGATGACCACACTGATGGCTATCCAGCCCAAAACGAGCGCAGCGACGAACGCGACGACAAGCACGAGCGACAACGGAATGCCCAGGCAAGTGATCGCAAAGAGAAGAATCAGTGGCGGGACTACCAGCCACGTGAGACACCCCACTCCCAGACTCGGCACCGCCGATTTTTCCGCCACGCTCGCGACTTGATTCAACTGCGTCGGCAAGAACACAATCAGCAGCGCGCCGAGTGCCACCAGTGCGATCGTGTTCACCAAACTCTGGAGAAACCCGCCCAACATCCCCTCGAACCAATTCCAGCCGTTACGGAATGGCACACTCAGCGGTAGCACCCAATTCCATCTTACCTCCGGACCACCTCTGATCTCTCCACGCACGATCGCACTTTCCTTCTTATCCACCACGCCACCTATACGAATGACGTTATTCCCCACGACTGCAGTCGGCTCCAGCGCGACCCCCCCACCAAAGATGACCACATCACCAACCACTTCACCGGCGATGCGCACGCTTCCGCCAAAGACGACCACATCCCGCTCCACGCGCGCATCCTTTTCCATGGCGATGGCACCACCAAAGACGACCACATTCTTTTCCACGTGCGCGCCCTCTTCGATGGCAATGGCACTACCAAACGCGACGACATCGTTGAGCACGCGCGCACCCGTCTGAAGGCGCGCTCCACATCCGAACAGTACCACATCCCTTACCACCTCATTCGCGCTCACAAGCGTAGTACCACCAAAACATACGCGATCGCGCAAATCATCTGCGTGTGCCGCTGGTGCCACGAACAAGAACAACACGAGTACAATCGCGATTCCTAACACGCGTTTCATTTTCCATAACCTCCTGCATAGTTTGAGACAGCGTGGAACGAGCCGGTCACCACGCGCGTCCAGAGCATCGTTAAAGCGAAAACGGCAAGCGCGCCCACCAGCGCGTGCAGCAAATCCAGAGTGACGATCATCTTCTTGGCAACAAGCCACAGCGCGCCCAGACCGAGGGTCAGCGCCTCCAGCGCGTTCAGACTCGCGGACAGGACCAGATGACGCCCGGTCCATACCACGCACGCGAGTTGCACGGTAGCGAAAAGCAGGATCACGCTGACCGCGCCCACCAGCACACTCGCACCGACTAGCGCGCGGCGCCGCGCGCGCGCGCGTTCACGTTCCGCCCACCGCGCCATCACGCGATTGGTAAACCCCGGCGCCGGCGCGACCATTATGAATCGTCGTTGGTCTTGCATCACCAACCCGCTCCCTGGCTGACCGCCGACCGCTGAGCGCTGACTGCGGCGGTCTGTTGTCGGCTATCCGCCGTCATCGCGCGCGCCAGCATTTTCCGCGCGCGATGTAGTTTCACTTTGACCGCGCTCACCGAATCGCCTGTCGTCTGAGCAATCTCCTCTACCGATTGATCGTACCAATACTTGAGCACGAGTACAAGTCGATAAGGTGGAGCCAATTGTTGCAACGCTTGCGCGATCGCGTGGGCATCCTCCGCATCCCACAGCGCCGCGTCCGGCTCTGGTGCATCACTGGCTAGCGCATCCGCCACCCCAGCGTCTTCCAACGACAGACAGAGCCAGCGGTGACGCCGCAGGCGATCAATACAGTGATGCGCACAAATCGAAAGCAACCACGTCACAAATTTTTTGTCGGGGCGGAATTTCTTTATATGGGTGAAGGCGCGCAGGAACGTTTCCTGCGCGGCATCCTCCGCATCGTTCACATTCCCCAACATCCGATACGCCAGATTGTACACCGGCGTCTGATACCTTTCGACCAGTTGCGCGAACGCTTGCGAATCATCCTGCTGGGCGCGTGCGATGAGCCACGACTCGTCCAACTTTGACCTCTCACTCGTATCTACGTAGCAGGACACCAGAGGTTACAAAAGAGAGAGGCAAACTCTCTCTTTGCCTCTCTCTATGTGGTCACCGTCACAGCGCGATACCCCAGCGTCCAGTACGTGGACTCGAACGTTTGGTACAAACCACCGATGAAAATCAGAATCAACAGCATCGGGATTCCCACAACGATACCGACGATGATAGCAGGGGTAACCGACTGTGCTACGGCATACACGACAAATCCTGCACCCACCGGAATCACCAGAAGAATCAACACGATTGGAATCATCACCAATCCAAAACCGAGACCGATGCCGATAGCGAGAATGTATATCACCGCGACCTTGCCCAGATTCGCGCGTACGATCCGATAGCCCACGCGAATCGCGTCTATCACGCCGATTTTTTGAATCACGCACGTGCGCGTGATGAACTGATAAATAGGATGAATGATAAACGCGACCAGCATCAACACCAACGCCACACAACAAATCAATCCCAACGAGCCGATGCCGCCGGCGGCCACAAGCGCCAGCAATTCTTCCGCATTAACGCGTCCGCGGCTAGAAAGTGCAGGCAGCAATGTCAGTAGAAACGGGAGCAGTGCCACCAGTATCAACACCAGCGAGAAAATCGCGAGCGGGATGTTAATCACAAGGGCGATGCCCAGCAAGCGCCAGAAATGTTCCGCACCGATGCTAAAACCCCGTCTCACCGTTGGCATCTTTTGTTCGGCTTCCAACTCCTGAACCAGACCAATCAGCGCTGCGCGACTGATAAAACGCAAGATGATGGAAAGCACAATCCAGATCAGCGCGAAACAAACGAGCGCGCCGACAAAAACAGCAATCAGTTGTAATACTTCGGGTGATGGCGGAGGTATGGTCGGCAAAGTACCACTACCCACATCTCCGCTGGGCACATTGAAATTGCCTCCTCCACCACCGCCACCAAACAGTGCGAGCAAGATGCCGAACACCCAGAGCGCGCGATGCTTGAGGGTAATCTCGAACGCGCGCGTCAGAATTTTACCATAGTCCATCTTGTCCCCCCTCCGTAATTTTCGATTTCAGATTTGCGATTTTCGATTTGTTTCCCCAAGCGAAAATTCAAGCATTCGTCCTTCGTCATTTGCCATTTGTCATTTGCTCATTTGTCCTGCGTCTTTCGTCCTTCGTCCTTCGCCTTGGGTCATTTTCCCCAGCGTGCTTGTTCTCGCGCCGATACGCGCGCGGTCAAATCCAGCGTCAGCGGCGAGACAGAAACGACGTGGTCAATCATCACCGCGCGCACATCCGAATCGGGTTCAGGGATTTCGGGGTCCAGACACAGTTCGTACGTGTCCAGCGTCTTGCCCTGCGGTGTTTGAGTGATGACCGAACGATAATAGTTGTAGCGAGAAACGCGCGTCCAGCGCCACGGTGTCGTTTCACGCGCGCTCTCAGGCACATTCACGTTGACGACATCCGCCCCGCGTGGCATCCCGCGCTCCAGAATACGCTGCGCGAATTTTCGGGCAAAGTGCGCCGCGACCGTGAAATCTACATTGTTGCTGTGGGAGTAGTGATATTTAACGTGCACCACGCGCGAGACGGCGAGCGCTGGCAAGTCCATACTTGCGGCTTCGAGCGCCGCGCCCACCGTGCCCGAAATGGTTATCCCACTCCCCACATTCTCACCATAGTTGATGCCAGATACGACCAGCGCAGGAGGACGCTCGGCACAGATGAGCACAGCATAACGCACCACCAGCGCAGGCGATGCCGCCACCGCAAACGCGCGCACGCGTTTGCCATCCACACGAAAATTCACCGGCTCGGCGACGCCACCCCCCATAAACGCGCGTCCCATCGAGGTCTGCTGATCGCGCGGTGCAACGATGAGCAATTCCCCCAGGCTCCCCAGTGCCCGCGCCAGTGCGCGCAGACCCGGCGAACGAATACCATCGTCATTCACGAGAACAATCAACGGTGATTCGGTCATAGGCGCTGGCTGCCCAGGCGTTGCATAAACTCAACAGTCAACTCTGCCGCGCGCTCCCACTCGCAATCCAAAATGACACAGTGCGTCGAATGTTCGAGCCAGTGCAACGCTTTGTCGCGCGAGCCAATTTCAGCGAGCAGCACTTGCCCACTGCGCGGGTCAATTGCCTGATCGAGCCGACCTTGCACAACGAGAATCGGTTGCTGGATGCGCGGCAAGCGACGGCGCACCTCGCGCTGGAGTTCGTTCAACTGCACTGCCGCGCGCAATGGATTGACGGTGTACCCCTTCCACCGCGCGTCCGCGTCCGATGGCGCACGCATCGGTTTCTTGACGTACGGTACGAACGGCGCCAGCGCGCGCGCCTGCCACATTCGCGCGGTGAGGAGCGCGGGCGCGTAGCAGACGATTCCCACAATTTCGGGATGTTCACTTGCAAGAAAGAGCGCGAGGAGCGCGCCCATTGATTCGCCGAGGACAAAGACGCGTTCGCACGGTGCGGCGAGTTGCACGTATGCACTCTCCACTGCGCGCGTCCAATCGCGCCACGTGCAGCGATTCATCTCGTCGGGTGTTGTGCCGTGACCGGGGAGGAGTGGCGCGGAGACGGTATAGCCGCGCGCGTGCAAGTACTCGCCCAGCAAGCGCACTTCGGCAGTCGTGGCGGTAAAGCCGTGAATCAGCAGCGCGCCATTTCGAGCGGAGCGAGAAATCTCGGCTTGCCAGAAGAACGCGTCGCCATCGAGGTGGGGGTTGCGGATAAAGTTTTGCTGCATCGGATTTCTTGGGGGTAGACCGGCGACCGGTGACCGACGACCGGTGGAGAACATACGCGGTCAAATTTTCTTGTTGACAATCAGTCGAAGGGAGTACGCTCTTCTACCTCGTACGTTTCCTGTGTTTCGCGCGCGTACGAAGAGCGAAGAGAGGCACGCAGGGCTTAAGTTTTCCAAACAATTTTCGACTGAAAAGATATGCCTGACGTAACGGCGTCAAATCGTCCAGATACTTGCGGCGGTGAATATGATGCAAGCAGGCAACTGTTTCGATGAGAGAACGAATCGCCAGCCCCAGAATACGCGCTTGTTCGGCATCACTCTGGCTTGTAGAACCCTCTGCAATGTTGAGCGAAATACTCGTGACCGCGCGCGTGATCTGACTCTTGAGATTGTACTCTTCCGAGCGAGGCAATTTTTCTGCCAGCGCGTAAATCATATCGGCATAGTCCATTGCCAGCTGCCAGACTTCAAGACGCTCGAACTTGTATGGCATTACGTTCTCCCCACTTCAACGGTCACCAGTCATTGGTCGCCGGTCAACACGGGAACGGTCACATTCCCCACCGGCATTATACCCACGCGCGCATCACGTGGCAAATCGCGCAGGGCAAGCGCGAGCGCAGCCTCCAGCGATTCGACGCGCGGCAAAAGCAGTTTGCGCGCGAGTTCGGGCGGTAACTCGGTGACCATCAACAAACGCACCTGCGTCGCGTCGCGCGCAATCTGCCACGCCTTGTGCTTGCCCAACTGAAATGGCGCGCGCTTGAAATGCTCCAGCACTGCTTCGTGCGACGAAAACTGCGCGACGTACTCCTCGTACACCTTGCTCCCCGCGCCCTCGGGACACGCGGCAACCCAGATGAGCGTACCACCGCGTTTCATCACCGGCATCGCATGCCCCACCGCTTTTTGCGCCTGATAAACATTGATGTCTTTGGGATGTCCTCCCGCCGAAACGATCATCACGTCGAACGGCGCGCGGACGTTCACGCGATACACCGCGAGCGCGAGTGGCATCCCCGCGCGCATCACCGCGACCGGCTCGCCCGCGAACACGCCAACGATGCGCTTGTGCTCGTCAATCACTGCATTGAGCGCGCAATGGATACCGATGATTTTGCCGATCTCTTCACAATCCTGCCGCGCGGGATTGTCGTCGTAGCGCCCCTGATACGCGTTCGGCTCCACCATCAAGGCGTGATTGTGCGCGATGGTCTCGCGCGCGGTCACGCCAACCGCCGCGCTCTTCACGCCACCCGAAAAGCCCATGAACTGGTGCGGCTCGATGTCGCCAATCGCGATCCGCAAATCGGCGCGCGCATACTCGCGATGACACAGCACGCGTGTCCCGCGTTTTGTTGTGCCGAGAAAGACGTGGAGCGACGCATCGTCGCAATCGTGACTGATGACGCGATAGCGCGCCAGAATCTCGGAGGAAACGACCGCGCCGAATTCTTCACGCGGCATCGGTGCGTGCGTCCCAACACCGATGATCAACGTGATGGCAGAATCGGGAATGCCCAAGCGCGCGAGTTTTTGCAACAGCGGTGGTAGCAAAATGCCTAGTGGCACCGGGCGCGTCTTGTCGTTGATGGCAATCGCCACCGATTTCGCGCGCGCGAAATCTTCAAAGCGAAAATTGCCGAGTGGATGCTCGAGCGCGTCATTCACCGCGCGCGTCGCGTCGGCAAGCGGCGGAATCGGCGCAGGTGTCAGTCGTTCGACGTTGAGTGCATCGGGGAGAGAAAAAGTGAGATAGGTTTTGGCGTAGGGAATTTGAAACTCGGGCATAGAATTCTCGTGACCGATGACGGACGACCGGCGACGGTCACCGGTCGTCCGTCATCGGTCTGGCTCATGCACTCCGATACAACTTGGTCAACACAAACTCCTCGTGCCGCAACGCTTCCGCCGCCGTCAGGCGACCATTGATGGTGCGTTCGAGCATTTGCAGTGCGAGATCAGCGGCTTGATCGAGATTGATTTCGATGCGCAACAAGCCCGTCAAGTCAACATCAATGTGTTCACTCATCGTCGCAACAGTCAGCGGGTTCGCGCACAATTTGATGACCGGAATCACCGGGTTACCAATGACGTTGCCCTGTCCGGTCGGAAAGTAATGCACGATGGAACCAGCCGCCGCGCACAACGTTACCATCTCTGCCGCTGCGGACGATGAATCCATAAAACTCAAACCGGGTTTGCGCGGCTCTTCGGCTGGCTTTAAAAAGTCAACGATCTTGCAGCGCCCGGCTTTTTGGATGTTGCCCAGCGCTTTTTCTTCGATCGTCGTCAGACCACCGCGAATGTTTCCCTCGGTCGGTTGCGAGCCGAGCAAGGAAACACCCTGACTTTCGATGAGACGCTGATAATCGTCGAACGCGGCTTTGAAGGCAGCGGCAACTTCCGGCGTGACGCATTTTTCCATGATGATGTCTTCGCCGCCGGTCACCTCAGTCGTCTCGCCGAAGATCAACTTGGCGCCCGCGTCCGCCAGTCGTTCGAACACGCGCCCAACGGTTGGATTCGCCGCAAGCCCGGAGGTCGTGTCCGATTCGCCGCACTTGGTGGACATCACCAGGTCCTTGACTGTGAATGGTTCACGCTGGAGTTCACTCGCATACTGCACAAATTCCATCGCTTTGCGCGCCGCGGCTTCGATTGTTTTCAAGTCACCGACCCGTTCAATGCTAAAGCCAGCGACCGGCTTGCCGGTCTTTTCGATTTCTTTGACGACGCGATTCGTCCAGTTCGGCTCGATGCCGATGACGACCGCTGCCGCGCAGTTCGGATTGCGACCTTGCCCCGCGAGTGTGCGGAAGGTCAACTCCAGATCTTCGCCGAATTGCAAGCGACCGTACGGATGCGGCAACGCCATCGTCCCTTTGATGAGACGCGCGACACCTTCCGCCGCCGCGTTCGAAATGTCGTCTACCGGGATGATGAGGACGTGATTGCGCGCGCCAAAGCGTCCATCCGGACGGCGATAGCCAAGCAGTTTGAGGTCTTGTGGCTTGATCATTTCCACCTCTTGGTTTTAAGATTGTGCGTGTGCACGTGCGCGCCACGCGGCGCGGCTTGTGTAGCAACGCCAATGACGCGATTGTACTTGAGCACATCTTTGCCAGCGGGAATGTCTTTCATCGCGACCTTGTGCCCGAGCGGCACATCGTTCACCAATGTCACTGTGCCGACGGGTTGACCTTCGAGCGTTACCGCGCTGACCTCCTCGCCCGCCTTCAAATCGCGAACGGCGACCCCCACATCGTCATTCGGTTCGTGCATCAGAATAGCGTGTTTCATTCAACCTCCTGTTGGATTGACGAAGGACGAACGACCAACGACGAAAGCATTCGTCCTTCGTCCGTCGTCCTTCATCCTTCATCCTTCGTCATTCGTCTGATTTATACGTCACTTTCCTCCAGCGCTACATTTTCCGGAGTTCTCACCTGCAACCAGATTCCACGCGCGATGAAAAAGAGCGCGACGAGCATAAACACTACCGAAATTGGGCGCGTGAAAAAGATGAGTGCCGAGCCCTGCGAAATCACGAGCGACTGCATCAACGATGTTTCCAGCATCTTGGCAAGCACCGCCGCCAGCACCATCGGCGCGACCGGAAAACCGAACTTGCGCATCAAGTAGCCAATCACGCCAAAGAGCAAAACGATCCAGATATCGAGCATCTGGAAACGCAGCGAATACGCGCCGATGAACGTGAATGCGACGATGAGCGGACCGAGAATCGGAAAGGGAATGAGCGCCATCCGCGCCCACATTCCAACGAGCGGCAGATTCAAGACAAGCAACATCACATTGCCGATGTACATACTCGCGATGATCGTCCACAAGAGTTGCGGTTGCTCCGTCATCAAGCGCGGGCCCGGTTGCAAGCCGTACATCATAAAACCACCGAGTAACACCGCGAGCGCGGGTCCCGATGGAATGCCGAACGAGAAGAGTGGCACGAATCCACCACTTGCCGTTGCATTGTTCGCGCCTTCGACGGCGGCGACCGCGTCCATCGCGCCCTTGCCGAAACGTTCCGGATGTTTCGACAAACGGCGCTCCAGATCGTACGCCATAAACGATGTGACCGCTGGGCTACAGCCGGGAATCAAGCCCATAAAAAAGCCGAGAAAACCGGAACGCAACATTGCGCCCCACGTTTCCTTAAGATCTTGGAGCGATGGTAACCATTGAATTTTTTTATCCGTCAGAATGCCGCGCACCGACGATTCGACATTCAGCAACACTTCGCTGATAGCGAACAAGCCCATAATGATCGGCACGAACTCGATGCCCGCCATCAACAACGGTTGCCCAAACGTCAGGCGCGCTACGCCGGTCAGCGGATCGAGTCCGATCATCGCCGTCAACAAACCGAACGCCGCGGCGAGAATCCCTTTGACGAGCGCGCGCCCGGACAAACTGATGATGAGTGACAGACCCAGGAACGCCAGCGCGAAATATTCCGGCGGACCGAACGCGAGCGCCACCTGGGACAAGAGCGGCGCAAAAAACGTCAGCCCCACCACGCCGATTGTTCCGGCGACGAACGACGTAATCGCCGAGATGCCCAGCGCGGGTCCGCCGCGCCCTTGTTGATTGAGTTGATAGCCATCAATCGCGGTCGGCACAGACGACGCTTCGCCGGGAATGTTGACGAGAATCGCCGTCGTCGAGCCGCCGTACATCGCGCCATAGTAGATGGCAGCCATCATGATGATTGCCGGCGCGGGTGGCAGCATCGTCGTGAGCGGCAACAACATTGCAATCGCCGCGGTCGGTCCCAACCCCGGCAACACGCCGACGAGTGTGCCAGCAATGCAACCGATCAGCGCAAAGAGCAAGTTGACCGGAGTGAGCGCGCTGGCAAAGCCCTGCGTAAGCATAGTCCAAGCATCCATGGCCTTGTCCTCCGATCAAAAGGTGAACACGCCCGCGGGAAATTCCATCTGCAACAATCGAATGAACAGCAGATAGATGAAGGCGACGGTGCCGAATCCCCACGCCAGCGCGATCCAGAATTTGAATTTGCCAAAGTAGCCGATGAACGCCACAACGAAAATGAATGTCGTGAGAATGAATCCCAGCACCGGCATCAGCGTGGCGTACAGCGTCATCATCACGAGCGCCACGCCCCAATTGCGCCATCCCGCGCGATTGGGCCAGTCAATCTCCTTGTCGCGATACTGTCGGCTGCGCGCGTAGACGATAAGCCACGCGCCGCCGATGACGAGGAGCGTGCCAATCGCGACCGGGAGCGTGCGCGGATGCAGACGACCGCCCGCGCCCTCTGCAATCGTCATAGAAGCCGCAAGCGTGATCGCGCCGACGACGATTAAGAAAATCCCCGACGCGGTATCACTCCCGCGTAAGGTTTTGAGCAAGCCACACCTCCACAACGAGTCACCTAGTCGGATAGTCGAATAGTCCGTTGAACTATCCGACTATCCGACTTGGCGACTATTACTTGATGTCCTTGACTAACTCTTTGTACGTCGCGAGCATCTTTTCAATGTGTGCCTTGCTTTCCGCCGCGCCCATCGCCAGCGGGACAAAGCCCTGCTTCTTCATATCCGCGATGACATCGGGATTCTTGGCGATTTCGAGGAACGCCGCTTCGAGTTTCTTGACGATGTAATCGGGCGTGCCGACCGGTACGCCGACGCCGCGATCAATCGCTTCGATCATATCAATGCCCGATTCTTTGAAGGTTGGCACGTCAGCGAGAAGCGGAAAGCGATCCGCGTCCGCCATTGCCAACACGCGCAACTGGTCCTTGTACTTGACCAGATCGTCCGAGTTGGCGATCACCGCGTTGACGTGACCACCCAGCACCGCGGTCATTTGCGGCGCGGCGCCGGTGAACGGCACATAGTTGAACTTGACGCCCGCGAGTTTTTGCAAGCGCAACGTAGCGATGTGATGACCGGAGAACGTACCAGACCCGCCCACCGTGATTTCACCGGGTTTGGCTTTGGCAGCGTCAATGAATTCTTTCAAGGTTTTATACGGACTAGTGGCTGGCACAGCCAGACCCAACGGCGTGCGTTGGAAGAACACCACGGGCAAAATCTGTTCGGTTTTGTAGCCGGTGTCTTGCTGGAGCGGTTGCAAGATGATGTGCGGCAGATTGATGCCGGCGATGTAATAGCCATCCGGTTTTGCGCGCACCAGTTCTGCCCAGCCGACCGCGCCGCCACCACCGACTTTGTAGTCAATGACCACTTTTTGCCCCAGCGATTTTTCGAGGAACGGTTGTTGCCGCCGCGCCTCACGGTCCGATTGTCCACCCGGATCAAACGGAATCATGTAGGTGATCTGCTTGGTGGGGTACGGCGCTTCGGTTGGTTTGGGTGGCTCGCTCGCGCACGCGGCAATCAGCACCGCGACGATCGTCAAGCCCAGAACGACGAGCAAAATTTTGGTTCTCATCCTTCATCTCCTTGAATGGAATTTGGAAAAGATCATCGTGAGAGCCGAATTTTGTATTTGTAGCGATCCGCCCGAAAGTACGTCAGCGTAAAATGCACCGGGCGCATCTCGGTTGTAAATGTCAAGCGTTCTTGCAACAGTAGCGGCGCGCGACGCGGAATTTCCAGATGCCGCGCCAGTTCCGCATCCGCGTCCGTCGCGCTGATGGACTCGTCCGCCTCCAAAAGTGGAATGCCCAACTCGCGTTCCACCGTCTCGTAGAGCGGAATCTTGTTGAGGTCGCGCTGTGCCAGTTGCGCGCCAATGTCGTACTGCCAATAGCCGCGCGCGAGCGCGAGGGGTTCGTTCTTCGCTAGATGGAGTCGTTCGATTAAAAACACTTGCGCAGAAGGTTTCACTTGCAGCGCGCGCGCAATCTCTGGGGACGGTGTGATAGCGTGCGCGCGGAGGAGTTTGTACTGAGGAACAAGGCGCCGGCTTTGCATCTCTTCAGCAAACGAGGTCAGGCGCCCCAAGCGCTCTTCGATGCGATCGCGCTTGAGAAAAGTGCCCTTACCGGCTTTGCGGTACAACCACCCTTCCCGCGCCAACTCGTTGATGGCGCGATTGACGGTGATGCTACTGAGGCCGTAGCGTTGCGTCAACTCACGCTCGGAGGGCAAGAGATCGCCCGGCTTGTACACACCGCGCCTAAAATCCTCGCGGAGTGTCTCTGCCAGCCAGCGATACAGAGGGGTAAAGCGCTGCGGAGGCATCGGTTCTCCAGAAGACTAGATAATAATATATTATTATGCTATTCTCAGTATAGCACAGTTTGCGCGCTGCGTCAAAAAGAATAATTCAGGAATTCAGGTGCACTTCAGTGGTGTAACCTTTTTTTACCTTACACGCATCTAACAGAGTGAGCGCAAATGCCATAGCGTGCGGATTCAACTCATAAGGAAGGAACAGATGAATTGAAAACACACAAGGCGAGGAACAAAACCCTCGCCTTGTGTGTTTCATTGAATCGCAAACCGCATTTCTACCGTTACGCTAATCTCCAACTCGCCGGTCTCAATCGGTACAGTGCCTTCGCCCGACATTACCGCCGACACCGTGCGGACCATCGGCACAGATACCGCGCCACCTTCGCTGATAGAAATGACCTTGCCGAGCGTTACATTCGCCGCCTGAGCCAGTTGCCTGGCTTTGTCCTGTGCCGCTTTGATCGCTGCAGCACGCGCTTGCTGTTGATACGGCGCTGGATCATCTACACCGAAGGAAATGCCATAGACGTTATTCGCGCCTGCCGCCACTACCGCATCCAGCACTTTGCCCATATCCTCGATTTTGCGAATCGTGATGCTGAGTTGATTGTGGACGCGATAGCCGGTAATCGCAGGCGTAACGCCAGGGCGCGGTTGTTGCGTGAGCGGCGTAATGTTGTAACTGGTTGTCTGAATGTCCTTTTCTGCGATACCCAGACCCTTGAGGCGGGTGATGATCGCATTCATTTTCGAGTTCGCCTGACTCGTTGCCTCCGCGAGAGTACCGGTCGTGATTTCCACACCAACGTTCGCCGTCGCGATATTCGGCGTGATGCGCACTTTTCCCGTACCCGAAACAAAGATTCCACTCGTGTCCATTGTTACCTGTTGCGTGCTCGCGGTCACTATGCCGGCATCGGCAGGTGACGGTGCAAGACGCGGTGTCATTGCCACATAAAACAACAGCGCGCTCACGACGACGAGCAACATCGCGATAATCGCCACAGTGATACGACGGGTCATTTTTCCTCCTTCGAAAATGTGGGGCAAATTTGAAAAATTTGCCCTACGTCCTCTATTTTCATCCGTCGTGGTGGACGGTTACGCCCATGCACAACTCCTTCAAAAATACGACCGCCTACGGACTCGGACGCAGCGCCGCATTCCCGTGTTCCTGCAACGCTGCGCCGCCGCCGACCGCCGAATGCACAATTCGATCCTGTGCTACCCTATAGACGATTGATCGCGCTCGATTGTTCCGTCATCGTGAAATCGCGATGAAAATAGCACTCCACAGCGCGGCAAACAAAATCCATACCGTCAGATTTTCTTCGGTGAGTGAAAAGGCATCCCGCACCAGGACACCCAGACGCCAGCCGCCCCGCGCCACCGCGCGTGTGAACCACTCTAAATCGCCAGCGCGCGCGAGCCGTGCCACCAGCGCGTTGGCGCGCGGAGATGCCAGCGCCGACGCACGCACGAACAACGCGCCGATGAACGGTATCAGCAAAACGCTCACGCTCAACCAAACACCGAACGCGTTATCCGTCCAGATCACCCGCTCGAGCGCGCGCGCGCTCGCTTCGGCGATCCCCAGCGCAGGGGTAAGGAAAGGCATCGCTAACGCCAGCACGCCAAACGCGCCGAGCGCGAGAATCACCCCCGTCCTTTCGCCACGTGTTGGCACACGCGTCGGAGAACCTGTGAGTGTGCCCAGCCGGTACCACAACGGCGCGAACACACTCAACGTCGTGATGAACACCAGTGTCAGCAACAACCATTCGCCGCGTTCGACGAGCACGACGTAGCTGCCCATACGTCCCAGAAACGCGGGGGTGAGTGGTAAACCTGCCAGCGCGCCCAGCGCAAGTCCTCCCACCCAGCGTGGTGAAATCATGCGCGTTTCCGCGCGCCAGCGCAGTGCTATCTCCCCCAGGCACAGCGCGAAGGCAACGGCAAGTGTTTGCCATAACGCCAGCGCGACCCCTGCCTCACCACCCAGCGCGATGCTCAATGGTACGAACGTCAACGCGTGCATCGCAGCGAACCCCAGCGCGCGTGTGGCATCAGCAGTACGCCACATCCACAACGCGGTGACGATCCAACTTGCACCGCCAAGTATGCCCATCAAGGTGTACGGTGCAGTGATGCGAAACGCGTCCCAGTGCAGCCACACATTGGCAGCCGCAAGGAGCGGAATACCGCGCGACACCCACACATCGTACTCGTCCGCACCGCGCGCGGGCAGGAGCGTGTGAAAGGGGAACAAGCCCAATCGCGCCCACAGCGCGAGCGCGAACAACACTCCCCCATCCGCGCGCGCGATCAGCGCGCCCGCGTACAACATCATTCCCGTCAACAAACCCAACGCCAGACTGTGCGACGCGCTCTCGCGTTCGATCTGGCGCGCCCAGCGCCACACAAACAACGCGAGGTCAAGCAACGTCCACGCCACGAGCAGCATCAAAAGCCCATCGGCAGCGGCAAAGAGAATCGCGGCACCGAGCACCAACAGCACGAGCGGATCAACACGCGCGGGCGCAACCAGTTCGCGCGCCAAAAACAGGACGAGCATCGTCAGCACAACCAGTTGTGTGACACCGTCCAGTTGCAGCGCAAGTGTGTATCCCGTGCGCTCCCACACAGTCACAACCCAGCGATGCGAACCCGGCGCGACATTCACAAGCACAAGCGCAATCTCGATGAGGAGCACGCCGCGCCATAGCACCGCTTGCCGCGCCACGTCAACGCGTGGCATGAGTAGAGCAAGGATGATTGCAGCACTGACGGGAAAAATGATCGGTAGCAGTAGAATCGCGTCGAGCATCACAATCCAGAGATCTGGCTAGTCACACGACTGAACAGGTTTGCCACTTGCGAACCGTACACGGTAAGAATAAAAACAACGATGATGGCAACAAGGACAATAATCAGCCCGTACTCCAGCAATCCCTGTCCACGTTCTTCGTTCAGGATGTACATTTTCTCCTCTCCTCGCATCAAGACGAAGGAATTGTGCATGACAAAGTTTCGTGCTTCGTCTTTCATCCTTCGTCCTTCTTCGTCCTGCGTCGTCAATCCGGCATCCGCTCGAGCGTGACCAGACGCACCCCCAAACGATGCAGTTGCCGAAAAGTAGCCCCTTGACTCACGCCACGCATCACCGCCTCGATATTTTCAACGATGGCACCTGAAAGGAAATGCACTCCCACATCGAACAGAACAGGCGAGAGCGGTGTACTGGGACCCACAACCAGCACGCGCGTTTCGGGACGCCGCAATGCCATCAACGCATCAAAGGTGTGATTGATGAGCGTGGTGCCAGAGATCGCCAGCACATCCGCCTGAGGAATCACGCGCGCGGCTTGGTGAGAGGGCAAATCTCCCGGACGGGGCTGTTGCTCCAGCACCCACAGTGTACCCACGCGTTCACGCAAACGCGAGACAAAAGGGAAATGCCCTACCACCACCACTCGCTTGCCCGCTCCATCGCGCGCGATCACCTCTTCGGCGTTCACGTTCGTCCAGGCGTACGGGTGTTTGGGCAACAGCGCGTTGATCGTCGCAAGACCCAACGCCACTTCCATCAAACTCGTCGAGCGCGCGCGTTCCGCTAGGGCACGCGCGTCACGCTCCAGCAATGTGCCAGCATCGCGTACGGCGGGCGCATCACTGTCGTGACGCGCGTCGGGATAATGCGTTGCCGCAAGTCCACACTGCCTTGTCCCGTTCGTCTCCACGACAACCGCAGTCCAGAACGCGCCGATGCATACCGCCTCCACACGTCCTGGCGGCAACGTCGCCAGTAGCGCCTCAATCACTGACATAACCGCTTACCACGTTGTCACGAGGGGAAGATCGCGCATTGTCATCAAGCCGGGTGGTCCCTTGAACACGCGCTTGATCGCATTGACCGCAATCGCAATCGTCGCAATGTCGCCGTGCGTTCCTTCCAGACGCACACGCAAATTGGGTTTGCCTGTGATGGTGATGGCATCGTGTTCATCGGGTTCGTCGAGCGCGGCGATGAATGTGAGCGTGACAAATTCACCTTCGGGTGCATAGCCACGCGCGACCTGTTTCAAGCCGCGCACATAGCCGGGCGCCACAGTGAAAAATTCGGTTTTCACCGGCTTGTCTGCCACCACCGGCTCCACCGTTGTTTCAAACTTGACTAGTTTCTTGCCGAGCGTGTCAAAAATCATTCCCACCGATTCGGGCAAGCCGACGTGTCCCATTCGACCCTTTTTCATTTCAGCGTTGAACTCGGCTACCGTCATTCCAGAACCGATTTTTTTCTGAAAGGGGCCACGCCGTTTTGATGCGTTCATCAAGCGCACCACTTCGACGCGCTCGACGCGCTGACAAATCGCGGTGAGATAGAGCGGCAGCGAGTCCATCAGAAAACCGGGATTGACGCCGGTCGCGAGTACCGTTTTGCCGGCGCGCCTGGCGGCTGCATCAATCGCTCTGGCTTCTCTGGGATGCGCAAGCCATGGGAACGACAATTCTTCTGCCGTCGAAACTACGTCGTAGCCGGCTTTGACAATCTCGATGATCTGAGATTTGAACAAATCAAAGTACGAACTGGTGGTGTGAAGAACCACATCGGCTTTTTTCTTGAGGTCAGCCAGTTTGGGAACGACCGTGATGCCCAGATCGCGCTCCAGTCCGATCACTTGCCCCACATCTTTACCGACCTTGTTCGGATCAATGTCCACCCCGCCAACCAGTTGCAAACCGGGGCGCTCCAGCACGTGACGCGCCATCGCGCAACCGATGGGTCCCAGACCGTACTGAATCACACGAATCGGTTTAGCCATGGTTCTACTCCTTTGACTCACAAATATTTTTTGATGCGTCGCGCTACGCGTTGCGCGGCGTCGCCCAAACGCGCAATGTCCTGTTCCGTGTGCGCCATACTGACCGCGCCGCCACCATGAACCACATGCACATCTTCCAGCAGTAACGCCAGTTGAAAGATGTGATCGCGCAACTCGACATCACACAAGCCAGGATCATTCACCTCATCGGGGCTATCGAGCGATTGATTCTCGTCATATGGAAATTGTGGCACAGCGAACGAACTGCCGCCCAGCGCATCATTGGGATAGCCTGTGCAGCGCGCGAAAATTCCCTCGGCGCGGAATGCCGCTTCGATAACCTGACGCATTTGCGCGCCCAGTTGCGCAAGGCGCGGATAGATTTCCTGTTCGTGTTCCACCAGATAGGCAAGCAAGGTTTTTGCGGCAAGCAGCGAGGCGGGATGCGCCGAGTAGGTGCCACCCATAAAGCGCACGCGATTCCCCCCGGCGCGTCCGCACAGTTGGAGAATCGCCGCGCGTCCTGCGACTGCCGCCACCGGCATTCCACCGCCAACAATCTTGGCGAGCGTGGTCAAATCGGGCTGGATGTTGTACAGCGCGCCCAGCGTGCCGGCACGAAAACGAAAGCCGCTAATCACTTCGTCAAAAATCAAGACGACGCCGTAATGGTCACACAGTTCACGCGCGGTGCGCAGATACTCGCGCGTCGCCGGCATAAACCCGCCCGCCCCCATAAACGGTTCGACGATGAAACACGCCAGCCGATCGCCGTACTGCTGAAAATGCGCGCGCAAAATGTCAGGGCGATTGTAGCGCGTGATGATCACCTCGTTGACCAGAGAACTCGGCAAGCCCTGACTTTCGATGCGCCAGGGATTTGCGCGATTAGCAAAGTTGACTCCTACCAGGCCCCAGGGTTGCGCGCCATGCCAGCCGCCTCCCACCTTCATCACCAGTTCGCGCCCGGTGAACGCGCGCGCGAGCATAATGGCATTCATCGTTGCCAGCGCGCCGCTGGTCGTAAAACGCACCCGCTCCGATTGCGTTTGCTTGCAGATGATTTCCGCCAGTTCGATTTGCAGTTGATCGGTAAAGCCGGTTTGCAGCCCCCAATCCGCTTCGAATGCGCGCGCGAGTGTGGTTGTAATCACAGCAGGATTGTGCCCCAAAATGTTGGTATAATGCCCTTGCCAGAAATCCAGAATTGAATGCCCATCGGCATCATAGATGTAGGCACCTTGAGCGCGGACCAGACGCGGGGGAAAAGGACGAATGAGGCGAAGTGGATGGCTGCCGCCATCAATCATCGTTTGCTGCGCACGCGTGTGTAACATCGCAGAGGTAGGGGAATGCTGGGCATACTCTGCCGCGAGGTCTTGAAACAATTTCGAATGATCGCGTGTCTTCATTTTGTCTCCTCGGTGAGGTGATAGGTGAGTTTGAAATACGCCCGTGTGTAGTTTACACGATTTTGAGCGGTACGGCAAGCGGCAAGCAAATTGAAAACGGGTGTATTTCAGTTTGGTGGCAAGTTTCTCAGCCCACCTTTTGCACTTTTGCAAACGCATAGCCCACTCCCTGCCCCCTCCCCGTTGGGGCGAAAAAATCTTTCGCCCCAACGGGGAGGGGGAGTCAAAG
>Ga0308410_1000627_pt1 | contig 19254 bp, 17 predicted proteins | sample HotsprOSTMatCore_FD_203467 | JGI IMG/M metagenome (GOLD analysis project Ga0308410, IMG submission 203467) | Hot spring phototrophic mat microbial communities from Octopus Spring, Yellowstone National Park, Wyoming, United States -... | ecosystem: Environmental > Aquatic > Thermal springs > Hot...
CGCGTAATGGAAGTGGATTCGTGCTCGATTTATTTGCTGGACGACAAAGATGAATTGATCCTCCGCGCCACCACAGGACTCGACCCTGCCGCGATTGGACGCGCGCGCTTGAAATTGGGAGAGGGTCTCACCGGCTACGCTGCCAAAATGGGCAAGCCGGTGGCTGCCAGCGATGCCGCCAACGATCCACGCTTCAAGTACTTGCCCGAAACAAAAGAGAGTGTCTTTCAATCGCTACTCGCCGCCCCGCTCATCGCGCAAAACAAGGTGATTGGCGCGATCAACGTACAGACGCGCACCGCACGCGCCTATGCCGAGCACGAAATCGAACTCCTCTCGGTCATCGCGGACATTGCCGCGAGTGAACTGCAAAAGGCAATGCTCTATGAGGAAATCGGTGGCTTGAAAGAGGCATTGGAAACACGCAAACTGGTCGAACGCGCCAAGGGGATTTTGATGGCGCGGCATCACATCACCGAACAACAAGCCTTTACGCGGATTCAGCAGCAGGCGCGCGCGTCGCGCAAGACGATGCGCGCCATCGCCGAGGCAATCATTCTGGCAGATCAGGTGTAACAGTCATCTTGTTACAACTCTAACCACGTTCCAATCCCCCGCTCCACCGCGCGCTTGAACACGATGGGCGCGGTCGCCATATCGTCCATCGCCAAGCCCAGGTTCGCCGTCATCGTGCGCTCGCGCGCGTTCTCGCGCCCGCGCTTTTTTCCGGTCACCAACTCGCCGATGCTCGCGTAAATCGGCGGAATGTCTTGAAAATATCCAATCGAACGGTGATACTCTAACTGCGGAACGTCATCGGTGCAGAATTTCGAGACCTCACGCATCGCCGCGCCGTCCCAGTACGAATCATAGTCCACGAGCGAGGCGAACGCACCTTCGGAGAGCCAGCCGGCTTTGATCGTCGCGTGCGGCTTGCGGAGAATCGGACCAGCGGTGACAACAATGTCCATCCCGCTCACTGCTTCGCGCGGCTCTCTGGCAATCGTTACCTGCACACCAAAACGTTCGCGCATCTCGCGCGCATAGCGCTCCGCCGCCTCCGCCGACACATCGTACGCGACGACGCGTTTGATGGGGAACAGCACCGTGAGCGCTTCGAGGTTCGTGCGCCCTTGCACGCCGCAGCCCAAAATCCCCACCGATTCGGATTCTGGTCGCGCCAGATATTTTGCCGCGACCGCGGTCGCTGCGCCGGTGCGCATCCCGGTAATCCACGTGCAATCCATCACCGCGAGCGGAAGCCCCGTCTCATCGTCGTTCAGAATAATCAAGCCGGTGATGTACGGCAAGCCGCGCCTGGGATTTTCCGGATAGCCGCTCACCCATTTCATCCCAGCCGATTTGAGCGCGGGGATGTATGCGGGCATCGCGTGGATGAACGCATCGGGGCGCGGATGCACGCCGGGTTTGGGCGGCATCTCCACGCGCCCTTCGCCGTGCTGATGAAACGCGATTTCGAGCGCGTCAATGATTTCTTTCATCGTCACGCCCACCGACTCGACATCGGCGCGCGAGAGGTAGAGAAGTTTTTGTCTCGCCATGGGTTACCTCCGAAAAAGACGAAGGACGAAGGGAGATTGCCAATTTTCGATTGCCGATTGCCGATTTTCGATTGCCGATTCAAATCGCAAATCGAAAATCGCAAATCGAAAAATCCTCCGTCCTTCGTCATTTGGCTCATTGGCCCATTGGCTCATTGGCTCATTGGCACATTGTCCTCCGCCACAGCACCACGCCCAGCATCACCACCGCGAGCGCGCCCAGCCCGATGAACGGCAGCGCGCTAGGCGAGTCCGCGCGCGCATCGAGCATGGAAAGCGTCACCGCGGTGGGCGCGCCGCTATCCGAAAGCGCCCAGAGCGAGAAACTTGTCAGCCCGGTTTTTTGAACCCAGTTGTTTGTCGTATCGCGGCTGGTGACCGAGCGCAGCGTCCAGAGTCCATTCACCTGTTGCCACATTTGCAAGTTGTTTTCGTTGACGCTGCCCAGTTCCGAATCGCGATAGTGCAACTTTAAGTCGAAGGTGTAGCCGCTGCCGCCTGTTGGTGTGATGGAATAGTAGCGCTGCACCGCGTTCGCCAAGCCGCCCGGCGTGGTCTTGAACAGTTGGACTGTGATTGCGGAGGGCAGTGTTCCGCCCGAGGCAAACTGAATTGTCGTGTACGGGCTACCAAAAGAGTAGGCCGTGCCTGGCGTAAAACTGTGTGCGCGCTTGGTTACACCAACCACGTCTGCGTTGCCCTGTGTGGTAGCGCTGCTTTCCATCGTCAGCGCGTATCCGCTACTCACGTTCAAATCAGAGTCCAGCGTTAGCGTGCCGTTCACCGTGGCATTGGTCGTGAGATTGACGACTGCATTGGTGGCAATTTGCAGGTTGTTGAATGTAAGATTCGAGCCACCGATGCTTTGTGGTGCTCCAGTGCCATTCATTACAACCGTACTACCTGTTGCATTGAATGTGCCGTTGTTGGTGAGGTTGCCAGCGAGATTCAGCGTCTCTGGCGCGTTGAACGTAGCGCCGTTGCTGACGGACACACCACCCGCCCCAACCGATAATGTTTGCGAGCCACTAGCGTGTGTCAGCATACCGCTTGTGCCACCTCCAACAATGAGTTGGTACGCGGATCCATTGGTATCGAGTGTGACGGTGTGACCGTCATTGATGATGACGATGTCGTTGATTGTAGGGCCACCAGCGCAACTCCATATGGCGGCGCTCCAATTACCACTGCCAGTGCTTATACAAACAGCGCTCGGCGCGGCAAGTGCGGCGGGTGCACTCGGATCATCAGTCGGCGCGGCAAGCGCCACGAGCGCACTCACGCCCAGCAGGATGGCAAGCAAAAGAATTGTGAGAGTTGAGCGAGTTTTCATTTGTTACCTCCATAAACGACCGGCGACGAGCGACCGGTGACCGAGTGTTGATTACCGATTAGAAGAGATTGCCAATTGCCGATTGAGCACAATCGCAAATCGCAAATCGGCAATCGAAAATCGCAAATCCTTTGTTGTTTGGCTCATTGGCACATTGGTTCATTGGCTCATCAAATCACCCCCATTTCCCTCCCCACCCGCGCAAACACCTCTAGGCCGCGATCAAGATCATCGCGCGAGTGCGCCGCGCTGATCATCACGCGGATGCGCGCTTTGCCTTTCGGCACAGTGGGGTAACCGATTGCCATCGCAAACACACCCTCCTCGAACAGACGGCGCGAGAATTGCTGCGCGAGCGGTGCATCGCCCAGCATAATCGGTGTGATGGGTGTGGTGCTCACGCCGGTGTCAAAGCCGAGGCGTTTCATCTCACCTTTGAAATAGCGCGTATTCTCCCACAACTTGTCCACCAGTTCGGTGGATTGCTCTAACACCTGGACGGCGGCGAGACACGCGGCGGTATCCGCTGCGGTGATGGCGGAGGAAAAGAGGAACGGGCGCGCGCGCTGGCGAATCCAATCAATGACGATTTTCTTGCCGGCAATCACCCCTCCCATCACGCCGAACGCTTTGGAAAGCGTTCCGATTTCCAGATCGAACTTGCCGTGTAAACCGAAATGATCGACGATGCCGCGTCCGCCGCGTCCCAGCACGCCTTCGCCGTGCGCGTCGTCCACCATCGTCATCACGCCATATTTTTCGCATATCTCGTACAGTTTGTCAATAGGCGCGATGTCCCCATCCATCGAAAAGACGCCATCGGTCACCAGGAGCGCGCGGCGGTAGTTGCCGACGTTTTCTTTGATGACCCGTTCCGCATCCGCAACGTCGCAGTGTTCGTAAATCAAAATTTTCGCCGACGATAAACGACAGCCGTCAATGATGCTCGCGTGATTCAGCCGATCGGTGAAGATTACGTCTTCCTTACCGACCATTGCCGGGATTGCCGCCTGATTCGCACAAAAGCCGGACTGGACAAACAGCGCGTCCTCCACGCCTTTGAACGCGGCGATGCGCCGCTCGAACTCGCGGTGCAATTCGAGGGTGCCGGCGATGCTTCGCACGGCAGCGGGACCCACGCCCCAAGCGTCAATCGCTTTCTTCGCCGCCTCGCGCAGGCGCGCATCGTTGGCTAGCCCCAGATAGTTGTTCGTGCAAAAATTGAGCACGCGCTTGCCATCCACAATCATCCACGCGCCGCAAGGTGAGCCAATCGTCCGAATGGTGATTTTGAGTCCCTGCTCTTGCAGCGCGTTAAGTTCATCGTAAATCCATTGCAATTTGTTTGACATTTTTTGACTCCTTGACAAGACACGGGAAACGTGTACAATCAGATTGGAATAGATGATAAAGTAAGTCCACGGTGATTCGGTCGCCCGATGAGGCGTCCACCTGGCTAGTCTGTCTGTGACAGACAAAACGGCGCCTAAAGTGGTTTCCCGTGGGGTTTATCATCTATTTCTTTTTTTTGACGCAATCTCTCCATACTTGATGCTTTCACGTCTGTCCACACGACGATCTTTCTTTGCAGGACAATGTCATCAAGAGCACGCATACCTTCCTCCAGCAGAGCATAGCCCTTGTGCTCCACATTAGCGGTTGCCAGAAATCGCGCTGCCCCCGCGACAAAATCCACCAGTCCCAGCCCAGGATAAGCGCGGTCTTGACTGTCCTTGTGCAAGATGTCCAGTGGCTCGCCAAGTAATTGTGCCAGTGTGTGGTTCACTGTTTGCATCTTGTCAAACTGGCTAGCTAGATAGTGGCGGTCAAACACAAACTGACATCGCGGAGAATGCTCGTGGCACAGACGGACGGTCTCGCTGATGAGGATCGCGTAGTTGAGAGGATCGTCCGCGATTTCCTTGCTGCCTTTATCCACTTGCACGATCACGAGTTTACACGGTAACCGCCGAATCGCGCCAAGTACTTGACGAATGACCTGGAACTCGCTATGTCCGCAGAGCATCTCGAACTTGAATTCCTCAGTGATCTTCTTACCGCGCTTGCGGCGCTGATTCAACCGTTTGCGAATTCGTGGCAAGATTGGGCGTAACAAGTCAACATCACCTTCAGCCACAACCAGTGCCGCGATGACGATGATAGGTTGACTCTTGTCTGGCAACGAACCGCTCTCGTCAAGGTAAGCAATCCAGGTCATCTACGAGACCACGCCTCATGTATCACTTTTCACGCCTCACGCTTCACTCCAATCCAGAATCACCTTGCCCGAATTGCCCGAGCGCATCACCTCGAATGCCTTTTCAAATTCGGTGTAGTGAAATTTGTGCGTGATGACTGGCGTAATGTCCAAGCCGCTGAGCAACATGGATTGCATCAGATACCACGTCTCGTACATCTCGCGACCGTAGATGCCTTTGATAGTCAAACCGCTGAAGATGACCTTGTGCCAGTCAATCGCGAGGTCTTGCGAGGGAATGCCGAGCAGCGCGATCTTGCCGCCGTGACACATATTCGCGAGCATTTCGCGGAACGCCTCGCCACTGCCGGACATTTCCAGCCCCACGTCGAACCCTTCTTTCATGCCGAGTTCTTTTTGCACCTGCGCGATACTTTTTTCTTTGATGTTGAGCGCCACCGTCGCGCCCATCTTCTTCGCCAGTTCCAGCCGATACGGATTCAAATCGGTGGTGACGATATAGCGCGCGCCGGCGTGGCGCGCGATCGCCGTCGCCATAATGCCGATGGGTCCCGCGCCGGTGATAAGCACATCCTCGCCCAGAACCGAGAACGAGAGCGCGGTATGCGTGGCATTGCCGAACGGATCGAAAATCGTCAAAATGTCCATCGGGATACGCGGGTCGGCGTGCCAGACGTTGGTGACCGGAATCGCGATGTACTCGGCGAACGCGCCGGTGCGATTGACACCGATGCCCTGCGTGTCCTTGCACAAGTGCCGCCGTCCCGCCAGACAGTTCCGACAGCGTCCGCAAACAATGTGTCCTTCCCCTGAGACTACTTCGCCGATGTAGGTGTCGTGAACATTGCTCCCGTATGCCACGACCGTACCTACAAACTCGTGTCCGATGGTCATCGGCACGGGAATGGTTTTTTGCGCCCATGCATCCCAATTGTAAATGTGAACATCCGTGCCACAGATGGAGGTCTTGTGGACTTTGATGAGCACATCGTTGATGCCGATTTGCGGTTCAGGCACATCGTCCAGCCACAAACCGGGTTGCGCGTACTTTTTGACTAATGCTTTCATTGTTGCTCCTTGTGGTGACGAAGGACGGACGACGAACGACGAACGCCTTCGTCTTTCGTCATTCGTCTTTGGTCTTTCGTCCTTCGTCCTTCGTCCTTCGTCACAAATGCGTTTCCACCCACCGCTCCACATCCGCCATCACTTGTACGTGAATGATGTCGTTGTGGACTTCGTGATACGCGCCGTCGTACTCGATTTTGTGTTTGTCCGCAAAAGTGACGGCGTCGAAAAACGCGCGCGTGTTCGCGGGCGGCACCAACCGATCGGCAGTGCCGAAGAAGACGAGGAGCGGCACGCGCCACTCGTTCGCGTGTGCCAGTGTCCATTGTTGTGCGGCGGTGATTTCGGTACCGAGGCGCGGCGTGGCGAGACTGTGTACGAGTGGATCGCTGGTGTACGCCTGCACGACGGCAGGATCGCGCGAGAGTGCAGTGGCGTCAAGACCGGTGCTGAGGGAGAATGTGGGGGCGATGCGCGAGAGCACACGCGCGAGCGCAATCAGAATCGGCGAGACGCCGGCTTGTCCCAACAACGGCGCGCTGGCGATGACGCCACGCAAGCCATCGGGATAGTGCAGCGCGTACTCCAGCACGATGAGACCGCCAAGACTGTGCCCCCACAAAAAGAGCGGACGTTGTGATTCACGCGCGGCAACCATCTGTACGAACGCGCGCACATCCTCGCGATACTCGCGCCACGCGTTAATGTGCCCGCGTTGTCCCGGCGAGCGGCCATGACCACGATGATCGAAACCGTAGATGGCATAACCGCGCGGGACAAAGTGATTGACCACGTTGGGGTAGCGACCGCTGTGTTCGCCAAAGCCATGCACGATGGCAAGCGTGGCGCGCGCCGCGCCAGTGGGTCGCCAGCATTGATAGAACAAGTCGAGGTGGTCGGCGCCCTGGAATGTGCCTTCGGAATGTTCCATAAGTTTTTTCTCCTTTGAAAAATACAACCGCCGACGAACAATCACTGACCGTCATTACAAAGTATAACACCAAATTTCCGAAATGCAATTTTTTACTCTCTCGATAAAAAACCGCGAGACAATCACTTTCATTGTCTCGCGGTCGTTTATTTGATGGCGGCACACGACTGGCGCACACTCAAGCGCGTACGCAGGAGGAGCCGCATCGTTTGAAGATCGGGATGGCGAATGATGTCCACCAGCACGCGCGCCGCCCAATAACCGATTTGTGTACGCGGAATCGCCACCGACGTTAGCGGCGGCGAATGTTTCACCGCTTCGTCCGTATCATCAAACGAGACCACGCTGAGGTCTCTGGGAATGTCCAAACCTGCCGCGCGCAACACGGGTATCGCGCGCAAGGCATGCTCGTCGTTCACGAAGAGGATGGCTGTGGCGCGCGTGCGCGCGTTCAGAAAAGCGCGCGCGGCTTGTTCACCATCTCCCAGAAAGATCAACTCATCGGTTGTCATCTTCGCGGCGCGTAACGCCTCGCGATAACCTTGTTGACGCAAGTGGGTGTAATCGTACGCTGGATCACCGCCGAGGAACGCGATCCGTCTATGCCCCAGCGCAATGAGATACTCGATTGCCTGGCGCGCGCCGCCGACATTGTCCATCCCCACCGCGCTCATATCGGCAGGCACGTCCTGGCGTGCCAGTAACACGCACGGCAATTTTTCCGCGCGAATTTCGTTCAGAATCGGATCATCGTACCGCGCGCCAATGACCAGCACACCATCCGGCTTGAGCGCGCGATCGTGCAACAGCACGTGCGTCGCGTGATTCGATTCCAGAGGCGATTGATTGACTGCGAGTGTCAGGCGCGCCTTGGTGTGCTCGATACCCGATTGCACTCCTTGCAACAATTCACGAAAGACCTGGCTGGAACGTAGAGTCGCCGGGTGAAGCAGCAAAACATTCACCATCTCGCGCGGTGAAGGCGCGACGGATGATGACTCGCGCCGCAGGTCCTCAAGTGCCTGGAGCACGCGGCGGCGTGTCGTTTCGGTCACATTCGGACGATTGTTCAGCACCAGCGACACGGTGCTTTTCGATACGCCGGCACGCCTGGCAATTTGTGAAACAGACGGCATAGACCACTCCATCGAACGATATTTTGTTTCGTTCGATTATAATCATATCACGGATAAGAAACGATGTCAATACCCAAAAATTTGCTATTGACAAGCCCAAAAATATGTTGTAAAATTATTATGCGAACGAACGATGTTCGATATGTGTTTTTTGATCGTATGCCATCTCTCTCCCCGCTGATTCGTCATCCCGCCAATCCGATTCTCTCGGCAAAGGATATTCCTTTCCCCGCCACGCTGGTTTTCAACGCGGGTGTCTGCAAGTTTCGCGGCGAGTACGTGATGATCTTTCGGAACGATTATGGCTCTGCCGAGACACACACCTTGCAGGGGACGAATCTGGGGTTGGCAACCAGCACCGACGGAATTCACTGGCGCGTCCATTCGCAACCGATTCTCGATTGGCATGACGACGAAATCGTACGCGCCTACGATGTGCGTCTCACCGTACTCGAAGAGCGCGTCTATCTCTGCTTTGCGCTCGATACGCGGCATGGTATTCGTGGTGGCATTGCTGTCACCGATGATTTTGTGCACTTTGACATTCTTTCGCTCACCGTACCCGACAATCGCAACCTCGTACTCTTTCCCGAGCGTATCGGCGGCAAGTACGTCCGTCTGGAACGACCCTTTCCGGTGTACGGTCGCCTGGGCATCGAACGTTTCGACATCTGGATTTCCGACTCGCCGGATTTGCGCTACTGGGGCAATAGCCAGCTCTTGTTGCGTGTCGAAGACGTACCGTTTGCCAATCTCAAGATTGGACCCGCGGCACCGCCCGTAAAAACCGCGCGCGGTTGGCTCACCACTTTTCACGCGGTTGATTTCGATGCCACGCGCGGCAAAAACGGCTGGGAAGAGCGCTGGCAGAAACGCTACACAGCGGGCTTGATGTTACTCGATTTGGAGAATCCGCGCAAAATCATCGGTTTGAGCAAAACTCCTCTCCTCGTTCCCGAAGCCTCGTACGAAATTCGTGATGGATTTCGCAACAACGTCATCTTTCCGGGTGGAATGATTCTGGAAGACACAGGCGAAGTGAAAATCTATTACGGCGCGGCGGACACCGTCGAGTGTCTCGCGACCGCGCACGTGGATGATTTGATTCGATGGTGTCTGGAAAATACGTGAAAGGAGGTGTTGCCTCGTTCGTCAAGCCAACTTGCCAATCTGACATCTCTAAAATTTTCACAAGGAGGATTCCGATGAAACGTCTGATTTTGTTCGCTACGCTCGCGCTGGTGTTAGTTGCCGCGTGCACACCTGCGCCCACACCTGCGCCTACTGCAGCGCCACCGACCGCAGCACCCAAACCCACCGAAGCGCCCAAGCCGACGGAAGCACCCAAGCCAACGGCAGTGCCTCCCACGGCGACACCTCTCAAGGTCGAAACCTTGCGCTTTGTGTGGTTCACCGATGGTCCCGATCAAGCCGCCATCGAAAAACTCATCAAAGAATTCAACGCCGCCAATCCAGACATCAAGGTCGAACTCGCCATCGTTCCGTTTGCGGAACTGAATACACTCTTGACAACGCAAGCCGAAGCCGGTAAAGCGCCCGATCTGGCGCGCGTCACCGAACCGCCGCGCTTTACCAAATGGCTACTCGACATCAAGCCGTACCTCAAAAACAAAAACCTGGACAAGGAATTCATCCCCGAAGCCCAGGCGCTTGTAACGGGTGAAAAGGGAGAGATGTACGGCTATCCTCACGATTTTACCCTCAACGCGCCTTTTATCAATATGACTCTGGTGAAGAAGGCAGGGCTGGAACTTCCCAAGGGGGATAAGATCGCGTGGAAGGACTGGGTAGACCTTGCCGTCAAAGTGAAGAAGGCGACCAATGTTCCTTATGCTGTCGCCGTGGATCGCAGTGGACATCGCCTTGATGGATTCATCCAGGCGATGGGTGGAGGGTACTTTACTCCCGATGGCAAAGATGTACGCATCAACAGCCCGGAGAATCTGAAGGCGATTGGTCAGTTTGTGGCATGGCACAAGGACGGGACGATGCCACTCGAAGTGTGGGCAGGCGGCGGTGCGGGATATGCCGATGCGCGCCAGTTGTTCGTCAATCAACAACTTGTGTTCTACCTCTCGGGCAACTGGCAAATGGCGTTCTTCAATCAGACCATTGGCGACAAGTTCGAGTGGAAGGCAGTGCCGAACGCGTGTGAGGTGCAGTGTGGCGGCATGCCTGGCGGCAAATTCTTGGTCGCATTCAAGACAACGCCAGAGAAAGCCGAAAAACAAGCGCGCTTGCTCGAATTCCTGGGTAGTCGTAAAGCGATGGAGCAATACGCCGCCGAATCACTCTTCTTGCCCACGCGCAACGACATTATCAAGGAAGGAATGAAATGGCCCATGCGCAACGAGGATATGAATACCTTCCTCAAGGGCATTGCCGTACTACCCAAATCCACGTATGTGGATAACTATCACCCGCGCTTTGGTCCGGTGGCAAACGAAGTGCGCGATCGCGTGACTCAAGCCATCACCGGTGAACTTACCGTCGAAAAAGCCCTGGAGAACGCGCAAGCCAAAGCCAAAGACTTGATCAAACAATAGGTAGGAATTCCTCGAAGGACACGCGAAGATTCACCAAGGTTTTTTCTTCGTGTTCCTTCGTGACCTTAGTGGACAATGGGGTGCAGTTTCCACTGCACCCCAACTCCTCCCCTGGAGATCACCTATGCCTTCGCGTCGTCGTTTGTTCTACATCCCCTATCTGTTTCTGGCGCCCAACCTGTTGGTGTTCGTCCTCTTTATCATCATTCCTGCCATTTACAACTTTTACCTCAGTCTCTTCAAGACCTCGTTCGATAAACCACCCGAATTTGTAGGGCTGGATAATTTCATCTACCTCTTTCAGCGCGATGATTTCTTCTGGCGTGCCTTGAGCAATCTGATCGTTTTCGTCATTGGTGATGTAGGACTCATTCTCATTCTTTCACTCGGCATCGCGCTGTTACTGAACGAAGACATCCGCTGGCGCGGCTTTTTCCGCAGTGTCTTTTTCTATCCCGTCTTACTTTCCCCGGTAGTGGTCGCGCTCATCTGGCGCTGGTTTCTGAACACGCAATACGGTTTGTTGAACAACATCCTGCGCGCATTCGAAATACCTCCCCAGCCCTGGCTCTTGCGTCCTGACCTGGCGATGCTGTGGGTGATTCTCGTCCACGTTTGGGCAACCGTTGGATTCTTTGCGTTGATTCTTCTCGCCGGTTTACAAGCCATCCCGCCGGTGTTGTACGAAGCGGCAGTGGTAGATGGCGCGACGCGCTGGCGCAGTTTCTGGCACATCACGCTTCCTCTGCTCGCGCCAACGATTTTCGTCGTTCTCATCCTCAGTATGATTCGCGCGTTCGAGGTCTTTGATCACATCTACGCGCTGACCGGCGGCGGTCCCGGCACCGCAACGATGATGATCGTGCAGTACATCTATCGGACCGGCTTTGAGATGAATCAGTTTGGCTTGGCGGCTGCTGCGTCGTTGGTCTTGTTCATCATCATTTTCTCGCTGACGCTCTTGCAATACTGGCTGGGTCGCCTGAGAGAGGCAGTGTAGCCATGTCAATGGATATCTTTGAGGTCAAAACTGAATCGGCGCGTCGTTACGCGGGCAGAGGAGGCGCGTTCCACCTGACCACGCTCCTCACGTACGCCGCGCTCTTGCTCGGCGTGGTGGTGATGTTCTTGCCGGTGTTGTGGATGGTCTTTTCGTCGTTCAAATCACTCGAAGAGATTTATCGCATTCCGCCGGCATTCTTTCCCGAAAAATGGATCATCACCAACTATACCGAAGCCATCGAAAAATTTCCCTTTCTCCGTTATCTCCTGAACAGCGTCACTGTCACCGTGCTGGCAACGTTGCTCACTTTGACGATCAACTCGATGGCAGCATTCGCGCTGAGCAAGTATAATTTTCGCGGACGTGACACCATCTTTTTGATCATTCTGGGAACTTTGATGGTGCCGCTTCAGGTGATTATGGTACCCGTGTATATGGTGATGGCACGCCTCGAACTGGTCAACACCTTGTGGGGCATCATCATTCCTCCTTCCGCGACGCCCACCGGCGTGTTTCTCTTGCGGCAATATATGCTCACCATTCCTGACGAACTGCTCGAAGCGGCGCGCATTGACGGCGCCGGCGAGTGGCGCATCTTTTTGCAAATCGTCTTGCCACTGGCGCGACCCGCGCTCGCCGTGTTGACCGTCTTTTCGATTATGTGGCGCTGGAACGACTTTTTGTGGCCCCTCATTGTTATCAACGATCCCAACCTGTTCACCCTGCAACTGGGCTTGGCGCGTTTTCGCGGCGAACTGGTGACCGATTGGAACTATGTGCTGGCGATGACCGTGCTAACGATGCTCCCCATCACGCTGGTCTTTGCGTTCTTGCAACGCTATCTCGTCAGCGGCATTGCCACAACCGGGTTAAAGGGCTAGCGATGCGTGTCGAACCGCAACGCGATGGCTCGCTGCACGTCTGGGATGTGTCGCCCGATATTGTGTACGATCTTGGCAATCCACGCCTCTACGCGCGCGTGGACGGCGCAGGGCGTGTGCGCGCGCTGCGCGTCTCCGAAGGCGCGGCGCTCGTGCGCGATTGGCAACACACGCCGCGCCTGGACAATGCCGAACTCTCCTTCGATTCGGCTGAAGCGCTGGGACGCACGTTGACGTTGCGCGCCACACGTCCCGATGCGCACGTCACGTTAACCACGTTTGTTGATGCGTCCAGTCCCGCGCTGTTCCAGCACTGGCATCTGTTCAACCCAACATCTGTAGCGCGCACCTTTACGCTCGATGTGCATCTGACGCTGAGCGCGTCCGAAACATTGCCCGAGTACTTTACGGCACTGGGCATCACTTTGCCGCGCCCTGCCCCTGTGCATCTCGGCGCCACGCTGCCGCCATCCCACGCCCACATCAACGCCGATGCGATGCAGCACACCTATCAGGTCGAGTTGGCGCCTCACGCGTCGTTTGAATTTTGTCTGGTCGTGTCGGTGGGAGACGAAGCGTCCCATCGCGCGCTACTCGATTCGTGGCGCGCGCGCCTTGACGATGTGCGCGCGTACAACACGTGGCTGAGCACGCGCCTGCAGACCAGCGATGCGTTATTACAATCGCTCTTTGTGGCAGGGCTGAACGCCGCGCTCTCGGCATACAAAGAGTTGCCCAGCGGTGTGGCAGGTTTCTTTGCCGGACCCGCGTACGCGGCGCCGCCGCGCTTTTATTTTCGCGATGCCTACTGGACGGTTCAAGCTGTCTTGCCATTTTATCCCGAGTACGTCCGCCAGCAATTGCTCACGCTGTCGCGCGGTATCCGCGCCGATGGCGCATGCCCCAGTGGTGTTTTCGATCCCGCGCTGTTTTCCGCACCCAATTCCGATCGCCTCGCGTGGCTTCCCGACCATTTCGATTCGCCATCGTACTTTGTGCTGATGCTTGCCGATTATTTGCGCTGGACGAATGATCGCGCGATTCTTGACGCGTCGGTTGAGGGACTGCCGACGTTGTGGACGCAAGCGTGCGCGTGCCTCGACTATCTCCACACACGCGATAACGATGGCGATGGTCTGTTCGAGAAACCGCGCGTGCCCAACGATTGGGCGGACAATGTGTATCGCGCGGGCTGGGTAACGTACGACCTCGCGCTCTATTGCCGCGCCTTGCACTGCGCCGCCGAGATTGCCTCCGCGCGCGATGAAACCTCGCGCGCGCAAGCGTACCGCCAGCGCGCCGAGCGCGTGCGTCGAGGGATGAACGAAAAACTGTGGGACGACGCGCGCGGTTACTATGTGGACTATCGCTACAACGATTTTACCGAAACGCATTTGACGGCGGATTCGCTCCTCGCCGTGTTGTACAACATCGCCGATGAGACGCGCGCGCGGCGCGTGCTGGACGCCGCGCAACGGTTGTTGCAATCGCGTCACAATCACATTCAGCCCTTTGGCGATTGGGGCGTGTTGTGCGCGTTTCCGCCGTATCAGCGCGCGGAGGATCTCTTCAGTTTGAGTGCCGAGCCGTATCGTTATCACAACGGCGCGGATTGGCTTTACTGGGACGCGGTGTACGCGCACATTCTTTTGCAGCGTGGCGATGCGGATTGGCGGTACGTTCTCACGCGCGGCTGGGAGTACGGTCTGGCGCACGGCTGGCTTACACCCGTCGAGTACTTTTCGCCGCCCTATCCGCCCGGTGGATTTCTGCAAGCGTGGAGCAGTTTACCCGCCGCCGTTTTGTTCTGGCACGATCACTCTGCATAATCTCAAGATTTGGCACCTTTGGCACGTTTGGCATCTTTGGCACATTTGACTACGGAGTTCTTATGCGTCTAACCTATCTTACTCAGGTTCAATTACACGATGCCCAATCTCATCCACTTGTTTTTGTTGGCGCGCGCGGCGAACGTCTTCAGGTGAGTGTTCTGGAAAATGATGTGATTCGCGTGCAAATGTTCCCCGATGGCGCGCCGCGCCTGGATCGTACGTGGACAGTCGTCGGCAAGGATGGCGATGTGCCGCGCGAAGGGCGCGCGCGCGACGATCTCTCGCGCTTTACGCTTCCCGCGTTTTCCAAAAATCACAGCGACGATGGGCTACGCATCGAAACGACGCAACTGCGCGTGGACATTGCGCTGAACGAATTTGCGCTGACGTGGAGCGATCGGCACGGCAACGCGTTTGCCGCCGATTCCAACGAGGGCGCGTACGCTTACGATCGCGCGGGACGCGCCATCTGGCACTTTATGGAACGACGCCCCGATGAGCATTACTACGGCTTTGGCGAACGCACAGGCGCGCTCGATAAAGTGGGCGCGCGAATGCGGATGCTCAATCTGGACTCGCTCGGTTACGATGCGGAAAATACCGATCCGCTCTACAAACACTTTCCCTTTTACATCACCTTCGTTCCCGATTTGCAAATTGCGTACGGTTTGTTCTACGACAATCTCGCCACGACGACCTTCGATATGGGACGCGAGTTGGACGCGTATCGCGGGCGTTATCGCTACTATCAGGCGGACGATGGCGATTTGGATGTGTATTTCATCTACGGACCGACCATCGCGGAGGTGGTCGAAAAATTCTCTGCGCTCATCGGACGCATCGTCCTGCCGCCGCGCTGGTCACTCGGTTATCTCGCCTCGACGATGACGTACACCGAATCGGACGACGCGCAGGAACGCTTGAAAGAATTTATCGCGCTGTGTCGTCAACATCGCATCCCCTGCGATGCGTTTCACATCTCGTCCGGTGTGACGATGATTGACGATCAACGGCACGTCTTTCACTGGAATCCCCAGCGCATTCCCGATCCCCGCGCGATGAGTCACGAGTTTCGTCGGGCGGGGATGCACCTCGCGCTCAACATCAAGCCGTGTTTGCTCACCACACATCCGCGCTATGAAGAGGTGCGCGCGCGCGGCGGTTTCATCCGTCAAGCCGAATCGGACGAGCCGCACGTGACGACGTTCTGGGGAGGACGCGGTTCGTACATTGATTTCACGTCGCCCGCCGGCTACGAATGGTGGAAAGCGCGCGTCAAGGATTGCGTCTTGGAGCAAGGAATCGAAGTGACGTGGAACGATAACAACGAGTATGAAATCTGGGATGACGAGGCGCGCTGCGCGGGCTTTGGGCAACCGACGCGCGTCGCGCTGTTGCGTCCCGTGCAGACCTTGCTGATGAACCGCGCCTCGTACGAAGCGCAGCGCGAGTTCGCGCCCCATTTGCGTCCGTATCTCATTTCACGTTCGGGATGTCCCGGCGTGCAGCGATACGCGCAAATGTGGTCAGGCGACAATTACACGTCGTGGAGCACGCTCCGCTACAATATTCCGATGGGACTGGGGATGAGTCTTTCGGGCGCGCCCAACATCGGACACGATGTCGGTGGATTCTTCGGCTTCAAGCCCGAGCCCGAACTGTTCGTGCGCTGGGTGCAGAATGGCATCTTTCATCCGCGCTTTACGATTCACTCGTGGCATCTCGACGGCAGCGTCAATGAACCCTGGATGTATCCCGATGTTTTGCCCATCATTCGTGAGGCAATCGAATTTCGCTATCGTCTGATTCCCTATCTCTACACGCTACTCTTTCAAGCCGCGCAGACCGGCGCGCCAATCATTCGTCCGATGGTGTACGAATTTCCGCACGATGAACACACGCACACCGAGTCGTTCGATTTTATGCTGGGACCGTATCTGCTCGTTGCGTCGGTGCTGGAGGCGGGCGCGCGCACGCGCGCAGTCTATCTACCGCGCGGCGCCGAGTGGTACGATTTCTACTCTGGCGCGCTGTACGAAGGGGGACAAACGATTGTAGTGGATGCGCCGCTGGAACGAATTCCGCTGCTCGTGCGCGCGGGGGGAATGATTCCGATGGGCAAGGTGATGCCGTATGTGGGTGCCGAACCGGACGATGTACGTCAGGCGTATGTGTTTCCGCCGCGACGCGCCGGACACAGCACCTTTACGCTCGTCGAGGATGACGGCGTGACACTCGACTATCAGCGCGGTGCGGTGACGCGTGTGTCGTTGCACGTCACGGCACACAACGACGCGCTCGATTTTGCCGTGCAGGCGCGCGGCAATTTTCCGCTCGTGTACACGCACGTCGAGTTCATCGTGCCGCGCACAGAGACGCGCGCCATCCAGACGCGCGGCGATGTGTGGACGGATGAAGAAGGACGCCGTCACGTGCGGGTGAAGGTAGATTGATGCGAATAGCGCTGTACAAAGTTCAGATTACCCCAAGCGCTTGGTCTAACGAAAAAACCCGTTCGTTCAAGAACGGGTTTTTGTGTTTACCGCAGTCCCGCAAACAAATCGGTTTCTTGGCGCGCGCGGTGATGCAGGCGCGATTCAACCAACTGATAATATTCCGTATCCCACACCAGATTGGACTCTTCGGTCAAGCGCCGCACAAAATCGAGCGCGTGATGGCGCAGGCAGTACAACGCGTTTTTCATCACCTCGGTTTGTGCCGACACATCGAGGCGCGTGGTGATTTCGGCATCGGGCACGGCATTGATGCCGGGGATACCCCAGCGCGCCACCAGACTCGCGGGCAAGACGCAATAGTACAACTTTTGCACGGCGTACGCCGGCAAGCCCTCGCGCAAATGATGCGCAAAACAATTGGAATCTGCAGCGTCACGAAACGCTGCTGTTGCCACCTGACTGATGAGGTAATTATCCTCATCGGCGCCGGTCAATCCCTGGGGAGCAAAGGTGACGATGACCTGCGGACGCAACTCGCGGATGAGACGCACCACGCGTTCTTCGATCACATCGAGGGGCACGCGGCGCAACTCGCCCGGCGGAAAGTTGAACAAACAAGCCCGGCGAATCCCTGCCGCACGGCAAGTACACGAACGCTCGCGCTGCGTCGTCATCTCTTCCACTTTTTCGATAAAAGAACTGCGTGTGGCAGTCACCAGTGATACGATGACCCCTTCGCTCACATACCGCGCGAGCGTACCCGCAGGTCCAAAGAATTCATCTTCGGGATGCGCAAAGAGCGCGAGTAAAGAAAGTTTTTCGCCACTCGCACTATAGGCGGCTGGAATTCGAGAACTCACGAAATACATTCTACGCGGCTTTTCTTTCTGCGCAAATCCGCGCGCGTGCAATCTCTTTCTGGGCAGCACGCCAGCGTAACAGCAAGGCGGCTTCGCTCTCTTTGTTCAACGTCGTGAGGACCATCCGCGCGCAGCGCGCGCAACCACCCCGTTCGCGATAGCGCATCGGGGTACACGCGGCACAATTGCTCAACCGCGCCATCATCAGCGCGAACGCCAGCGCGTCGGGATGCATTTCGTCCAGCGCGGCGATGCGTTCCACCAGCGCGCGCCAGCGCTCACCCCGTACATTTTTCAAGGCAGAGGTTGCCCAATGAGCAAATAACAATTCCGAACGTTGTACCATTGTTTGTTATTCTATCGAAGGCTACTTAAAAAGATGTTGGAATTCCACGAACGATGTTAGAAAGTTGTAAGACTAGAGGCCGCAAGTTTTCTTTTTTCACCAAATTGTGCTAGAATAAACCACAAAACACTGACCAGGAGCAAGTCCAGATGGAAATTTTATTGTTGAAGAGTGTGCCGGGAGTTGGAGAAGCAGGACAGGTCAAGAAGGTGAATGACGGCTATGCGCGCAATTACTTGATTCCGCGCAAACTAGCAATTCCTGCTACACCTGGCGCTCTCAAGCAAGCCGAAATGATTCGCGCGGCGGCGGCACAGCGCCAGGCAAAAACACTCAGCGAGGCGCAGGATCTGGCACGCCAGTTGAGCGAAACGCGTCTGGTCTTTCGCGCCAAAGCCGGGGCAGGCGATCGCTTGTTCGGTTCCATCACCTCGGCGGATATTGCCCAGGCGCTGGCGCGCGACAAGCACATCAACATAGACAAGCGTAAAATCGCTCTGGAAGCACCGATCAAGGAATTGGGTGAAAGAACGATTAGCATCCAACTGCACCCTCAGGTCACTGCCCAGATGACGGTAGTAGTCGAACGCGAGTTAGAGGTGTGATCGGAGAGTGTACTTGACGCGGGCTGATGTGTATGGACGATTCTGTACTACCCCCCACCCTACTCGAACAAATCCTCGCGCAATTACGTTGCCCGGTATGCCGGCGGCGCTTGCGCGCCAGCGATGCACAAATCATTGGCCGACGCGGAAAAGCCTGGGCGATGAGCATCCGTTGTCCAATGTGTTACACCCAGGCAGTACTGTTTGCCGTACTGACCGGGCACAATCCCCAAACACTTTACAGTGACCTCACTCCTGGCGAATGGGAACGCTTTAAGAACCTGCCTCCGATTTCGACAGATGACGTCATCGCGTTTCATCGCTTTATCCAGTCCTACCCAGGCGATTTTTCCGAAATTCTGGACGAGCCACTACCGCCAGAATAATCGCGGGGTAACTACTTAAAGGGAAAATGGGAGTGGTACGGGCACAAACTTTCATTTTACTCAGCCGTGC
>Ga0308410_1000635_pt1 | contig 19167 bp, 14 predicted proteins | sample HotsprOSTMatCore_FD_203467 | JGI IMG/M metagenome (GOLD analysis project Ga0308410, IMG submission 203467) | Hot spring phototrophic mat microbial communities from Octopus Spring, Yellowstone National Park, Wyoming, United States -... | ecosystem: Environmental > Aquatic > Thermal springs > Hot...
ATCTCACAAAACGCGAAGGCCAAACGCGAGGCATCGGGCGAAAGATCCAAGTGTTGATAACTCCCCACCGGGAGTTTCTCTTCCGTAAGGGACCGAACCTTCATGGAAAAGCCGGGGGAGTCGAGCAGATAAACCCCTCCGCCCGGCCGAGCATCGCGGCCGTAATACTGGGTTAACTGATGACTAAAGGCCGAGGGAATATGCTTGACAAAGGCTATTGGGACAGGCGGCTTAAGGAAGCTATCAAGCAGAAGCTTCCGCCGCCACGAGTGAAACTGCCGCCAAAGTTTCCGCCACTCGTCCTCGGTATTTGCAGAGGCCTGGGCCAACACTTGAGCCCGTTCCACGAAGATCCGAAGCTCCCGCAGAGGTTGGCCCACGTCCTGGCCTTCCGCCTGCTCAAAAAGGAGCATCCGCTCGATCCGAGAACACAACTCCGGCAATACCTCCTCGTAACTCGCCGGTTCGCGAGGTGTCCCGATACCATCCTGAAGCCGCCAATCCCACTCTACTAAGGCCCACTCTATTGCGGGCTGATAGGACGGCAGGTTGGGTGGTGGAAATGTTTCCTGCATCGGTCCTGGTTCTACTTCCCACTCCGATAGGGTCTCCCCCAAGAATCGAATGCCACCAATCCTAACAGCCGCATGCCGGTCCTTCGCCCGGAATTGGAAAAGTAGGGAGTTCGGGGATGTTGCTTCCAGATGTAAGGGTAGCTGAATTTCCGTCCGGCCCGGAACGTCACCCTCAAGCCGCCACAAAGGCTCCCCGGTCTCATTGGACAACTGGGAATCTTCAGCAGCAACCCCGCGATCCACGGGGACCAACTTCAAGACACACTCAGGCAGGGGAAATTTATCCCCGGAGAGGCTTTGGAGCGGCTCTACCCAAAACTGCAAACCGGCCGGACTCGACCGCGAGGGGCAACTCAAAAGTTCGCAGGTGACGGAACGGCCTGGAGGAAGATCGAACGCCAACTCCCCGGCCGGCTGCAAAACAAGAACTTGAGCTGCCGCCTCCGAGGTGCCGTGGGCATTACCTCCGGAAATTTCCGTGCCGCCGGCCAAAAGCCAAGCCCCACACCAATAGAAACTGGAAACCACAGGTTCTCGGTCGAGGGACAACCGGATTCTATGCTTCGAAGCCCCGGCCGCAGCACCCGCGTGATTTCCCCCAGTGGTACCCGTTGCCTCTCCTGCCGCTCTTGGGCCCCCAAATACCACCCCACACGCAGTTACAGCCAAGCACCAACGTAAACAGCTTGAGAATTTCCACCACATCACATTTACCCTTCCACAGGTGGCCAACGATTTCTATTGCCGTTCTCCCACCCTTAGTTCTCCCACCCTTAAAAGTTCATTCATGCGATCTCCTCAAAGCAAGCACCAGCCTGGAGTCGTTTTGGCAAACGGAGGAGAAAATTCTCCTTCCCAACCACACAATCCCCCTCCGGGACGAACATTAGTTACCCAGTACAACCAGCCCACAGGATCCTCCGGTACCCGAAGAGCGAACTACCTACCCTGGACCACCGGCTCCCGATCATTTTCGGAGAACCGGGATGATTGTGGCATTGAAAAGGCCAAGGCCCAAGTTTCGTTGAGTTCGTTTGCCTAATTTTGTGGATCTTGGCAGATTCTTTCGAATTTTCACGGAATTATTCAACGGATTTGGCGGAATGATCTAAAGGTCGCCTTTTCACTTTCCCTCTGCTCCCCTATGCCGAATATTTGGGATTCCGGCCGACACAAAAGCTCGGCAGAAAAACTCACTTCGAAAACATTTCCCCGCCCAGGTAAATTAGCCAGGAGGATCTTGAAAATTGACCTGGGGAAAGGGAGTTTGATCACATCCGAGCTTAGTTCAAAACCCAGTCCGCTCTTAGCAGGCGGTCCCATCGCGCTAAAACTGAACGAGATTTCGCCCCAGCAACTACACCGGAACCCACGCCGATCGGGAAAACAACTACAGAAGGCGGGCTACCCAGAGAAGCCTTCAGTCTAAAATCTCTCGGTGTTGATCGATCAGCGAATCCTGAAAAATTGGGAAGCCGGTAGGAGCTTTCCGTCTGGGAAACGGGGCGAGCGTGCAAAACCGAAAATGGCCATCGTCAACCGGCAATTTTTATTCCTCGGCCTAATTTTGCCAATTAGCGATCTTAATATGAAACGAAATTAATAAATCCTCTTTCCTGACCGACCTCTCTCCTGGTCGCCCCGACGCTTCCAAGAGTAATGAGGGTTTTAAGAAGTTATGGGGCTGGGGAGGACCCTGAGGACCACAAATCCTCGCAAATTTGAGGGAACACTTTGTAGCTTGGCTGAGATTGGACAAAAAAATTTCCTCGCGATCGCACTTGCAGAAAGCGTTTCCGTCCGATCGACAGATCCCTTCAGAAAAAGCCACAAAAACTTATGAAATTGGCAAGCCAGCATTAGTCTTCCCTACCCAGCACGAGGGGAATTTTCGAGCTAGATTTACTTGAGCTCGGGCCGGAACTGGCAGGGCCTGCTTCGCAGCGTAAGTTCTGGGGGATCCGAGTAACGATCACTGCGACGGGCTTTTGGCGGTCCCTCATCTGGATCCCGGGTGCCGGAGGCTAAGCGGGGGAAATGGCAGCCGGTACCCCCTATAGTTTTCTTGGTAGCCCTAACGGGGAGTGGAACATCCATAAGTTTCTGGAGGCTTCTGAAGTGGCAACTGGGTTCCAGAACGAGCAAAACTCTTCCCGAAGAATTTTGGTGGTTGATGATGACCTCCTTATACGAAAGCTCCTCGGCCGTTGGCTACAGGACGAAGGGTATCAGGTAATTCAGGCGGCAGGGGCTGAGGAAGCCCTGGAGGCTATTCGGTCCTCTCCTCCAGATATCCTCATTACCGACTTAGAAATGCCGGGGATGAACGGCCTGGAGCTCTGCCGGGCTGTGCGGGCCCTGGACCTTCCCCACTACTTGTACGTGGTGGTGCTGACCGCCAGCAAAGAAGAAGGGTCTCTGATTGCCAGTCTGGAGGCCGGGGCCGACAACTTTCTTACCAAACCGGTGACCCGGGAAGAACTTCTTGCCCGCATTCGAAGCAGTGAGCGGATTTTGGGACTCGATGCCAAACTCCGGAAAGCTGCACTCACGGACCTCCTCACGGGTCTCCTGACTCGGCGGGCGTTCCTTGATCAGCTCTACCGCGAGTGGCATCGCGCTCGTCGGGAAAAAACTCCCTTGGCCTGTGCGATGATTGATATCGACTTTTTCAAACGGATCAACGATGTGCATGGTCATACAGCCGGGGATGTAGTGCTCCGGACCGTGGCCGACCTTTTGCGACAGGAGACCCGAGGAAGTGATGTGCTAGCTCGCCTTGGAGGAGAAGAATTCTGCGCGCTTCTGCCACAATGTAACGAATCCGGTGCTGCAAAGTGGGCGGAACGGGTGCGAGAGTCTGTCGCCCGAACTCCCATCGCGATAGGAGATAGATATGTCGCCGTGACGGTGAGTGTTGGAGTTGCGGATTCTTTGGAAGAAGAAAGCTCCGCAGAGCAAATGTTGGAGCGGGCCGATCAGGCCCTGCTTTGTGCGAAACAGGCCGGCCGAGACCGCGTGGTTCGCTATAGCACCTTAGTCGCCGAAAGTGCCGACGATGAATCGCTCAACCAAAGCACCCAAGATCCTTTTGCGGGGTTAGCGGCCGCCGATATTATGACACCGCTTGTGGTCACCTTCTCCGAGAAAGATTCTGTTGCAGCGGCTGTGGAAACCTTTACGCGGCTTCGGACAAATTCCGCCCCTGTCGTTGCTCCGGATGGAACCCTGGCGGGAATTGTTTCGGAAAAAGATCTAATGGTGGCCATGGGTTCACTATCCAATTGGTTCCGTTCTGTTGGGGAACTTATGCGGCAAAATGTCATCACTTTTGCCTTAACCACGCCCGTCCGCAAAATTTACGAATTCTTGTGCCGGGTGACCATCCGTCGGGTGGTAGTCGTGGATGGGCCTTACCCGGTCGGCACGATCAGCCGGGGCACCCTCCTGCGGTGGTTCCGCAATTTGGCGGTGGCCAAAGGGTTGCTCCCCCCCGAGTCAGCCGAGGCCACCGAGTCGGCCACCAAGCAGATGCATTCGCGAATCGGCGGTATCCTCACCAATATCTCCCAGAAGCTGCGGCAGAGCGGAGAAAAAGTCCAAGAACTGGTCCAAAACCAGCCAGAAGATTTGGTACCTCATTTGGTCGGCCTGGCAACCGCCTTGCAATCTCTCGTCAATGACCTTCTCGGTTGCTCACGAAATCTTTCGAGCGAAGATGCCGAATCGGCGGAAGGTCCAGGGCCGATAATCTCGGGTATCGGAGGTGATTAAGCCCCACCTTTTCTTTGAGATAAGTTATCTGAGCCTGATTCAACCACAAATTAAAAAAGGTGGAATTCTGAACAGCAGCCGGCAAAATTCCCCCTTTGCCTCAAACTCTCGGTCCCAAGTAATAGCTCCCACCCCAACCATTCAACAAAAAATTGAATTTCGTGGAGGATAGCAAACTCCCGAAAAAGCCCAACGGCCCTCGTCCCCCATGGGCCAAGCATGACAAGCCGGACCATGCAGGAACATCCGGAGGAAGGGTGGCTTTCCGGATCCGGGATGTAGAAAAACAAAAAACTCTCCCGGCCTGCCCTACTTTCATTTTGCCGGAGACACTTTATACCGCCAAAGCAGCCTTCCTTGTGCTCAAAGGAGCCCATCCATCGCAGTCTCGGGAATGACTATTAGGCTCCCGCCTCTACCCAGGGTACCGGTCGGCATTGACCGGAGCGAACACCTCTGTAATGACCCAATCGGCGCCACGGACATTTCGAAGGTGTCGACGTTCCATTTGAAGAGCCAAAAAGATCGTACGTTTACGACCGTCTTTTTCGTAAGTGACAGCATACAAGTGGTGCACTTGGTACGTTCCAAACCGCCGTTGAACCACCGGGGTACTGTAATAACGAACACGGGCTTGATCCTTCAGCTCCAAGAGAATCCGAACACCGAACCGATTGACAAAGCCCTCGAACTCCTCGCGAGTAGTGGAATCCTTGGCCACCGCATCCCAGAGGAATCGGTCTGCTCCTTTCTCATCCAAAATCCCCCCACTCCATGCTCCCGGGTCTAGCGGTAGGCGGATGTTAGGGTCACGAGTCAACTGATAAGCTTTGTGGGGCTGCCCTTGTTGAAGCAAAGCCAAGAAATCCTCAGCCAGGGGAAGAGATTCCCGCACTAAAATCCCTTGAAGGGTGAAAGTATAGCTCGGTCCACCAAAACCGCCGAAGGCTGCCAAAAGCAGGGCAAGTTGAACCCCCTTTTTGCCCACCGCCGGCGGCTCGTACTGATATATCTGCCGCAGTCCAAGAAATGCCAACACCACGGTGGCCACCGGGAGAATCCAAAAAACGGGGTGAAAAAAGGCAAGCGGGGACAACAACCCCACCACAGTGCAAATGATCGCCCAAGTGGATACCGGCGGGGAGGAGATCATCTCCTCCACCCGTAAAATTCCTTCCGGTTTTAGTTCCGGTAAACTCATCAGGTCGAAATCCCTCCTGTATGCCCAAGTCCTAATTTTTTTCCGGCAATTAGCTGGAGCGATACCGCTGCGGAGCACTTGGAACCAGCAAATCCCGGGGGCCTTGGGCACTTTGCTTCAGGTGTTCCTCGAACGTTTTCCGGCGAAGAGCATACTTTTGGATAAATTCATAATTCGGATCAAATTGATTGACTCTATCCTCACCTATACTCCGCGATAAGGCCCCGTTTGACAGATACTTCGCAAAAGCCAGCAAGATACGATCAGGAGCGGTACCAAAGACGAGCCGCGATTCCGGATCAAAACCCCCGTACATGAATCGCTCCGCCAAAGGAGCCGTATGCAAAGTTAACGTGACGAATGCCATGAGTAACCATCCGTTAAGTACTGCGAGGGCAATCCCGCCTACCTGATCGACGATCATTTTGAACCGAACTTTAACGCGAGAAAGAATCGTCGTCACAGCAGTGGAGAACACATAACTCGCATAAAAGAGGGCCCACAGAGCAATAAAATCCCAGAAGTACGAGGCCCCGGAATACAAATCTTCAAGAAATGCTGCCAATGGTTCCCAGAAATTGATCGCTACCAAGATCCCGAGAAGGATGTTCACAAAACGAATCGCATTGTTCCAAATACCATCACGATAAGTGAACGCCACACAAAAAACGACAACCAAAAGCAGCAACAAGGGCAAAAGCATCGCCATACTGCAAACCTTCCTTCAAAAATTGGCCCAACCGTCCAAGCCCCACCTTCGAGCCAAATTCGCCCTGCAACCGAAGAGCCCATCGGGCCACCCTTTTGACCGAAAACCTGCCCCATCGGCACACGAAAAGAAACCGCTGCCTAGCCTGGTTGGGTGGAAGCCTTCGCTTCCCCAGCTTCCCGGAGAACTCGGGCTAATTCCGCCACCGAGGTCGTGCCACTTGCCACAAGCAGGATTCCTTCCTCCCGCAAGGACCGCCATCCTGCCTTGCGGGCTGCCTGACGAATAACCTCCAATTTCGGGACATTAGTAAGCACACCGCGGAGGGTGTCGTCGACCACCATCAATTCGAAAATTGCTGTTCGGCCGTAATAGCCGGTCCCATAGCAATGCTCGCACGGCTCCTCCGTTTGTTGCGGTGGACGAAAGAGCACCTCCACTTTACCGGGGGGAATTCCCAGCTGCTGGAGCAACTGAGGCGGCGGGATATAAGCCTCTTTGCAGTATTCGCATAACTTGCGGACCAACCGTTGACAGACAACAGCCGTTAAAACCCGCCCAATTTCCGCAGGCGGTACCCCCAACTTCAATATGTTCAGATAGGCCTCCGCCGCCTCGCTAGCCCGAATTGCTCCAAGGAGCAAGCGGTCGTTATCCACCTCCGCACACATCTTCCGTACTGTTTCTGCGTCGACAAGATCCCGCACGATCACCACCCCGGGCTCGAGGAGAAACACATCACGAAGAATGCTGGCCGGCGTTTGCCCATCGGCAGAACGGTAGGTCTTTACCGGCACGTTCTCCACCGGTTCATACCGGTTGGCTTCGTCTTCTACGGATATAAAGTCCCGGGTAAATCGGTCCATCACCTGCAGGACAGTCGTACACGTGGTCCGTAGACCTTGCCCCGGAGGAGCCGATAGGAGCAGAAAACCTGCGGGTTGACGGAGGATTTCGCGGAATTGCTCGGCCAATTTCGGCCGCATTCCTAAATCCTCCAAGCTTTGGAACCTGCTCCGCTGGCCAACCAGTTGGATCATCACCCGTTCGCCCGTCTTTGTTCCCTGGGCGAGCATTTCTCCTTCAAGAGATACATTTTCACACTTAAAAGCGAACTTCCCCTGCTGTCGCCGCTGCCGATCTTCCGGGTTGGCACCGCACAACAGTTTCAAAGCCTCCAGCAGCCCATCGCCCACCTCTCTTTCTAACGGATCAGCCGCGATCCACACGCCATCGATCAGATAGCGTCGCGTGACTCCTTGCTGGGTGTAGTCCAGGAGGATAGATTCCGCCCGGCGTTTGACAGCCTCGTACAGCAGGCGACGAAGATCGTTGTAACCAGGAGCCTGTCGCGAAGCCAAAAGCCGGGCATTTTCATCACGAGGAGTAGGCCCTCCCCGACCAGCCAAGACAACCGGCACTCCCACATCGCGAGGATCTACCCGCTCCGGTTCGATCTTCACCCCGGCAGGCCGGAGCAACTGAGCCATCACCCGACGCAAATGGGCTGCCGTCAACACCCGGTCCTGAATATGCACCCGGCTGTTTCGATAAAGGATGTAGGCCCCTAAAGGGGCAGCCCAAGCCAAAACCACCAACGGCAGTCCTACAACGAAAACCGGGATTACAAAAGCCAAAAGCAAACCGCCCAAAAAGCTAAACACCAGGATTAGGTTCCACGTCTGGTGTTCGAATTCGTGCTCCCACATGTCGCGGTTGGCCCAATCGCTGGTGGCCACCCACAGCACAAAAAGGACCCACAGGACGGCCAGCTTCCAGATGCTGAAGTAAAAACCGGGTCCACTCCATCCGTCGGGCAGACCTTCAGCCAAGAAAAGCCCGTTGGCCAGTCCCCAGGCTAGGTCCCACGACAAGCCAAACGAAATAATCCCAGCCACAACGAAGCAAAACCCAAGTTGGCCCATCACACCATCCCAGACTCTTTAACCTGGATCCCTTTTAAAGCCATCTTCAATGCCTCGGGGTTTGGAGCCCATTCGAAGGCCGTCTGGCGGTCGATCAGCTGTTTTTCCACCAGGTCCTTCAGGCTCATTGTGAAGTCCTGCATTCCCTCAGGAGCCCCTAATCTAATGGCATCCGCCAGTTTTTCATCCTGCCGCTCCAAAATCAACTTCTTTACCATGGGGGTAAAGATCATAATCTCGCAAGTAGGCACCCGTTGGACCCCGGGCTTAATCGACGGCAAGAGCTTCTGTGCAATAATTGCCTTCATGTTGAAGACAATAGCACTGCGGACTGCTTGGTGCATCCCCTCCGGGAAAAGGTCCAAAATTCGCCCGATGGTACTGGGAGCGGTGTTTGCGTGAATGGTTCCAAAGACCAAATGCCCTGTCTCCGCAGCTTGAATGGCCGTCTCGAATGTCTCCCGGTCACGCATCTCGCCGACCAAGATAACGTCCGGGTCCTCCCGGACGGCATGCTTCATTCCTACCATGAAATCTTTCACGTCCTGGCCAATTTCCCGTTGGTTGATAATGCATTTGTCCTCTGTAAAGACAAACTCAATCGGGTCCTCCAGAGTAAGAATGTGTTTCCGGTAGCGGTGGTTGATGTAATCCAGCATGGCGGCGATCGTAGTACTTTTACCGGAGCCGGTGATCCCAGCCAGCAAAATCATCCCCTGATGATACGTGCATAACTTTTCCAATACCGGCGGGAGGTGCAGCTCCTCGAAGCTAGGAATCACGTTGTTCACTCGCCGAGCCACCAAACCGACATGGCCCATCTGCTGAAAGACATTGACCCGAAATCGCCACATTTTCCCATCGACGTCGACGGTGTACGCAAAATCAGCTCCTCCATTTTCGTCAAAGAGCCGACGTGCCCGTTCGTTCATCATGGGAAAAATGAGCCGGACCATTTCCTCGTCATCGATCGGATCGCGATTGAGCGGACGGAGGTCTCCTGCCACCCGAATGTATGGAGGCAGTCCGACTTTCAAATGCAAGTCACTTCCCTGATGCCGGACGAGGGCCCGGAAAAGCCTGTCGATTTCGAGCTCTTTCCGCTTCCCGCGAAAACGTTCGATATCCGCTTCAAGTGGCAACACCATCGCCCGAGGACCCCTCCTACTAACTTCCTGACCACTGCAACCCAAACACCCGAAGCCCAGCTTGCATCCGACTTAACTGCAAGCTGGACGTTAACTTCAGAGGTTGAGCCCCGACCTTCCCCACCTCGCCGGGACAGCCGCCTTACCCTGTGCCGATATACGAACTGCCGCAGTTCCCGCTGGGTGTAAACTCTCAGCCGTAGGTTCCGCATATATTAATCCAAATATTGATGCAAACTTCTACTGTATATTGATGCAAACTTCTACTGTAAACCGCACCCGCGCACTGGTCAACCGGCTCCGTACCCGGGACGGTCCAGGCAACACGGGGTACAACCGCTTATTCCCCAGACCTGCCGCCCATAACCAGTCTTTGCAGCGGGATCATCTTTCGCTTCGGGATCATCTTTCGCTCAAGCGACTTTGGGAATCCTACTTCAAAGAAATTATCCCCCAAATCAGGTAGGCCAATAGGGATAGGAAAAGTCGCGGAAATTCGTCCCAGGCAGAACGACACGAACTGAACCCCCAAATCCGTCGACCGCCACCCTCGCCGGTAGGGAAACAGAATCCCCGCTTCTCAACGAAGAGAGAACGCGATAAACTTAAGCTCAGGTCGGTATTTTCGACGGGATTCAAATTCCCAGCAGTGGGGGTATGGAGGGGTACCCAGCGGGTTCGGGGGCGGGCCGGGGGACGGGGCTGCATGGAAATGCTGGGGCTTGCACAGCCGAACAATTTCTGTGGCCGCGGTAATGTCTTGGAAACTGTTGCCGATTATGTCCGGCGGGAAGGCTAAGACCGACTATCGGTGGGCCCGATTCTTCACGAGGGTTCCGGCTGCTGCGGAGCTTTTGAGTATTAGCTTGGAGGCGTGTGGCTAGGCCAAAGGGTAAATTACGTTAGAGGTTTTGTTAGGTATTTACAGAATCTTTTGGAAGTTTGGCGGAGGCTATGGTTCTCACGAAGGAAGAGAAACAGACATTGGTCGAGCAGTTTCGGCTCAGTGAAACCGATACCGGCTCTCCGGAGGTCCAGATCGCTATCTTGACAGCACGAATCAATCGCTTAACGGACCACCTCCAAGAGCACCGAAAAGACTTTGCAAGCCGGCGGGGGCTGCTGATGCTGGTCAGCAAACGCCGGCGGATGCTGGATTACCTTAAGCGGACCGCTCCAGATCGGTATCTCCAGATTATCCAGAAGTTAAACATTCGAAAGTAGATTATCGAATTTGGCATCCAGGCTTCAAGGCTTCCCTGGCAGCTTTGGGATCCTCAGCTTCGACGGTCCCTGGGGGGTTGGGGCCTACATTTTTGAAATCGATTGATGGCTGGGCCGAATCGTTTGGGAATGGACGGATCCAAGTCGAGAGGGGAGCTTGCATTCTGCGAACAAGAGGGGATTTGGGCCCCGACTGCCTAATCCGGCCCCCCCTCGGCGACTTATACCTTCGGGACTGATGGTAAGAAAAATTGGATCCCCTAGCCCGGGCGAGATCGGGTCAAGATCTTTCTTCCCCAAAAAGGACCTAACTGAAAATCGGTTGTTCGCAACCCCAATTTCGACGCGTGCTTCTGCCAAGAGAACCCCTGCTTTTGGGGGAATATCTCTAGTCTAAGGAAGTAAAGAATCAAGCTTCCTGAAATTTTCATACGGTTGGCCCTCGGGCGGACTACTCTCTCGGGCGGACCATTCTCTCGGTCCCTTAGGAAACGGGTGGACCATTCTGTCGGTGTTAGGGAGAAGTGAAACATCAGTACCACACCTACCCGATGAGGATAGTGACTTTGGTTACCCACCGGAAGCCGGCTCAAGGTCCATTCCTGAGTTTTTTCTGCAACTCCCGGGTGCTCAGGATTGATTGCTTACAAAAGGGGTAACAATTAATTCCGTAAAAAAAGTTTAGGATTAAAAAAGTACAGATTGGAGAGGGAACATTGACCGACTTCGAGGCTGAGATATCGGGGCCAAAAATTGTTCGGCAACGAGCAGTAAACTGGAGCTTTAAGGAATCTGATGAGTAGTAAGCCAAAGCTATAAGGGATCTTCGGTAAGCGGAAAATCCTGACGGAAGCAAGAAGGAGGACTTCTAGTCGAAATTCTCCCTAATCTTTTTCGAAAGCACTCTATAAACGGCACCATCGTTCCTCTGAGGCCAGATAATCCTTGAGCCCCATGAGACCCAAAAACCCTGCGGACGGACCCCGAGGTAGGCAAGTCCTCTCGAAAGGGGTTCGCGGGGGCTGTTTTAAAAATGGAGTACCCTGCGGTACACGAGCATTCTTCTTCCCCATAGGGAATAACACGAGCATTCTTCTTCTCCATAGGCATAAAAGGAAAATTAGGGATAAAAGGAAAATTCGAGAGCACTAACATAACCAGGCATTTTGGAGACCGTCAAATTGAGGGCTGATGGCCGAATGGAAGACCAGCCCAGCGGAAGGGCTTACTCCCCCGCTTTCGGCATCGGGCGTGTAACTTACGGATTCCCAGCTGAGCTCTGCGGTGTCGGAATCTATCCAAGGAAGAGAAAGCTAACCAGGGAAGAGAGGAACTGCCGGGGGATTTCCACTCACTCTGATTTGATTCCCCGGTTTTTGGTTCTCCCCTCCCATGATTTGGCATAATCCCGCGGTCGAGATTCGCTCCCTGTGGGCTACAACCGCCATGACCTTCACTGCTGGGCGGAATAAGAAATAGCTTACACTTTGAAGCCCGGCCACCGGTCGAAAGCAAGCTCGAGGGGGTCTCATAAAAGTCGGCGGTGGCTGAAAAATCCCCCTGAAAATTCCTTACAAAGTTGCTAAAACTACGGGGTTTCGGAGGGTAAACCCTCATTTTGGACCTCGGGGTCTTACCTCGAAACCCTTGTAGGGATGAAAATTGATGTATGCCCGGCCAAGGCTGGTCGGGTTCTCCCCGAGTCACTGTATCGGGGAGATTCGATAAGATGAGTCGGCACACATAGCTTTTGAGGAAAACAGGGGGTGCAACCTTGAAGGTACGAGTAGAACGGGAAATCGGAGACAGTATTTTTTGGATCGAAACTGGCGAGCTAGCCAAACAGGCTGCTGGTGCTTGTCTGGTGGGCTACCGTGAGACAGTAGTTTTGGCAGCCGTAACGACCGCTCAGGCCAAGCTAGGGGTGAATTTCCTACCTTTGACTTGCGATTATCGAGAACGGTTTGCCGCCGCCGGGAAATTCCCTGGAGGATTTTACAAGCGGGAGGGTCGGCCGACGGTCAAAGAGATTCTTACGTCGCGGCTCATCGACCGGCCAATCCGGCCGATGTTTCCCGACAACTTTTTTGACGAAGTTCAGATTCAGGCGATGGTGTTGGCCAGCGACCGGCAAACCGACGGCGACATGCTGGCCATGAATGCGGCGGCTGCCGCCCTTGGTATGTCTCCTATCCCATTCCTCGGCCCCGTGGCTTCGGTGCGGCTGGGTTACGTGGACGGAAAGTTCGTCCCATTTCCCACCCACGACCAGCTGGAGACTGTAAGCGAGTTGGACCTGGTGGTCTCGGGGACCCCCGCAGGGGTAACGATGATCGAGGGTTTTGGCCATGAGGTCCCGGAGGATCTGATGGCAGAGGCGATCAAGGTGGCCCACGATTATGTTCGCATCCTGTGTGAAATCCACCAAGAGTTAGTGGAACGAGTGCAGCCGGCCAAAAATCCGCCGCCCGAGCTTACCAGTGGCGAATGGTTTGACCGCCTTCGAGAGCGGTATTACGAGGCTCTTCGGGATGCAAAACAAACCCCAGGCAAACAGGCCCGTGCAGAGGCGGTGAATGCTTTAAAAGATCGAGCCCTTGCCGAGCTTTTCACAGAAGTCACTCCGCAAATGCTGGGGGAGATAGAGAAGTTCGAGCGGGCTTGGGCCGAGTTAGAACGCCGAGTGGTCCGGGATCTGATCTTGGAAGGAAGACGGCCGGACGGCCGGGGGCTCACAGATCTTCGCGAGATCGTGTGCAAAGTGGATGTTCTCCCTCGGGTCCACGGATCGGCTTTATTCCAACGCGGAGAAACTCAGGCACTTATCACGGTTACTCTCGGCACCACGAAGGACGAGCAAAAGGTCGACGGGCTCCTGGAGGAAGACATCTTTAAGAAATTCATGCTCGATTACTATTTCCCGCCTTTTTCCGTGGGAGAGTGCCGACCAAGTCGTGGCCCGGGAAGGCGGGAGATCGGGCATGGTGCTTTGGCTGAACGGAGTTTGAAAGCCGTCCTCCCGGACCCCGAACAATTTCCGTACACCATTCGGGTTATCTCGGATATTCTCGAATCGAACGGATCGAGCTCTATGGCCACGGTATGCGGGGCCACCATGGGGCTGATGGCCGCCGGTGTACCCATTACCAGTCCAGTGGCCGGTGTTTCCATCGGGTTGGTAAAGGAAGAAGACCGTTGGGTGCTTATGACCGACATCATCGGAGATGAGGATCATTACGGGGATATGGATTTCAAGGTGGCAGGCACACCGAATGGGGTAACGGGAATTCAGCTGGATTTGAAAATCCGCGGAATCGATCACGACATCATCCGAGCGACTTTGGAGCAAGCCCGCCAGGCCCGAATGGAAATCCTCCGTAAGATGCTGGCGGCCATCCCTCGACCGCGGACAGAGCTATCGGAATTTGCTCCTCGAGTGGTGCGAACAAAGATCGACCCGGACAAAATCGGGCTGCTGATCGGGCCTGGGGGAAAGACGGTTCGGCAGATCCAGGAAGCTACTGACACGCTTATCGAAATCCAGGACGATGGTACGGTAACGATCGCCGGCGGGAGCGAGGAGGCAACCCAGGAAGCCCTTCGCCAGGTCCAAGGATTAACAGCAACCGTCGAGGTGGGCAAGATCTACGAGGGCCGGGTCACGAGCATCAAAGATTTTGGGGCGTTTATCGAAATCCTCCCCGGCCGAGATGGTCTTTGCCATATCAGTGAGCTGGCCGATGGTTACGTCACCAGTGTTAGTGACGTGTGCAAAGTTGGAGATAAAGTCCAGGTGAAAGTCATTGCGATCGACGACCAGGACCGAATCAAGCTGAGCAGACGGATCGCAATGCGGGAACTAGCAGCCCAGCAAAAGAAGCAACAACAACAGCAAGGTGCCGGCTCGCTAGGAAAGGAAGAGCGAGGACGAAGGTCCTAGGCGTCAAGTTTGCATCGTCGCTCTTTTTCGCTTCGGCATAGAGATACCCCCTGCCCCCGGGGCAATCTTGGAAGCCAGGAAACGAAGGGACAACGGCTTCAACGCTCTAAAATGGGCGGCGGGGAAAAATTTGGCGGAGGTCCAGCTTCACTATCGGGTTCCTGGTCAGAAAGGGGAAAAATTTGGAGAAACTGGATAATTCAGAGCCGTGAAAAGCTAAAGCTCAAGTTTGCGGCTTGCAATCTTCATGGGCGGTAATTGTCTGCCCGGTTTTTGCGAAGGTCGCAATCGATATTCAGGGGCTGCAATTTATCCTCTCCCGAAGCGTGCTCTGGGAGGGCATGGTCCTGAGAAGCATTGCCCGAACCCAGCTTTAGAGAACAACTTGCAGCACCGAGGCAAGGACCCGAGCGGACTTTCGCTCTAGTAGGAATCACCGATCTATTCCCTCGGGTACCTCTTTGCAGGGCTAGTTCGAAACTATGACTAACCCCACATTAAATGAATCGAGCGGTTTGGACTTAGAGCGTCTCAACCAGCAGTTAATCGAGCGATATACCGAAATTGCCCGCCTGGCCGGGGGGTTGGCCCACGAAATTAAGAACCCCCTGTCGACAATCCGGCTGAATATGGATCTGCTTGCCGAGGAGTTCGCCAATCCCGAATCGCCCAAAGAAAGGCGGGCTCTGGCCAAGATCCGTGTCGTCCAACGGGAATGTCAACGTTTACAAGAGCTTCTAGATAGCTTTTTAGACTTTGCCAAAGTCCGCCGGTATCACTTTCAGCCAAGCGATTTAAATCACGTGCTTCGCCAGCTCCTTGATCTCTACAAGGCGAAATTGCAACAGGCGGGCATTGAAGTGATTGACTACCTGGCGAGCGACCTTCCCTTGGTGCTGCTTGACCGGGAAGCATTCGAGTCGGCCCTCTCGAACCTGATTATCAATGCCGAACAGGCCATGCCCAACGGGGGGCAGTTGGTCGTCCGGACTTACCGGACCCCTGACGGGGTAGCGTTGGAGTTAATCGACACGGGCTGCGGCATGGACGAACACACCTTGGAGCACATTTTTGAGGCGTTTTTCTCCACCAAAAAAGGAGGTTCGGGGCTGGGCTTACCCACCGCTAAAAGAATCATCGAAGGCCATGGAGGGACCATCGAGGTCCGCAGCCAGCTTGGCACAGGAACCCAATTCACGATCCGGATCCCGGCTCCGCGATGTATTCCTGCCGAACCTCCCCAAGAGCGGCTGGAACTCCCGGCGGAAAAGGGCGGCAACTGATCTTCCCCGTTTGGTCTTGGCTCCTGGACAGGGTCCCGAGCACTTGCCGGATCTTGAGCACTTGCCGGCTCTTGAGAAATTGCCCGTGCTCAAGCTGCCGGCGATGGCCGACCCCATTGCGGCTAATGGGGGTGGTCGGACTGGGCTCTCTCAGAGCAAAACGAAGACAACGAAATCCATGCAAGAACCTAAAGGCGAAGCCGATTGTCGGGGGTGCCCCAACCAGATTCGGCTAGCATCTGCGGGGTCGTGACCCTCGAAAGCTGGTCGCAGCCCCCTCAGCTCAGCAGGGCCTTTCGATCTTTGAAAATGGTGACGATATTAAAATCCGGTTCATACCCCCAGGTGTCCCAAGTGACTTTGGTGTCCCAAGTGACTTTAGGGATTTGCCTCTTTTGGCTTCGCTGTCTTTTTTGGCTTCCGCGAATTCCTATCTTTCACTTTCACGAAAACCATTAAAACCCAAAAGCTGGGAAAACTCCGCTGATAAAGCCGGATTGAGGCGTTCCATAAAAGCGTTGAGGGAGAGCCATCCCGCGTTCCCACCCCGTCCCAGCAGCCTGCGGGGTTTCTCTTCCTCTCTCCCGGTCGTAGGATTATTAGGTTTGGGAGGGCATCCAATCTCACCTTCCAATGCCTCAGGAACCTCCCCTGGCAGAAGCTTGGCATAAGTTTTGAGGGCTGGTGGCGGATTGGCTCGACAAAGACGGCTTCCCGTTTCGAAAGGCCCGGACAAGATATCTTCCTGCGGTGGAAAACGTTCCCAACCACGATCGCGATGAGATGGCGGTCGCCGGCCAAATAGGGAGGCCACCGAGAGTCTAGAAAACCGGGAGAACCTGGCAACAGGGAGGTTGGGTAGCACTCCTGCGAAGCAGCAAATTTTCCTGGGAGATAGGCAACTGGCCCACAGGGGGGCAAAGCCGGTCAGGAGAGAGAGGCCGAAATACCCATTTGGCAACAACAGCTCTCCATTTTGAACGGCAGGTGACAGCGGCAAAAAAACGACTAAGGTCCCCTGGTATCCTCAAACACAAACAAGAACAAAAGAGTGCCCTCTTGGTATGAGTGCACCAACGAAGGAACTTTCCCGAACGGACCAGCGGAAGACCCCGCCGGTAGACGTGCTGGTGATCGACAATGACGAAAGCCATGCTGCAGCCGTGGCAGAGGCCCTCGAGCGCGCCGGATTTTCCTGCGAGGTGGCCACTTCCGGAAAGGAAGGAGCCCGACTCATCGAAAATGGCACCTATGATGTGATCATCACCGATCTTGTCATGAGCGACATGGATGGGCTGCAAATCTTAGCCCACGCAAAGCAGACGTTGCCGGACTCTGAGGTGATTCTGATCACTGGCCACGGGACAATCCCCTCGGCGGTGGCAGCCATGCAGCAAGGGGCTTTCAACTATCTGTTAAAGCCCTTGGACATGGCCCAGCTGCGTGCGGTGACGGAAAAAGCTGCCGAAAATGTCCGTCTCCGGCGGGCCAACTTGGAACTGAACCGCCGACTGGACGAACGCTTCGGCTTCGAGGGGGTTATCGGCAATAGCCCACAAATGCGGGAAGTGATCGAGCGATTGAAACGAATTGCCCCGACGAATGCTACGGTGCTTATCTTGGGCGAAACTGGCACCGGCAAAGAGTTGGTAGCCCAAGCGATCCATCAAAATAGCCCCCGGCGTAACAAGCCTTTTGTGGCACTGAATTGTGCGGCCCTAAGCGAGAACATTTTGGAAAGCGAACTTTTTGGCCACGTCAAAGGGGCTTTCACCGACGCGACCAGTGATCGCGTTGGTAAATTCGAGTATGCCAATGGGGGAACTCTCTTCCTGGATGAAGTAGGTGATATGCCCCTCACCACCCAGATCAAACTCCTCCGGGTCTTGGAGACGGGGGAAATCACCCGGGTCGGCTCCAACGATCCTATCAAGGTGAATGTAAGGATCATCTCGGCTACCAATCAGGATCTGGAGAAGGCGATCGAAGCGGGGCAATTCCGTCGCGATTTGTATCATCGCCTAAAGGTGGTGACCATCCGCCTTCCAAGCCTTCGCGAGAGGCGGGAGGACATTCCGGTTCTGGTGGATCACTTCATCAAACTTCTTGGCAAACGTCACGGAAAGACGATTCGGGTCATTTCTCCGGCCGTTCGCAAAAAATTCATGACTTATGATTGGCCGGGCAATGTCCGGCAATTGCGGAACGTTATCGAAAGCATGATCGTGGTCGATTACGACGGAATCCTTGATGTAGATGACCTGCCGGAGGAACTCCTGGAAAAGCAGGATGGAACTTTGGCAATGGTTTCCGGATTGTCTGTGTCGGGTTCTCCCTCGGGGCAGGGAGGAGTTTCCTCCGTGTTGTCGGCTGCCGTTGGTCCCTTATCCCAACCCGGCGGACTATCTGGCGAACCCCGCGGCATCGAGCAACTGCTAGGAAAGTCGTTGGAGGAGATCGAGCGATTCTTTATTGCCGAGACCCTCAAATTGACCGGCGGAAACCGGGAGGAAGCTGCCCGGATCTTGGGCATCGGTGAACGGACCCTGTACCGGAAGATTAAGAAGTACCAACTATGATCTTCGGGCGGCATTTTCGGAAAAAATGCCTCCCTAATCGCTGGGAGAAAAGTCCCCAAGGGAAAGAGGCGAAAAAATAGTCCCCTGGGGAAAGACAACGATCCCGTAGTTTGCCTAGGAAGGTTTATAGGATAGGATCTTGAGGAAGGTCCTTGAATCCCGCGAATCTGCCTAACACCGAGTTCGAATTTCTCTTTGTTTTAGGGCAACTCCACGAAAAATTATGCCTTCAGCCGGGAAGAGTGCACAGTAGGTTTGCTGCCTCAATCCCCCAAAGGGTCTGCGAACACCTCAGCCGATGATTGCTCCGTCAACCCCGTGGCCGGAATACTTTCGGATTTCATCACCAAAAGATCCGTCTTTTCGGACCATGTGGATCACGCAAATCCTTCCGCTCTACAAGTGAGAACCGATTGCCCGCTTACTACCCTCGGCTTTCAGGAAATCTGTAGCGGCAAAACACGGTGATAAGAGGTCAAGAAAAAAGCAATGAGAAAAGCTTTAGGTTGGCTATGGAAATCGGGAATTGTGGGAAACTTTATCGCAGGATTACTACTGGTGTTGCCGGTAGTTATTACCATCGCCATCCTGGGGTGGGTAGGAAGAATGCTCCTAAGTTGGCTAGGGCCCGAAAGTTTTGTGGGGGCTTTCCTTCAGCGACTTGGACTGAGGGTTGTAGCCGAGCCCTTGGCCCTGTTTGCAGGATGGTCGCTTGCACTTGCTGGTATCTGGGGGATCGGGGCCCTGGCAAATACCTTCGGTCGTGAGCGAATGGGAGATCTGCTCCAACGGGCTGTAAGCCACATTCC
>Ga0308410_1000641_pt1 | contig 19063 bp, 15 predicted proteins | sample HotsprOSTMatCore_FD_203467 | JGI IMG/M metagenome (GOLD analysis project Ga0308410, IMG submission 203467) | Hot spring phototrophic mat microbial communities from Octopus Spring, Yellowstone National Park, Wyoming, United States -... | ecosystem: Environmental > Aquatic > Thermal springs > Hot...
CATGCGTTGCGCCAGCGCTGTCAGATCGTCGCGGTGGAGGCGGAATGCCGCTGCAAGCACGATCGGGCGCTCACGCCATTGGGCGCCGGCGGCGTGCATCTGTTTGAGTGCGCTCGTCCGATAGCCAAATGCGAAGCGCTCGACCGACCATTCCTGCGTTTCGCCGCCGACCAGCACCCAGGCGCGTTCGAGCGACGCTGCGATGTCGCCGCCATAGCAGCCAGCGTTGCCGTACAGCGCGCCGCCGATTGTGCCGGGCAACCCTTCCGCCCATTCCAGACCCGCCCATCCCTGGCGCGCCAGCCGACGCGCGGTACCTGCCATAGGTGCGCCGGACTCGACAATCACGCGCGCTTCATCACCACCGGCTTCGAGACGCACATTATGTGCCCGAACGCGCACAACCAATCCGTTGAAACCGGTGTCGCGCATCAGAACATTCGAACCGCCACCGAGCACAAAGACGGACAGATTGTGCTGATCCGCCCATGCAAGCGCGTGCGTCAACTCGGCGGCGCTTGTCACCTGCACGAAATAGCGCGCCGGTCCGCCAATGCGCCAGGAGGTGTATGGGGCAAGCGGTTCATATTCGAGATAGCGCATACATTATTCCGTCGGTTGTATCGCACGAATGCGATGGCGCAATTCATCCGCTTCATCGACGTGGCGCAGCGCCTCGCGTATCTGAAGCGCCTCATTCCAGCGCGCCAGCGCATGTGAGCGCTGTTCCTGGCTGGCGTGCAGGTCGCCGAGGCGCTCGAGCGCACGCGCGATGCCGATCTGATCCTGATCACGGCGCGCCAGGGCGAGCGCGCGTTCGTAGTGCAGCGCAGCCGCATATGGCTGGCGCAGCGCACGCGCGGCATCGCCGAGATGGATCAGAGCAATGCATTGACCACGCGGATTCTGCGTCAACTCTTGCCGTTCATACGCGCGTTTGTACGACTCCATCGCCTGCTCGTGACGCCCAAGCCGGCTCATCACGGCGCCAATGACCGTATACGAACGCGCCTGACCGACGATATCATTGATCCGCTGACGTAGCTGGAGGCTCTCCTCAGCCGATACCAGGGCGTCGGATGGTTTATTCTGATTGAGCAGCACCAGTGCAAGTTTATCTTTCAGGATCGCCTGCCCGAGCAGGCTGCCGCGTCCCTGTTCCAGGCTCAATGCGCGAGAGTAGAAGGTGAAGGCCTCCTGGTTTGCCCCCAGCACCCGATACACATCGCCGATACCTGTCAGCACTCGCGCCAGTTTCAATTTATCATCATCGTTTTCATGCTCCTCACGCGCAAGTTGTAACTCCTGAAGCGCCTCCAGATGACGCCCTTGCAACTGATGCACCTTGGCCAGATGCAGACGGGCTTCGGCTTCCAGGTCGCTCAAGTCGTCGCGGGTGGCGAGATTGCGTGCGCTCTGCAACGCCGCTTCCGCCTGAACCAGTTGTCCCAATTCGCGCTGCATCCGCCCGATCCCAAGCAACGCGCGCGCCTCTGCCTCAGCGTTTCTGGTGCGCTGCGCTGCCCGGAGCATCCGGCGGGCATATTCGAGTCCTTCACGGTACTGACCGCCGAACTCAAGCACCGCCAGCGCCAATGTGCAGGCTCGCAGTTCGTAGGGATGCCGTTCCTCCACATCAATGCGTTCGAGGAGCGTCAGCACCCGCTCCGTCCACCGGCGTGCACTGCTAAAATCGAGCCGCGCGGTGCGTGTTTCTGCAATTGACAGCGCTGCTTCGATGGCTGATGGGTAGACGCCAGCCTGTTCCCAGTGCCAGGTCTGGATTTCGCGCCATCCTTCGGGCGCGTGTTCGTTGCTGCTGTAACGTGCGCCCAACTCCTCGGCGACACGTCGATGGAATACAGGTGTGTTGTCGTCTGTCACGTTGTGCTCAATCCCGACTTCAAGCGTGTCATGATCATGTCGCCTGTGCGATACCCATCGCCAGCGCCAAGGGTTAACAGCACATCGCCAGGGCGCAGGAGCGCGGCAAGTATTGCCGTGGCCGCCTCCACATCCCCCGCAACCTGAACATCATGGTGAACAATGCGCGCGGCAAGCGCGCATGCCGCAGCATGCGGATCGCCCGTTTCACGCGCCGCGTAGACATCGCCGATCCGCACGACATCCGCAGCGTCAAAAGCGTTTGCCCAGGCATCGAGCATCGCATACGTGCGTGAGAACGTGTGCGGTTGCAGGTAGACAATGATACGACGCTCTGGAAAGCGCGTGCAGACGGCTGCCAGGGTTGCGCGCGCTTCTGTCGGATGATGCGCATAATCGTCGATAACGATGATGCCGTTCACTTCGCCTTTGATATCGAAGCGGCGCCGGGCGCCGCGGTATTCGGCGAGCGCGGCAGCTATCGCCGTGCGATCAATCCCCAGCGTCGTCGCCGTTGCGATGGCTGCCAGCGCATTCCGCACATTGTGATCGCCAACCAACCGCATGGTGTACCCGCCCTCGAGTCGCGTACCACAGGTGCGTCGGTCGTAGCGCCAGAGATCGAAGTGAGTCACGGCGCCGTCATAGCGCACATGCGCTGCCATCCAATCCATAAGCGCCACGCGGCACGATGCCGGATTGCGGGCAATGGCTTCTTCGATGCCGTACTGTTGCGCGTCGGTATGACCGACGATCCGCAACGCGCCGGGGTCGTCGCCACAGACGATCAGGCGCTGCGGCTGCGCCACATGCCCGGCAAATGCGCGAAACGCTGCGTCGTACTCTTCTGGCGATGGGTAGATATCCACATGTTCCCACTCGACGTTCGTGATCACAGCCACATCGGGGGTGAGCGCCAGAAACGTCCGGTCATATTCATCGGCTTCAACAACCAGTGGCGCAGCAGGATCGCCCCATCGCGCATTCGTTCCCAGATCGGGCGTTTCCCCGCCGATCAGGAAGCCAGGGTTGACGCCGGCGCGAGTCAGCATCAGTGCGATGAGCGCCGTTGTGGTCGTTTTGCCATGCGCGCCAGCCACCGCCACCACCTGCCGCTGACGCGACCATTCTCGCCAGATGTCGGCGCGTCGCAGCACTGGAATGCCGCGTTCGCGCGCTGCAATCAGTTCGATGTGATCGTCTCGCACGGCGGACGTCGCCACGAGCGCATCGGCGCCTGCGATCCAGGCCGGGTCGTGCCCATCGCGGATCAGCGCGCCGCGTTGTTCGAGCGCTTCGGTGAGCGCGTTGCGCTGCACGTCCGACCCGCCGACCGTGTGCCCCTGATCCAGCAAAACATGGGCGATGGCGCTCATTCCTGCGCCTGCGATGCCAACGATGTGATAGTGCATATCCCTCTGCCCTGGCGACTATTTTCTAGGACCGCCGCCGCCGCCGCCACCGCCACCACCGCCGCCGCCACCGCCGTCAATCGCCCAGATACGATTGAAGCGGATCACCGTCACGGTCAGCAAGGTAATGACAAACGCCGTGATCGTCGAAGGAATGATGCCGGTCCACGTTGGCAGGCTATTCAATGCTCTCGCCAGCATCTCCGGAACTGTGGCGGTCGGCGCAAATTCGCGCCAGAAAATTGCTGCGGCGCTGGTCAGCAGCACGGCGGTGTATAGACCGGTGAGCGCCCCCAGGATGCGTAGCGGACGTTTGCCCCCCCATCCGCCGAGCGGCTTCCCTTCCCAGGGAAACGAGTAGCCGATTCCTATCGCCACCAGTGCAATAAAGACCAGCACGCGCAGCAGGAGCGGCGCCTCGAGATTTTCTGGAATGATCGGACCCAGCGGAGACACACCGGCGGTATCGCCGCCAGTGACGAATGCTGCCAGTCTCGGCAGATTGCTGTACGTTCGGTTAATCAGTCCGACAATGAAATTACCGCCCTGCACTGCAATCAGATACGCCAGGGTTGTCATCAACCCCAGACTGACGAAGTATCGGAAGCCCCAGATCCAGCCAAGTATGCCGAGCGCCGCCAGGATCGAATAGGTAACGAACGGACCGCTCAGATCGATCGTTATCATGCCGTCTGTCTCCTGATCACCAGCGTCTGGAGCAGAAACGCGAGTCGGCTGGCGGCGTCGGGTTGCGCCAGCGCCCGCATCCGTTTTGCCATGACGCTTCGTTCTTCCCGGCGATGGATGAGCCGATAGATTTCGTGAAACAGCAACCCTTCCTCTGTCGTGCGTGCAAGCGCCGCATCGCTGATTTTGACCGCTGCGCCGCGCTGAACCAGGTAATCGGCGTTCTCTTCCTGGTGCACGTGCGGATATGGCACAAGCACCGCTGGCAATCCGACCGCTGGCAGTTCTCCAAGCGTTGAAGCGCCACTGCGACAGACCGCCAGATCGGCGGCGACGAGCGCCGCGACCATCGTTGGCGAAGGAAGCGCGGCGCTCTGGGTGAGCATCTCGGATGCGCCGTGGAGATACTCAAACAGATGATACCGCTTTTGCAGGTCCTCTGGCAACTCCCGGATCGCCGCACGCAGAAATGTGGCATCTCCTTCACGTCCACACACATGAATGATTTCCATGAATGGCAGCAATGCGGGCAGCAGAGCGGCGATCGCGCGATTGATGCTGCGCGAACCGCGACTGCCGCCAGCCACCAGCAGTGCTGGCAGGTCGTCGCTCAAGCCAAATGCTGCGCGGCATGCTCGCCTGTCGGCGTGGAACAGTTCCTGACGCACCGGATAGCCGGTGACGACCAGGCGCACCGCCTGATGATGCGCGAGCCGGGCGACGGCGGTATCGAAATCCAACGGTTCAAACCCCAGGTAGCGACCAGAGTCTGCCACGCTACAGGCGACCAGGGTTGACAGACGCGTCAGGAGCCGCACCGCCAGTCCAGGAACGACATCGGGCAAATAGATGATCGTTGGAACGCGAGCCAGTCGCGCTGCCAGAAACACCGGCACGCACACATACCCGCCGGTGCCCAGGATCACCGCCGGTCGATCCTGTTCGACAAGGTGGCGTGCCGCCGTGGTTCCACGCGCCAGGGTCACCAGGTTGCGCATCATCGTCAACGGATTTCGACCGCGCAACGCTGCCGCTGGCATTGCCTGGAACGGCAGTGTGCTTTCACGCGCCACCAGCGCCGCTTCCATCCCCCCGACGCTTCCAACATAGAGCGCCGACCAGTGCGTATCGGACGGCGCTGCGCTGTTGCGTCCTTCAGCGGCGGCGGATGGCGCCCCAGGCGCGTTGAGTGCTGCGGCGACGGCCAGCGCCGGATAGACGTGACCGCCGGTTCCGCCACCAACCAGCCAGACGCGCAATGGATTCTGAGCGCCCGGATTGGGTGACCGTTTCATGAGCCTCACCAGGAGATGCATTGCCGGTATGGCGCGAAATATTCAACAGGATGCCAGCCGCCGCCATACATGTGGTCAATGACGTTCCGCCATAACTGATGAACGGCAATGTCAGACCTGTAAACGGAATGAGAGTCGTCACCACTGCAATGTTGATCAGCGCCTGGAAGACCAGCCAGCAGGTAATGCCAGTGGCGAGCAGCGCTGCGAAGGGGTCGGGCGAACGTCCGGCGATGCGCATACCGCGATAGGCGATCACCAGAAAGCAGGTGACGACGAAGAGTGTTCCGATCAACCCGAATTCTTCGCCGATAATGGCAAAGATGGCATCGGTATGCGCTTCGGGCAACCAGAAGAACTTCTGACGCGCCTGCCCGATCCCGGCGCCGAACAATCCGCCGCTTCCCAGCGCATAGAGTGCGTGAACCGGTTGATACCCCGCCCCCTGATAGTGCGCAAATGGGTCTGTCCATGCAGCGATGCGTTCCTGACGGTAGGCGGCGACGTTGATCAGCCCCCAGAATGCGCTGCCCGCCACGATTGCCGCTCCGATGATGTGCAGCAAATTTGCGCCAGCAGCGAAGTAGACCATTCCGGCGATGACGACCAGCACAATCGTAGTCCCCAGGTCGCGCCCCAATATGACCAGCCCGCACACGACGCCAAGCATCAACGCAAACGGCGCGAGTCCGTAGGTGACGTTCGTCAGTTTTTCACCGCGCCGCGAGAGCCAGTCGGCAAAGTAGATCACCATCGTCAATTTGGCGATCTCCGACGGTTGCATGCTGAACGCACCGATGCGGATCCAGCTTCGCGCGCCGTTGGCTTCGGTCATCGAGGCGGGCAGGATCAGGGTCAGCACCAGCAAGAAGAGCGTGCCCGCCATCAGATGCACCGAGAAGCGTCGCCAGACCCGGTAATCGATGCGTTGCGCCGCCAGGAGCGCGATGGCGCCGATCACAGCAGCATTCATCTGCCGCAAGGTATAGTAGAGTTGGTCGCCGGTGTCGGCATACGACCGCATGAAGGACGCGCTGTAGACCATCACCAACCCCAGCAGAACCAGAATGCCAACGGCGGCGAGCAAAACGTAATCTGGTTTGCGTTGTAGCGTTTCTGTCATAGGTTCCCGCTTTCTGCAGCATGATGCCACATCCGGTTGGGCGGAGGACGACGATGATTCTGGTGCTATTGCACAACCATCGAGGAGACATGAACAACCGGAGCCCTAGAGTGGCGGTGTGATGACCGTGACCAGAACGATCAGCGCCGCCAGAACCGCCAGCGACAGGGTCCAACCACTCCGCAGGCTGAGACGCACAATGATTGGCGGGTTGGATCGCGTGTCGAGCGCGAACCGCGGCGCCAGCAACCATCCGAGCAACGCGCCGGTCAGCAGTCCGCCGATATGAGCGTTGTTGTCGATATACGGCGAGGTAAAACCGAGCGCCAGGTTGATCAACGTAATGAATATCAGGTTTCCGATTTGCTGACGCGCAATCCCGCCCAGCGCTCGCCGCGCAATCGTATAGAAGGCAATCAGTGCGCCGACCAGACCGAAGATCGCGCCGGATGCGCCGACGGAAGGATTGGGATTGAGCGCATAGGACGCCACCCCACCCCCCAGACCGGCGATCATGTAGATCGCCAGGAAACGCTGCGCGCCGAAGATCCGTTCCGTCTCGAACCCCAGGGCGTAAAGCGCAAACGAGTTGAAGAACAGGTGCGCCAGCCCGCCGTGCAGAAACATGGCGGTAAGGAACCGGTAGTATTGACCGCCCGCAAAAATTGCCGCGTTGTCCTTTGCGCCCCAGATCAGTGAGAAGTCATAGATGCTCACCGCGCCTGCGATTCGGACGCCGATCATATCGAGCACCCAGGGGACAACGAAGACGACGATGTTGATCGTCAGGAGAATGCGCGCAACCCAGGGCGTAAAGAGCGGGAACTGCACCTGCATCGGCATTGGCGATGGCGCCGCTTCTCCAGGTTCAGGTTCTTCCGGTGCACGTCCTGCTGCATCGAGGTTCTGCAGGATGCGCTGATATTCGGCATCGTTCTTATCGTCGCTCACGTGAAACTCTGGACGATGCGGCGAAATGCTTCACCGCGATGAAACTCGTTGCGGAACATGCCAAAACTGGCGCACCCCGGCGAAAGCAACACAATGTCGCCGGTTGCGGCGATGCGCCGTGCAGTATCGAGCGCCTGCTCGAAATCGTCGTATGGACCATGGACGGCGACACCGGCGTGCGCGGCGCGCAGCGCATCGAGCAATGTCGGCGTCGCTGTTCCCTGGAGCAGGATTACCGCTCTGGCGCGCTGTCCAATCTCACGCGCAAACGTATCGAACGGCAGGTTTTTGTCAGCCCCGCCAGCGATCAGCACGATGGGCGCATCGAAGGCGCGGAGCGCGGCTATCGCCGCTTCGGGCGCTGTCGCCGCTGTATCATTGATATAGCGCACGCCATCGACTTCGCGCACAAACTCCAGCCGGTGTTCAACGCCGGTGAAGGTCTGTACAGCGCGCTGGATGCGCTCAGGTGCGATGCCGAAGGCGCAGGCGGCGGCGGCGGCGGCGGCGATATTCGTCAGATTGTGCGCACCCGTCAGACGAACATCGTTGCGGGTGCAGATGACGGTGTGCATGGCGCTCCTTTCTCCCGATTGATCGCGCCAGATCAGTTCGTCGCCGCGCCAGAACGCTGCCCGTTGCCCTTCTCTATGGCAGCATTCGGCTCCTTCCACGCCAGCGAACCAGACTACATCGCGTGGACGGTGTTCAACGACCGCCATCCTGCGCATGACCGACGAGTCGGCATTCAGCGCCACGGTATCGCCGGGGCGCTGGTGACGCCAGATTTGCTCCTTCGCCTGGATATACGCTTCCATTGTTCCATACCGGTCGAGATGATCCGGCGCAATGGTCGTGATACAGGCGATCTTCGGGCTTAAGCCGGCTTCGCCCAATCCTTCGAGCGCGAACGACGAAAGTTCCAGCACCACCGGTGTGGCAACGCCAATCGACGGCAGTTGATCGAGCGCGGAAATGCGCAGATTGCCGGCAATCACCGTGTCCGGGAACTGTTCACGCAGCATAGCGCCGAGGAGGAGCGTCGTGGTCGTTTTGCCTTTCGTGCCGGTGACGCCGAGGAGAGGTCCGGGGCAGAGCCGGAAGAAGAGGGTCATTTCCATTTCGATGGCTGCGCCTGCTTCGCGCGCGATGTGCAGGTAGCGCGACGTTGGAGGTACAGCCGGGTTGCGCACCACAATCTCAGCATGGCGAAAATCGTTTTCACGATGTTCACCAAGCACGAAGCGGATCGGCAGACCGGCGAGGGCGTCGAGCGACGCGCGCAGATCGTCGGGCGTGCGGAGGTCGGTGACCGTCACTTCTGCGCCCTGGAGAGCAAGGAAGCGCGCAACGCCGACCCCGCCGCCGTGAACGCCAAGCCCCATAACCAGCGCGCGCTTCCCCTTCAGGTGCATAGACGCCTATCGTTCTACCGTTATGGCTGGTCGTTCGACCGTCATCCGCGCCCGTTGTGCGTCGTTGATCGTCAGCGCCAGCGAGATGCCGACCAGCGCCGCTACCATACCCACCAGCACGAAGCGTTGCATCACCTGCGTTTCGCTCCAGCCCAACAACTCAAAGTGGTTGTGCAGCGGCGACATTTTGAAGACCCGCCGCCCGACGCCGGTGCGCCGTTTGGTCCATTTGAAATAGCCAACCTGAATAATGACCGAGAGCGCTTCCGCGACGAAGACCAGACCAACGACCGGCAACAGCAGCCACTGCTGCGATTGAAGGGCGATAACCCCCAGGACCGCCCCCAGCGAGAGCGACCCCAGATCGCCCATAAAGACCTGCGCCGGATGCGCGTTGTACCACAGAAACGCGGCGCATGCGCCAACCAGCGTGAAGCAAAATGCCATCAGGTTGATGAACTCGCCGTTCAGGAAGGTGATCACGCCGTAGGCAGCGAACGCCAGCGTCAGATTCCACCCCGCCAGACTATCCAGCCCATCGGTGAGATTCACGGCATTGCTTGTGCCAACGATGATCAGCATGGCAAACGGAATGAACCACAGACCGATGTCGAACTGCCCGACGAAGGGGACGCGCACCTGACCAGAGTTCGCCAGACCAAACGGCGGCGGCAGGTAGAGCGCCAGCGCAGCGCCAAAGGCGATCAGCAGCATCAACGCCATTTTGGTATGCGGCGTGAACCCGTAGGTCTTTGATCGCCTCCCGACCAGCGACATATAATCGTCGATGGCGCCAAGGATCGCAAACGCGATCAGGACAGCGAGCGGCAGCAGGATCGACCAGCGATCAATCAGGTTGAACGCCACCGTCAGGACAATCACCGGCAGCAGGATGATGATCCCGCCCATGGTTGGCGTGCCGGTCTTGACCAGGTGGCTCTGTGGTCCTTCGAGACGAATCTGCTTGCCGATCCGATGGCGACGCAGGAACCGAATCCAGTACCCGCCCGTTGCGAGGGTCAGAATGAAGGCGGCTGCCGCCAGCAGCAGCGCTCTTGCCATGTCCTGCACCAGTAGTGCCTGGAGGGTTTCGCGCACGTGTTTGCTCCTCTACGTCGTTGCTTTCTGGAACGATGATGATTGGTCACCCATGGTGATGGACCTCAGCGACTGTGCTGCTGCAACTGAGCCACGATGGTCTCCATGAACATACCGCGCGACCCTTTGATCAGCACAAAGTCGCCAGGCGCGAGCAGGGCGCCAGCCAGGTGCGCCGCTGCGTCGTTATCGTCGACGATATGCACATGATCGGCGCGCATTCCCGCCTGCTGCGCTTCTTCCGCAATCCAGCGCGCCCGTTGCCCGACCGTGATCAGGAGTTGAGCGACTTCGGCAACACGCGCTCCAACTCTGCGGTGCGCCTCCTCTTCGATGCTTCCCAATTCCAGCATATCGCCCAGAATGGCCATACGCCGCCCATCGAGTTCCGCCAGCAGGTTGAGCGCCGCCAGCATCGAGGCGGGTGATGCATTATAGGTGTCGTCGATCAGCGTCGTCTGGTTGATGCCAGGAACAGACAGGAGCCTGAGTTGCGCGCTTTCGTCGCGTAATCCGGCGATGATCGCTTCCCACTCCATGCCGAGCAACAACCCGGCGGATGCCGCCGCGAGCGCCGTATGCACGCTATGTCGCCCCAGCAGCGGCAGCGTCAGATACAAACTATCCCCCTGATAATGTACTCGAAAACCAATACCCTGCAACCCGCGACTTTCAATCGAATCCGCCCAGAGATCCGCTGCCGGATCGAGACCATAGAAGAAAGGGCGGGCGCGCGTCACCTCCGCCATTGCGCGCACCCGCGGGTCGTCGATATTGAGGATCGCAAACCCATCTTCCGGCAACGCCTGCGGCAGTTCGCTCTTGGCGCGTTGAATCGCTTCGATGCTCCCCATCCGCTCCAGATGCGAGGGTCCGACGTTCGTGACGATGCCGAGGCGCGGTCGGGCGAGAGCCGCAAGGTGCGCGATCTCGCCCGGACCGTACATGCCCATCTCAAGCACCGCCACCTGATGGTCGGCAGTAAGCTTGAGGAGCACGATGGGCAATGTCGCCTCGCTGTTGTAGCTTCTTGGACTTTTTAAGGTGCGAAAGCTGCGCTGGAGCACGCTGGCCGTCACCTCTTTGGTGGAGGTTTTGCCCACGCTCCCGGTGATGCCAATCACAACGGGGTTGTACTTCCTCCGGTGATAGGCTGCCAGCCGGTTCAGCGCCGCCTGCGGATCATCGACAGCGATCAGCACCATGGCATCGGGCGTCGCCCGCTCAAGTCCCTCGCCGGTGACCGGGTCGATCACCATATAGGGACGTTCGAGCGACAGACTCGACACTTTTTCACGACGCACCAGGGCGCCGCGCGCGCCACGCGCTGCCGCATCCGCCAGAAATTCGTGGCCATCGACCCGTTCGCCACGCAACGCAACGAACAGGCACTCCGACGTCGCCTGGCGCGAATCGATCACCGCTTCGCTGAAGGCGACCTGCATGAGCGTGGGAGGGAGCGCAGGCACGCGCCGATTCGCTTCCTCCTGCACGCCGGGCAGCACTTCGTCCAGTCGCAACACCGCCGTTTCTCCTGAGCCTTACGGTTCACGAAATCCGGCGGCATTGTAACATAATCTGTTCATGATCATCGCAGCGACGCCGCACCTACCGGTTGAGGCGTCCGCCCACGGTCTGTCCCGGATCGACCAGCCCCATATCGGGAGCGATGCGCGCATACTGCACCAGTTGCGTCGCAATCGATTGGAACAGTGGAATAGCCGTGCGCACCGCCCAGTAATCGTCGCGCGGGCGATCGACTTTCACCAGAATGGCGAAGCGTGCGTTCTCAGCAGGCGCCAGACCGGTGACCGAGCCGATGGTGGCGTCGGAGACATATCCGCCCCGCCCATCGGGGATCGATGATGTTCCGGTTTTGGCGCATACTTCGTACCCCGGAACCAGCCAGGCGTCGCCGTAGTTGCCCGTCGTGCCCGCCCAGACGACCGGCGCGTAGTGGTTGGCGGATTTCACCAGCATGCGGCGCACCGTCCAGGCGACGCCAGGTTCGATGGGTTGCCCGATCTGTTTGGGTTGGGTGATGACGCAATCATCGCCGCGGCAGCGTCGTTCGACGATGTACGGGCGCATCAGTTTACCGTCATTGCCGATGGCCGCTACCATCCGCACCAGTTGCAGCGGTGTGACGGCGATGCCCTGTCCATAGCCGTTGGTGTTGAGCACCAGTGGGCTCCACCCCTCGCGCGCTGGCGTCTGCACCATGCCTGTCGCTTCGCCTGCCATGTCGATGCCGGTGGGGCGACCAAACCCAAACTCATCGAGCATGGCGTAGAATCGGTCGGCGCCGATCAGTTCCGCCAGTTGCAGCGCGCCGACGTTGCTCGAATGGTAGAGCATCTTTTCCGGGTTGACAGGACCATTTCCGGCGCCATTCCAGTTCGACAGACGCCAGCCGTAGCGGTAGACGCTGCCCGGGTCATCCACGACCGTGTCGGCGGTGAAGGCGCGCGCCTGCAAGCCGGCGGCGACGGTGAAGATTTTGAACGTTGATCCCGGCTCATACAGCATCCCTATCGCCGGATTCAGGTTATAGGTTTCCGGTGTGTACTCGAAATAGCGATTCGGGTCAAACGTTGGATAGCTTGCCATGCCGAGGATCGCGCCGGTGCGCGGGTCCATCACGATAACCACGCCGCCGTCGGCGTTATGCTCATCGACCGCTTTCTTCAGTTCGGTCTCGATGATATGCTGCACGGTCGGATCGATCGTCAGTTGCAGATCGATGCCGGGGCTGGCAGGGGACACCTCCTGAGGCGCGATCCAGATCGGGTTGCGCTGCGAGTCGACCTCCGCCGTAATGACGCCGGTGCTGCCGCGCAGCAGCGTATCGTAATACCCCTCGACGCCGCTGATGCCGGTATGTTCAAAGTTCACCGCACCGATCACATGGGCGGCGAAGGCGCCTTGCGGATAGACGCGCCGTGGTTCGTACTGCAACACTAACCCTGGCTCATCAAGCGCCACGATGCGTTCGGCGATCTCCGGTTCGAGCCAGCGCTTGATGCGCACCTGGTAGAGCGATGTATTCTGCATCGCCGCCAGAATGTCGGGAGACGGAACGCCAAGCAGACTGGAAAGGGTGAGCGCCAGACGCGGCGCCTGTTTCTGATCGATCAACGATGGCACAACATACAGACTTTGCAGATCGACGTCGAGCGCCAGGACGTTGCCCTTGCTGTCGCGAATGACGCCGCGTGGCGCCGGGATCGGCAGGCGCTGACGCACCTCGGCGCGCGCCATCTCCGCCAGCGTTCGCCCGCCAATGCGCACCTGTCCTGTCTGAATGCTGCCAAGATGGACGGCGATCCGGGCGATGATCACTACGGCGAGCAGCAGCAGCAGGTTCAGCCGCCACCGACTGATCGTGACCGGGCGCATTTCGGGGGCGCTGCGTTGCGCCGGAACGCGACTGACGACGGTGCTGCGGGTTGTGCGTGCGGCCATGCGGCGTTCCTCTACGGATTCAGAACCGGATGGTCATGCTCTGACGGTTCGCGGTCGTCAAGCGCGCCGATCGTGATATAGCGCGCCTGTTCCGGTTTCATCGGGCGCAGGTTGAGCCGGGCGGCGCGGCGCTCGATGTCGGTGAGCGATTGCGCACGCGCCAGACGCAACTGCAGGTTGCTGCGTTCACGCAGGAGTTCGGTTTGCTGCCGCTGCAACTGAGCGACGGCATGCCCCTGCGTCGCCAGGCGCCCGGTCTGAGCGAGGTTCAAGCCGCTCATAAGCGCCAGCAGCAGCGCAGCGGCTATCAGTCGTCGCCCGCCATCGAGCCGCAGGTAGCGGAGCAGTTCGGTGCGACGCTCCTTTGCTTCGCGGATGGTCGGGTAGAGCGGTTTGAGTGTGACTGCCATCTGTTCCCCCTATGCCTGCATCCGTTCCGCCACGCGCAATCTGGCGCTGCGACTGCGCGGATTGATCTGCTGTTCTTCGCTGCTCGCCTCGATCGGCTTGCGTGTGATGATCCGCAAGCGTCCGGCCTGCGCTTCGGCGCGCATAAAGTGTTTGACGATCCGATCCTCCAGCGAGTGAAACGAGATAATCGCCATTCGTCCACCCGCTGCAAGGAGTTCAACGATCTGCGGCAATGCTGCTTCCAGGCTTGCCAGTTCGTCGTTGACCGCAATCCGCAATGCCTGAAACGTGCGTGTTGCGGGATGGATCCTGCCGCGCCGTCCTCCGAGCGCTCGACTGACAATCGCTGCCAGTTCATCGGTCGTTGCGATCGGTTTGCGCCGTCGGGCTTCGACAATGGCGCGCGCGATGCGGCGCGAAGCGCGCTCTTCGCCATAGCGAAAGATCAGATCGGCGAGTTCCTGCTCCGGCAGGTCGTTCACCAGGTGCGCCGCCGTCACCGGCGCATCCGGGTCGAGCCGCATATCAAGCGGAGCGCTTGCCTGGAAAGAAAACCCTCGCTCTGGTGTGTCGAGTTGATACGATGATACGCCCAGATCGAGCAGCACCCCCTGCACCTGCACCAACCCGGATGTTGTCGCCAACCGTCCGATCTCTCGAAAACTGCCGCGCACGAGCGTCACCCGATCACTGTATGGCGCCAACCGCGCCGCTGCTGCCGTCAGGGCCGCCGGGTCGCAGTCGATACCCAGAAGCCGACCGTCGGGCGCCGATGCCTCAAGGATTGCCGCCGCATGCCCGCCGCCGCCAACCGTTCCGTCGATATACCGACCGCCAGGGCGCGGCAACAGCCCGGCAACCACCTCTGCAAGCAATACTGGTGTGTGATGGTATTCCAAGAACTGAGAACAACACCTAACGTTGAACGTTGAACGTTGAACGTTGAACGTTGAACGTTCAACTCTCAAAACCGCAACTCCGCCAGTTTTTGCGCAAACATGCTGGCATTGGCGTCCATTGCGCTCAAAACGTGTTGCCAGCGGCGCGGCGCCCAGATCTCGAAGTGGCGGTTCAGCCCGGCAATGATTGCCTGATCGCCAAGTTCCGCGAACTCGCGCAGGTTTTGCGGGATGAGAATGCGCCCCTGTCTATCGAGCGACATATCGGCGGCGCCTGAAAAGAGCATGCGCTGTAATTGCCGCGTTTCTTCGTGTCCCATCGGCAGTCCGCTCACCTGCCGCGCCAGTTCCTCCCAGACGCTGCGCGGAAATCCCATCAGACACTTGTCGAAACCGCGCGTGATAACCACGCCCTCGTTGAGCGCATCACGAAAGCGGGCTGGTATTGCCAGGCGACCCTTGTCATCGATAGTGTGTTCGTATTCACCGAGAAACACGATTGTTCGCCTGCACTGATCGCATCACTGCGATAATCCATCGATTGAGCTGCACGATATGCGACGTATTGGAAAACCAGGAATTAGAACATATGTTTTTATTTCTTCGACGTGAACTCAGAACTTCGTGTCATTTTCCCCCACTTTGCCCCACTTTCTCCCACTTGAGGGTGATTATATACCACTTGTTCCCACATATCAAGCAGAATCTGCATGTTTTGCGAAATTTGCATGGTACGAGGCCACGTCGTGGAGTGGCGCGTGGCACGAGGACGTGTCGCGGAGCGGTGTTGGGCGCTGCCCGAAGATCGGATGGTCATGCGCCATTGCGAGCGCAGCGCGGCCATCTCCCCGTCCGATGGGAGACTGCATAAGCCGCGCGCCGACTGCGAGCGCGCGGTTTTCAGATAGGCTCCTCTGTGGTTGAGGTCGATCAATGGACGCAGGTGCGCCGATAGACGTCTGGCGCTCATCTGGCGCCCCCTTGACAACTGTGACCTTTTTGTATATTATCAAAAGTGATAATGATAACGTTTTAGATAACATATGAACCTTTTCTCGTTCTCAGTGAGGTATGAATGCACTCCCACGGTCGTCTCTTCGCTCTCCTTGTCGCTCTCCTGACACTGATCGGCGCTACTCTGGCGGGGGTCAGCGCGCAGCAGACAGAACCGCTATCCACCGTTCCGCCGAATGTCGTCGGCGGCACACCGGTTGCACCGGGGGATTACCCATGGCTCGTCGGGTTGCTCGATGCCACCGTGCAGGATGAGGCTGCCGTCTTCTGCGGCGGTGCGCTAATCGACGACGGCGCTCCGACGACCAGTTCGCAGTGGGTGCTTACCGCTGCTCATTGTCTGGTTGTCAACGGCGACGTTGTGCAGCCAGAAGCAATCGAGGCGCTTGTGGGTCAGCCTGATTTGACGCGGGTTCAGCCAGAACAACGGCATCCAGTTGATGAAATCATCGTGCATCCGCTCTATACTCCTGGATATGCGCCTGTCAATGATGTTGCCCTGCTACGTCTGACTGCGCCGGTCGCTGTAGCCGACACCCTGCCGATCGCCACTCCGGCCGATGCTGCACACTTTGCGTCCGGCGTTAATGCACAAATTGCCGGATGGGGCAATCTTCTGCCGCAGACCGGCGTTCAGCAGCCGGATATTGCGCACAAGGCGGTCGTCAAGATTGTCGATAACGCCACATGCAATGCGCAGTATGATCGCGCGCTGGGTATTGAGCATCTCTGCGCGGGCAATATGCCGGATGGCGGCGTTGACGCCTGTCAGGGCGACAGCGGCGGTCCGCTCATGGTCGTGAAAGGCAGCACACTGATCCACGCCGGCATTGTCAGTTTTGGTCAGGGGTGCGCCTGGCCCCATTTCCCTGGCGTCTACGCGCGCACGGCAACCTATGCCGACTGGATCAATGCGGTCATCAATAACCAACCGCACGTTGATGTCATACAGGGGGGGCTATATCCCATCTGGCCCGGCGAGGATGCGCCCGACCCCACGTTGTTCCATATCTCGACTGCTGCGCCGGGCGAGCCGTTTACGTATACGCTGCGGGTCGCCAATACCGGTATGCAGTTCCTCGATACGCTGACCATGACTGCCACATTGCCCGGCGGCGCCAGCCTGATCGCCATTAACGACGGTGGTATCGCCGCAGGTCCTGTCATCACCTGGGCTACGACCACACCGCTGACGCCCGGCGCGATCATCGAGCGTTCATACGTCGTCTCCGCCACCACGAGCGTCACGACCGGTCCGTATGGGGTGACGGCGATCAGCGGGTCAACAACGGTAACGTCGTCCGGGCGTTTGCCGATCACGACGCTGATCAACACACCTCGGCTGCACCTTCGCGCATTTTCCGACTCAGAAGTGGAAGTCGGATCGGTCTTTCGACAACTCTTTCTGCTGGTCAATTTTGGGCAGGGTAATGGAGCAGGCGTGACGACGCCCATAGATGTGCGCGCAAAGATTCCTGCTGGCGCCAGTGTTGTGGCTATCACCAATGGATCGATCGTCGGCGACGAGGCGCGCTGGCAGGTTTCAGGGTTAACCGGGGGAAGGTTCGTGTTTCTGGGCATGCATGTGCGCGCCGGGGCTGTTGGCAGCGTATTTCGCATCACCGATTATCAGGCGCAGATTGGGAGCGCAACGCCGATTCTGGGGGCGACAGGCAGCCAGACCGTCGCAACCGTTGCGCGGCGCCATCTCCCGATTATCGTCAGGTAGACCTTCCGCACCAGAAGATTCCGCTTGCTGCACCCTGATTCAGCGCCTGGAAGCCCCGGTGGGGCTTTCAGGCATTTTTTGCCCATCCGAACTCGTTGTGACGATAGTGGTACTATAATAATGCTATGTTTTCTTTGCGATTGCCCTTTGATCGTCGCCTGTCGATTTGCCGTGCGTTCTGGTGCGAGACCACGATGACTCTGCTTCTGCTGGGTGCTCTCATTTTGATTCCCCTGCTCGTTGCGCCCTGGCTGATTGTTGATGACGCTGCGGATACGGCGGATGCGATTGTTGTCCTCGGCGGCGAGGCATATCCGCCAAACCGAACAATCCGCGCCTTGCAGCTCTACAACGAGCGCCGCGCGCCGGTCGTCGTATTTGCTGGCGGCGCGTTGCCTGGCAGTTCGCCAGACACGTCATCGGCGCAGGTCGCGCTTCGTCACGCGCTGGCGCGCGGATTGCCGCCAGACGTTGCGCTCCTGGCGGACGGAGCGCAGAGCACCTACGACGAAGCGGCGCTGGTGCGCGATCTGGTCGCTGCTCACGGCTGGCGCTCGCTGATGATCGTCACCGACCCTTACCATACGCGGCGCGCGGTTCGCACCTTCCGCGCACTCATCCCTGAGGCGCAGGTGACCGCGAGCGCCGCCCCATTTCTCGACCCCTGCGCTGATCCATGGCGGTGCAGAGCACGTATCTGGCGTTACGCCGCCAGTGAACTGGTGAAAATGGGGTTCTACCGGCTGCACTACGGCGTGCCAATGCCCTGATCGGCGGTCGAGCGCGGCTTCAGCAGCGGAAATTCAGCAATACGCAGATCGGTGCATCCATAGGGAATCAGCCGCACCTCTTCGAGTGGTGTATCGACGCCAACCGGCAGTGATGGAGGCGGCGCCGCAGCGCCATGGTCTTCCCCCCACGTCGGGATGCGCCGACCACAGGCGTATGCCGCCACCGGCGCTCCTTCGGGCGAGAAGGGACGCTCGCCGACGGGGTGGTGGATGACACGGATGGAACGCCCTGGATCAACGTCGTCCAGTTCGAGACCATAGTTCCACGCCATTGTCGGCAATACTTCCCAATCGCCCAGATGATCGGCAATCTCCGGCGGGCAGCGCCGACGCAATCGTTCACCAGCGGCATACCGTCCCTGCTCATCGGGAACGATACGCCGCCATGTCTCACCAATCGGAAGCGCAAATACCAGCGGACCGTACTCAATCGCTGCGCTGCCGGAGGTGCGATGTACGACCGTCGCACGCATCGGTAGATGCAGATCGATCACCGTGGTTCCTTCCCAAACACGCTCAAGACGATGAAATGTTCCGGGAAGCGGCGTTAAGCTTATCCCGTCCACGGTCAGCAATGCCCCATCAGCCCACCCAGGAATGCGCAGAAGGAGCGGAAAGCGTGTTGCGGCCTGACACACGACGATAATCCGTACTGCTTCACGAAACGGATAATCTGTTTCAACAGTTGCTCGAACCGCCGCACCTCCCACGGACGTCGTCAATTCGCAGGGAGCGTATGATACAGCGACCAGTCCATCGTCGGGCGTGCGCATCCAGAGGTGGGTGGCAAATTTTGCCCAACCCTGATGCATATTCGCCGTACAACAGCCATAGTTTGGCTCCAGACCGAAGGTATTGGCATCGGCGCGATTGTTGGTGTAGATGTTGT
>Ga0308410_1000653_pt1 | contig 18956 bp, 17 predicted proteins | sample HotsprOSTMatCore_FD_203467 | JGI IMG/M metagenome (GOLD analysis project Ga0308410, IMG submission 203467) | Hot spring phototrophic mat microbial communities from Octopus Spring, Yellowstone National Park, Wyoming, United States -... | ecosystem: Environmental > Aquatic > Thermal springs > Hot...
CCCCGGCCGTCGGCGCGTTCGATCAGACGCTGGGAGACGATGCCCTTCAGCGACTGGGCGACCGACATCCGCACCTGGTGCTGCTGGTACGGGGGGAAGAAGTCGATGATGCGGGTGATCGTCTCGGTGGCACCCATCGTGTGCAACGTGGAGAGCACGAGGTGCCCGGTCTCCGCGGCGGAGATCGCGGCCCACACCGTCTCCGGGTCGCGCATCTCGCCGATGAGGATCACGTCGGGATCCTGACGCAGGACCCGCTTCAGCGCGGCATGGAAGTCGTCGGTGTCGCTGCCGATCTCCCGCTGGTTCACGATCGAGCGCTTGTCGGGATGCAGCACCTCGATCGGATCCTCGATCGTGACGATGTGCCGGGAGCGGGTCTCGTTGATGTGGTCGATCATCGCGGCCAGCGTCGTGGTCTTCCCCGACCCGGTCGGTCCGGTCACCAGCACGAGCCCCCGGGGTTCCTCGGCCAGGCGCCGCACCACCGGAGGCAGACCGAGCTCGTCGAAGCCGGGGATCCCCGGGAGCACCCGGCGGGCCACGATCCCCACCGAGCCGCGCTGGCGGAACACGTTCACCCGGAACCGTCCCAGCCCCGACAGCGAGTAGGCGAAGTCGGCCTCGTGGTGATCGAGGAACTCCTCGGCCCGGGCCTTGGGCATGATCGCGAACGCGATCCGCTCGGTGTCGGCGGGACTGACCACCTCGGCCTCCAACGGGACGAGGTGCCCGTCGATCCGCAGGTACGGCGGGGCACCCACCTTCACGTGCACGTCGGACGCCTCGCGACGCACCGCCTCCGCCAGCAGGTGTTCGAGGTCCAGCACGGTTCCCTCCCGTCGACGCGGTCCGGCGCGACGCAGGAGGTATCGGCGCCGCGACGGCGCTCCTGAAGGCGGATCCCGCCGCCCGGGACCCCTAGGCGCTCCGGCGCCGCAGGTCGGCGGCGGCCCGCACCACGGCCCCGCCCGGGCCACCCGCCGTCGGCGCCTCACCCTCCTGCGCCCCCGGCGGGACGCCCACCAGCGCCGGCAGGGTGGCCTGCACGCAGGCGCACAGCGCACCGAGGTCGTAGCCCCCTTCGAGGAAGGCGATGACCCGGCCCGGGGGCACGAGCTCGCACAGCCGCGCCGTCACCAGCGCGTAGTCCCCTGCGCTCAGACCCAGGCCGGTGAGCGGGTCGGCCCGGTGCGCGTCGAACCCGGCCGAGATGAGCAGCCAGTCGGGGGCGAACCGCTCGGCCAAGGGCATGACCACCTCGTCGAGGGCGGCGAGGTACACGTCACCGGTGGCGCCGGCCGGCAACGGCAGGTTGCAGGTCGTGCCCAGGCCCTCCCCCTCTCCCGTCTCCTCGAGCCGGCCGGTTCCGGGGTACAGCGGCCACTCGTGCAGCGACACGTAGCACACCCGCGGATCCCGGTAGAACGTGTCCTGGGTGCCGTTGCCGTGGTGGGCGTCGATGTCGACGACGAGCACCCGCTCGCCCCCCTCGGCCAGCGACGCGGCGGTCACCGCGACGTTGTTGAGGAGACAGAAGCCCATGGCCCGGGCCGGCAAGGCGTGGTGGCCCGGCGGGCGCACGGCGAGGAACGCGGCGTCGGCACCCCCCCGGCGCAGCTCCGCGGCCGCGCTGGGGCCGGCCCCGGCCGCTCGCCGGGCGGCCGCCCACGAGTCCGATCCCATCACCGTGTCGATGTCGAGCGGCCCACCCCCTGCGTCGGCACGGGCGGCGAGCGCCGCGAGGTGCCCAGCGGTGTGCACGGAGCGCAACTCGGTGTCGGTGGCGTCACGGGCCACCAACGGCACGATCGCCTCACGCATCCCGGCCCGGGCGATCCCGGCGGCGACCGCCCGCAACCGCTCCGGGCGTTCCGGATGACCGCGGCCGGGATCATGCGCCTCGAAGAGGGGATCGGTGCAGACGAGCAGCACGCGCGCACGGTACCGCCCCGCCTGCGCATCCCGACCCGCATACGCTGCTGCGGTCATGCCCACGCCGCCCTTGCGGCCGTCGCGCCGGGCCGCCCTGCTCGTCGGGCTGTTCCTCGTGGCCGTCACCGCGCCCGTCCTCGGGATCCGGCCCGCCGCGCCCGGGACGGTCAGGGGCCCCGGGGCGCGCCTGTCGATCCTCGAGCAGCCCGCCTGGGCCCGTCTCGGCGACGACGTGCGGATCCGGCTGCGGCTCGAGGGCCCGGTGACGGGTCTCGAGGTCCGTGCCATCGTGTACGCCGCGGTCACGAGCCGCACCGCGTTCCTCCAGACCACCACCGGGGAACGCCTCGGATCGGTGCTCGACACGGTCAGCCTCCCGGCCGAGCTCGTGGCCGCGGGAGCGCCGCTGGTGCTGGGCATCCAGGATCCTCGCCTCGCGCCCGAGGCCGAACGCGTGCGGATCCCCCTGCCCCGGGGCCTCGGCGCCGGGGTGTTCCCGATCGAGATCGAGCTGCGAGACCCGGCCCGGGGGCAACGGCGCGCGGTGGTGGTGACGCACCTCAGCGTCGTCGCCCCCGACGGACCGTCGGTGGGGGAGCCGCTGCGGGTGACGTGGATCTGGCCGGTGCGCGAACCACCGGTGCCGGGGTCGCGCCCCCGTGTCCCGGATGCGTTCGTCGGCTCGGTGCGCGACGGACGGCTCGCCCGCCTCGCCGCCGCCGCCGCCGCCAGCGCGGTCCCGCTCACCCTCGAACCCGGTCCCGAGACGCTGGAACGGTGGGCGCAGGTGGCCGGCTCCGACCCGTCGGTCGCCGCCGGTCTCGTCGCCCTCCGCAGCGCCGCCCGGCGTCACCAGGTGCTCACGTCCCCCTACGTGCCCCTGAACCCGGTGGCCCTCGAGGCGGCGGGCCTCGGCGACGAGCTCACCGCCGGGCTCACCCTCGGCGGTGAGGTCCTGGCCCGGATCCTCGAGCAGCGGGTCGATCCCCGTATCTCCACGCTCGAGCCGCTCGACGACGCGACCCTGGCCCGCCTGCGCGCCGCGAGTGTCGACCGGCTCGTCCTCGCACCGTCCGCACTGGCACCGCCCTCGACGCCGCCCCGGCTGACCCCGGCCCGGCCGTTCGTCCTCGCTGGCGGCGACCATCGTTTCGCAGCCGTCGTGACCGATCCCCTCGGTCGCCTGCTCCAGCGCCGGGGCTCCCCCAGCGAGCGGGCTGCCCGGTTCCTCGCCGGCCTCGCGGTGGTGGCGCTCGAGGAACCCAACGTCGCCCGTGGCATCGTCGTCCGGATGCCCGACGCCTGGGACCCGACCGCCGCGGACCTGCGCGCCGTCCTCGACGGACTCCGCGACCTGCCGTTCGTACGGCCGGTCCCCCTCGACGCCCTCTTCGACGGCATTCCCCCGGAGACCACCCGCGGTCTGCCCGTCGTTCGTCGCCCGGCGCGACGCAGCCCGGGCCCGGTGCCGGTCACCGCGACGCAGCTTGCGGCGGCACGCGCCCACCTCGAGGCCCTGCGCAGCCTCGTGGACCCCGACGACGCGCGCCTCGTCCGGGCCGGCCGGGTCCTCGCCGTCGTCTGCTACCGGGGCTGGGCGGGCCCCGACGGTCGGCGGCGGGCGCGCGCCGAGCTCGGGGTGGTGCGCCGGTTCGTCGATGAGGTCACCGCAGCGGTGCAACCGGTGAGCCGCCGGGTCGTCACGCTCACGTCCCGTGAGGCCGACGTGCCGGTCAGTCTCACGAACACCGGCGAACGAGCCGTCCGCGTGCGGGTCACGCTCAGTTCCGACCGGCTGCTGTTCCCCGACGGCGACGACCGGGTCATCGTCCTGCCACCGGGCAAGAACACCACCACCGCGTTCCGGGTGGAGACGCGCTCGTCGGGCACGTTCCCGATGTGGGTGCGGGTCACCTCGGCCGACGGGCTCCTGCCGATCCGCGAGGTGCGTTACACCGTGCGCTCCGGTGCGGTGAGCGGCGTCGGGGTCGTCCTCACCGGCGGCGCGGCGCTGTTCGTGGCCGTCTGGTGGGTGACCCACTGGCGCCGCAGCCGCCGGCTACGACCCCGGACCGCTGCGCTCGCGTGAGCGAGGGAGACCGGCGTCTCGTCCGGTCGAGCGCCGTCATCGGGCTCGGCACCGCGCTGAGCCGCGTCACCGGCTTCCTGCGGGTCTCCGCCCTCGCCGCGCTCGGGTTCGGGCGCCTCACCGACGTGTACAACGTGGCGAACTCGACGCCGAACATCCTCTACGAGCTCCTGCTCGGTGGGATCCTCACCGCCACCCTGGTACCGCTCTACGTGGAGCACCATCAGCGCGGCGACCGCACCGCCGGCGACGCGATCAACACGCTCGTCCTCGTCGCGCTGGCGGCGGTGACGGTCATCGGGGTCGTCGGCGCACCGTGGATCGTGGACGTGTACCTGCTGCGCGCCCGTGGCCCCGACCTGGCCGTGCAGCGGGCGCTGGCCACCGACCTGCTCCGGTGGTTCATGCCCCAGGTGTTCTTCTACGGCGTCACCACGCTCGCCACCGCCCAGCTCAACGCACGGCACCGGTTCGCCGCCGCGGCGTTCGCTCCCGCCCTCAACAACGTCGTGGCCATCGCCGTCCTGCTCGCCCTGCCCCGGCTCGCCGACGGTGACCTCGGCGTCCAGCGGGTCGCCGACGACCCGGTCCTCGTGGCGCTCCTCGGTGCGGGCACCACCGCGGGGATCGCGGCCATGGCCCTCGTCCTGCTCCCGGCGCTGCGGCGGGCCGGGGTGTCGTTCCGGTGGCGCTTCGAGCTGCGGCACCCTGCGGTGCGTCGGCTCCTGTCGCTCTCGGGCTGGAGCGTCGGCTATGTGGTCGCGAACCAGATCGCGTTCTGGGTGGTGCTCGTCCTCGCCTACCGGGGCGAAGGTGACCCGTCGGTGTACCTCGCCGCGTTCACGTTCTTCCAGCTGCCCCACGGGCTGTTCGCGGTGTCGATCATGACCGCGGTGGCACCGGAACTGGCCGACGCAGCCGCCCGCGGCGACCGGGAGCGGTTGCGCGACCGCTTCGCCCAGGGACTGCGCCTCATGCTCTGTGCGGTGATGCCCTCGACCGTGGTGCTCGTGGTCCTCGCCCGCCCCATCGTCAACGCGCTCCTCGGGTACGGGGCGTTCAGCTCCCGGGACGCCGCGCTCACCTCGCAGACCCTGGGGGCGTTCGCGGTGGGGCTCGTGTGCTTCTCGCTCTACCTGTACACGCTGCGCGCCTTCTACGCCGAGCAGGACACCCGCACCCCGTTCCTCATCAACGCCGGCGAGAACGCCATGAACGTGGCCCTTGCGCTCGTGCTGTACCCCGTGCTCGGCGTCCGCGGCCTCGCCTGGGCCTGGACCGCGGCGTACGTCGTCGCCTCGGTCGTCGCCCTGATCACGCTGCGGTCCCGGTGGCGGCGTCTCGAGGGGCGCGAGACCCTTCGTACCGCCCGCCGCCTCGCGCTCGCCTGCGGTGCCCTGGCCGTCGTCGCCTGGGGCACGGCCCGGCTCCTCACCTACGCCACCCCCACCCGGGCGCTGGTCGCGACGGCGGCGGCGCTCGTCCTCGGCGGCGCTGCGTTCCTCGCCAGCGGCAGGGCGCTGCGGGTGGGTGAGCTCTCACTCATCGTGAGAGGATTGGCGCGCCGTCCCGCGGCCTCACCCGGCGTGTAACCATTGCCGCAGGATCCGGGTCGGATCCGTGGGTCGCCGGGGCACCGAAGCGCGAGGGGGTTGCCGTGACCGTCCGCATCGTCACCGACAGCAGTTGCGACATCCAACCCGCCGAAGCCGACGCGCTCGGCATCGAGGTCGTGCCGCTCACCATCCGCTTCGGCGACGAGGAGCTGCGCGACCGGGAGGAGCTCTCGAACGAGGAGTTCTGGGCACGGGTGCGCACCTCACCCGTGCTGCCCGAGACCGCAGCGCCGTCGGTGGGCGCGTTCGAATCGGTCTTCACCCGGCTCGCCGAGCAGGGCGCCTCGGGCATCCTCTGCATCAACCTCTCCTCCCGCCTGTCGGCCACCATGCAGTCGGCGCAGCTCGCGGCGAAGGCGCTCGAGGGGATCTGCCCGGTGGCGGTCGTCGACTCCCGCAGCGTGTCCATGGGACTGGGCCTCCAGTGCATCGCCGCGGCGGAGGCCGCCGCCGAAGGCGCGGCACTTCCGGAACTCGTCCGCCGGGTCGAGGACCAGGCCGGTCGCACCTTCCTGTACGGCGCGCTCGACACGCTCGAGAACCTCCGCAAGGGTGGCCGGATCGGGGCGGCGCAGGCACTGTTGGGTTCGGCGCTGGCGATCAAGCCGGTGGTCGCGGTGCGGGACGGGGTCGTCGCGCAGGCCGCCAAGGTCCGCACCCGTTCCCGCAGCCTGCGCTGGCTCGCCGACCGGCTCGCCGAGGCCGGCCCCACCGAGGCGGTGTGCGTGTTCGAGGCGAACGCGCCCGACCTCGGCGAACTGCTCGACCTGCTGCCGCCCGCGATCGATCGCGACGCGATCCGGATCGGGCGCATCGGACCGGTGATCGGCACGCACTGCGGTCCGGGGACCCTCGGGGTCGGCTGGGTGGCCGCCCGCTGAGCCACGGGCCGCCGCCGCCCCTCGCCGACCTCCCCAGCAGCGGTCCCGGGCCGCGACGGCCGGTAGCGTGCATCGACGTGGGCGACCCGATCACCACCGGCCGGGTGCTCGGAGGTCGCTACCGCCTCATCCGTGAACTCGCCCGCGGGGGTATGGGCACCGTGTGGGTGGCCGAGGATCCCCTCCTCGCCCGCACCGTGGCGGTCAAGGTCCTCGATCCCGCGCTCGCCACGGACGACGCGGTGCGCCAACGGTTCCGTCGCGAGGCGATCGCCGCCGCCGCGGTCGCGCATCCGAACATCGTGACGACCTACGACACCGGCGACGACGGCGGCACCGCCTACATCGTGATGGAGCTCGTCGAGGGCCGCACGCTGCGCGAGGTGATCGACGAGATGGGACCCCTGCCGATCCCGATGGCCTGCGACATCGCCATCCAGATCGCCGACGCCCTCGCCGCGGCTCACGGCCGCGGTGTCGTCCATCGCGACGTGAAACCGGGCAACGTGCTCGTCCAGACCGACGGGCGGGTGAAGGTGGCCGACTTCGGCATCGCGAAGGCGACCGACGAAGCCGGGGATCTCACCCGGGCCGGCATGGTGATCGGCACGGCCCGCTACCTCGCACCGGAACAGGTCGACGGCTCCCCGGTGGACGACCGCGCCGACGTGTACGCACTCGGCCTCGTCCTCTACGAGATGCTCGTCGGGCAGGCACCCTTCGAAGCCGACACCGACGTCGCCAGCGCCCTCGCCCGCCTCACCGGCGGCCCACCGCCGCTCGCGCAGGCCCGGCCGGGCGTGCCCCCCGGGCTCGCCCGGCTCGTGGACCAGGCCCTGGCCCGCAACCCCGATGACCGGCTGCCCAGCGCCGCGGCGTTGCGCGACGCACTGACGGCCATCCGGGACGGCACGCAGCGCCTCGGGGCGGAGCCGACCCGCCCGATCGGCCTGGCCCGCACCACCACGGTGCCGACGACGCCGGGCGCACCGGCGCGCACGTCTCGATCGCGTCCCGCGGGCCCACCGCGAGCCCGGGTGCGTGCGGGGCGGGCCGTGCTGTGGGTGCTTGCGCTCGCCCTCGGGATCGGCGGAGGCTTCCTCGCCGTCCGGGCGCTCCAGGACCGGCCCGCCCGGGCCGGCCCACCATCCCCGCCCCCGGCCGGCCCCATCGGCCCCACCGCCGTCATCGACTTCGACCCCGAAGGAGACGACCGCCAGGAGGACCGGGCCAACGTGGGCGCGGTCGTCGACGACGACCCCACGACGGTCTGGTCGACCGCCCGCTACATCGGGTCGCGACGCTTCGGCAACACGAAGCGCGGGGTGGGGCTCGTCTTCGACCTGCCTCGGGGCGCCCGGATCCGGGCCGTGGAGGTCACGGCAACGGAGAGCGGGTGGGCCGGCGCGGTGCACGCCTCGGATCGCCGGGCCGAGACGCTCGACGGCTGGGGTGCGCCCTTGGCGGCCGGCACCGACCTGCCGGCAGTGGCCACGTTCCGGCTGGAGCCACCCACCACGGCCCCCCACCTCCTTGTCTGGTTCACCGAGCTACCCCCGTCGCTGCGCCTCCAGGTGAGCGGGGTGCGGTTCCTTGGCACCCGCTGAGTCCGCCCGCGGTGACGAGGAGCTCGCCGCCGCGGCCGCCGCCGGCGACCGCGAGGCGCTCGAGGAACTGCTGGGGCGCCACGCCCCGCGCGTGCACCGGATCTGCCGCCGCATCGTCGCCGATCCCGGCGACGCGCTCGACGCGACCCAGGAGGCGCTGCTGGCGGTGGCGCGCCGCATCGACCATTTCGACGGCCGGTGCGCGTTCACCACCTGGCTGTACCGTGTCGCCACGAATGCGGCGTTGGACGAGCTGCGCCGGCGCGTCCGCCGGGCAGCCCCGACGGCACCGGAGACCATCCACGCCCGGTCCGACGACGACCCCAGCCGCGTCGTCGACCACCTCGACATCCGGGGCGCCCTCAGCGCGCTGCCCGAGGAGTTCCGGGTGGCGGTGGTGCTCCGGGACCTCGGCGACCTCCCCTACGCGGAGATCGCCGGCATCCTCGGCGTCCCCGTCGGCACCGTCCGGTCCCGCATCGCGCGCGGGCGGGCGCTGCTCGCCCAGCGGCTGGAACCTGGGAACCGGCCCGGGCTCGTCGCCCGTCCAACGGAGCACCCATGAGCGATCCCGGTCCGTTCGGACCCGACACCGACGAGGCTCTCAGCGCCGAACTCGACGGGGAACTCGCCGGGTTCGCCGCCGAGATCGGGATGCCGGAGGAGGAAGTCCGGGCCCGCCTCGACGCGTGGCCCGGAGCCCGCCGCCGCCGAGCCGAACTCGCCAGGGCGGCGGACCGGGTGCGCCGCCAGGAGCCCGGTGACCGACTGGACACGCTCACCCTCCGCCGGCTCGCCCGCACCGCGGCCGCCGCCGGTCCCCGCCATCGCCACCCGGTCGGCACGTGGGCGGCGGCCGCGGTCGCGGCGCTGCTGGTCGCGATCGGCGGGTTCGGGGCATGGGCCTGGCTGGGCAACCGACCGTCCGGTACCGGCGACACCGCGGTCAGGACCGCCGACCCGTCCGGGAGCCGCGCCGGGGTCCACCTCGGCACCGTCCCCGATCTCGACGCGTTCGGGCTCGCGGTCGCGGCGCGTACCGCAGGCGTCGCTGACACTCCGGGCTCCGACCCCGCGCCCACCGCCGAGGAACCGGCCGCAACCGAAGGCGCCGGCACCCTCGCCGACGACGGCTCCCCGCCAACCGACATCGATGGCGCGCAACCCGTACCGGCGGTGATCGCGACCTGCGCGACCTCGGTCCCGGGTCGCCTCGTCGCCACCGCCCGGGACGCCACCACGGCGCGTCGGGCGTTCGTCGCCACCACCGCCCGGGGTCGGCTGCTCGTGTATGTGCTCGCGGTGCCCGGCTGCCGGATCCTCGAGGTCCGGTCCGTCGCCATCGGGACCGCACCCGGCCCCGGGCGCTAATCTCCGCGCCCGCGCCGGGTGGCCCGGTGCGTGGGCGTACCCGGCCCGCACCATCGCTCGCCGGCCGGGGACACCGCCACGAGCCGGGACCCGACCTCGAGGAGCCGAATGGCCGAGTGGACCTCCCAGGCAGCCGATGCGATCGAACGGGCGGTGGGCACCGTGCGCGACCGTGCCGTGGTGCCCGCCCAGCGGGCCGGCCGGGTCGTCGTCTTCGGGCTGTTCGCAGCGTTCGTCACCATCACCGCCGCCTTCCTGCTGTTCATCGGCGTGTTCCGGCTCCTCGCCGTCGCCCTCCCCGTATGGGCGGCATGGCTCGCCCTCGGGGCACTGCTCGTCGTCGTGGGTGCGCTGTGCTGGCGCCTCCGGATCCCCCGGGAGGCGCGGTCGTGAGCGACAGCGCGCCCGTCTCCGATCTGGTGATCCTCGGCTCCGGGCCGGCGGGGCTCACCGCGGCCATCTACGCGGCCCGTGCCGACCTCGCCCCGCTCGTCGTCGAGGGCCTCGGGGCGGGTGGGCAGCTCATGCTCACCACCGACGTGGAGAACTTCCCCGGCTTCCCCGAGGGCATCCTCGGTCCCGATCTCATGGCCCGCTTCCGGGACCAGGCTCAACGGTTCGGCGCCCGCTTTCTCACCACCGACGCCGAGGCCGTCGAGTTCTCCGAACATCCGTTCGTCGTCCGGGCCGGGGGGGAGGAACACCGGACCCGCTCGGTCATCATCGCCACCGGTGCCTCCGCCCGCCTGCTCGGGCTCCCCGACGAGACCCGGCTCATCGGCCATGGCGTGTCGACGTGCGCGACCTGCGACGGTTTCTTCTTCCGTGATCAGCCGATCGCGGTGGTCGGCGGTGGGGATTCCGCGATCGAGGAGGCCCTGTTCCTCACCAAGTTCGCCACCCGGGTCACGGTGATCCACCGACGGGACACCCTGCGCGCCTCGAAGATCATGCAGGACCGCGCGTTCTCCAACCCCAAGATCACGTTCCGCTGGAACAGCGTCGTCGAACGACTCCTCGGCGACACCCGGCTCGAAGGCGTCGAGCTACGCGACACCCGCACCGGCGAGCGCAGCCGGCTCGAGGTCTCCGGCCTGTTCGTGGCGATCGGTCATGACCCGAACACCGCGCTGGTCGCGGGCCAGCTCGAGCTCGACGAGGCCGGTTACATCCGCACGGAACCCGGTTCCACCCGCACGTCGGTGCCCGGCGTCTTCGCAGCCGGGGACGTGCAGGACCATGTGTACCGCCAGGCCATCACCGCCGCCGGGTCGGGCTGCATGGCGGCGATCGACGCCGAGCGCTGGCTCGCCGCCCAGGCGCACCACGCGTCCCGCTGAAGCCGGGTCTGCGCCGAACCGGGTCTGCGCCGGCCGCGCCGTCCCGGCCGGCCGCCGGTACACTCCCCGCACCGGGTCGCGCCCGTCCGGGAGTCGTCGCGTGGCCCCATCGACACCTCCGCAGCGCGAAAGGACCATCGTGTCGTCACCGATCCTCACCGTCTCCGACGCCACGCTCGACGAGACCGTGGCGGGCTCCGAGGTCCCCGTCGTGGTCGACTTCTGGGCCGAATGGTGCGGCCCGTGCCGCATGATCGCCCCGATCCTGGAGGAGATCGCCGCCGAGCACCCCGACAAGCTTCGCGTCGCGAAGCTCAACGTGGACGAGAACCCGTCCGCCGCCCAGCGCTTCGGGGTGATGAGCATCCCCACGCTCATCGTCTTCAGCGACGGGCAGCCCGCCAAGCGCATCGTCGGAGCCAAGGGCAAGGGTGCGCTGCTGCAGGACCTGGAGGAGTACCTGCGCTGATCGATCCCACCTCCGGCCCGCTCGTCCGACCCGGCGATGAGGGCGAACACGTGCGCGATCTCCAGCAACGCTTGGCCTCGACGGGCCATCCGGTCACCGGCGATCCACCCGGCCGCTACGGAGCCGCGACCACCGATGCTGTCAAATCCTTCCAGGCCGCACGGCGTCTCCGCGTCGACGGGATCTGCGGTCCCCAGACCTGGGCCGCGCTCGTCGAGAGCGGCTTCCAACTCGGCGACCGCATGCTCTACCTCCGCACACCGCACCTGCGCGGTGACGACATCGCCGAGCTGCAGAGCCGCCTGAACGCGCTGGGATTCGACGCCGGACGTGAAGACGGGATCTTCGGACCCCAGACTGCCCGTGCCCTCACCGAGTTCCAACGCAACTGTGGCGTCGCGGTCGACGGCATCCTCGGACCCGACACGCTCGCGGCGCTCGAGCGCGTCCGCTCCCTGGCGGCCGGATCCGTCGCGTCGGTGCGCGAGCGGGACCGCCTCGAGCGCGAACCGGTCAGCCTCACCCGCCGCCGCATCTACCTCGCCGTAGGTCCGGGCATCGAGATGCTCGGCATCGCCGCGCGCTCTGCGCTCAGCAGCCACGGAGCCCATGTCATCACCGACCTCGAGGGCGGGGACGACGCCCGGGTGATCGAACGAGCGAACGGCTTCGAGGCTGACCTGTGCCTCGTACTCCACCCCAGCGACGAGCCAGGACCGTGCCGGATCCACTTCTTCGAGTCGCCGCGCTACCGGTCCGAGACCGGGAGCCGCCTCGCTCACGGCCTGGCGAGTGCCCTCACCGACGTCTACCGGAGCGTCGACGTGAGCGGGCACGCCTTTCCCGTGCTCCGCGAGACCAGGATGCCGACGGTCGTGATCGAAACCCCGGTCGGCGATCCTGACACGGCCGGCCGCCTGGCCGAGCGGGCACCCCTCATCGCCCGCCGCATCGCCGACGGGCTCCGCCAGGCAATCGAGGTCGCGGTTCACGCCCGCTAGCCCCGCCACCGGTCGCTGCGGCCGGTGCGGGGCATCCGGTCACCCGCCGAGCACCTGCCCGGGCCGGGGCGATTCCGATACCTCCACGCCTTCGCGCCGCGTCCCGATCATGATGCGGTAGATCCGTTCGAGATCCTCGAGGTCGGAGAACTCCACCACCACCCGCCCCCGCTTCCCCCCCATGGTCACCTGCACCCGCGTCTCCAGGTGGTCACCGAGCAGCTGTTCGAGTTCGAGGAGTCCGGGTGGCCGCAGCTTTCTCGGCGAGGCCGTCTTGTCGGCCGGTCGAGCAGCCGGCCCGTCTTCCTCGTCGCCGGCCTCGGTCATCGCGGCGCGGACCGCCTCCTCGGTGGCCCGGACCGACCACCCTTCGCTGGCGACCTGCTGAGCGAGCTGCTCCTGCACCGCCCGATCCGGAGTACCGAGCAGTGCCCGGGCATGGCCCATCGACAGCGACCCGTCGCGCACCAAGCGCTGCACCGCCGGGGGCAGCTGCAGCAGGCGAAGGGTGTTGCTGACCGTGGCACGGGAGCGGCCCACCCGGGCCGCGACCTCTTCGTGCGTCAGGCCGAAGTCCTCGATGAGCTGTTGATACGCCGCGGCCTCCTCCAACACGTTGAGGTCGGCCCGATGCACGTTCTCCACGAGGGCCTGCTCGAGCGCGGCGGCGTCGTCGCTTTCCCGCACCAGCGCTGGGATCCGCACCAGGCCCAGCCGCCGGGCCGCACGCCACCGGCGCTCCCCGGCGATGAGCTGATAACTGTCGCCGTCGCGCCGAACCAGCACCGGCTGGAGGATCCCGACCTCTCGGATCGACTCCGCCAACGCGCTGAGGGCTTCCTCATCGAACTCCCGACGCGGCTGGAACGGGTTCGGCCTGATCGCGGCCACCGGTATCTCCTCCAGCCCACCGACCGGCTGCCCCGCTCCGGTGGGGATCAGTGCTTCGAGCCCTTTACCCAGCCCGCCGGGTCGCGCCACGGCTCACCTCCTTGGCCAACTCCCGATAGGCCACTGCACCCCGGGAGGTCGGGTCGAACACGATGATGGGCTGCCCGAACGAGGGCGCTTCCGAAAGGCGCACGGTGCGGGGAACCACGGTCCGGTACACGCGGTCCCCGAAGTGCTCCCGCACCTCGCGCACGACCTGATCGGCCAGCTTCGTCCGGGCGTCGTACATCGTCATGACGATGCCGCGGATGTCGAGTCCGGGGTTCAGGTTTGTCCGCACGAGCGCGACGTTGCGGACCAGTTGACTGAGGCCCTCAAGAGCGTAGTACTCGCACTGGATGGGCACGATCACGTCGTCGGCGGCCGCGAGTCCGTTGACGGTGAGCAACCCCAGCGACGGCGGGCAGTCGATGATGACGAAGTCGTACTCGTCCCGCACGGCGTCGACCGCACGGCGCAGCTTCAACTCGCGACTGAAAGCCGGTACCAGCTCGATCTCGGCCCCAGCGAGGTCGATCGTGGCCGGTGCCAGGAACAGGTTCCGCAGGGCGGTGGGCTCGATGCAGTCTTCGAGCGCCGTGTCCTGCATGATCACGTCGTAGATCGATGCCTGCAGGTTCCGGGCGTTGATCCCAAGCCCGGTCGTCGCATTGCCCTGGGGGTCGAGGTCGACCACGAGCACCCGGTAGCCGTGCTCGGCCAGCGCCGCCCCCAGGTTCACCGCGGTGGTGGTCTTGCCGACGCCGCCCTTCTGGTTTGCGATGGCGAGCACACGCGGGAGCTCGTAACCCTCACCCGCTCTTCCGGGAGCGTCGGCCGCCTCCGGAGCCGTGCCGGGCCCCGCAGCGCCCTCCTGCGGCACCCCGGCGGCGCCGTCCCCCTGGCCCTCCGGGCTCGCGTTCGGCTGCGGGTCCACCGGCGCACCGACACGAGCCGGGTCGGCATCCACATCCACGAGCGCCGGCGCGACCTCCGGATCGCCCTCCGTCGCCGCGGGTTCCCCGGTCTCTCCCTCCACGTACGCCGACTCTGCATCGTCGGGCGGGATGACCCGCCCGCCGGTCACGGGCTCAGCGGGACGGCGCGGCCTGCCGAGGAGGTCCCGCCAGGTACGCTCCCGCCCTTCCCCGGCTCGGTCGTTCATCGACCCTCCCGTCTCCCGCACCGCGCCACCACCTTCCCGGATCGTAGCGCCACCGTGCATCGGGATCGCGACTTCAACCGGCAACCCTCATGTTCCACGTGAAACGTCTCCGGTACCCCCGACGATCGGTGGCCCCGGCACCGACGTTCCACGTGAAACGTCACGTGCCTCTCCGAATCGACGCAGCCCGGGGTGCGATCGGGCGATCACCGGGAGGTCCCAGAGGCGGCCGGCCGCTGCTCACCAGAACGGGCGCTTGCGCAGCGCTGCCGTCCGGCGGGGCAGCCCGGGATCGAGAGGGGCGATCTTCTCCAGGAGCACCGCGGCGACCGGCACCCGGACCGTCTCCTTCAGGCGCAACCCGAGGCGCGCCAGCCCCTCCGCCGACCAGCGCGCCGCCGAACACGTATCGCCATCGACGGGCGGTTCCGACACGCTGCACCATCCGCCGACCCGAAGGAAGCCGCTCGCGCACTCGGCGACCACCGGCGGTGGCCCGAACCCGCGGGCCACCGCGCCGTCATAGCGCTCCCGGTGCTCGGGGCGATGGGCGAGGTGCTCTGCACGGCCACATCCCACCCGCCACCGATCCTGCACCCCGAGCTCCGCCAGCGCCCACGCAAGGAAGGAGCAGCGCCGCTGCATCGCCTCAACCAGGAGACCCCGGCTGGCGGGTCGGAGCACCGCGAGCACCAGGCCCGGCACCCCGCCCCCTGAGCCGAGATCGACGAACTCCTCGGTCTCGGGCAACAGGCGCAGCCACGCCTGCGCGTGCGAGAGGTGCCGCTCCACCGGGGTTCCCTTGCCCAGGAACCCCCGCCGCTGTGCTTCGCCGAGCACCGCGCGAAGGCGGACCCCGGTCGCGTCGAACACGCCCTCAGGTCGGACGGATCACCACCGAGCGCCGCGGCTCCTCACCCTCCGACGACGAGGTCACCCCCTCCATCGCCAGGACGAGGTCGTGCACCACCTTCCGGTCCGCGGCATTCATCGGTTCGAGCATCACGGGCTGCCCCGTGGCGCGTACCCGGTCGACCTGCCGGCGGGCGAAGTCCTCCAGCGCGGCCCGGCGCTTCGCCCGGTACCCCGCCACATCGACGGTCAACCGCCCGACCTGTCCACCGAAGGCGTGCAGGACCGCAGCTCGGGTCAGGTCCTCGATGGCGTACAGCGTCGCCGCCCGCGGGCCGATGAGCACCCCCAGCCGATCCCCCTCGGCCGACACCTGCACCGCGTCGTCCCCGACCTCCGCCCGCACCGTCGCCGAGAGTCCCATCGCCTCGATGAGGCCCGCGAGAAACCGGCATGCCAGCTCGGCCTGCGCCTGTGCGTCTACGCCCGTCGACTCCGGCACCTTCTCCCCCTCGATCTCCCGGTCCAGGTTTCCCGACTTCCTGCCCTCGGGCCTGCTTCCCGCTCCGGCCCGCACCGTCCCCTGACGCCCTCTCACCCTCTGGGGTGTGGCCGGATCCGCAGCCGACCCTTCCTCGCCTCGCGCCGGGACGGCATGAACCCGTTTCGAGGGCCGTCCACCCTCCCCCCTGCGGCTCGCCTCGCTCGGCGCCGGCGGTGCCCCCCCGGAGCGCAGGGCCCCGTCTCGCCGTTGCGGACTGCCCCGCTCGCTTCGAGCCTTCCCCGGTCGGCGGCGACGCGGCTTCTCCCTCGACACGGGCCGGACCCGTACCCGCACCCGGTACTCACCGGCTCGCAGCCGACCGAGGAGCCCCCCGCGGGGCTCCTCGAGCACCTCGTACTCCGCGTCCGCCGCGTCGATGCCCAACTCGTCGAGCGCCGCCTCGAGCGCCGCCTCCAGGGTCCGACCCCTCGTAACCACCCACTCCATCGCTTGCCGATCCGCCTATCGCTTCCGTTTTCGGTGCGTCCGCCGACGAGGCTGAGGACGCGCTCCCGGACCGGACCGTGTGCCTTCACCGCTCCCCTTGGCACCGGGCGCCCCGCTGTTCCTGGACGATCCGTCGGTCCGACCGGCTGGGCCCGTCTCCGGACCGCCGCCCGTGGCCGGCGGCGCCGCCTTGGGTTCCGCCGGTGTGCCCGGCGTCCCGTACGCCCGGTACACGAGCTCCTGCTGGCCCATCTGCCAGAGGTTGCTCGTGAAGAAATACAGCACCACCCCGGCCGGGATGCTGATCGAGATCAACCCGAAGAACGGGGGCATGATCTTCGCGATCATCTGCATCTGCGGGTTGGGCTGGGTCTGGTACCGCATGGTCTGGCGTTGCTGCAGGAACGCCGACCCCACCACGAGGGCGACGAGGAAGAAGTAGGGCAGCGCATCGACGAACCCGCCCTGCACCGAGCTCGCGGACTGCGCGAGGTTCATCCCGAAGAACTTGAGGGTCGGCTTGGCGCACTCGGCGAGTTCCCCGGCGCAGGCCGTGCGGTAGAACTCGGAGAGGCGCCCGGTGCTCGGCAGGTGGTCCTCGATGTGGCGGAGGGTCTGGTAGAGAGCGATGAACACCGGCATCTGCGCCACGAGGGGGAGACACCCACCGAGCGGGTTGATCTTGTTCTCCCGGTAGAACTTCATGAGCTCTTCGTTGAGCTGCTGGCGGTCGTGCTTGTACTTCGCCTGCAGCCGCTTGATCTCCGGCTGCGCCCGCTGCATCGCGATCATCGACTTCGCCTGCTTGGCGGTGAGGGGGAACAGCGCCAAGCGCACCAGCACCGTGAGCATCACGATCGCGAACCCGGCATTCGGTACGAGGCTGTAGAAGAACGCCAGCAGCCAGCCCATACCGTCCTGGATGGAGCGGAAGAGCTCGCCCATCCGTCAGGCTCCCTCGGTGGCGCTGCTCGCGCGGTGCGGCACCGGGTCGACCCCGCCCGGATGCCAAGGGTGGCAGCGGCCGATACGGCGCAGGCCCAGCCACGTGCCCTGAACGGCGCCGTGCTCGGCGATCGCCTGACGGGCGTACTCGGAACACGTGGGCCAGTAGCGGCAGCGCGACGGTGTCCATGCGAAGGCCCACTGGTAGGCACGGATACAGGACATCGCCAGGCGCGCCACCGCTCCTGGACGGGCAGCGCTCACAGGCAGTCACTCTCCGCGGTCATCAGGCTCCTGAGCGTGTCGACCAGCGCGGGGAACGGCACCGCGGCGGCGCGCTGGTCCGCCCCGATCAGGTAGCGCCCCTCGGGTACCTCGGCCCCGATCGTGCGCACCGCGGCCCGCAGGCGGCGCCGCACGCGGTTGCGCAGCACCGCGGTGCCGACCCGTCGCGGAACGGCGAACGCGACCACGACGCCCTCGCCGCTCACCGGCTGGAACCGTACCCACAGCGGACCCCGCCGGCGGACCGGTGCGCCGGCCAGTGCGGCGAACCGCGCCCGACCACGAACCCGGCCGATCAGGCGCTGAGGCGCGCTCGACCGCGCCGACGACGAGAGGTCAGGATCGCACGCCCGGCGCGCGTCCGCATACGGACCCGGAAGCCGTGCTTCTTCTTCCGCTTGCGGTTGTTCGGTTGAAAGGTGCGCTTCACCGAGATCGCCTCCCGCGGATCGTCTCGCGCGCTGAGCCGTCGCGGCGGACCGCACCCGCGACGGTGCGGCGCGCCCGAACTCGGGCCCGAGGGTGCGAGCACGCCAGTCTACGCCCGGTGCCCCAGGCCATGCAACGCCGGCGCGTCCGCTCCACCGACGCACCACCCGGGTCCCCCGACCCGGGGCCCGGGCCTGGGGACGGCGCCCCCGGAAGCCGGATCCGGGTGCCCGGGGTGCGGGGGACCACCCCTTGGCACGTCGCGGACGGGGTTGGTATCGTGCCGGTCCCGCACCGGCGCGGGACCGGCCGGTGACTTCCCCCACGGGCGGGTACGACGCCTTCCTCTCGGGGACGCCCCGGTTTGGCGGCGGGACCCGCACTCGGCCCACAACCCGATGTTCTCCACACCTGTGGAAGGTGCTGTGGACGAGAGGACCAGCTTGGGGATGACCGCCGAGGACCTGTGGGCAGCGGCCCGAGCAGGCCTCGAAGGACAACTCACCGACGCGGTGTGGGCCACCTGGTTCCAGCAGGTCCGGCCGGCGCCCTCGCCGGTCGGGACGCTCGTGCTCGCGGTGCCCAACCCCGTGGTCGCCGAGCGGATCCGATCCAGCTACCTCGGTCTCATCAGCGACGTCCTTCACGATCGCACCGGCTCGGACGTCCTCGTCGAACTCATCGTCGAGCCCGCGCCCCACCCCGACCCGGGCACCCTCCTGGACGGGCCGCCCGTACCCCCGTCGCCGTCCCCGGTGAGCCCGCCCGCCGAGGAACGCGCCGCGCCCTGGACGGTGCTCAACCCGCGCTACACGTTCGACCGGTTCGTGATCGGCGCCTCCAACCGCTTCGCGCACGCCGCCGCCCTGTCCGTGGCCGAGAACCCGGCGCGGTCGTACAACCCGCTGTTCATCTACGGTCCCGCCGGCCTCGGCAAGACGCACCTCCTCCACGCCATCGGCAACTACGTGCGCGACATGCACCGTATGACCCGGGTCCGGTACGTCTCGACCGAGACGCTCATGAACGAGTTCGTCGACGCGATCCGGA
>Ga0308410_1000654_pt1 | contig 18956 bp, 32 predicted proteins | sample HotsprOSTMatCore_FD_203467 | JGI IMG/M metagenome (GOLD analysis project Ga0308410, IMG submission 203467) | Hot spring phototrophic mat microbial communities from Octopus Spring, Yellowstone National Park, Wyoming, United States -... | ecosystem: Environmental > Aquatic > Thermal springs > Hot...
AGTATTCGAGTATTCAGTATTCAGTATTCAGACTGACCACTGACCACTGAACACTGGACACTGAAGACTGAACACTGAATACTGCTCCGGGGAGACTATGGCTCGACAAAAGATACGCATTCAACTCAAAGCATACGATCATCGTGTACTCGATCAATCTGCCAAACAGATTGTCGAGACGGCAGAGCGCACAGGTGCGGTGGTTATCGGTCCCATTCCGTTACCGACCAAAATCGAACGGTTTACGGTTCAACGCGCCACCTTTATTGACAAGGACTCGCGCGATCAATTCGAGATTCGGACGCACAAACGCTTGATTGATGTACTCGAGCCCTCCTCCAAAACGATTGACACGCTGATGCGCTTGAATTTGCCCGCCGGTGTGGATATTGAAATCAAACTTTAGTTGTCTCGTCGCGTAGACGGGCAGTCAGAGCGTCAACTGACTGTGTTCGACGATGCGATTGGAGACTAGTTGACTAAAGGACTAATTATGGCAGAAGGATTGCTCGGCAAAAAATTGGGGATGACACAAATCTTTAACGAGAAAGGTGAAATCATCCCTGTTACTGTGATGGAAGTGGGACCCTGCTTTGTCACACAGGTCAAGTCGCCGGATAAAGATGGCTATAGTGCGATCCAGTTGGGATTCGGCGAAGCGCGCCGCTTGAACAAGCCCCAGCGCGGACATCTTAAGCAATTGCCCCCACTCAAGTATCTGCGCGAGGTTCGCACCAGCAACATTGCCAACTATCACGTGGGGCAAAAACTGAACCTCTCGCTTTTCAAAGTGGGCGACCTGGTGGATGTGTCCGGCATCTCGAAAGGTAAAGGGCATGCCGGTGTCGTCAAGCGCCATCACTTTCGTGGTGGTCCCAAGACGCACGGTCAATCGGATCGCCTGCGCCGCCCCGGCGCAAGCGGCGCCACGACCACACCCGGTCGCGTGCTCAAAGGTTTGCGGATGGCAGGACAACTCGGTAATCAAAAGACAACGGTGCTGAACCTGGAAGTGGTTTCCGTTGACCAGGAGCGCAACCTCCTCGCGGTCAAAGGCGCGGTACCGGGAGCAACCGGCGGCATTGTCTTTGTCCGCAAGGCGCGCAAAGAAAAGAAAGTCGCCATGCCGCAGCCGACGGCAAAGAAGGGCAAAGCGTGAATCAATGAGCCAATGTGCCAATGAACCAATGAGCCAAATGAATGACAAATGACAAATGAGCAAATGACAAATGATTTGGCACGTTGGGCAGATTTGGCACCTTTGGCACATTTGACACGGAGTCTGATATGCAAGTTCCTTTGTATAATCAAGCCGGTCAGCAGATTGGCACCACCGAATTGCGCGACGATATTTTTGCGATTGAACCGAACGTACCCGTGATGCATCAAGCCCTGGTGCGTCAACTGGCGAACGCGCGACAGGGTACCGCCGATACCAAGACGCGCGCCGAGGTGTCGGGTGGGGGCGCCAAACCGTGGCGTCAAAAAGGCACAGGTCGCGCGCGCCAGGGTTCGATTCGCGCGCCGCACTGGCGACACGGTGGCGTTGTCTTTGGTCCCACCCCGCGTTCGTACGAACAAAAAATGCCGCGCAAGATGCGCCGTCTGGCGTTGCGTTCGGCACTTTCGGTCAAAGTGGCGGAAGGGCAATTTCTTGTGGTGGACGAGATGAAACTCGACGCGCCCAAGACGCGGGAGATGGAAAGAATTCTGGATAACTTGCAGATTCCCTCCTCGGCGCTGATTCTTTTGCCCGCAGCCAACCCGGCGGTTCAAAAATCGGCGGCGAATTTGCCCGATGTCAAGACGTTGCGCGCCAACTATCTCAACGTGCGCGATCTGCTTCAGTACGATTGGTTGGTCATGCCACTCGACGCCATCAAAGTGATCGAGGGCTATCTGGGACAATGAGGTTTGCTTATGCATCTCTACCAAGTGTTGAAACGACCGCTGACCTCCGAAAAGACCGTTAATCTCAAAGATCAACATCAATACGTGTTCGAAGTGGATCTGCGGGCAACCAAACCATTGATCAAGCAAGCCGTCGAAAAGGCGTTCAATGTGCAGGTGTTGAGCGTTAATGTGATGCGGATGCCGCACAAACGGCGACGCTATGGTCGGCGCATCGTTTACAAGCCCGCATGGAAAAAAGCCGTCGTCACCATACCGGCAAATCAGCGTATTGAAATGTTCGAGGGTGTGTAGAAATGGCTATCAAAATCTATAAACCCACGTCGCCGGGACGCCGCCATATGTCCACCTCGACGTTTGAGGAGATTACCAAAACCAAGCCGGAAAAATCGCTTACCGTGACCCTCAAACGTCAGGCGGGACGGAACAATCAGGGGCGCATTACCGTTCGCCACCGCGGCGGCGGCACGCGTCCCAAATATCGTCTGGTGGATTTTCGGCGCGATAAAATCGGTATTCCTGCGCGCGTGGCGGCTATCGAGTACGATCCCAATCGTTCGGCGCGTATCGCGCTTTTGCACTATGCCGATGGAGAAAAGCGTTACATCCTCGCGCCGCAGGGACTGATGGTCGGCGATACGGTGCTGGCGGGTCCCGAAGTCGAAGTCAAGCCGGGCAACACCTTGCCCATCAGCGCGATTCCGGTCGGCACGTTGATTCATAACATCGAATTGCAAAAGGGACGCGGCGGACAACTGGCACGCGCCGCAGGCACAGCCGCACAACTGATGGCAAAAGAAGGCAAGTACGCTCAGGTGCGTTTGCCCTCTGGCGAAGTGCGCTACGTCCACGTCGAATGTATGGCGACGATTGGCGCCGTCGGTAACGCTGAATGGAACACCATCAAGATTGGCAAAGCCGGCCGTAAACGGCATATGGGCTGGCGACCGACGGTGCGCGGTTCGGCGATGACGCCGCGCGATCACCCGCACGGTGGTGGTGAAGGTCGCGTGGGTGTCGGTATGCCGGGTCCCAAGACGCCGTGGGGCAAGCCAGCACTCGGCAAAAAGACCCGCCGCCGCAAGTACACCGATCGGTTCATCGTCAAACGACGAGCAAAGAAATGATCCCATGTGCCAATGAACCAATGAGCCAAAGGGACGAAGGACGAAGGACGAATGACAAATGACGAATGACGAATGACGGATGACGAATGAGCAAATGACAAAAGTTTTGGCACGTTTGGCAGATTGGGCACATTTGATTTGGCTCATTGGCACATTGGGCAATTGGCTCATTGACCAGGAGGTTTTATGGGGCGTTCACTGAAAAAAGGACCGTTCGTACAACCGAAATTGTTAAAACGTATCGAGCAGATGAACAAGACGGGGGAAAAGCGCGTCCTCAAAACCTGGTCGCGTGCCTCGACCATCTTTCCGCAAATGGTGGGGCATACGATTGCGGTGCATGACGGACGGCGGCACGTTCCCATCTATATCACTGAGAATATGGTTGGACATCGTCTGGGAGAATTTGCCCCCACGCGCCATTTTCGGGGTCACTCTACCAAAGAAAAAGCAGCCGAAGGCGGCAAAGGGGGTTAGCGGATGGCAGAGTATCAGGAGATTTTTGGCATCGCGCGCTATATTCGCATGTCGCCGTACAAAGTGCGTTTGGTTGCCAATTTGGTGCGCGGCAAGCGCGTGGATGACGCGATCGGCATTTTGAGCGTTACCCCCAAAGCCGCTGCGCGCGAGGTGATCAAAGCCATCAAGGCGGCCGCTGCCAACGCGACGAACAACTATGGCTTTGAACGCGAGCACCTGTACATCACCACGATTCTGGCGGATGAGGGTCCACGACTCAAACGCATCAAAGCCGGCGCGCGCGGGCGTTATAAACCGATCATCAAACGCTCTACGCATATCACGGTTGGCGTGGCAGAACGCACAGAGGAGTCATAAATGGGTCGCAAAATTCATCCGTACGGCTTTCGCCTGGGCATCATCAAGGATTGGCGTTCCAAGTGGTACACTGCCAACAAGAAAATCTACGCCGAGCAACTCAAAGAGGATACCGCGATTCGTCGGCTGGTACGGGAACGCGTGGGACATGCAGGCATTTCCGATGTGCGCATCGAGCGCTTTCCCAAGCAAGTGACGGTGTACGTGCATACCGCCAAGCCCGGCATTATCATTGGACGCAAAGGTGCCAGTGTCGCGCAATTACGTAAGGATCTAGAAGAACTGACTCGGCAAAAGATTAAACTCGAAGTCATCGAAGTCACGCGGCCGGAGATTGATGCGCGTCTGGTCGCTGAAAGTATTTGTCAGCAGATCGAAAAACGCATTTCGCACAAGCGCGCGATGAAACAGGCGATCTTGCGTGCGATGCGCGCCGGAGCACTGGGTATCAAAATTACCGCCGGTGGGCGTCTGGCGGGTTCCGAAATGGCACGCCGCGAGATGGTCAAAGAAGGGCGCATCCCGCTCAATACCTTGCGCGCCAATATTGATTATGCGCGTTATGAGGCATTGACGACCTATGGCAAGATCGGCATCAAGGTCTGGATTTACAAAGGGGATGTGATGCCAGAACAACGTCAAGCCGAAATTATGCAACAGGTTCAAACGGTCACGGCGCAAGCCGATACGATGGCAGGAGAAGCGTAAGATGTTGATGCCGAAACGGGTCAAATACCGTAAACAACATCGCGGACGCATGAAAGGCAAAGAGACGCGTGGCGTCACGCTCGATTTTGGCGACTATGGCTTGCAAGCCCTCGAACCGTGCTGGCTGACCAGTCGGCAAATCGAAGCGGCGCGTCGCGCCGTGGTGCGCTTTGTCAAGCGCGGCGGCAAACTCTGGATTCGGGTCTTTCCCGACCATTCCGTCACCGTCAAAGGTGCAGAAACCCGCATGGGCGGTGGCAAGGGCGCGCCCGATCACTGGGTCGCGGTCGTCAAACCCGGGCGGGTCTTGTTCGAAATCAGTGGGGTGAAAGAAGAGACGGCGCGCGAAGCCATGCGTCTTGCCGGTCACAAATTGCCGATTAAAACACAGTTCATTTCGAGAATGGAGACGTCGGCATGAAAGTCACTCAATTGAGAACGCTGGACGATGCCGCGTTGCAGAAACAATTGGACGATTTATATCAAGAATTGTTTAACTTGCGTTTTCAACGCGCCGCGAAACAACTCAGTAACTTGAACCGCTTGACCGAGGTCAAGCGCGATATTGCACGCGTCAAAACGATTCTGCGCGAACGTCAGATTGCCCGCGAGAGGAGCGCCGTATGACAGCCCAACGCAAAGTGATGCAAGGTCGCGTGGTCAGCGACAAGATGCAAAAGACGGTGGTGGTCGAAGTAGAATCGCGCTATATCCATCCTCTCTACGGCAAAGTGGTGCGCCGCGTCCGCCGCTTTATGGCCCACAACGAGGCGCCCCATCTCGCTCAACAGGGCGATCTGGTCAAGATTATCGAAGCGCGTCCCTATTCGCGGCACAAGCGCTGGCGCGTCAGCGAGATTGTGCAACGTGGTGTGGTCATTGAACAAGTTCGCGATAAAGAATTGGAAGAACTACGCGCCAAAGAAGAAGCCGAGCGCGCCGCGCGGCGCGCCGAAGAAGAACGTCGCGCCGCGGAACGTCTGGCGAAACTGGCGGGCGAACAGGTGGAAGGCGTAACTTCAGAGGACGCAGAAACGGAGGCGGTATGATTCAAGCCACAACGCGTCTCGTTGTTGCCGATAACACCGGCGCGCGCGAGATTATGTGCATCCGCGTGATGGGCAGCGGCAATCGCAAGACCGGCGGTGTGGGTGACATCATCATCGCGACGGTCAAAGCGGCGATTCCCAATAGCGCCATCAAAAAAGGCGAGATTGTGCGCGCGGTCATCGTGCGGACAGCCAAAGAGTACGGTCGTCCCGATGGTTCGTACATTCGCTTTGACGACAACGCGGCAGTCCTTCTGGAAAGCAATTCCAATAATCCCAGGGGCACACGCATTTTCGGACCCGTCGCGCGCGAATTGCGCGACAAGGGCTTTATGAAAATCGTGTCGCTCGCGCCGGAGGTGTTGTGATGCTCAAGATTCGCAAAGGGGATACGGTTCAAGTCATGGCAGGCGACGACCGCAACAAACGCGGCGAAGTGCGCCAGGTGTTCCCGCGACGCGCGCGCGTGATTGTCGCAGGCATCAATCTGGTCAAAAAGCACCAGCGGCGCACGGGCAATGTGCGCACGCAAGTCGGGATCATCCAGCGCGAAGCGCCCCTGTCCGTGGCCAATGTCGCGCTGGTGTGCAAACACTGTGGCAAGCCCACGCGTGTCGGCTTTCTGATGGAAGGTGGGCGCAAAGTCCGCCAATGTAAAAAATGTGGTCAGGCAATTGACTAGAAGTTAGAGGTAACTATGGCCAAGGCAGAACAGGCGAAGAAAGAGACCAAAGGCGCGCCACCCGCAGATAAAGCCATCAAAGGCGCGCCGGGGAAACGCCCCCGCTCAGCAACGCCACCGCGTTTGAAAGAACGCTATCGCAAAGAGGTCGTGCCGCGCTTGATGAGCGAGTTTGGCTACAAGAACATTATGCAAGTCCCGCGCCTGGAAAAAATCGTTGTCAATATCGGTGTGGGTGAAGCCATCGGCAACGCCAAAGCCCTCGATGGTGCCGTGCGCGATTTGACGGTAATCACCGGACAAAAACCTCTCGTGCGCAAAGCCAAAAAGTCCATCGCAACGTTCAAACTGCGCGAGGGGATGCCGATTGGGGTCAAGGCGACCTTGCGCGGCGACAATATGTACTATTTTCTGGATCGGCTGATGAACATTGCCCTCCCCCGCACGCGCGATTTTCGCGGAGTCCCGCGCGAGGCGTTTGATGGGCGAGGAAACTATACGCTGGGCTTGCGCGAACAGTTGATCTTTCCAGAAGTGGACTATGATACGATTGACAAGATTCGGGGGATGGAAGTGAGCATCGTCACATCCGCCAAAACCGATGAAGAAGGGCGGCGCCTCTTGCAGTTGTTAGGGATGCCGTTCCGGGCACAGTAAACGGCAAGGAGGACGGGTGGCAAAAAAATCAATGATCAATCGCGAGTTGCATCGCAAGTATCCGACGCGAGTACGGAATCGGTGTACGCTGTGCGGACGTCCGCGTGGGTATATGCGGCGTTTCAAACTGTGCCGTATTTGTTTCCGGCGCGAAGCACTGGAAGGACACATTCCCGGCATCATCAAGTCCAGTTGGTAAACGCCCGGTGAGATAATCTCCACGAGTGGGTAAGGAGCAGGGACTAATGGTAAACGATCCCATTGCCGATATGTTGATCCGCTTGCGCAATGCGGCGGCGGTACGCCATACGCAGGTGTTGATGCCTGCCTCAAAATTGCGCGTGGCAGTTGCCAAAACATTAAAAGATGAAGGCTTTATCGAAAAACTCGAAGTGACCAAAGACAAACCCCAGCCGCAGTTGCGCGTGTGGTTGCGGTATGACGAAAAGAAACGCCCCGTGTTGACCGGCGTGCGGCGCGTCTCCAAGCCGGGTCGGCGCGTCTATGTGAGCAAGTCCGAAATTCCCTGGGTGCGCCACGGCCTGGGGATCGCCATCGTTTCGACGACGCGCGGGGTCATGACCGGCGCGCGCGCCAAACGAATGGGACTGGGGGGCGAAGTCTTGTGCTACGTCTGGTAACGATACGGTCGCACCAACGGCGTCACTCGTTTGGGAGGATGGAATGTCACGGATTGGAAAAAAACCGGTGCCGATTCCCGCTGGAGTCAAAGTGAATATTGAAGGTTCTACAGTCACGCTCCAGGGTCCCAAAGGCACCTTGACTCAAACTTTTGATCCCAATATGCAAATCCAGGTGCGCGATGGTCAGATTGTCGTCACCCCACCCGACGCCCCCGGCTATGCGGCGTTGCATGGCTTGACGCGCGCGTTAATCAACAATATGGTCATTGGTGTCACCGAAGGCTACAAGCGTACGCTCGAAGTGGAAGGCGTGGGGTATCGGGCGGAGCTGCAGGGTAAGAATCTGGTGCTTTCCGTCGGCTTGTCGCATCAGGTGACGATTACACCGCCGCCGGGCATCACCTTCGTTGTGGATAAATCGCAGCGTGTCTTTACGGTCGAAGGAATAGACAAGCAAGTGGTGGGTCAAGTGGCCGCGCGTATTCGCGCGGTGCGCCCACCTGAACCCTACAAAGGCAAAGGGATTCGCTATCAAGGTGAAAAGATTCGCCGCAAAGCCGGTAAAGCCGGCAAGACAGGTGCCAAATAACACAACCCGGCGCGGATAGAATCGCGCGATAAGGAAACAGGTATGAAAAAAACAGTGGAAAAGCATCTGCGCCGCGCGCGGCGGCATCGGCGCGTGCGCGCCAGAATCAAAGGGACACCCGAACGCCCGCGTCTGAACGTGTTTCGCAGCGCGCGCCATATCTTTACACAAATTATTGATGATACCAAAGGGCATACCCTGGTGGCTGCCTCCACGCTGGATGCCGAGATTCGCTCGCGCGCGGCACAATTGAAAAAGACCGAAGAAGCCAAAGCGGTTGGCTTGTTACTTGCCCAGCGTGCTTTGAGTCAAGGCATCAAGCGCGTGGTGTTTGATCGCGGAGGCTACAAGTATCACGGTCGGGTAGCTGCACTCGCGAACGCGGCGCGCGAGGGGGGCCTCGAATTCTAGGCGAGTTGATTGGAGAGAGGGTACTACATGGCAAAAACCACAACCAAAAATCCGCGTGGACGGGAACGCGCGGTCGAGGACATTGGACCGAAATTCGACGAGCGCGTGGTTTCGATTACGCGCACCGCCAAAGTGGTCAAAGGTGGACGGCACTTTGGTTTTCGCGTCGTCGTCGTGGCAGGCGATAACAATGGTAGTGTAGGCGTGGGTGTTGGCAAGGCGCGCGAAGTGCCAGACGCCATCCGCAAAGGCACGGAACGCGCGCGCAAAGCCATGGTCAAAATCCCCCTCGCGGGGACGACGATTCCCCACGAAGCCATCGCCAAGTTCGGTGCCTCCCAGGTGTTGCTCAAACCCGCCACGCCCGGGACCGGCGTGATTGCCGCCGGCGGTGTGCGCGCGGTTCTGGAGTGTGCCGGCGTGCGCGATGTGTTGACCAAGTCGCTCGGTAGTTCGAATCGCTTGAACGTGGTGCGTGCCACCTGGGAAGCACTCAAGCAGATGAAGGATGTGAACGAGGAAGCCAAACGGCGCAACAAGCCGGTGCAGCAACTTGTGCCACCGTGGAGGAAAGTGTCTGATGTCAACCCCGGCTAAACTCCGCATCACCTGGGTCAAGAGTGCCATTGGATACAACAAGAAACAAAAAGCCACCATTGCGGCACTCGGCTTGCGTAAACTGGGTCAGGTGGTGGAACGTCCTGACACGCCGCAAATTCGGGGCATGCTGTTTGCCGTCCGCCATCTGGTCAAGTGGGAAGAGGTCAAAGATGAAACTGCATGACTTGAGACCTGCGGAAGGATCGAAACACCGCCGCCGACGTGTGGGGCGCGGCATTGCCGCAGGACAGGGCAAAACCGCTGGCCGTGGCACCAAAGGTCAACGCGCCCGCACAGGGCACGGCATCAAACCATACTTTGAAGGTGGACAGTTGCCGCTGGTGCGACGCTTGCCACACAATCGCGGCTTTACCAATATCTTTCGCACCGAGTACGAGGTGGTCAATCTCAGCGCGCTCGAAGCCAAATTCGATGCCGGCGCGCAGGTGACGCCGCAACTTTTGGCAGAACGCGGTATGGTGCGTTCGTCCGCACGCGTCAAAATCCTGGGCGATGGCACATTGACCAAGCCGCTAACGGTTCAGGCGCATGCTTTCTCAGCCAGCGCAAAGGAGCGCATCATCGCGGCAGGGGGAACGGCGGAGATAATTGGTCAATGAGCCACTGTGCCAAAGCCAATGAGCCAATTGCCCAATGTGCCAATGAGCCAAACCATTTGCCCAACAGTATCATTTGGCTCATTGGTTCATTGGCTCATTGGTTCATTGAGCGAAGCGTTTGGCTCATTGGTTCATTGGCACATTGGTTCATTGATTTTTGACGTGGAGGAACTATGCTGGACGCGCTGAAAAACGCGATGCGGTTGCCTGATTTGCGGAACAAGATTTTGTTCACGCTGGGGATTCTGGTGGTCTATCGCCTCGCCGCGCATATTCCGGTGCCAGGCATTGATTCGCAAGCCCTCGATATGGTCTTTCAAGCAAATCAATTGCTGGGATTTCTCGACTTGTTCTCTGGCGGCGCGCTATCGAACTTTTCGATTGTTGCGATGGGCGTGTATCCCTACATCACCGCGCAAATCATTATGCAACTGGCGATTGGGATTGTGCCACCGCTGGAGAAACTGTGGAAAGAAGGCGGCGAAGCGGGACGCGCGCGGATTACGCGCTGGACTTATTTGCTGACGGTCCCTCTGGCGGCACTGCAAGCCTTTGCTCAAGCGGCAATGTTGACGCAAAGCGATCCACCGGTGCTCTCCAATTTCGGTTTTCAAACGCATCCCCTCGAAACCGCTTCGGTGATTATCACGTTGACGGCGGGAACGATCTTTGCCATTTGGTTGGGGCAGTTGATTACCGAACAGGGCATCGGGAGCGGCGTTTCGATCATCATCTTCGGTGGTATCGTTGCCGGCGTGCCGCAACGCATCGGTCAGATGTTGCAAGGTAATCCGCTGACCATGCTCTTTTTCATCGGCATCACCATCATCACGATTGTCGGTATCATTCTGGTGCAGGAAGGACATCGGCGGGTGCCGGTGCAGTATGGCAAGCGCGTGCGTGGCACCAAGGTCTATGGAGGACAAAGCACGCATATTCCGTTGCGCGTCAATTCATCGGGGATGATTCCGCTCATCTTTGCCATCTCTATCCTGATTTTCCCGGGCGTGATTGCTAGTTATTTTGCCGCGCCCCCCGGTCAACCCGAAAATATCGCCAACTGGATTGTCAACGCATTCAATCAAAACAGTCCGGTGTATTGGCTGGTCTATTTCGTGATGGTGGTTGGATTTACGTTCTTTTACACCGATATTATCTTTCGACAGCAGAATCTGGCTGAAGTGTTACAGCAGCAAGGTGGGTTCATTCCGGGGATTCGGCCGGGTAAGCGTACGGAAGAGTACTTGAACGGTGTGTTGCAACGCATCACGCTGGTCGGCGCGCTCTTTCTGGGCCTGGTGGCGATTTTGCCTTTTCTGATTCAAGATGTGACGGAAACCCAGGCGATGATCATCACCAGCACCGGCTTGCTGATTGTGGTGGGTGTGGTGCTGGACACGATGAAACAGTTGCAGGCGCAGTTGGTGATGCGTCACTATGAAGGATTCATCAAATAAGGTGGAGGCGATCGTGAGCGACGCACCCAGATACATCATCCTGCTGGGTGCCCCCGGCGCAGGCAAGGGTACGCAAGCCGACCTGTTGCGCGCCCGTTTGGGACTGGCGCACGTTGCCAGTGGCGATCTCTTTCGCGAGAACGTGGCGAAACAAACGCCGCTGGGGCAACTAGCCAAGACGTTTATGGACAAGGGGGAATTAGTACCCGATGAAATCACGATCCAAATGGTGATGGAACGCATCGCGCGCGATGATTGTGCGCGGGGGGTTATCTTCGATGGTTTTCCGCGCACCCAGGCGCAGGCGCGCGCGCTCGATGCGGCACTCGCGCAAGCGGGCAAGCACATCAACGCCGTCATCTACATTCGCGTGCCGGACGCTGTGCTGGTCGAACGCTTGTCGGCGCGGTGGAGTTGTCCCACCTGTGGTGCCGTGTACAACCAGTTGACCCATCCGCCGCGCATCGCCGGGCAATGCGACAAGGATCACAGCGCGCTGACCCAGCGCGACGATGACAAGCCCGAAACGGTACGCCGTCGTTTGCAAGTGTATCACCAGCAAACCGCGCCACTCATCGAATACTATCAGCGCGCCGGCGTGTTGCGCGAAGTGGATGGCGTCCAACCCATCGAACAGGTGACCACAGCGCTCACGCAGATTGTCCAGACGACATTGTAACAGGTCAGCGGCGTGATCGTCATCAAATCGAAAAGCGAACTGGCGCTGATGCGCCAGGCGGGCCGCATCGTTGCCAGAACCCTGGCGGAACTGAAACAGTATGTTCGGCCCGGTGTGACGACGTACGAACTCGACCAACTTGCCCAGAGAATCATCACGCGACACGGTGCCGTGCCAACCTTCAAAGGCTATCGCGGCTTTCCAGCGTCCATCTGCACATCCATCAATCACGAAGTTGTGCACGGAATTCCCAGCAAGAAACGCGTGTTGAACGAGGGTGACATCGTCTCGATTGATGTAGGGGCTACGCTAGACGGTTGGATCGGCGACGCCGCAATCACCTTGCCAGTGGGGCGCATTACCGAGCGCGCGCAGCGTTTGCTCGAAACGACCGAAGGCGCGCTCTGGAGCGCGATTGCCCAGTGTCGTGCCGGCAACTATCTGGAAGATATCTCCGGCGCGATTCAGGATTACGCCGAGTCGCGCGGCTATTCGGTCGTGCGGGAATATGTGGGGCATGGTGTGGGGCGGCAGATGCACGAAGACCCCCAGATTCCAAATTTTCGACAGGGCAAACGCGGACCGCAACTGAAACCGGGAATGACCCTCGCACTCGAACCGATGGTGAACGAAGGGGGTGCCGAGACCCGTGTGTTACGCGATAAATGGACCGTGGTGACCAAAGACGGCAAACTCTCGGCGCATTTTGAGCACACTGTCGCCATCACCGACGGAGAGCCCGATATTTTGACGTTGCTGTAACGTGTTATATTAACCGAGTTGTGCATGGGCGCATGCGCCCGCCACGACGGATGAAAATAAAGGACGTAGGGCAAATTTTTCAAATTTGCCCCACATTTTTGAAGGAGTTGTGCATGGGCGTAACCGTCCACCACGACGGATGAAAATAGAGGACGTAGGGCAAATTTTTCAAATTTGCCCCACATTTTCGAAGGAGGTAAAGATGAAAGTACGCCCCTCAGTAAAGCCACGATGCGAAAAATGCAAAATCGTTCGACGACGTGGTGTCGTGCGTGTCGTGTGCGAGAATCCAAAACATAATCAGCGACAGGGATAGTTAAAAATATCCACGAAGGACACGAAGATTCACCAAGGTTTTTTCCTGCTGTTCCTTCGTGACCTTTGTGGACCAATGTATTTTCAGGAGTTGTGTATGGGCGTGTGCGCCCGCCACGACGGATGAAAATATCCACCAAGAACACGAAGAGACACGAAGATTTTTCTTCGTGTTCCTTCGTGACCTTCGTGGACAAACGTATTTTCGAAGGAGAGGAATTATGGCTCGTATTGCGGGCGTTGATCTGCCACGCAACAAACGTGTGGACATTGCTTTGCGGTACATTTACGGGATTGGACCGTTTAGTGCGCTTCAGGTCTTACAACAGGCACAAGTGAATCCGGCGATTCGCGTCAAAGATCTCTCGGAGGCAGAGGTGGCGCGCATTCGTACGGTGATTGATCGCGATTACAAAGTGGAAGGGGATTTGCGTCGCGAAGTCGCGATGAACATCAAACGTTTGCAGGAGATTGGTTCGTATCGTGGCTTGCGGCATCGGCGGAATTTGCCGGTGCATGGTCAACGCACGCGTACAAACGCGCGTACCAAGCGGGGCGCGCGCAAGACCGTCGCTGGACGCAAGCGCAGCAAGGCGAAGAAATAGTTGCAAAGACGTGCGAGGAGTGGATGGGCACTCTGGCCCATACACCGCTCGCCGCAGGATTGTTTTTGGGAGGATGAATGCCGGAAGAACAAAAGACAGCGGCACGCCGTCCCGCGCGCCGCGGTGGCAAGAAAGAGAAAAAAGCCGTCCCGTATGGACGGGTGTACATTCAGGCGTCTTTCAACAACACCCTTATCACCTTTACCGATATGCAGGGTAATGCGATTGTGTGGGGTAGCGCGGGTTCGAGTGGATTCAAAGGGTCACGGAAGAGTACGCCCTATGCGGCTCAAATTGCAGCCCAGAACACAGGCAAGCGCGCGTATGATTTGGGAATGCGCGAAGTGGATGTACTAGTCAAAGGACCCGGTCCCGGTCGCGAAGCGGCTATTCGCGCGATTCAACAAGCCGGCTTGAAGGTGCGTTCGATTACGGATGTAACGCCTATTCCACACAACGGGTGTCGCCCGCCGAAGAAACGGCGTGTCTAAGCCCGCGCTGGCGCATCGTTGCCCCCGTGCAGCCGTGAGGTATGCCGCCGCGGATATTGTCCCGATGGGCTGGTGCGAAAAGCGAAGGTACAGTTTCAGGAGGATGAATGGCTCGTTATCTTGGCTCGGTATGTGTCTTGTGTCGCCGCGAAGGTGAAAAATTATACTTGAAGGGTGATCGCTGTTACTCGACCAAGTGTGCTGTGGAACGCCGCAACTATCCCCCGGGTCCGCACGGACCGAGCGGGGCGTTTCGACGCAAGTTGAGTGATTATGCTATGCAGTTGCGGGAAAAGCAAAAAGCGCGACGCATCTATGGTGTGCTGGAGCGTCAGTTTCGGCGTTATTTTGCCGAAGCGTCGAAAACGGCCGGCGTCACCGGCGCTACGTTGTTGCAATTGTTGGAGACGCGTCTCGATAATGTGATTTATCGGTTGGGGTTTGCGAGTAGCCGCAAGCAGGCGCGCCAGTTGGTGTTGCACGGTCACTTTATGGTGGACGGCGCCCGCGTGAACATCCCTTCATACAACGTCAAGCCGGGTATGCAAATCACTGTTGCAGAAACCAGCCGCAAAAATGCCTACTTTCAGGCACTGGCAAAGGAACTGGCGCATCGCAAACCGGTCGAATGGCTAGCGCTGGATACTGCCAATCTCACCGGCACCGTGTTGGCTTTACCTTCGCGTCAACAAATTGATACACCCTTGAAAGAACAGTTGATTGTAGAGTACTACAGTCGGTAGTAGGAGGTTCCGCCTTGGAAGCAGTTTTGCCAAAGATCGAAGCGGAAGCACTATCAAAAAGTTACGGAAAGTTTGTCATTGGGCCTCTGGAAAGCGGCTATGGCGTCACGCTGGGCAATGCCTTGCGCCGGGTGCTGTTAGCCTCTTTGCCGGGCGCGGCGGTGACCTCGGTCAAAGTCGAAGGTATCCATCACGAATTTACGCCGATTCCCAATGCCAGAGAAGATATGACGCAACTGATTTTGAATCTGAAACAGTTGCGCTTTAAGATGTACGATACCGATACCGCTGTCCGTTTGCACCTTGAAGCGCGCGGACGCGGCACTGTGGTGGCTGGCGATTTACAACTGCCCGCCTCGGTCGAGTTGATCAATCCCGATCAATATCTCTTGACGCTCGACTCGGACGATGCGACGCTGGAGATGGATGTGACGGTGCAGCGCGGCAAAGGGTATTCACCAGCGGAAGAACGGGGTAAATTGCCGATTGACGAAATTCCGGTGGATGCGCTCTTTACTCCCATCAAAAAAGCCACCTTTCACGTCGAACCGACGCGCGTGGGGCAGGTCACGAACTTTGATAATCTGGTGATGGAAATCTGGACGGACGGCTCGTTGACGCCGCGCGAGGCGCTCATCGAAGCCGCGCGTATTCTGGTGCGTCACTTTTCGCTCATCTCCGGTTTCGCCGAAGCCGAAGTGGAAGCCGCACCCGAGTCCGAGATTCCCAGCCGCGTGTACGATGCGCCAATCGAAGAGTTGGAACTCTCGGTGCGTGCTTACAATTGTTTGAAACGCGCCGGCATCGTCAAAGTCGGCGAGGTGTTGGAGCGACTCAAAAAAGGTCGCGACGAGGTTCTGGGTATCCGCAACTTTGGACAAAAGTCGCTGGACGAGTTGCTCGAAAAACTCCAGGCGAAAAACTATTTGCAGGTGCTCCAACCTTTGCCCGAGTGGATCGCGGCAATGGGCGTAGGGACTGCGGTTGCCGAGACATCAAGTAGTGAAGAGGAATAATCTATGCGACATCGTATTGCGGGGCGCTCGCTGAGTCGTGACAAGGATCATCGGCGCGCGCTGTTTCGCAACTTGATTACCGAACTGTTACGTCACGAACGCATCGAAACCACGGAAGCCAAAGCCAAAGCCGTGCGCGCAGACGTTGAAAAAATGATTACTCTCGCCAAGCGCGGAGACTTGCACGCGCGTCGCCTTGCCGCTCGTACCATTTTGGATCCCGATGTGACCAAAAAGTTGTTCGAGAAACTGGGACCGCGCTACAAGGATCGGCGTGGCGGTTATACGCGTTTGTTCAAAGTTGGACCACGGCAAGGCGATGGCGCACCGATCGTGATTATGGAGTTGGTGGATCGCGAGGTCTAGGGCGCAAGCGATGCGAGTCCTCGCCATCGTCGAGTACGACGGGACCGCGTTTGAGGGATTTCAGGTTCAAGCGCGCAAGCGGACGGTTCAAGCCGAACTCGAACGCGCGCTGGCGCGCGTGACCGGGGAGACGATTCGCATCGTCGGCGCGGGGCGCACTGACACCGGCGTACACGCGTTGGGGCAAGGGGTGCATTTTGATACGACGTGGCCACATCCCCTCGCCGTGTTGCAACGTGCGTGGAACGCGGTGTTACCCAGCGATATTGCGATTCGCGCGTTGTTCCCTGTGCCTGACGATTTTTCAGCCCGTTACGACGCGCAGAGTCGGACGTATCGGTACACGATTCTCAATCAGCCGCTCCGCTCTCCTCTCGCGGCGCGTTACGTGCTGTGGGTGCCAGAGCCGCTCGATGTGGCGGCGATGGATACGGCCGCGCGTCAACTCATCGGTTCACACGACTTTGGCGCGTTCGGCACACCGCCGCGCGGCACGAATACCGTGCGCGAAATCTACCGCGCGCAGGTCTGGCGCGAGGGGGCGCGGGTACACATCGAACTCGAAGCGAACGCGTTTTTGTATCGGATGGTGCGGCGCATCGTGGGCACGTTGCTACTGGTGGGCAAGGGGGTGTTGGATCAAACGCAGTTTGCTCTTGTCCTGGCACGTCAACGTCGCGCGGCTTTTGCGGTGCCACCGCATGGCTTGTGTTTAATCGCAGTGAAATACGGAGTGATGCATGAAAACGTTTAACACCAAACCGACTGACATTCAGCGCAGTTGGTATGTCGTGGATGCGACAGGCAAAACGCTGGGGCGTTTGGCCACAGGCATCGCGCGCATTCTGAAAGGCAAGCACAAACCGTACTACACGCCGCATCTCGATTGTGGCGATTACGTGATTGTCGTCAATGCCGGCAAGATTCGTGTGACCGGCAAAAAGTTGGACGAGAAAATCTACTATTCACACTCAGGGTATCCCGGCGGACTGAAACAAGTGGTCTTGCGGACCCAGTTGGAAAAACATCCCGAGCGTGTCATCAAAGCCGCGGTATGGGGGATGTTACCGCACGGACGGCTGGGGCGCAAGATGTTCAAGAAACTCAAGGTGTATGGCACGCCCACTCATCCGCACGTGGCGCACAAGCCCAAGAAATTGGAGGTCTAGATGGCGGCGGGAAAATATTACGAAGGTATTGGACGACGCAAGGCGGCAGTGGCGCGTGTGCGTTTGTACGCTGGCAATGGCACCATCACAATCAACGAGCGACCGCTAAAGGACTATTTTGGGATTGCACCGCTGATTCATAAAGTGCAAACTCCTTTGCAGGTGACCAAAAACGAAGGGCGTTTTAATGTGTCAGTGCAAGTCAAAGGCGGCGGACTGGCGGGGCAGGCGGATGCGGTCTCGCTGGGATTGGCGCGCGCTCTGTTGGCGGCGGATATGTCTTTCAAGCCAATGCTACGTCAAGCGGGTCTCTTGACGCGCGACCCGCGCGAAAAAGAGCGCAAGAAACCAGGCCTCAAAAAAGCGCGCAAAGCCAAGCAATACACCAAACGGTAAAATGGATACCGGGCAAGTGCTATCTCCTTGCCCGGTGTTTTTTCACCATAAGCCTCTGGGACGAAGATTCTTCGCCCCACCGCAACGGGGAGGAGGAACAAGGAGGGGCGGTGGCGGACGGCGAAGCCGCCTGCCCTCACCCCTTCTCTTCCCGCAAAGCGGAGAGAGCAGGGGGATGAGTGGGATTAAAGTACGGTTTTCCAATTTATTCGAATTGTGATAGAATGGGTGTGACCGTAAAGGACCGCGTCCTGTGCAAGAGGCGGATTGCCCATTGGGAGCGGCTGTTATCACGGGAGCAAACGGAACTATGTTTTTCAACCGATTTGCCTTACTGGTGAACCTGATGAGCCTGAGTGTTGGTGGCTGCACCGCGTTACCTTTTCCTCTGCCCTTTGCCACTCCCTTGCCGCCGAACACGCTGGTGTACACCGCGCCCGTAACTTTTACGATTAAGACCGGCACGCCCTTGCCCGGTACAACGTTGGTGTATCTGGGTGAAAGCGAAACCCGACAAGCGCAGATGTTCATTTCGGGATACGTGGCGCCCAAACAAGTGGCGGACACTGTAGATTGGCAAGGTTCACCCATCCCCAATGTCAATCTTAAACTGAACACGCGCGTGGTCACGTACGACAAGAACGCGATCACTCTGGCAGGCACAGCGTACATCGAGATTGCGAATATCGTCATTCAACCTGGGGGTACGCCCGGCACACCTTTACTCGAGTTCAAAGCGCCGGTAACGTTTATGCTCCAGAAGAATGAACTGATTCCCGGTACAAAAATCGTGTATGTCGGTGTCGCCTCCGAAGGCGCGCAGTTCCTGGGTATGGAAGGTTATCCGTATCGCAAGCAACTCGACTCATTGCAATATCTTGGGCGCATCCATCCTCGCGTCTTTGTGTGGCTCGACTTGCGTGTGATCAATTATTCGGAAACCAACGTTGTGCTGGGTGGTACGGCGAATATCAAACTGGAACAATGACCACCACGACTGTTATACCTTCAACGGTCGCCAACTTTCATTTGGGTTTGCACAGTACGGCTTGACCCCACTCATCCCCCTGCCCCCTTCTCTCCCCGCGTGGCGGGGAGAGAAGGGGGTGAGGAAGGGGAGGT
>Ga0308410_1000655_pt1 | contig 18953 bp, 15 predicted proteins | sample HotsprOSTMatCore_FD_203467 | JGI IMG/M metagenome (GOLD analysis project Ga0308410, IMG submission 203467) | Hot spring phototrophic mat microbial communities from Octopus Spring, Yellowstone National Park, Wyoming, United States -... | ecosystem: Environmental > Aquatic > Thermal springs > Hot...
CGCTTCGGCGCCGCCGCTGGTGAAGAAGAAGGTATTGATCGACGGGTACATCAACTGACTGAGCCGCTCCGCCAGATTGATGGCGGGCAGATTCGACGAGCCAGTGTAGGCGGAGCAGTACGCCAGCGTCGTCATCTGTTCCGCTGCCGCTTCCGCCAGTTCGCGTCGCCCATGCCCGACGTGGACATTCCACAACCCGCTCAACCCATCGATATATTCGCGGCCCTCGATGTCGATCACGATTGCGCCATGCCCCTTTACCCAGATTTTCGGCGACTGATGCCCGCTGGGGTGATACAGCGGATGCAACAGGTGCGCCAGATCGCTCTGGATGCGATCAGCGACATCGATGGCGGTCATAGTTCCTCCCGGTGCAAGAAAATCACGGACATGACGTGCATCCGGGGTAATAATACCACAGGTACAACAGTGTAAGCGCAGGCGCTCCCTTGTGGGCGCCTGTCGCACACATCGATATACTGTATCGAAAAGGGGTAAACTTACCCTACAAACGGAGGGGGAATCGCTCTCACCCCGACGCACAGCAGTTGCTATGCTGGACAATGAACGAAAGGAGCTTCGTAATGGGGATTTTCGACTTTTTGTTCGGGCGTGACCGACGCAACCAGCAACCACGCCCTGCAACCGGGCCTACCACCCGCCTGAATAGCGATGAACGGGCGCTTGAGCGTTATCGGTACTTTCTGCGCACTGCGCCGCCTGATGCCATCGAGCAGGCATACGCCGATGCGTTCGCACAGTTGACACCAGAACAGCGCGCGTATGCGCTGCGAGAACTGATGAATGCGCTGCCGCCGCACGAGCGCGCCTCCGTGCCGCAGCAGGACGACCCGCAGACTCTGGCGCGCGTGGCGACGCGCGCAGAACTGCGTGAGCCAGGCACGGTTGAGCGACTGTTCAACCGCAATGATGCATCGGCGCCATCCCAGGCGATGCCGCAGGCAACCGGCGGCATGGGCTTCGGTGGTGCGTTCGCCGGAACATTGCTTGGCGCAGTGATCGGTGGTGTGATCGGCAGTATGGCGGCACAGGCGATCCTGGACGGGTTCGCCGCCGATGAGATGATCGGCGATCTGGGGATGGACGAGATGTCGACCGGCTTCGAGGACTTTGGCGGCGATCTCAGCGCCGATCTCGATATGGGCGATGGGTGGTAAGAGGATAGCTTCCTGATGAGGAAAACGTGCGCTCTACCTCCCCCGCGTCCGATGCATTGGTTGGTTTGAGCGAAGTTGGTGAATTGTGCAAATGTGTGGTGCTCGGTGTGCAGCATAGCTGCACTACTGCCAACCATCCATCAGTGACGGTCATATCAGGGCGCCCTCAGGGCGTTGAAGCCGCCTGGTTTGCGGTGGCACTCTTCATCCGGCTCGTTCTCGCCCTGTATGATCGTCACCTTCGCCCCAATATCCCGTGTCACCAGGTCCTCATACGTCTCACGGCGCTGGATAAGGATCGCCTCCCCCTGGTTGACCATCACAACCGCCGGTCGAGGTGTCAGGTTATACGTGCTGGCCATGCTCAACGTGTACGCGCCAGCTACAGGGACCGCCAGACTCTCGCCGACCCTGGCGCGCGGCAGATGCGCTGCGTGGATCAACACATCGCCAGATTCGCAGTAGCGCCCGGCAATCTCCACGGTCTCTTCGGCTGGCGCGTTCATCCGCTCTGCCAGCGCTGCGGTGTAGCGCGCATCATAGAGCGCAGGGCGAATATTGTCTCCCATACCGCCATCGATATGTAGAAAGCGCATATGGGGAAGCGACTTGCTCGCCACAATCGTATAGAGCGCAACGCCTGCGCGTGCGATGATTGAGCGTCCCGGTTCGATCACCAGACGCAGCAACGGGAGTCTGTGTCGGCGGCATCCTTCGGTGAGCGCTGCTCCCAGTCGCGCCGCACAGGCGTGCATGTCGAGAGGGCGCTGGTCGGCGGTATATGGCGCCCCCATTCCTCCGCCAGCGTTGATTTCCTGGATGAGGAGACCGTGGCGATCACGCAGGCGCACGGCGCTGTCGAGCAGCACATCGATCTCGGCGGCATACGGTTCCAGGTCGAACAGTTGCGACCCCAGATGGGCATGCAATCCGGTCAGACGCAGACCAGACGCTGTATGTAATCGTTCGGCGGCGACATCGAGCGCATCGAGCGGCAGCCCGAACTTCGACGCGGCGTGACCGGTCTGAATGTGAGTGTGGGTGTCGGCGGCGATGTCGGGCGCGATGCGCAGCGCGACCGGTTGCGGCGGTGAACGGTGCGCGGTCAGGGTTGCCAGCATCTCCAGTTCATCCAGGTTATCAATGATAATCTGCCCGATTCCCGCTGCCAGCGCCTGATCCAGTTCGGCGCGCGTCTTGGCGTTGCCGTGCATATGAATGCGGTGCGGCGGGAATCCGGCGCGAAGCGCGACGTATAACTCGCCGCCCGATACCACATCCAGCCCTAACCCTTCATCGGCGATCAGGTGCGCAAGAGCGATATTGAGCAACGCTTTGCTCGCATAATGCACCGCTATCTCGCCCTGGTAACAGGCTACAAGCGTTGTTCGCCATACCCGGCAGGCGTTGCGAATGGTCGCCTCATCAAACAGGTAGAGCGGCGTCCCATACCGATGCGCCAGCGCTGCTGCATCGCACCCGCCGATAATCAGGCGTCCATTCTCATCAATGACCGTCGTCAGGGGCCAGAGATGAGCGTCGGGGGGAGTGGTATGATTGTGGGTCATATCGTCGATATCCTTCGAGGGTTTGCGAGGACTGAGAACTGAGAACCAAGAACTGAGAACCAAGAACTGAGAACAACGTTCAACGTTCAACGTTCAACGTTCAACACTCAACCTGCAACGTTCAACGTTCAACACTCAACCTGCAACGTTCAACGTTCAACGCTCAACCTGCAACGTTCAACGCTCAACCTGCAACGTTCAACGCTCAACCTGCAACGTTCAACGCTCAACCTGCAACGTTCAACGCTCAACGCTCAACCTGCAACGTTCAACGTTCAACGTTCAACGTTCAACCCTCAACGCTCAACGTTCAACGCTCAACGCTCAACCTGCAACGTTCAACGTTCAACGTTCAACGTTCAACCCTCAACCTTCATTACTCAACACGCGCCGCACATTGTCGAGGGCGCTGCGTTCCGCCACCAGCAACACCCGATCCCCAGGTTCCAGAATGGTCGTTCCGCCAGGCACGAGACTATCGTCATTGCGGTTGATCAGCACCACCAGCGCGCCGCGCGGCAACCCCAGTTCCATAATTGCGCGCCCACACGCTGGAGACCCCGGCGCAACCGTCAACTCGACCAGCTGGCTGCTGGCGCTGACCTGCGGAATGAACTCTTGCGGATAGTGAAACGTCGCCTGGGGTCGTGGTTGCTGCACACCGAGCCAGCGCGCAACATGCGCAATGGTGGTACCCTGGATCAGCACCGAGGTCAGCACGATAAAAAAGACCAGATTGAACACCATGCCCGCGCGATCCAGTCCTGCCAGCAGCGGAAAGGTTGCCAGCACGATCGGTGCTGCGCCGCGCAGCCCGGCCCAGGAAACCATCGCTTTAGCGCGCCAGTTGTAACGGGTGAAGGCGAGCGACACAAAGACCGCTACCGGACGCGCGACAAAAACCAGAAATGCGGACATGAGCAACCCTTCGCCGATAATCGGAACGATGCGCGAGGGGTACACCAGCAAGCCCAGGACAAGGAACATGGCGATCTGCATGAGCCATGCCAGCCCGTCGTAAAAACGGATGAGACTCCGTTTGTGGGCAAAATCGCAGTTGCCAAGCACAATGCCGGCGAGATAGACCGCAAGAAACCCGCTGCCGTTGATCAGCGCCGTGCCGCCATAGGTCAACAGCACCAACCCCAACGCCAGCGCCGGGTACAACCCTTCCAGTTGCAGTTTTGCGCGATTGATCGTGATCGCCATCAATCGGCCCATCGCATACCCGGCCACGCCGCCGACGGTCATCTGCAGCACGAACAGCGGCGCCAGGCTCGTCAATGAACGCGATGGATCGGCAAGCACCATGGTCAAGCCAATCGTCAGGAACACCGCGATCGGATCATTGCTGCCCGACTCGAATTCAATCAACCCTTCCAGGTTATCGCGTAAATTAACATCCCGCGTGCGCATCACCGCGAAAACCGCAGCGGCATCGGTTGACGAGATGATCGCCCCGAGCAGGAACCCTTCCAGGAGCGAAAACTGGAGCAGGAGATGCGCAGCGACTGCCACCAGCAGTGCGCTGATCAACACCCCCAGATTCGCCAGGATCAGACCAGTCCACAATACCGGACGGATCATCTGCCAGTCGGTGCCCAACCCGCCGGAGAACAGGATCAACACCAGCGCCAGCACGCCGACCGACTGCGCCAGCCAGGCATCCTCGAAGTAGATGCCAAGCAAACCATCGGAACCGGCGAGCATGCCGATCACCAGGAAGAGGAGCGGTGCGGGCAACCCGAACCGCAGCGACGCTTTTCCGGCAATGATGCTGAGCACGAGCAGCAGCGCCGCGATCAGGAGGATGAGTTCAAACGACATATGGCGCTTCTCAATGTGCACGAATCCCTTTGCTCACTCAGGGCTTCCCCTGAGTGGGACGAAGGCGCTGCCTTTGCCTGCCCTTTCCCTGTTCCACGTGAAACGCTCCTGGCGCAATCCATTGAGATGTCGTGCTCCCGCCTTATCAAGCGTAAAGCGATGGGTGAGGAGGATCACTGTCGTCCCTCTGCCGCCTATGAACAATGATATGCAATGTGGCGTCGGGATGCGCTGTGTCGCCCTTTCTTCAACCTCCTCCCCCAGATGTGTGGACATCTTCCCACAGGCTGTGAGCCTGCGAGAGGGTTGCTCACGTGCTATCCTGAACCGGCAAGAGTATGGCAGACACTGGGGCGTGAGAAAGAGACCACAAGCATTCCATCGGAGTTGGCGACACAAAGAGGGCGGAGGCATACCCCCGCCCTGTCAACCGGGTTGTGCGGCATATCAGGACGCAGGTTTCTCTTTCTGCCGCACCCCCTTGCCGGCAACCCTGGCTCACACGCCGCCAGACTTACAGCAACTCTTTCAACGCTGCCAGCGCTGCGTCGTAGTTCGGCTCATGACCGGCGACCGGTACATACTCGACATAGCGGATGATGCCCTCTTTGTCCACCACAAAGACTGCTCGACTCTCGATGCGCAACTCTTTGACATAGGTGCCGTATGCTGCGCCGAAACTCATATCGAGGTGATCGGACGCCATAATGACTTTATCCACTCCCTCGGCGCCACACCAGCGTCCCTGCGCGAACGGCAGGTCGGCGCTGATCGTCAGAATAGTGACCGCATCTCCAAGCGCAGCCGCCGCCTCATTGAAACGCCGGGTCTGTTTGGAACAGACGCCGGTATCGATCGATGGAATGACGCTGATCACCAACGGCTTGCCGGCAAACTGCTCACTGCTGATCGTTGCTTTTCCGGTCGTCAGCGTGAATGCAGGCGCGCGATCACCCGGCTTCAGTTCAGGACCTGCCAATGTCTTGGGACCCCAGAAGTCGAAGGCGTTTGGACGTTCCATACACTCTCCTCCTGATATACACGTTTGACCCGGCGACGACTCTTCCAACCGATACGATACACTGTCACAAGGACTGCATCCCTGTGTCGGCACAGTACCAGCGGATGACCATTGTACAGTTGAAGATACCCGTCGCCAGTTATTATAATCGATATAAGGCGAGAGGCGTGGTGCATATCTGTGGTCTATGACAGATCGCCGCTCTTTTCAAGTCAATTTGTGAGATGATGCAATGAGTCTTATTCTTATCCTCTTCACACTGATTATCCTGACCGCGAGCGGTGTGTATGTCCTGATACAGGATCGGCACGCGACGCCGAACCGTTTGTTTGCGTTCTTTGCGCTCAACGCCATTGTGCTGACGTGCGCTGCGGCAGTGCGCTTGACAAGCCGCAATGTACAGGAGATCTGGTTTGTCTCCGGTATGCTGGCGCCACTCCTCGCCAGCAGTTCCTGGTTGCTGATCTGGTTGATACTGGCGCTTTTCATTCCTCATCGCTATGCGCAGCCATCGGTTCGCTGGATGCTGGCGGCGCCCTATCTCCTTGTGATCGCGCTCCTGACGTTCGACTGGTATGGCGGCTTCGGCATTGTCTGGCGTGATATTATCCGTAGTGATACCGGTACGATTGCTTTCTCGCGCGGTCCGGCATCATTCCCGACGCTGATACTTTACCTTGTCGGCGGCATGATCGTGCCGCTGGCGTTCCTGATAACCATTGTGGTTCGTTATCCTCGAATGCGCGCCCCGGCGCTCTGGTTGACTGGCGGTACAGCGTTGTCGTACGTGATGGGCATTCTGTTTGGCTCTCTGTCGATTCCGATGTTGAGCTATGTGAGTCTATTGCCACTCCATCTGGCGTTCGGTTGGGTGACGTTGCGGCATCAGGTGTTTCGTCCGTCGAGTATTGCATTGCGTACTGCCATCGAGCATCTGCCGGACGGGGTGACGATCCTTGATGCGCAACGACGGGTGCGCTTCGCCAATCGTGCGGCGCAGCACCTGGCGCTCCGCATTGGCGTCGGCGAATTGCCGTTTGAAGAGGCGCTGGCGCACGCTGGCTTTTATGAGCGAACGACTCCTGATGACCAGCTTGATGGTCTGCGGCGCTTCCATCGTGATGGCGAGGTCGCTGCAACGCTGGTGGTATCAGAAGCCGCCATTGAAGGTGATCGCGGGTCTGCAAGCGTGCTGATCCTTCGCGATATGACGACGGCGGAACGACAGAAGGCGGCGCTGGCGGCGTCGCGCGCGGCGCTCGAAGAGCGCACCACAGAACTGGAACAGTCGCTGAAGGAGATTCAGGAGCGGGATGCCCTGATCACTCGCCTGACGCTGCCGTTGATCCCCTTGAGCAACGGTGTGCTGGCGATGCCGCTGATTGGTGCGTTCGACAGCACGCGCTGCGAGGCGCTGATTGCCCTGTTGCTAAAACGAATCGAGGAGCGTAGTGCCCGTATGGTTCTACTCGATCTGACCGGCATTACCGGCTTTGATGAGTCGCTGGCAGCGACGCTGCGCCAGGCGGTGGATGGAGCGCGCCTGATGGGAGCGCAGATTGCGCTCTGCGGTGTGCGCCCTGACATCGCCGAAAGCATTGTCCACGAACGGACGGACCTGAACGGTGTGCCGCGCTTTGCGACGATGCAGGAGGGGGTTGCTGCGCTGCTGCCGCAGAGATGACCGCAGCAGCGCCCCTCCTGGGAGCGCAGGCAGCGCGCCCGCTGAAGATGCCGTCGGTATTATTTTCAGCTTCTTACTCTGATACTTCGTGACACTGACCATATCCCCCAAGTTTTGCAATGTCAAGATGTGGAAATGGGTGCAGGCACGAAAGGTCAGGCCGCCCCGCCGCCCCGCCCGCCGCTGAACCGTCGGGCTATGCGAACGACGGACGCCGCCGCGCCCGCACGCTGGGGGATGCGCATGCTGCGGAACCCGCCCCGCCGCCCCGCCCGCCGCTGAACCGTCGGGCTATGCGAACGACGGGCGCTGCCGCACCCGCGCCCCGACGCACGCATCTGCAAGCCCCGCTCCGCGTCAGCGGGGCTTCGTGCACTCAGCGCGGACGTTATGGTCTTTGAATACATAATCCGCTCTCGCTCGCGCAGGCGGGCTTCGCCTTGGATAGCCGAGGGCTTGAGCCCGATGGCAAGAGGCGCATACCGGATGAAATGCTCAATCTCCATCACGTCCGCGCGGACGCTGCCGCACCCGCGCCCCGGCGTCTGTGCATGCTGCGGAACCCGCCCCGCCGCCCCACCCCCCGATGCCCTGCTCGTGCTGACCGACTGGCGTGACGGCGCGCCGCTGGCGCTCGTCTGTTCGGCTGCCCGTCCCTGACGGAGCGCGAGGCGCAGGTGGCGGCGCTGGTCGCGGCTGGACATACGAATACGACGATCGCCGCGACGCTGGGGCTGACGCTGCGCGGCGTCGAGGCGCACCTGCAGCGGATGTTCCGCAAGACAGGAGCGCGCACGCGCGTGGATCGTGCGCGCTGGTGGCGGTTGCCCCCGTGGCTGTGCGGTGCGGAAGACGCGCCGGAAGCGGAGGGGTGAGGTCACGGGGCGGGCGCTGCGCGCAGTCGCCAGATCCGGCCCGTCGCCAGCGGAGCGATGGCCAGCGCGCTGAATGCGGCGCCGCTCCAGATTGCTGCCGACGGTCCGCTGAGCGTTGCCAGCCAGCCTCCCGCGACCAGTCCGAGCGGTATGCTGGCCCAGCCCAGCACGCGAACGGTTGCGCTGACCCGCCCCAGCAGATGCAGCGGCGTCATACTCTGGCGAAGGGTCAACTGGCTCATGTTGTAGGCTACCACCCCTGCCGCCCGGACCAGATACCCGGTGGTGAGCAGCGCCAGCGGCGCCAGCGGCGCCAGCGCCAGCAGCACCAGCCCGAGCGTGTGCAATCCGACCGCGCCGATGATGATCGGTCCCAATCCCCACTGCCGCGTCGCCTGGCTGGTCAGCGCAGCGGCGACCAGCAAGCCGACGTTTCCGATGCTGAAGGCTGCTCCGGCGGCTTCCGCCGGCAGCGCCAGCGTTCGCACGATGTAGAAGAGCATGATCCCCTCCACCAACGCCCAACCGATGCTCATTCCCAGCGTGGCGCCAAGCAAGGAACGCAACACGGGTTGACGCCAGAGGCAGGTGATGCCTTCTCTGATATCCAGGTGCAGCGCTTGTGTCACCGATCGGGGGCGGGGCGCAGCGGTCAGCGGCGGTTCCGGCTGGCGAATCCCGACCAGGAACAGGGCGGATGCCAGATAACTCACAGCATCCAGCAGGAGGGCCACTGGCGCAGTGAACAGAGCAATCATCGCCCCAGCCAGTCCTGGTCCGACGATGCGCGTGCCGGACTGCGCCAATTCCAGCCCGCCGTTGGCGGCGATCAGGTCGTCCCGCAGCACCAGGGTCGGCAACCGCGCCTGATAGGCAATGTCGAAAAACGTGCTGAACAGTCCAATGATGACGACGGTCGCATAGAGATACCAGAGGGAGAGCCAGCCGGTCAGGTGCGCGGCAGGAATGGCAGCGACCGCCAGTGCGCGCGCCACATCACATCCGATGAGGAGCGGCTGGCAGCGGGTGCGGTCAACGATCGCGCCAGCGACCAGGCCAAGTGCAATCATCGGTAGCCATCCCAGCATAGCCAGGATGCTGGTGTCCAGTGGCGAGGCGTCCAGGAGGGTGACGGCGATGAATGGAATGGCGAGGAAGGTGATCTGCGTCCCTAATTGACTGATCGCTGCGGCGCTCCAGAAGCAGAGAAAATCGCGATTGCGCCATATCGATAGCTTCGGTTCGGGCATAGGCGGAAGCGGTTTCATCGCACTGCCGACGTATCGGTGATACGGTGCGTCGGCACAAGACTACACTTGACGATGCTCAAGGTCGATACGATACATCTGTCTCAACCGGCGCTCTGGCGCGCTCATAGCCGATGCCATTCCATCGGACCGGATATCAGAGAACTCCTGATGACCACACGCTGTGCAGGCATAGTACCATACCAGGGTGTGCGTTTCAATCCTTGCGCCGATTCTGCACATCGACTTCAGGTATGGTACGATACTGTATCAGAGAGACGGAACGCATAATAGCTGAATGCAGGGAGCGAACGCATGTCCGGCAGGCTTGCCCGCCGCGTGGCAGATTTTGGCACGACGATCTTTACCGAGATGAGCGCGCTGGCGCTGGAGCGCGGTGCGATCAACCTTGGTCAGGGCTTCCCCGACTTTCCGGGTCCGGCATTCGTGAAGGAAGCGGCAGCCGCAGCTATCAGCGCAGACATTAACCAGTACGCGCCGATGCCCGGTCTGCCCCGTCTGCGGCAGGCGGTTGCCGCGCAGTGGGAACGCGACTATGGGCGCGCAATCGACTGGCAGCGCGAAGTGACGATCACCAGCGGCGCGACAGAGGCGCTCTGCGATGCTATGCTGGCGCTTATTGATCCAGGGGATGGGGTCGTCATCTTTGAACCAGCGTATGACGCGTATGTGCCTGATATCATCCTGGCAGGCGGCGTGCCGCTGCCGGTGCGCCTCTATCCGCCAGATCACGCACATGCGATGTGGTGGTTCGACGAGATGGAACTGCGCGCTGCGTTCAGACGCAATCCGACGCTCATCATCGTCAACACCCCGCACAACCCGACCGGCAAAGTCTTCACTCATGTCGAACTGGAACTCATCGCACATCTCTGTCAGGAGTACGACGCTATCGCTATTACCGACGAAGTGTACGACCGGTTGGTCTTCGACGGTGCGGCGCATGTGCCGCTGGCGATGCTTCCTGGCATGTGGGAGCGCACATTGACGCTCAACAGCGCCGGGAAGACCTTCAGCGTCACCGGCTGGAAGATTGGGTATGCGGTCGGACCGGCGCACCTGAACCATGCGCTGCGTCAGGCGCACCAGTGGGTCACCTTCGCCACATCGTCGCCGTTGCAGGAAGCGGTAGCCATTGCACTGGAACAGGCGTCGGTCAACGGCTACTACCGCGACCTGCTGCGCGACTATGGCGAACGACGATCACGATTGGAACAGGCGCTTGCGAGCGCTGGATTGCCGGTTCTGCCAGTCGAGGGCGCGTATTTCATTTCCACCGACATCAGCGCAATCGGATGGACCGACGACCGCGCCTTTTGCCGCTGGTTGACGACCGACATCGGCGTGGCGGCGATCCCCACGTCGGTCTTCTACAGCGATCCATCAGGTGCGCCATGCCTGGCGCGCTTCTGCTTCGCCAAGCGTGTGGAGACTATCGATGCTGCGGCAGAGCGCCTGGCTACGCTGCGCAACCACCTGTAACAATCTGGCAAGCTGGCGGTGTTAAATGTGGACGTTGAAACAGTAAAACAATCATGAACGTCTAACCAACTGCCAGGAACACACACAGGAGGAGGGCTGCTTATGCGCGTTGTGCGCATCCTGATATTAACAACAGATGCAGGGAGCGGACATCGCAGCGCCGCGCAGGCGATCGAGGCGGCGTTGTTGCACCACTACCGTCATCACGTGCAGATCACCATTGCCAATCCGTTGCACGAACCGTCCAGTCCATCACTGCTCCGGCACGCAGAAGCATTCTATCTTTCGACCATTCAGCATGCGCCAGAACGGTATGATCGGGCGCATGCGCTGACTGATGCAGCGGCGTATGCTGCGTTGTTGCGCGGTGCGATGCGTCTGGCGATCGGCGATGCGTTGCACCGCCTGCTGGTGCGTCATGCTCCGGATGTCGTCATCAGCGTGTATCCGCTCTTTACGGCGCTGGTTGCCGACGCCTATCGCAACACACGCGGTCGCCCCGGACTGGTGACGGTTGTCACTGATCTGGGGCATGTGCATCATGCCTGGTTTTCGCCGGTCGATGATCTGTGCATTGTGCCGAATGCGCAGGTGCGCACCCGCGCGTTGAGTTGCGGGCTGAACCCGCAGCAGGTGCAGATTGTCGGCATCCCGGTGCATCCTCGATTTGCAGCGCAGCGCGCCAATCCCGAGATGGTGCGGCATGATCTGGGCTGGCGCACTGATCTGGTCACCGTGTTGATTTCAGGCGGCGGCGCGGGGGTTGGTCCGCTGGCAAAACTGGCAATTGCCGCTGATGAAGCCTGTCAAAACCTCCAGGTGGTAGTGATTGCTGGTCGCAATAGCGAACTTGCTGCGACATTGAGGGCGCGCGATTGGAAGCGTCCAGCGCACGTCTATGGGTTTGTGCCGCTGGCGGATATGATGTATGCGGCAGACATTATTGCCACCAAGGCGGGCGGTTTGAGCGTCAGCGAGGCGCTGGCGGTCGGGCGGCCGCTCCTGATCTATGGTGCAGCGCCAGGGCAGGAGGCGGGCAACCTGGAATACGTCGTGCGGCGCGGCGCGGCGCAGTACACACCGGATTCCGAACATTTCGTCGCTGCACTGCAGCGCTGGATCGAACGACCGGAAGCGCGGCAGGCGGCTGCAGCCGCTGCTCGTGCGGCGGGACGTCCGCTGGCGGCATTCGAGATCGCCGATATGGTGTGGGACCTTGCGATGTCGCGCGCTGCCGCACCGCGCCTGTCGCCGCGCCTGTCGTTGAGCGAGTGGTTGAGTTCGTGGCGATAAGATCGCATCCAGCAATGGAAACACAACGGGGAGATGTTGCGCACAACATCTCCCCGTTTGTTGGCGGAGCGACGTTGCATCGCAACGTCACTCCACGTCGATTCAGATTTGCTTTTAGAAGTCCATCCCGCCGCCCGGAGTCGGCATCGCTGGCTTCTCCTCCGGAATATCAGCGATCAGCGCCTCGGTCGTCAGCAGCAGACCCGCGATCGAAACGGCGTTCTGCACTGCCGAGCGGGTCACCTTCACCGGATCGATGATGCCCATCTCGATCATGCTGCCAAACTCGCCGGTCAACACGTTGTAGCCAATATTCTTATCGTTCTTCTCCTTCTGCATGCGGCGCACGGTATCGATGATCACCGCGCCGTCCTCACCCGCGTTGCGCGCCAGCTGACGCATTGGCTCCTCGAGCGCGCGGCGCAGAATCTGCACGCCGTACTTCTCGTCCTCATACGTCACCTGAACGCGGTCGAGCGCCGGGATGACATTGAGCAGCGCCACACCGCCGCCAGGCACGATACCCTCTTCGACTGCCGAGCGCGCCGTCGAGAGAGCGTCCTCAACGCGATGCTTCTTCTCCTTCAGTTCCGGCTCGGTCGCTGCGCCGACCTTCAGCACCGCCACGCCACCCGCCAGTTTCGCCAGGCGCTCCTGCAACTTCTCACGGTCGAAGTCGCTGGTCGTCGTCTCGATCTGAGCGCGGATTTGCTCGATGCGGGCGCGGATTGCGCGCTCATCGCCACGTCCCTCGATGATCGTCGTGTTATCCTTGTCCGACACGACACGGCGCGCGCGGCCCAGGTCCTCGATCGTCGCGCTGTCGAGCTTGCGGCCAATCTCTTCCGAAATGAGCGTACCGCCGGTCAGGATGGCGATGTCTTGCAGCATCGCCTTGCGGCGATCACCGAAGCCGGGCGCCTTCACCGCCAGGGCATTGATGGTGCCGCGCAGTTTGTTGACCACCAGGGTCGCCAGCGCCTCGCCGTCAACGTCCTCAGCGATGATCACCAGGTTTTTGGTGACCTGCAACGCCCGTTCGAGCACCGGCAGGATGTCCTGGATGCTGCTGATCTTCTTGTCGGTGATCAGGATGTAGGGGTCCTCGAGTTCGGCTTCCATCCGCTCAGGGTTGGTGACAAAATAGGGCGAGATGTAGCCGCGGTCGAACTGCATGCCTTCGGTGTATTCCTTCTCGAAAGCAATGCCCTTGCTCTCCTCAACCGTAATCACGCCATCCTTGCCGACCTTCTCCATCACCTCGGCGATCAGATCGCCGATCTCGGTATCGGCAGCGGAGATGGCGGCGACGTGCGCAATGTCGGCGCGGTCGCGCACCGGAAGGGCAGCGCTCTTCAACTCAGCGACCACCGCCTCGACCGCCTTGTCGAGACCACGCTTGATCAGCATGGGATTGGCGCCGGCGGCAACCATCTTCAGACCTTCATTGACGATCGACTGCGCCAGCACAGTCGCCGTGGTCGTCCCGTCACCAACGACATCGTTCGTCTTGGTGGCGACTTCGACCAGCAGGCGTGCGCCCATATTCTCGAAGGGGTCCTTCAGTTCGATCTCTTTGGCGACGGTCACACCGTCATGGGTCACGGTCGGCGCGCCAAACTTCTTATCGATCGATACGTTGCGCCCACGGGGACCAAGCGTCGTCTTGACGGCGTCGGCGACAATATCGACGCCACGCTTGAGCGCACGGCGCGCCTCTTCATTGAAATACAACTGCTTTGGCATGGGAGTGTATTCCTCCTGATTCAGACTGAAGAAAGCCTGATGACTATTCGATTGCAAACGGTCATTACTCCTGGATGATGCCCAGGATATCCTTTTCGGCAAGAATGAGATACTCGACGTCGTCGATCTTGAACTCGGTGCCGCTGTACTTGGCGAAAATGACGCGATCGCCCGGTTTGACGTTCATCGGGATGCGCTTGCCGCTGTCATCGATGCGCCCCTCGCCAACCGCCAGAACGGTGCCTTCCATCGGGCGCTCTTTGCTCGCCGTATCCGGCAGGTAGATGCCAGCTTTGGTCTTCTCCTCGCGCTCGACCGGCTTAACGACCACGCGATCAGCGAGCGGCCGGATGCGGAAATCCGTGCTCATATCTGTGCAACCTCCTTTGATACCGTGCAGTATGCAGAGAACTGAAGCGGTTAGCACTCTTCAACTGAGAGTGCTAACCGCTCTCTATACTACCGAAAGCGTTTGTTTTTGTCAAGTCCCATTTTAGCACTCAGTGGGCGAGAGTGCCAGTAGACATAATGATACGCCAGATGCACTGCGTCACATGATGCTATGCAGGACCGGCGCAGTCATGTTACAATCGTAGCCGACCCTGTTTCGCCACGCGCGGTTATGTGGGATTGTGCTGCAAAGGAGGCTGCGGATGCGTCTCGAACGAAACCTGGGAATGGACCTGGTGCGCTGCACAGAAGCGGCGGCGTTACGCGCCGCCCGCCTTATGGGACGAGGCGACAAAAACGCTGCGGATCAGGCGGCTGTCGATGCTATGCGCTTTGCGCTCGACGCCGTACCGATGGATGGCGTTGTGGTGATCGGCGAAGGTGAAAAGGACGAAGCGCCGATGCTCTATATCGGCGAGAAGGTAGGCGCTGGCGATCCGCCGGAGGTCGATGTTGCTGTCGATCCGGTCGAAGGGACGACGCTGCTCGCCGAGGGAATGCCGGGCGCTATTGCCGTGGTTGCTGTCGCGGAGCGCGGTTCACTCTACCACTGGTCAGGCATCGCCTATATGGACAAACTGGCGGTCGGACCGCAGGCGCGCGGCGCTATCGACATCAACGCGCCGGTTGCCGAGAACATCCGCAATGTCGCGCGCGCGCTCAAGAAGGAAGTCGAAGATATTACGGTCGTCGTGCTCGACCGACCGCGCCATAAGGAACTCATCCGGCAGATCCGCGAGACCGGAGCGCGCATCAAACTCATTCTGCACGGCGACGTGTCCGCAGGGATTATGACCGCAATCGAGGACCCGCCCGCGGATATGCTCATGGGAATCGGTGGCGCGCCCGAAGCGGTCATCACGGCATGCGCCATGAAGTGTATGGGTGGTGAAATCCAGTGCAAACTCTGGCCCCGGAATGACGACGAGCGCGCCCTTGCCGCTGCCAATGGCATCGACCTCGAGCGCGTTTACCGCACGTCCGATCTTGTGCGCGGCGAGAATGTTTTCTTTGCCGCCACCGGCATCACCGATGGCGAGTTCCTGCGCGGGGTGCGGTATTTCAGCGGCGGCGCCCGCACCTACTCGGTCGTTATGCGTTCAGTGTCGGGCACGGTGCGCTATATTGAGTCGCGCCACGATTGGACCAAACTGATGCGCATCTCCGGCGTCGATTATGTCCATGCCGGGTAGGCACTGTTGAACGTTGAACGTTCAACGTTCAACGTTCAACGTTCAACATCCTCACAGCACCCCCACATTCGAGTGATCGCCCAGCACCAGGCGGTACGCTTTCGGTTTGCGCGGTGAGCGTGTCACCTCGACGTACCGCCCGATCAAACTATCCTCCAGACGATGCGGGAGATCGCGGATGGTGCAGTGCTCCAGAACGATCGAGTGCTCGATCTCGGCGCTCTCGATGACGCAGTGGTGGTAGATCGAGGTAAACGGACCAATGTAGGCGTTGATAATGCGCGTATGTTCGCCGATGATCGCTGGTCCACGAATGGTGCTGTTAATAATTTCAGCCCCCTTCTCGACAATCACCTTGCCGATCAGGTGGGAGTCGCGATCCACGAACCCTTCAACCGACGCTGCCATTTCTTCGAGGATCAGACGGTTCGCCTCCAGCATGTCATCTTTTTTGCCTGTATCGATCCACCATCCGTGGTGAATGTAGGGAAAGACACGCCGCCCGTGCTCCACCAGCCACTGGATCGCATCGGTAATCTCCAGTTCACCGCGCCACGATGGACGAATCGCTTCCACCGCTTCCCAGATGCTTTCGTCGAACATGTAGATGCCGACGAGCGCCAGGTCTGAGGGGGGTTGACGCGGTTTTTCGATCAGGCGCACGATCTGCCCCCGCTCGTCGAGCACGGCAACGCCGTACTGTTCGGGCGTGGAGACCTGTTTGAGCACAATCTGGGCGTTGAAGTCGCTCGCGCCGAACTGCCGGAGCAGCGGCGCGATGCCGCCCTGGATGCAGTTGTCTCCCAAAAACATGACAAACCGGTCATCCCCCAGAAAGTCGCGCGAGATTTTGACAGCATGCGCCAGACCTAGCGGTTCCTCCTGTTCGATGTAGGTAACCCGCACCCCCCAGCGGCTGCCGTCGCCGACAGCAGCGCGCACCTCGGGTCCGGTGCTGCCGATCACGACGCCAATGTCTTCGACGCCGGCATCGCGGATCATTTCGATGACGCGGAAGAGCACCGGTTTGTTGGCGACCGGCACCAGTTGCTTGGCGCTGGTATAGGTGATGGGGCGCAGGCGGGTTCCTTTGCCGCCGCTGAGGACCAGTCCTTTCATAAGCCTTTCCTTCCTCCATCGCACGCTTTCTTATTGTAACCGTGCAGGATGATTGATTGATGACAGCCGTTCTGACACCCGCCAACACACAGATACGCCCGTGCCGGCGCAGCACGGGCGTTTTCAGCGGCTATGGGAGGGATGCTTACCGGCGCACCCGGATGGCGCCATAGTAGCGCGACGTCCAGTACGATCCCCAGATACTCGACACCTGCACGCCGTAGCGGGGGGTCATAGCGTGAACCATACGTCCGCCGCCGATGTAGATAGCAACGTGACTGATGCCGCGTCGTCCGCCGGTATTGCGGAAGAACACCAGGTCGCCCGGCGCCAGATTTTCCATTGCGCCGACCGATGCGCCATACGCAGTATTGAACTGTGCAGCAGCGCTTCGCGGCAGGTTGACGCCAAACTGACGATAGACATAACTGGTGAGTCCACTGCAATCAAAGCCGGTTGAGGGGCTTGCGCCGCCCCAGCGGTAGCGCGATCCGACGAACTGCACCGCAAAACTGGCGACATCACCGCTGGCTGCAATATTTGCCAGACCCGGGCTGGCGCCGGGACGCCCGCCGCTCACCGGCAGCGCCGGGAAATCGCGACTGACCGGCACCCGCCGCAACACGTGCGCTGTTGTGTTGATCAGATCGCGGAATACCCAGGCTTTCGCGCCGTCGGGCAACCGCACTCGCAGCCAGTCCTTATATTTGCCGATCAGATCGACCTGCACGCCCGCATCGATCCGACCGATCCGGTCATAGCGCGAGTCGGGACCTTTTCGCAGATTGACGCTATTTTCCGCAATGACCCCCACCAGCGCCGGGTTGGGATCAGGAATGGTTTCGGCGACCAGCAGACGTTTGACCACCGAGGGATCGACATTCAGGAACTCCGCCTTCACCCACCCATCGAGGCCGCCCGGTGCGCCGACGTGGAACCAGTCCTGATAGATTTCGTACAGTTCAATCTGCATATCCTGCTTCAGGGTCGTAATCGGCACATAATGCGTCCCGGGACCGTCACGCAGTTGCAGCCCGCTTTCGCGAACGGTGGCGATCTTGGGCGGCGGCGGCGGCGGAATGGCGCTCTCCTGCACTTCGAACAGCGTATACGACGCCGCCTCTGAGATATTGAGCAACTCACCCGAAATCCAGTAGATCGGACCATCGACTCGTTCACGAACCTGGAACCAGTCGCCGTGGCGACCGATAACCTGCACCGGCGTATCGCCGGAAATGCGCCCAACCGCATCATACTCAGTGCCGGGACCATTCCGCAGATAAGCGCGCTCGACTGCGACCGTCGCCGGCACAATGATCGGCGCGAGCGCCTCGCTGCGCGAAATGAGCGAGAGCGGCACCGGCAGATCGCCATTGTCCTCCAGCGGCGCATCGCCGATCGTCGCATCGAGATCGATCGGCGCCAGCGGCACGGTAAACTCGCTTCCTTCCGGGGGCGCGACCGGCGCCGGAGCCATTGGCGTCAACACGCCTGGGCGAAGCTGCGACAGCAGCATCGCCACGGGGAGAAGCAGAGCAACCAGCGTATGAAGGACGACGCGAGCTGGAAGACGGGCGAGAAGAGCAGAGGGGGAACCGAACCTTGCAGACCGAACTGTTTGCCATCGAGCTGCGAGCGTGCGGGTGAACGATGTTCGTTGCCGCCTTCGGGCGAGCGCACGGCGCTGAAGCGACTCAAGGCTGTACGGGTCCGACGTCATACCCCGATGACTTTGCTCAATCATGGAGCATCTCCTGGCGGTATACCCTGTGCCATGCACGATATAGCAGCCGGTTTCGCAGAACCAGACCACCATTGGATAAAACAGGGCATATCGTTAACGGATGACACGATGGCGCGAGTGTACCATAAGGTGTTAAAAAATGCAAACGAGTCGTGCGCCATTGGTTACTACGATGTTGCAGACACTTCGCTCATCAGACAGGCGCCTGCCCGTCGCTAACCGAATATAAACCATGACGCTGATTACGTCAAGTTTTGCTTCGGCAACAATTGTCGCAACACATCAGGAGTATCGGTAATGATGCCATCCACGCCGAGCACGAGAAACCGCCGCATATCATCAGGGTCATTGACCGTCCAGACATTCACGCGATACCCAGCCCGGCGCACAATCGGCAACACGTGATCAAGGAATGGAATCTGACAGGCAGGGTGCCAGGCGACTGCTCCGACTCGTTTGAGATCCAGGAAGGGCCAACTTTCGCGCAAGCGCACATCGGGGCGGA
>Ga0308410_1000656_pt1 | contig 18938 bp, 20 predicted proteins | sample HotsprOSTMatCore_FD_203467 | JGI IMG/M metagenome (GOLD analysis project Ga0308410, IMG submission 203467) | Hot spring phototrophic mat microbial communities from Octopus Spring, Yellowstone National Park, Wyoming, United States -... | ecosystem: Environmental > Aquatic > Thermal springs > Hot...
CGGGCAGGATTCAGGCGCACGACAAGATGCCCATCAACCAGATTTACGAGCGCGTGCTGGATCGGCTGCTGGAGCTGGACTTGGAGCAGGAAGCGCAGCTGCTGCAGGAACTCGACGCGGCGACGCCCGCGATGAAAGCCGTTGGACTGCCCGCCGTGCTGCGCGCGCTGGAGTGGGGCAATGTGCGCGCCCTGCTGTACGACACCGAGTTCACGCAGCCTGGCGCGGTGTTCTACCCGTCGGGGCAGATTGGTCTCTCGCCTGACGATGCGCCCGACGGCACGGTCATGGTGTGGCAGATGCCCGATATTGTGGACACCGTATTGGAGCGCGCGTTAGAGCAGGGCGCGCAGGTGGAAACCGTGCATGGGGACGCCCGCGCGTCGATTCAGGGCGTGAGCGCGCTCTTGCGCTACCCGATGGAGCAGGCGTAGGGCGGTTGGGAGGCACGGCGGCGACGCTGCCGCCGCGACTCCGCTTAGTACCGCCGTCGGCGCGAGGGTTGAGGCGGCTCAGGAAGTTGGTTCGAAAGCCAGCGCAGCACGCCGAACACTGCGCCACCCCCCAACAGCAGGAACGCGCCAAACAGCACGAACCCGCGCCAGAAGGACGGCTTGCCGTCAGGGTCGCGTGCCGCTTCCTGTAAGACCTGCTGACCGTCAATCGCGGGCGCGAGTTGTGTGTTGCCCTGCATCGCGCCGTCGCTGCCAATCACTAAGTTTTCGGGCACGCCGCCAGGCGCATTCCGCGTCACAGCCTCCTCTGCAACCGTTGGGATGTCGCCTTTCGGCGCGATGACCTCTGGGGTGACCTCAATCGCGGGCGCGTTCTCATACGGCTTCCACCAGTCGGGGCGCTCGTTCGGGCTGCGCCCCTCTGTGCCAATGCCCCAACTGAGCGCAAGCAGCCCCACGCTCAGAATGCCCAAACCAATCGTTCGTATTCGCATGTTCCCTCCCCTGTGTGTGTGTTTAGCGCGTCTTCTGCCATGTGAGGCGCGCAACGCTCGCCACGCGCGGCAACTCGATGTTGACCAGCGGCTGGTCGTCCAGACTGCGCTCTTTGATGCGCCAGTCGTAGTTGAAGCGCAGCGGCAGGCTATACAGCACCATCGCCTCGTCTTTGGCGATAATCGCGCCGTTGACGACCAGCCCGCGCCCATCCGTCGCGAGGTTCCCCCCGCCGACGAAGTTGGTGAACATCACGGCGTCGATGCGTGAGATGCCCTGCTCGTCTGTGTCGATAACGCCGTTTCGGTCGATGTCGATCTGCAGCGAGAGCCGCTCGATCTCGTTTTGCCCTGCGTCGCCGTAGGCAGACTGGTAGCGCATGCGCCCTGTGCTATCAGTCTGCCGCGCATCAAACGGCGGGATCCAGTTGCCGTTTTCGTCGTAGCGTCCGCGCGTGAACGGCGGCGTCATATAGCGCAGTGGGTAGGGGTCGCCGAACCGCTTCGTATTGCCCATCATGATACTGCCGCGTGCGGCGAGCCCTAGTGCGTCGCGTCGCTCGTTGAGTGCCAACACGCGATCCAGCACATCCCCCCGAAAGTCAGGTGGGTTTTTGTAAACGATGTCGCCGACGATATGCACATTCCGCCCCGCATACAGCGTGCCTTGCCCCTCCACATAGCCGCGAATAACCACATCCTGCGTGACGGTAATCGGTCCGTGAATGCGTATCGGCTTATCGCGGTAGCCAATCAGCGCGATACTGCCGTTTATCACGCCGTTCGTATCGACGCGCACATAGCGATTCTGCTGCGGATTCCAGACCTCGATACGGGCGGGCTGGTTGTAGTTCGGGTTGGGCAGCCCATCGGAGTAGGTCGCCTTCGGATTGCGCCAAGTACGCGACAGGTTGATGTAGTAGTTCAGGTCGTTCAGGTCAGGTAGCACCAGTTCGCTGGTCGGGCGGTTATCGAGCGTATGACTATCGAATCGGCGCGTGCCGTTCACATCCGCCAGCACGGAGCCAAAGGGTGAGTTATTGATGAGGTGCCCCTGCGGGTTGTAGAGGTAATCGCGCCACAGGTTGAAGGTGCTGCTGCCGAACGCGCCGTGAATTGCCCTGTTGTAGACCTGACGCATAAACGGGTCGGTCAGTTGGCGCGTGGTGTAGGTGGCGGCGTCCCACTGGCGTGGCGCTTGGTTGCCGCCAGGCAGGATAATCCGTCCCTCTGCGCGTGGGCTGAGCTTCTCGTTCGGCGAGGCGTAAATCGAGCCGTTAATCACGGGCGGTCCGCCCGATCCGTACCGAAACTCGAAGTCGCCATTGGAGCGCGAGTCGCCGTTCATCACCAGTTGCTCGTTGCTGAAGCCGTACATCCAGCCGTAGTTGTTTACAAAGTAGGCGTAGTCGAACACAGACGACCGCGAAAGTGCAAGGTCAAAGGTCTGGTCAATCACTTGGCGCGGCTCGTTCGCATCCAGTTGTCCGTTCTCGTTGCGGTCAATCCAGCCGACGGAGCGCACGGTGATGCGCCGCGTGTAGCTGTCGGGCTGCTCGTAGCCGATTACCGACGCGGTGTAGTTGCCGATGCCTGCAAAAGTGCCGTTGCGAATCCAGCGCGGATTATCGGGGCTTGCGCCGTGCAACGCGCCGTGAATGGCGTCGAACCGTTGGGCGATTTTGAACTGTCGCCAGATGTCTTGCATAATCGCCTGCAGACCGCCATCGGTGAGATTCTGCGCCGTTGTCTCATCCATCCGTGCAGCGGCGGTGCGCATGTCTTGCGTGGCGATGTCCAAGTAGGCGACGCCCGTAATGGTCGCCAGCCCGCCCGTAATCAAAGTAGTCACCAGCGTGCTGCCGCGTGTGCGGCGCGGTTTGTGTCTTCGCATCGCAATCACCTCCCCTCAATCCTGTGTGGCGTTGCGCAGCAGGATGCACTCCTCGAACCACATGCGTTGCGCGTTTGCGCCCTGCCCCTCCCGCACGCTCAGGCGCACATGGAACGCCACGACATCCTGTGCGACCTGTTGCACGGAAAACGGCGTGTAGGGCGCGCCCTGCGGCGTGGTGTTCACGAGATTGGTCAGCAAAACGCGCCCCCGCCCGTTCTGGACAATCACCAGTTGCCCTGCGGTGAAGTTCGCCTGCAAGAAGACAGGGTTCGCCCGATCGGGCTGAATCGGCGCGCGGAATCGCCCGTTAGCGTCGCGCACGGGCGGCGTAATAACCGCCGTGTTGCTGCTGACCGAGACCGTAGCTGCCTGCTGCGCAATCTCGCGGATTTCGCGCAGCGCGTTGTAAGCGGCGCGGTTCGCCGTGTTGTGGTTAATCGTGCGCTGATAGTTGCGCAGCACTTGAATCTGCGTGCTGACCAGCAGCGCAATCACGATTACGGACAGCGCGCTCGCCATCACGACTTCCAGCATCATCGAGCCGCGTGTGCGGCGGTTCCTACCCCTGTGCATCGTTGTCCTCCCCATAGCCTACAGCCTGCATGTCTCCCCGTACAGGCTGTGCGCCTTGTAAGGCGTCACCCCTAATTAGGTGGCGCGTAGCTCACTTCAGGCTGGCGACCAGCGTCGCCATCTGCACTTGCTGCCAATCGTTTGTGCGCGGCTCCTGCCAACGCACCGTGAGGATGATAGATTTTAGCCCGATAGAGATATTGTTATTTGTGGTCAAATTCACCACCTCAATAGTTCCAAACCCGTTGCGGAACTCGTCCGCGAGGTTGAGCGTGCCTCCGCCAGGAGTCTGAAGTGTAGTGAAGCGCACGCGGAAGCGGTTCGTTTCGTTGAGTTCGATGGTCTGTCCCAACCCAGCAGCGATAAGTCCTTGCGCAGTGATCTGCAGAAAGTCCAGGGTGCGCACGCGCTCCAGTGCGGTTTGCGCGACATTTGTTGCGAGAGTAAACTGCTGCGCGCGCCGTTGCATGCGCGTGCTCATCGGCGAGATGGCAGCGATGCTCAGCACCAGCAGTGTCACAATGAACACTGCAATCAAAACCTCTGTTAGTGCAGAACCGCGTCGTGTACGCATGGGTTACTCCCCTGTCCAGTCGAATCGGTGTGATGGGATCCCGCTGGGGCACTGGGGCGGCGTGCCGATGGCGTTCACCGTGTACGCTGCGCCTCCGCTTGCAGGGCAAAACGGCTCGCGGTCTAAATACTGCGGCACGAGGTCGCTCATCGAAACCGACGCGCCTGTCTGGGCGCGCGTGGCTAAAGCGTACATCTCTTTCGCTTGGTGGATTTGGCGCAGGTTCGCCACGCAGGTGCGCGTCTGGGCGCGGGCGCGCGCGTTCATCCAACTCGGCAACGCAAGCGAGACCAAGATCCCGAGAATCAGGATCACAACCATAATTTCCACCAGCGTGAATCCCTGCTTGCGTGGTTCGCGTCTCATAATATCCCCTGTGGGCGCAGTGCGCCCATGTAGGGTTTTCCACACCGCCCGACGCCCCAGCCTGTGAATCGCTTCAGGTTTCGGGGGTAGAATTGGCATATGCGCTACACGGAGCGACTCTGGCAGTCTATTGAGCCGATTTACGCCGCGATTCTCAAGCACCCGTTCCTCACGGGGCTGACCGACGGCAGCCTCTCGCGTGAGGCGTTCCAGTTCTATGTGGTGCAGGACGCGCACTACCTGCGTTATTACGCGCAGTGCTTGAGCCTCGCCGCCGCCAAAGCCCCTCACGACGACTGGCTGGTGACCTTTAACGACCACGCGAAAAACGCGATTCTGGTGGAGCGCTCGCTGCACGAGGGCTTTTTCAAGGAGTTTGAGCTGACGCCCGAGCAGGTGTACGCGACGCCGCTGGCGCCCACCTGCGTAGCGTACACGCACTACCTGCTGGCAGTATGCTACGCGCGCCCGTTCCACGAGGCGCTGGGCGCAATTCTGCCTTGCTACTGGATTTACTGGGAGGTCGGCAAGGAGTTAGAAAAGCACGGCTCGCCCAACCCGCTCTATCAGCGGTGGATCGACACCTACGCTTCCGAAGAGTTCGGCGGTGTGGTGCGCGAGGTGCTGGCGATGACCGACGCCGTGGCGGAGACGCTCACCGACGCGCAGCGCGCAGCGATGCAGGCGCATTTCGTGATGACCAGCCGCTACGAGTGGATGTTCTGGGACATGGGCTATCGGCAGGAGCGGTGGGCGGTTTAGTCGTCGCTCCACGCTTTTTCTAAGGCGGTGTCCACAGTGAGGGCGCGCTCGCGCAGTTCGAATTCTCCCCACCGAAGCCGCACGCCGCCCGAAGCACGCGCACGGTCGCGGCGTGCCTGCCAGAGAATTCGCCCTGCGCTCAGGCGCGCGTCGCTCGTTTTGGAGGTGGCGACCACACCGCCCCACGCTTCCACTTCGCGCGTCTCGGCGTTGGCGCGGGCATACGGCGCCGTGAACTCCAGCACAGGCTTGCCGTTGCAGTAGAGCCAGCCGCGCACTTGGGTCAGCGTGCCCTGCGCCTGCGAGTCGCGCGTCTCGGCGTGCAACGCCTGCGCCTGCAGCTTCCAGAGCGTGCGCCCTTGCTCGTCTTGCTGCTCCAGGGTTAGATGCAACATTTCGTAGTCCGCCTCTGGCAAGCGCAGGGAAGCACCCTGTTGCGTGGGCACAGGTTCCGACGGTGACGGCGCAGACTCGTGGGCAGGTTGACAGCCCACACAGAACATCAAAAAGGAAACAAGCGCGAGCGGACAGCCGCTTTTGAAAGCGATCTCTCGGAGGTTTCTCCGTCGCACAGACCGTAGGTATAAAAACTCAACAGCAGCTATGCAGACGCGCAGGGCTGCCCCCGCGCGGGGGGAGCGGAAACTCGCGCGTTCCCCAGAAAACATCGCGCCTATCCCGAAGATGTTGCACCTAATCGCTATCCTCCTGCCGTCGCTTGGTTCCCCTCACAAGCGCGATTGCCTGACATATGCCCACACGAAAAGTGTACCCTAATCGGTATACTCAGAAGATACCACGCATGGAGGTGTACGATGCGACTCAAAGTTTTTTGGGGATGGATGGTGTTTTGGGCGCTGTGCGGCGCGAGCGCGCAGGAGTTGTTGCCTGTGACGCGCGTGGTGCTGTATCGCAGCGGCGTTGGCTATATCGAACGGCTCGGACGCATCAGCGGCGACGCGACGCTGGTAATGTCGATGCGCGAGAGTCAGATGAACGACCTACTCAAGTCGCTGATTCTGGTGGACTTCGACGGGGGGCAGATCCTGCCCGCGCAATACACCCCGCGCGACCCGCTGGAGCGCACGCTGAGCGCGTTTGCCGTGCAACTGTCGGATAACCCGTCGATGAGCGCGCTGCTGACCCGTCTGCGCGGCGCGCCCGTGGAGATACAGACCGACAAGGAGACGCTGCAGGGCACGGTGCTAAGCATCGAGACGCGCGAGGAAGCCGCCTGCGAGGTGGTCGTCAAACGCGCGTATGTGAACCTGATGACGAACCCCGCAATGCGCTCCGTGCCGATGGACGCGATTGTGAGCCTGCGCGTGCGCGACGAGCGGCTGCAACAGGAGATGCAGAACGCGCTTGCCGCCATCGCCACGCGGCTGGACAACACGCGCAAGACCGTCGAGCTGCGCTTTGCGGGGCAGGGCGCGCGGCGCGTGCTGGTCGGCTACCTGACCGAGATGCCGCTGTGGAAGATGACCTACCGCCTCGCCCTCAGCGCGAACGAACCCCCGCTGCTGCAAGGCTGGGCAATCGTCGAAAACACCACTGACGAGGACTGGCGCAATGTGCGCTTGGAGCTGGTATCGGGGCGACCCGTAAGCTTCATCCAGAATCTGTACGAGCCGATATACCCCAAGCGTCCGACCGTGCGCACGCGGACCGATGAGGCGCTGCTACCCGACACAGCAGAGCGGGCAATGCAACTCACACCTGACGAGTTAGCCAAGCGCGAGGCGATGGAAGAGACACTTGGCGCCCCACTGGCGCGTGAGCGGGCGCCTGGCTTTGGCGGCGGCGCACCGCCAATGGCTGCACCCCGCGCCATGCGCGAGAGCATCGTTGAAATGGCTCAGGGACAGGAACGCGGCGCACTATTCGACTACCGTATCCAGCAGCCAGTCACGATTTTGCGCCAGCAGTCCGCGCTTGTGCCCGTGGTCAATCGCACGATGGAGGCGCAGGCGGTCTCGCTGTACAACCCCGCCAACCACCCGCGCCACCCCTTCTTCGGTGTCAAACTGATCAACACGACCGACCTGACGCTGATGGAAGGTCCCGTAACGGTCTACTTGGACGGCGCGTACGGGGGCGATGCACAACTGGAGACGCTGGAACCCAAAGGCGAGCGTATCCTAACCTACGCGCTCGATTTGGGCGTGGAGGTTGTGCAAGAGCGCACGAACTCCACCTCGCAGGTCACTTCGGTCAAGATTACCAACGGCGTCTTGCAGCAGCGGCTCGAGCGGCGCATGGAGAACCTCTACCGCCTGACCAGCCGCGATGATAAGCCACGCACGGTGCTGGTGGAGCAGCCCTACCAAGACGGCTGGGAACTCGATGAGCCAGCCAAGTTCGAGCGCACGCCGACCTTCTATCGCTTCCCTGTCGACATCGCGCCACGCAAAACCGCCACGCTGCGCGTCGTCCAAAAGCGCACCGACCAAGAGTCGGTTGCCCTGCTGGAGTGTAGCGAGGACACCATTCGGGTCCTGGCGCAGAACCAGCAGCTGAGCGAGCCGATTCGGCAGGCGCTGGGCAACATCCTGAACCGTCGCCGCGCGATACGCAATCTGGAGGGACAAATCCGCCAGCAAGAGGCACGCATCAAGAGCATCACGGACGATCAAGCGCGGATACGCGAGAACATGCGCGCGCTGGATCGCAACTCCGACCTGTATCGCCAGTATGTGCAGAAACTTGCGCAGCAGGAGCGCGAGATTGAGCAGGCACGCGCAGAGATTGCGCGGTTGCAAGAGCAGCGCACCCGCGCCCAACGCGAACTCGGCGACTATATCGCGACCCTGAACCTGTAGGGAAGCGCTTTGGCACGAAAGTTGCTGCTAACAGGTATAGCGCAAATGCATGCTGTTGGGGGTGTCGTGCTGCGGGACGAAGCGTGTATCGCGCAGGCAGTTTCGGCGGCACTACGGGACTGTTTCGTACCGCCTATCGACTCCCCCACCCCTTTCCTCTCTCGACTCTTCAACACCCGCCCGCTTCTGACTAAGCGACCTAACGGAAAGGTTCCCGTCGGCTGTAATCTCTCGACGGTGCGACTGCCTTGAGTTCGGCGGTCGCACTCGCTGGCAGGGCATCGTTTACAAAAAAAGCGCGCCGCCCAGTCGCCTGTCGGGGATACCGTTCTCCGCTCCATCAGACGGCGGGATTATACCTTGCGTTGGAGTTTTCGGGATGTGTTGTGGAGCGTGCGGTGTGGGTTGTTGGGAATAGATGGCGGGTTCTGGGGTGGTGGGCTGTGTGGGGATGAAGTGCCGAAAACTGGCGGCGTGGGGTGGTGTTGGTCAGTGGATGTGGTGTTGAGTTGGTTATGTGCGTTTCGGTTGTGAGGGTTTGGTTGTGTTTTTGGGTGTTTGTGTGGTTTTTTGGTGCAGTTTTTGGGTGGGCTTTTGGCTGTCAGAGAGCCTGCGGGGTGTGTTCACGCCTGCTCGAAATGGCAGACGTCAGTTACAAAGACACCTGCGGTTCGCACCCTCCTCCTATGCTCTCCACTGGCGCAGCGGCAGGAATTGTACCGCAGCGCGTCGAATCCATGACTCACGATGATGCAAGCACAACTCGGAACGCAACCGACCGCAGGCGACGGAGCGGCGACAGAGTTCGTGGTGCGCGTGCGCGATGTGGTCAAAGAGTACCAGATGGGCAGACTGACCGTGCGCGCGCTCGACGGCGTGAACCTCGACATCTACCGCGGCGAGTACCTGTCGATTATGGGACCCTCAGGGTCGGGCAAAAGCACGCTTTTTAATATGATTGGCGGGCTGGACAAGCCGACTTCGGGGTCGGTGTTTATTGATGATGTGGACATGGCGCAGCTGGATCCGCAGGAGCTGGCGTTTTTGCGCTGCCATCGGATTGGCTACATCTTCCAGACCTTCAACCTGATCCCCGTGATGACCGCGCTGGAGAATGTGACGCTGCCGATGGTGTTCGCAGGGGTCAACGCCGACGAGGCGCGCGAGCGCGGGGTGGAGCTGCTCACGCTGGTCGGGCTGGGCGGACGCCTGCACCACAAGCCGACCGAGCTGTCGGGCGGACAGCAGCAGCGCGTCGCCATCGCACGCTCGCTCGCGAATAACCCCTCCATCATCCTCGCCGACGAGCCAACGGGCAACCTCGACCTCAAAACAGGCAAGGAAATCATCGAGCTGCTCAAGCGACTCAACAAAGAGCGCGGCGTGACCATCATCTCCGCCACGCACGACCTCAAGATGCTCGACATCTCCGACCGTATCGTGTGGATTCGCGACGGCAAGATTGAGCGCATCGAGAAGCGCAGCGAGCTGCAACTCAAGGTCGGCGAGGTGGAAGGCGAAGCGGGCTAACGGGAACTGTTTCCACTGATTCCCAGTAAACACGCTGGGATAGGAGGGGTAACGATGGGATTCCTGAAGTTAGTGGTATGGGCAGTCGGTCTTCTGATTGCCTTCGGCTTACTGTTTCGGACGGCTGCTGCGCGTCGGGAAGGCGAGTCGAACCTTTCGGCAATTGCCTCGGTTGTGGTCGCAGGACTGGTGCTGTTGGTTGTCGCGTTGCTGACCGCGAGTTTCGGACAGGTGCCTGCAGGCTATCGGGGCGTTGTGCTGATGTTTGGCGCACCGACGGGACAGGTGCTTAACGAGGGCTTCTACACGCTATTTCCACCGTACATCAAGACCGTCGAGCTGATGAGTGTGCAGGTAATGGTCTACGAGTCGCCTGCAGAAGCTGCCTCTAAAGACTTGCAGGTAGTCAAGACCCAAGTCTCGTTGAACTACACTTTGGAGCCTGATGCGCTGGTGCGTATCTATCGCGACCTGCGCAACGAGTATGTCGACCGCGTCATCAAGCCAGCCATCCAAGAGGCGGTCAAGTCTACCACCGCGCGCTTTACGGCGGAGGAACTGATTACCAAGCGCCCTGAAGTGCGCGACGCCATTGAGAGCGTCCTCTCCCAACGACTGAGCCGCTTCGGGATCCGCGTCGTGGCGATGTCGATTACCGACTTCAACTTCAGCGAGGCGTTCAACCAAGCGATTGAGGCGAAGGTCACGGCGCAACAGCAGGCGTTGAAGGCGGAGCGCGACCTGCAACGGGTGAAACTGGAGGCACAGCAGCAAATCGAGCGCGCCCGCGCCGAAGCGGAAGCACTGCGCATCCAGAAAGAGAATGTCACGCCCGAACTGGTGCGCCTGCGTCAAATCGAAGCGCAGATGAAAGCCATCGAGAAGTGGGACGGCAGGATGCCGACCGTCGTCACCGCAGGCGGTCCTGTGCCCCTGCTCGATGTGTTCGACCTGGACGGACGACGCTGACATGGAGAGCCACATCGACGGGTTCCTGGACTATCTGGCGCGGGAGCGGCAGGCGTCGGCGCATACAGTGAACGCCTACGCCGTCGACCTGCGCCAGTTCTGCGACTATCTGCGTTGGTCAGGGCGCACTGACCCCGCCGAGTGGGACACGACGCTCTGGGAGGGTTTTATGCACTACCTGCGCCGCCGTTCGATGAGTGAGTCGAGTATCGCACGCAAGCTCAGCGCGGCGCGGGCGTTTCTCAAGCACCTCTATCGGCGCGGGGTGCTGGAACACGAGCCGCCTGACGCGCTGGCGACCCCGCGCGTGCATCGCGCCCTGCCCAATACGCTCACCCCGCACGAGGTGCGCCGCTTGCTGCTCCAGCCTCCGCTGGATACCCCACACGGGCTGCGCGACCGCACGATGCTGGAGACGCTGTACACCACAGGCATGCGCGTCTCGGAGCTGCTGAGCTTGACGCTGGAGCAGTTAAATCTTAGCGAGCAGTTGGTGCGTGTCGCGGGCAAGCGCGGACGCGAGCGGTGGCTGCCTCTGCCCGACAGCACAAGCTACTGGCTCCAGCGATATCTTCGCGACGCGCGCCCCAAACTCGCCCGCCCCAAACGCCCAAGCGACGCGCTGTTTCTTAATGACCACGGCGCCCCGTTGAGCCGAATTGCTTTCTGGGGCAAACTCAAAGAGTACGCTGCCTATGCAGGTATCGAAAAAAACATCTCACCGCATACTCTGCGCCACTCGTTCGCCGTGCATCTAATCAATGGCGGGGCAGACCTGCGCGCCGTGCAGGAACTACTCGGACACGAAGACATCAGCACCACCCAAATCTACACCCAAGTGAGCCTCGACCGCCTCAAAGAGGTCTACAAGAAGGCGCATCCGAGAGGGTAACTTGCCCAGAGTCTACTCATCAGGATGGTTCCCAGAGCCATCGGCAGTGCAAGGTATAATCCCTTTGCGATGAAAGCCATCTGTAAGACGCAGCCCGATGTGGGGCTGGCGATATGCGAGCTTGCAGAGCCTACCGTTGGAGCGCAAGAGGTCCTTATCCGTGTTCTTCGCTCTTCCATCTGCGGTACCGATTTACACATTTACCAGTGGGACTCGTGGGCGCAGAGCCGTCTCAAGCCACCGTTGATTGTGGGGCACGAGTTTTGTGGATATGTCGAAGCGGTGGGCAGCGCGGTTTCGCATGTGCAAGTGGGCGACTTTGTAGCGGCGGAGAGCCACCTTGTGTGTGGGCACTGCAAGCCGTGTCGGCTGGGGCAGGCACATGTGTGCGTGAATACGCGCATTTTGGGAGTGGATGTGGATGGCGGCTTTGCACCATATGTCGTGGTGCCTGCTGTGAATGCCTGCCGCACCGATCCGCGCGTGCCGCCCGAAGTCGCGACCGTGCAAGAGCCGTTGGGCAACGCCGTGCATACCGTGACGGCAGCGGATGTGCGTGGCGCAACTGTGCTGATTACAGGCTGCGGCGCAATCGGACTGTTCAGTATCGGGGTCGCCAAAGCGTTGGGCGCAGCACGCATCATCACCACGGAAGTGCGCTCCTACCGCGCAGAACTTGCCCAGCGCATGGGCGCAGATGCCGTGCTGAACCCCACCACCGACGATGTGCTGCGCTACATTCAGCGCGTAACCGACGGGCTGGGTGTCGATGTCGCTTTAGAGATGTCGGGACATCCCGCTTCCATAGATCTCATCACCCACGCGATTCGTCCTGGAGGCGAGGTGAGTCTGCTCGGGTTATTCGCCCAATCCGTGCCGATAGATTTGAACATGCTGATTTTCAAAGGCGTACAAATCCACGCGATTATCGGCAGGCAGCTGTTCCACACTTGGGAAGTGATGCAAAACCTACTGCTGTCGGGCGCGCTCGATGTGCGCCCTGCAATCACTCATGTGCTGCCTTGGAATGAGTATCCGCGTGCCTTCGAGCTGATGGCATCAGGGCAGTCGGGCAAAATCGTACTTACTTGGGAGGAGTAGATGCGGATTGCTGCACTGGACTACGGCGCGCAGCGGATCGGGATTGCTGTTGCCAGTACAGAAGTTGGGATTGCCTTCCCCGCAGCGGTGCTGCCCAACGACATTGAACAGGTTGTGAGTTGGCTGCGCGGCGAAGGTGTCCAGCATGTGGTGGTCGGCGCACCATACCTCCTGTGGGGCGAGCAGAGCGCTCAGATGCAAGCGGTGCGCGCCTTCGCGGCGCAGATTCAGCAGCGGTTGGGTGTTCCCGTGGAGCTGCACGACGAGCGGCTGACCACTGCAGAGGCGGAGCGACGCCTGCGCGAGGCTGCTGTGCGTCGCAAAAGGCGCGCAGCGATGGTCGATGCAGTTGCTGCTGCCATCCTGCTGGACGCTTACTTACGCAGTCGTCAGCGATGAGCCGTTCGGTATAATCCCTCGAGTGCTGCGCATCGATGTGATCACGCTTTTTCCAGAGGTGATAGAGTCGGGCGTTCGTTATAGCATCGTAGGGCGTGCGCAGGAGCGAGGACTCGCGCAGATTCGCGCCCTGCAGCTGCGCGACTTTGCGCAAGGCAAGCATAAAAAGACCGATGACGAACCTTACGGCGGTGGCGCAGGACTGGTGCTCAAGCCTGAACCTATCTTCGAGGCTGTGGCAGCGTGTATGCCCGCACCCCACACGCGCATCCTGCTGCTGGAGCCACAGGGCAGGCTCTATACGCAGACGCTTGCGCACGAATTAGCGCAACAGAAGCACCTAATCCTGATTTGCGGGCACTATGAAGGTGTGGATGCCCGTGTGCGCGAGCACTTGGCGACCGATGTGATTAGCATCGGCGACTATGTGCTCACAGGGGGAGAACTGCCTGCGCTGATTGTTATCGACTCGGTCGTGCGCCTGCTGCCAGGAGCAATCCACTCCCCAGAGTCGCTCCAACAAGACTCGCATGCGGATGGGCTACTGGGCTATCCACAGTATACGCGTCCTGAGGTGTTTCGGGGACTGCGAGTGCCCAGCGTGCTTTTGTCGGGCAATCATGGCGCGATTGCCCGCTGGCGTCGTAGAGAGCAGCTGCGCTTGACTCGTGCCCTGCGCCCCGACCTATTCGCAAAAGCCTGCCTCTCGCAGGAAGATGTTCTTCTCTTGAGCGACTTGTCACCTGACGACTCGGACGCCTGATGAGCCCTTCCGTTGGACAACTAAACCGCTATGCGGAGGAACAATTGACACGCCGCTGCCGACAATTAACAGACACGCAGCAGGAGGTGAGGTTGGAACGATGGTTTGCCCGAAGTGCTTTGCAGAGATACCTGAGACCAGCGCGTTTTGCATGGAATGCGGCTCTCGCATTCGCGAGGACACTACCGACCCGTTGTACGCAGAAGGGTCCGACCGCGAGGTGTACCCGGAACTGGCGCGGGCAAACCTGCTGCGGATGCAGGGACGGTATGAGGAAGCGATAGAGGTCTGCCGCCGAGTGATGGGACGGTTCCCCAGCAACGAGACCGTGCACGCGCTGCTGGGCGACATCTATGCCGATCAAGGCAAGTTAGAGGACGCTATCCAATGGTATGAGTTATTAGTGGAGTTATCGCCGACGAATGTGCACTACAATGCGCGGTTGCATCACCTACGGGCGTTGCATGCAGCGCAGGTTGCCCCGCCGCCGCCTGTGCCTGATTCGGAGGTGAAGCCTGTCAAGCCGCGAGCGCTGGCATACGCGCTGTTCGGCGTGCTGGGATTGATTCTGATTGGGGCGTCGTTTGTGGCGGGTGCGCGCTTGCACACGCTGCGTCAAGCGTCTGCGGAGCCTGTGCCGTCTGTGCAGGGCGCCTCTGCGTCGTCTGTGCCAAGGGAGGCGCCGCATGTTCCTCCGCCACCACTTGCAGCGTCGCCGCCTGCAGAGAGCGTGACGCCTGCCCCCATGCCGCCGACGGGGTTTGTAGGTATGAGCAGTGCGGAAGCCGCGCTCGCAACGCAACTGAGCCAGCGGCTCAACGGCGCGCCCATCTGGTGCGCATTCGACCCAGCTGCCAATCGTTGGCAGGCGCGTGTGCGCATCCAGTCGGGCGTGCTCAGCCGCACGCGCGTGCTCCAAGAGGTGCTGGCGCTGGCACGGGCGTTTTTCGCGTTGTACCCTGACAGCGCAGCTCTGAGCGTTGGTGTCATTGCTCCGCAGGCTACAGGCAGCGACGCACTCCTCTTCTGTGCGGAGCTAACGCCTCAGAGCGCGGCTTTTGATCCCGCTACGCTTACCGCGGAGCAGGCGCAAGTGTTGATGCAGCAGGTTCGAGGCTGGTGGAACCCGACGATTAACTTGTCGGAATAGCGGGCGGAGCCTCTCGCGTCGGGAGGCAACGCGCACGAATCGCCTCGATCTCTGCGTCGGTGAGCGCGCGCTCGAAGCTACGAAAGCCTGCCAGCCGAAAGCCATGCTTGCGTGCCAACGCTTGGGTCGTCTGCACTTGCTGGAGGCTAACCTCTTTGCCCAGCGTGAAGTGTTCAATACGCCCCTCCAGCGCAAGCATCATCGTTTCCGCCATACAGGCGAAAGCCATTCGCGGGGGGAGCCCGAAGTTGAATCCGAAGTCCACAGCACCTGGCACTTCGACCAAGCCGCCTTCGATGACCAGCACATCGTCACGTTCGCGCGCCACGCGCACCGACACATCGCGTGGGCGCGCAACATCCACCACCACCGCACCTGACTTGAGGCATTCGGGGTGGATGATGGCGTCTACGGCGCTGGTGACCGTGACGATTACATCGGCGTGAGGCAGTTCGCGTGCAAGGTCGTCAGTGGCGCGCACGGACCCGCGCGCCAGCGGGCGCACCTGCTCGGCAATCGGCTCCAGCCGAGCCAGGTCGCGTCCCAGCAGCAGCAGCGTCCGCGCGTGGGGAGCGAGCGCCTCGGCACAGGTGCGCCCAATCGAGCCTGTCGCGCCGACCACTGCCACCGTTGCATTCTCAATCGCGCATCCCATCTTCTGCGCGCCCAACATAGCTGCCTCAAGTGCCGTCGCCACTGTGTAGCTGTTGCCTGTGGTCACGGCGATTTTTAGACGGTTTGCGACCGTAACCCCCCCATCTCCAACTACCGAAGTGAACGCGCCCAGCCCCAGAATGTCTGCGCCCAACTCTTGAGCAATCTGACCACAACGCACAATCTTGTCGTAGACGGTTTCCAGCGGTAAAGTGAGCATCATGCGCGGCGAGAGCAGGCAACCAATAAACCACCCTTCGGTTTCCGCGCCCGTATGCGAGCGCACCCCCGTGATACGCGAGATCACCATCGGCTCCTTGCGCCGTAGGAGCTGCTCGACCCAGCGTTCAGGCAAGAGCTTTGCGAGAGGATACCTGCGCGCTGCGTCACGCTTGACATCTATGGGGTGAATCACGAATGCGAACCGATGCATACGAGTACCAACAGCGGGAAACCCCTCCGCAGGGGAGGGGTCTACGGTGGCGGCTCAGTCAGGTTTGCCGTTTCGAGGGCTGCGCGAGCGCCGCACATTCTTGAGACCGAAGCGATACTTCGCAAACGCCTCCTCGTACTTGCCTGCTTGGATGAGCTTCGCAAACTCCTGAGCGCCCTCAATCTTAGCCGAGTTTGGCTTGCGTCTCCGAATTGCCTTGATAGCCTCTGTCATATTGATCTCACCTGCCTGAAACGCCTTAAGGATACCCTCGATATACGCACCGCGTCGATCCATAGCGCATACCTCCTCAGCAGTCAAGAGTGTACCCATTTTTGTACGCACTTGTCAAGTGACTCTGCGAAAGAGTCAACGCATAGACGCCGCGCGGCTTATGGAAAAGGTAAAGTTGCTGCTACTCAAGACGCCTAAGAAGAATCAGTCCGCCGACGCTGAAGAGCAGGTTCGCTGCCCACGCCGCTACCAGCGGGGGCAATACTCCATGATTGCCCAAGATCTGGAACAGCAGTAGCGTGTTCCAAAACACAAACACCAGCACGATTGCTAGTAGCACGCCCACGAAGCTGCCTGCCCGCGCCAGCAGGAAACTCAGCACAGGCGCGCACAGGGCGAGCACCACACACGCCACTGGCACTGCCGCCTTGAGGTGATAACTCACCTCCAGCGTGCGCGTGTCCAGCCCCATCTGGCGGTTGCGTCGAATCTGCTCGCCCAGCTGTGACATCGTTTGCTCTTCGGGCGTCGGCGCGGCGAAAAAGTCCTGCAGCGCGACCTGCAGGTTGATGACCAAGCGTGCTGCCCGCTGCACATCGGCAACCCTGCCATCGGGCTGGTAGTAGTGCGCCGTCGGCTCGTAGAGTTCCCAAACACCATCTTGGTACTTCCCGCGCAAGGCTTTGACCACCAGCCAGCCACCCTGCTCGCGTCGCTCCAGCACCAGTACATCCTCCAGCAGCACCGCGTTGCCTTGCTGCTGCGCAACCCCAATACCCACCATATAGTTCTGGGCTCGGATAACGGCATTGCTGGTCAGGTTTGGCACAGGCGCCAGCAGGAACATCCGATTGCGCAGCTTGTTGAACTGCTGCATACTGGGTGGCACAAGGTACTCGTTCAGCGCGAAGTTCACTACTGATAGCAGTATCCCAATTAACAGCATCGGTGCAAAGATACGGCGGAGGCTCACCCCTGCCATGCGCATGATGGTGATTTCGCTGTCGCGTGTGAGGCGGTTGACCGTCAGTGCTGTGCCGACCGCCGCGCCCACAGGCAGGCTCAGCACCAGCAAGTACGGCGTGTAGTATAGCACCATCTGCAGCACTGCCACCAGCGGAACGCCATAGTTAAGAAACCACGGCGCATAGGTGAACAGCAGGTTGCCAATCAGCATCAGCAGGATAGCAAAGACGCCAATCCCCAGCGGAACGAGCATCTCGCGGGCGATGTAGCGGTCTAACCGTGTTAAGGGCGGCAGCGTGCGCAGGCTCATGCTTTGCGCACCACCCACACAATCAGCCCCAGCGCGACGCCAATCGTGCCAAGAAGGGCGATCAGCGCGCTCAGTCCCACCAGTTGTTCACGCCAGAACAGGCACAGCGCGCTCCCACCCGCAGCAATTGCCCATACCTTGATTGCCGTGTGCGCCAGTCGGCGCGGAACCCAGCGTCCTTGTACCAGCAGCGGCAGCAATAAATGGTTGCATCGGCTGCAGCGTACCGCATCAATCGCTGCGCGCGCCCCGCAGTGCAGACACGGCGTGTAGCCCTGTCGTGGAGAGTGTTGAAGCTCATCCTGCCACATGAGCAGTCGTCGCTTCTCGTTGGCTGCTAAAATGGGTGCTTGCTGAATCGCGCGTTCCAAATGACGAATCGCCTGCTCCAGCAACCCGTTTTTGTAGCACACCTCGGCGAGATTGATTAGCACCCCGTAGTTCTTGGGGTCGAACTCGTAGGCAAGGCAGGCGCGTTCGATGAGTTCGGCGTCCATCTGTGCGTGCGCCGCACGGTTGAGATACGCGCGCAGCATCGGCAACGCGATAGCCCCACCACCCAGCATCACCAGCGAAAAAGGCACCACATGCGGGAATGCTCGCTGCGCGCTTGCAGACGCCAGCAGCAACGCTACCACCGACCCTAGCGTTGCCTCCGCCACGCTGACATCGCCCGTAATCGCCCAGCTCACCAGCAGGAAAATCCACCCTGCCGCCAACAGCCACACCAACATCACGCCCAGCACATGCTCCATACGAAGTAGATTCTACCTGTTCGCATCCCGACGATTCGCCAGATTGCAACTGCCTATCAGGGGCGGATGCCAAGGTGTGTTCATAATTTTAGAAACAGTAAAAATTAATCATCTCGGGGACTTCCTTGTTCTAATCCAGTCTAAGCATACCACTTTTGCCTATAGTATGCTGTACGCTAATTCGCCTAATTTGCTTAACAACCCCCTTGCCGAACTTGACAAATGCACCTCCCGTACAGCAATAATTATTGGTAGACTGTAAAACATTCTGTTTCGCAGCGCATATCCAAGGAGCAGATGCTCCTGAAACTAACAAACCTTTCAGCAGAGTCGTCTCTGCTGTCAAAACAAAACAATACTGCTCTGTTGCAAAGAGGGGTGGCAGTGTGGAATAACCCCTGCGGAGGAAAAACGCCTATGCGAGAGAGCCGATTTGTCCGTATCGCAAAACTCGCTTACCACATCGCCCAACAAACACTCCCTACCTACGCCCACCCCAAAAGCCGACACGACTACACCTTCCCCCAGCGCGTCGCCTGCGTGATGCTCAAAATCTACCGCAACGACACCTACCGCGACCAATAAGTGGCTCCTCGCCACTGACCAAGTGCGCCAAGTCCTACAACTTACCCGTGTGCCTGACCATACCACCCGCTACCGAACCTTCGCCAAGCTCTCGCAGGCACAGTGGCAGCAGCAAGGGCGACGCGCTGCTGCAGCATCTGCAAGTGAACGAAATGACCGTCGCTGTAGACACCCCAGGCTTTCGCAACGACACGGCAAGGGCGTACTATCAGAGCCGTCGTGGGGGCACGCGGCGTTTGTGGGGGCGGGTTTGT
>Ga0308410_1000660_pt1 | contig 18872 bp, 9 predicted proteins | sample HotsprOSTMatCore_FD_203467 | JGI IMG/M metagenome (GOLD analysis project Ga0308410, IMG submission 203467) | Hot spring phototrophic mat microbial communities from Octopus Spring, Yellowstone National Park, Wyoming, United States -... | ecosystem: Environmental > Aquatic > Thermal springs > Hot...
CAAGACACGGCCGAAAAGCGGAGGTCTTACGCTTTGTACGATCTGCGAATATCACTAAGGGATGACCGCTGCGGCGGGTGTTTGCCTGCCAGAGCTTCTCCTGATTTCTTCTGCTAATCGTAAGATACAGGCTGCAAAGGGTATATCGGTTACCGTTCCTCGATTGCCGATTCGTAGTTGAGCTTTGGCAGAAGGGGCAAGGTGTTGTGCCTCCTAAAAGGTGGGCGAGAAGTATAAAAGAATAGTTGCGGCTTGAGAACATCCGTGGGGCATCGTCCCGGGAGCTTGGGAGGCTCGTCAAGCACCACTTCTTTTCGAGTGGCCTCCTAATGAATATCCTCCTCGACCGGGGGATTTGCCGGACCGGAAATCATCCGAGCAGGCCGTTCTGCACGGCGAAGGCGGATAACTGTCGGAACCTCATACGGGGATCCAACTCCAAGCGGCGAAACTCGGTACTTCGTGGGGAACTTTCGTTCGAGCAAACCTCGCACTCAAAACCGTGCAAAAATCGCAAATGGGCTTAGGAATGGGTTTACGGAATGTTTGGGAGGGCTGAAGCACTCTTGGGATTCGGGAAGGCCGGGCTATTAGTGATATTTTCGAGGCGGATTTGGGTCCCATCAGAAAAAGGGTATTCCTCGCGGTAACCATTCCCGAAGACGAGTCAAGGGATTGGAGGAATTTGCTCTTGAATCGCGGGCTGGTTCGTTAGGTTTTGCGGCAACCGTGGCTGCCGCTTCCTGCGGCGAGGGTGATTGCACTTCGGGGAATTGCACCCGTAAGAATCTGGCCCAAGGACTCTCTAGAAGCTGAAGGCATTCCGCAAATCTGCCTTGATTGAGATATGTTTCAGCGGGGGCGACGAGTTTCATAAGCTCAACCATTTCCACCCGGTTCAGGGCTGTCTGCGATAGCAGTAGGTCATCCAGCCAAACTTCTCCAGGATCAAGGAGGTCGAAGCGGAGCCGAATCGCCACCAGTTCTTGAGAGGGAACATGAGTAACTTCCAGGTCGACGATCTGAAAACCGCTCTCGGTATTGGGGGAAGATGGTGCCGCGAGGGGCTCCGTGATAGTCTCCCCGAGTGTGATGACGGAGCCGAATACTGAACGCCCTTCTACACAAAGGCGGAGGCGGATTGGGTGCTCGCCGCCCCGGACGTGGGCCCGAACAGTAACCCGACCAGTTTGTGGGGGTGGAAAGGGGTGGCTGACCACAGTGGCCAGGGGTTTGGGAGAGCGAATAAAAAGGCTGAAGTTGCCGCTTCTCTTTACGGTGCTATCCAGCCGGACATTGGCCTCCGGAGGTCCGAGAGCGAGCCAACCCGGGACAACCGTGGCTTCCCGGCTGGAAATTTCGAATCCGGGGTTTTGCAGGATCGGCCATAAAGGCGGGTTTCTCAGTAGGGCAAGACTATTGTACAGTCCCGAGATTTCCTTTCTCAGTTGTTCCACGGTGGAGGAGGGCCAACTCACGTACGCTCCTTGCATTGGCAAATCTACCACGGGAAAGCCAAGAAGGCACATCTGATAAGGTTCCAGTCTGACGCTCCACACCGTGCCGGTTTCCGTCGCCCGGAACGAAAAGGGCACCCGCGAAGGAAAAACTTGCGGTTGAATTCCGAGATTTCCTTGCCAATGGAGGCTGGCAGTAAGCGAAATGGGAGTTGGATTGGTTAGAGAGAGTTGCGTTCCTGTCGGGGAACTATATCGCCGAATGACGATGGGACCGGCAAGATCCGTCCCTCGTGAATTGGTGACCCGAATCCCGGGAACCCCAGGGAGCCGTTTGATCACATGGAGCGTTTCCCCTTGGGCTTCGTCTTGGCTCAGCGGAACGTGCCAGCCTCCGTCAAAAACAACTTCCGGATCGAAGCCGGCTACACTCAGAGCAAACCGGCGGGAATTCTCGCGCTGGACGGGTGCTATTTGAAACAAAAGGGGCCGGGCCAAAAGAGACGGCAACCCAGATTCTTCGCCGAATGCTACCTCCGCTTTCACGGAGGGATGGTATAACAAACTTCCTCGGTGGATCATTTCCTCAAAAAGCCGGTCATAGTCTGGCAGATGAGCTAAATCCCGGGGGGAAAGAAGGGGTTCATCGGAGGGTGTAAAAGCCAATTGGGGTCGCGGTATTACCACATGCGGATTTTGGGCCAGAGCTTTAACATCCAGTCCTAGCAGTACATAGGCTTGGGCAAGCGTTGCCTGCTGGGGCAGTCTGGGGCGAACGAATTGTTGGAGATCGGGGGTGGAGAACACGTCCGGCCCTAAAAGGTAGAGCATCGCATGCGGTTTTGCTCCTGCCACCTTTGCTGCTAGGCGGGCATAGAACTGTGCGAGTTTCTCACCACGCCAAGCTAGCCATTTGTCCCGATGAGTTTGGACAAGGGGCACCGCTCGCTGGAAAAGCTCTTGTTCCCCGGCGGCGTCCCAGTGGATGGACGTTTCTTGCTGGAAGCGGCGAATGGTGGCAGCATCGAGTGGCCAAGCAGGACCAGGAAGGTGGGTGAAGGTCTCCGGCGTTAACTGTAAAGCGACTCCCCGAAAGCTGGGATGAGCGGCGTAACGCTCCAGAATCTCGGTCACAGCTTGCTCGATGACCTCTTGGACCTTCGGATGAAGCGGGTTGTATCGGGGGTGGGGGCCAGGGGGACCGGCTAGGAAGACCCCCTCAAGAAGGATTCCTTCGGCGGCTGGGCCGCCTTCGCGGATCAGTTTTTCGAGATCTGGTATTGGCGCGGTTAGCTCTATTCCAGGGATGAAAGCCAGACCGGAGCGATCGCAGAGCCGAAAAACTAGTTCTGCCACGTCCTTACGCGAGGGATCGTCGCTGTTTTCGGAAAGAGTGCCCGTGTCGTAACGGGGCGTTGGTCTCAGGAGCTCACTTGGGTACAAGCCGCTTCCGTCGGCATAAATTACCAAGCAAAGGCCGTTGTAGCCGGCGAATTTAAGGTAATCCACCAGCCGGGTGGCTCCCTCGTAAAAGAATACCCAGTCATCTACCCCCTTTCCGGGATTGTTTCCTTGGGGACGAGTTCCGCCAAATGTCTCCGCAAAGGTGGGGCGGGAAAAATAGGCGGCTACAATTCGATGATCTGAGGTCTGATCTCCCCAAACAGATCTGCTAGGTAGCTTAGCGGCGACTGACAATCGCATTCGTCCGAACCGGGCGGGACGGGACTTATTAAGATTAATGAGTACCAACTGGGGGTATTTCGTCTGGGGCCAAAAGATCAATGAGTGGGAGCAGGGGCTACTGCTAGCAGTGGAAGTTACGTACCGCTCCGGCACAATGATCCCGGAGCGGATCGTTAGGGAGCGATCGCTTTCGGAGACCCCGGGCTCGATGATTCCCACACCCAGCTCCTGTCCCGAGTGGCAAGGGAATTCGAGCTCCAAACAGTGAGGAAGTCCGGCTTTCTCCACCGGGAGCGGGTACAGCTCCCAGGTTGGAGAGATCGAACTTTCGGCTGGGGCTAGTTCCCGCCAGAGATTGTTGCCTTCCTGAATTAGTGTTCCTCGAGGCGGATCTGTGGCGGATTTGCCCAAGGGAAGCAGTCGTGGGGTCTGCGGAAGTACCCCACTTCGTTCCCTCCAGCGACTGCTCCCGGGGTCAAACTCAGCGATTAATGTCCAGCCGTGGAGTGCCTCGGAGGGCTGGGGAGGTTTATCGTCGAGTACCACCACCTGCAGCTTGCGAGAGGCAATAGTACTCTTCGACCACACTGATTCATTCAAAGGGGTTAGAGGAGGTAAGGAGGGAAGCCTGGGGAGTGAGGGTAAAGATCTGAGCGAAGGTAGAGGTAACCGGGAAGGAATTTCTAAGGTTAGAGTTACCTCGTATACACCCTCTCGATTGGGCATTCTTATGCCCAGGGGTAAGCTTTCCATACCCTGGCCAATCTCAAACTCCTGCCGCCATTCCTCTTTGCCGTCTCGAGCATGACTAAGGCGTCCATGTAAGTGAAGCCGGGAACTGACATCCCGTCCAGCAAAATTCGGACGCACGCGGAAGTGAAACATTTCGCCGGGGCGGAAAACGAGGGAAGGGTTAGGTATCTCGATCCGAAGAAGGTCGTCGGCTTTCCGACGTACCACAAGTTTTGTCCCTCTATCATCTAATGGGTACTCAACGATTTGCTGGGTGAGATCTTGCAAACTTACGGTGAGCCATTTGGGCTGAACTCTTGTGTCCTCTACAGCCCATAATCCAAGGAGTAACGTACCATCGGATGGTGCTTCCACCCACAGATCCACCCCGTCGTGGTGACGGGGGCCTTTGGGCCTGATGACTAACCTTGCCGCATGCGGGGGATAAGCTTCAGAAAGCGGTGAGACGCCTGAAAGGGAACGATCCGGAGTTTCTAGCCAAACCGAGCAGGGAGCGTCCGGTTCGGTGGCGAGGGATTGGAAGGCAAGGACTTGCCCCTGGGTCAAAAGGATTAGTCCGGTGTATTTCCTCGGAGCTGCCCCGGTCCAGGTAACGCGGATGGCCATTTGGACCCAAGAAGAGGACTGCACTTGTGCATCCTGGGCTAGTCCCGGGTGAGGGCCGACCGCAAAAAAGCCACTCCCTAGGACAGCCGCCCAAACAGCCCATCTAATCCCCTTCCTAGGGAGGCACGGTACAAAGGAACGACTATTTTTCGGACCTCCGTGTCCGAGCATAGGCTAGTAAGCTCAGAATTTTTAAGACTTTTTCGAATAAGATGCCCGGCATGGAACAGCATGGCGAGACGCGAAGATTGTATCGCCGGCAGGCTCCGGAAAGATAGTGAAAAATTTTTGGAAGAACGTGTCCCTGGAGGCTGGGGCCGGAGACTTCGCCCCCTGCGGGTTGAGCTTTGGCACCCCCGACGTGCCAAAGAGCATAATATACCTAATCATAACAGTTGGTCGCGGGTGGTTCGATCGGGCTTTTGAAGTGATTCATAAACTCTTCCATTAGAGGTGTTTATTTTACCCGGGCATACTTTTAAATCGAAAAACCGACCGAGATTTCGCCCTTTAACCGAGCTAAATTTTGCCCTCGTCGAAATCACCGGATCGGGGGAGCCCGCCTGGGTCCCCCTGCTGACTGTCCCTGGAAGCTCAGGGGGCAAATTCGAATAAAACCGGTGGTGATGAAAGGGGGAAAGGTTGCCGTCAATGCGAAGATTTGATTTTTGAAACCCGGCGTGGTAGGCCAACCCCTCAGTATCCTTTTCCCACCTGGGGACCAAAAGCCTGCGTTGTGGGAGGGCAAATAAGTGGCTTGTGGGCCCTGGGGCGAAACGTGTCTCCTCCGTGCGGATCTTCTGTAAGTTGCTTAGTGAACTTTGCCCTCAGGGGGTTCGGGTAACGCTGGCAAGGATCCCTTACTTACGGAAGAGGTCGGGTTTGATTTGGGCGGCAAGAGTGATCGAAGTTGCCAAAATGGCAGGTTCTTTTGCGGCCAAAGCATTGCTTTGTCATAAGTGCTTACTTTACCAAATGTTGTGACCTTGCACGAAGCATTCAATTTGGCGCGCTTTTTGCTGCGACCGTGGAAATAGAGTTTCTGGTGTTTATCCCCCTTTCGAAGGGGCACTGGGTTAAGGCCGTGGCGTTTGTCTGGTTTGCTTTCGGAAACCGGTGCTATTTGGCCATGGGAAAACCCGAGGGTGAGTATCGGACGGTGATTCAGGCGGACGGCTTGCTGGGTACTGTGCATCTAGGTTTTGCTTTTAAAGGTCGATGGAGGGGAAGGCACCACCAAAGGTATTGAAAAAGCTATGGGAGCAGGACTGGATCGACCGGAAAATCAGGCTCAGGCTCACGGACAGTCGACTCCCCCGCCGACAGTGCCGGAAGGGCCGACCATTTCACCGGAGCAACAACTCCGGCTGATGCGGTTAGCTCGCCGGCTCAATGAAGCGGCAGGTTACCTGGAGCTCGGGATGCCAGAGAAGACCCTGGCCATCTTGGAGAAGCTGGGGGACGTGGGTCCCTTTACACCAGGGGCAGCTTTGCTTCGGGGCGAGGCTCTCCGATTGCAACAGCGGTTTGCCGAAGCGGGAGCCTCGTTCGAGTTGGCTGCCCGCTTCATTCCTCCGCCCTTTGACCGCCCGGCTTATTTTGCTTCCAGCATGTGCTACCGCGAAGCAGGCGAAATAGGTCGGGCTATTAATTTGCTCGGCTGGGCCCGGGGTGCCATCCCTCCATACAAACAGAATCTTCTGCGAGGTGTGCCTCCTGAAAACCTGCCACCCGAGAACTTCAGGAATTGCAGGTCTCCCCGGTGGACTTGATGAGTTGCGACGGACATCTTCCTAAGCTCGCCTAGCCGCTCTTCTTTTTGGGTTTTACCCCGTTCGGGGGCCGGCTCCTTGTGGCATGTGCTAGTGGTTGGAGAAATCCTAAAGAATTCGTTGCTACCGGCCGGCGGCTGCAGATCTTCCGGTAACTTTTGTCCACACAAAGAAAGCTCCTAGCTATCTTCCGGTTTTTGGGCCTCCGGCTGGACCTTCCGAAAAAAGCCAACTGATTCTTGCAGCACTCCGCCACGGAGCCTCCCCCAGGTACCGGTCCTCCGAAAGGGCAAAAGCCTCCCTCGCTATTTTGGGTGCAAAAGAACAGTGAACGCCGTGCGAAGAATCGAGTGTTTCAGCTTGGCTATACGTTTTGGTTTTTTGCTGCCGGATACGGTTTATACCTTGAAATTTGACTCAGGGAAATCCACCGTGTGTGCGATAGTGGGGCTTTCTGCCTTTGGTGCCCAATGATTGATGGATTGCTGGGGATTGGAGTCCAAAGGGAGGACATTTGAATATCTTTATCTCCTAGAAAGCATTGCCGGTAGCTCCGAGAAAGCATTGCCGGAAGAACTCTAGCCACGCTCAAAAGCGGGAAGATGATTAACAGATTGGGCCTTGGTTTTCCGGAGTGCTCAATTGCTTTCGTTTTTTAGAGTTGGCAGTTTCGTACCGGTTTTAGAGTTAACAGTTTCGTACGGGAGATCACAATTGGACCGGGCGTGAGCGGCGGAGGGCTAGGGGCTACCCTCGCGAAAAGGTTCCGGCTCAGGAAACTCGTTCCGGCTTGGTTTTTTGAACCGCGGAACGATAGGGTGTTGGAATCGCGGGCACGACTTTCGTACCAAAAAGAGTCGGCCGAAAGTGGTGCGGAAATTTTCTTCTGATCAGAGTGGAAGTTCATTTGGAATCCGGCTGGGTTCTCCGTAGGTCCATCGGGTGGCGTGGGGGGCCAAACAGAGCGGGGTGAACGGAGGGTGAAAATTCTCCGAGCGGGCTGTTTTTTTCAAATTCCGAGGGGAGCTACCGCGAAAATGTCCCCCGGCCACGAATTTGCAATTTCAATTTGCAGACCTTCGGAGGAGGCTTTCCCGCATTGCTTCACTTAAGATTAGGGCTGACCCTAAGCCCCGGGGCAGCGAACATGGAATCGCCTGTCGCCAAAGATCACTTCCTGCAGGCGTATGGTGGGCACAAGGTTGTGCTGGCTGGGTTCCTCTATCTCAAATACAAGGAGATTGGGAGGCTCGCCCTCTCGCAACCAGTCTTCGCTTAGGCCCAGCAGTTGTGCGGGATGCTTGCTTGCCATGGCGAAAGCCTCGTGCCACTCCAGCCCCACGTAAGCTCGGGCAACCGCTACACCCGTTAACAGAGGTGCCGAGGCTCCTGCGAGGTACTCGCGTTGCCCCGGTACCACCAATCGCCCATCCTCTAAGACCTCCACATCGCAAAACTCGCTATGATAAGTCCCCGGGGGTTGGCCCGCCTGGCCAGACAAATCGCTAATCAAAATGGATCGTTGAAGTCCTTTGGCTCGAATCATGCTCTTAAGGACCGGCGGCGGCAGATGGTGCCCGTCAGCGATGAAACTCGCCCATAGCCGGTCCTCGGCAAGCTGAGCCCAAATCGGGTTGTGATGCCGGTGAAGAACCGCCTGACATCCATTCCCGAGGTGGGTACTCAGCTTTGCCCCTGCCTGCACGGCTGCGTGGATATCTTTGGCCAATGCGGCAGTGTGGCCGATGCCGACAATCACTCCCGCTATGCTTGCCTTCTCAATAAACTCCAGAGCACCTGGGAGTTCCGGAGCCAGTGTGATTAATCGGATATTTCCTTGGGCCACCTCCTGCCAGCGGCAAAAAAGATCCCAGTCTGGCAAACGAGAAAATTCTCGAGGATGGGCACCCCGAGCTCCCTCCTCTGGGGAGATGAAAGGACCTTCAAGGTGAAAACCTGGTATGGCCTTGTTGAGCCATCGGTCCGATTCCCGGGCTTTGGCCAAGACCGAAAGAGCATGTTCGAAAATCTCGGGGGTTTGAGTGGTAAGAGTGGGAAAAAAGCGAGTAACGCCAAACTCGGCCAATTTTTCCGCAACCCCCCGCACTTTTTCTACAGTCAGACTCTTTGAGGCAAACTCTTGTCCTCCATACCCATTGACTTGGAGATCGAGCAAACCGGGCCCAAGCCAAGGTAACCGCCCTGTGGCTACGGAGTCGCTTACCCGCCCGGTAACCAATCGAACAAGCCCATCCTCGATCGTCACCCTGGCCGGTTGGCCTGTGTCATATCGGAGTCCTTGAATGACCACGGCAAGTACCCCTACCAATAGGGCCCTCAATTTTTGTGGGACCTGTACTCTTTGTAATCCAGGTGAGCCGAAAGCCGGTGAGTATGACCCAGCAAATCAGCAGCTTATAGACTTTTCCGGGCAGAGAACCTACCACTTGCTGCCTCGAGTACACCTCTCACAATCTTCACTAAGACGTGCATTCCTCGTTTCAGAGAGAACCCCTTCTGCTCCCAAGATGCCTCCTTAATGGCAGGGGCGAGCGACTGGCTCAGCATTCGCGGCCTAAAGGGATTCCCATGAGGCCCTCGGCAGTGCTTACCACCCAGCTTCAGCAAGTGTGACCCGCCGGGCGATTCCCCAGCCCAACTAACTCTGGCTCGCAAGCCGAAGGTTAAGGCTCCGGCCTTCTCTGATTGCTACCGCCATCCGTGAAGATTAGCCCAAGAATGGCCCCCGGGCAATTTCTGCCACTTTTCCCTGGATTTTAATGAAGCTTTTATTGTTTGGGGAGACAACTTACTTGCCCCCCAGGTCCGACCTATCCAATGGCTCGGCACTCATTGCGGAAATGTTCCCCACCCGGTGGTACGGAGCTGTGGAAAAACCAAGGGATTCCTTTCTCGGTTTGCCCCTAAGCCCCCAGTTCCCCGCCTTTATAAGACTGGAGGACTTGCAAGTTGTTGGGAGGTTGGGGACCCCGAGGAGCCGAACCGACCATCTCGGAAATGGTTCAGCTAATTGTGCTTGCCATATCTTGAGCTTCCGAGGTGGGATCTGACAGCTTTACCGAAACAGAAGTCCGGCATAGCCTACCACGGCCCGGCGGTCTCCGCTAACCTCGCCGCTTGTGGCATATGCGACGCGGTAGCATTCGTTGAGCAATCCGAGGTGTTGCAACGTCAACAGAGCGGCTACGGTAGGAATGAGGCCACACATGGAGATTTGCTTTTGCCGCACCACCTCGTAAAGTTCCCTCGGATTGCACCGTTCCATGGCATCAAGAGCCAGCTTGTCCAATCGACGGGCATCATCTTCGGGGATGTAATGGCTCATATCTGTGGAGATCACGATCAACGGCAGGGAGGGTAGGGAGCGAAGAAATGCTGCGGCTTGTTGGCCAAAGCGATCCAGCTCCTCAAATTCCCCGCCCCGCATTACAATTCCCACCACGCGAACGTCGGGACGAAAATGCTGGAGCATTGGCAAAAGCACTTCGATCGCGTGCTCCTGGCCGTGGGCAGCCCCATCGACTTCAAGGCCTTCTATGGCGTTGGCAAGTTGCCGACAGACTGACGGGTCTCCTAGCACGTGGCCGTCGGGCAGCTGCCATCGCTCGTAAGGAGCCACGGCCCACGAGGCTCCCTCCGGACGATGTTTGGTGGCAAACACGAGCACGTGTTCGGGAATTTTGGCTCGACGGAGAGTTTCGAAGGCGACCTTTCCGGAATATATCCATCCCGCATGGGGGGCGAGGGCTCCGGCCCATTTTTCCGGCTGCACCGGGGACTCAGCCCACCGAGAAAGCTGAGCCGCTATCGCTTCTCCATCTGCAGGATAAAACCGTCCAGCCACTGCCGGAGGTCGCACGGAAAGTTGCGGTTGTCGGGGAGGTGTCCGGAAAAGCTTTCCGGAGGAAACGCTGCTCGAAATTCGGAATGAATAGACCCCCGCCTGTTCAGGGCGACGTATGTCGAGGGGCTTGGCCACTTCCTCGAGTACCTCCGGTGCTGTTTGTGCCTGATTCCATCCGAGACTCCATCCCCCCTCCGATAGGACCAACAAGCCCCGGGTGGAAGGGTGAAACCCACCCCAATCGGGGTTGGCCAGGCTTCCGTGAGGAATCACGTCCCAGAAAATCGCGATATCAATGCCCAATTGCCCGAATTGGCTCGGACGAAACTGCCGGCTTTGTAAGACTCTGGCCAGGGAGCTACTCAGTTCATAGAGAACGGACTGAAGGGGAACTTCCGGGCGGAGGCTGATGCGGGCTTCCCGAAGGGGTTCCTTCCAGCCGGGAAAATTCGCCCAGATTGCTACTCCGCATACTTGACCGTCGAAAACGCCCGGTTGGTAAAAGGTGGGGGTTCCACCTATTAATAAGGCCCAGATATTGTTCCGGGTCAGGGAAATTAAGGCCTCAAGATCCCGGGGGCCGGGCCCGGGTAACGTTCGCTCATCGGGAAGCTGGGGTACAAGTTCAGACAATTTCCCCGGAAGAACGTACCCTTCAAAGCTGAAAATTTGGACATCATCAGATTTCCAGGCCTCCGAAGGCAGACCGGCTTTCAAACAGGTATGTTCCAGGAAACTCTCCGGGTCTAAGCTATGTTCAACCGCTACTCCTGGGAGAAGGAGGCCCCGAGCGGTTCCCCGAACGACTTCCAAACCATGAACACCGACTTGGACGTATTTGGCCCTTTCCGCTCCACGACCGGGAAGCGGCTGAAAGTTCCACAGGATCCAGACCTCCATGTCGAGATATTTGAGCTCCGCCGGCGAGATCGGGGGGAATCGTAAATCCTCCCTTGCAGCCCGGTAAGCCGCCTGATCCAACGCGGTTGCCAAGCCGATGGGCTGTCCCAAGGCTCCACAGCAGCTTCGCAGTTGGCCGTGCCGCTTCAGGCTTACAAATACCCCGTAAACGGCTTTGGAGGCCGCTGCTCCCAAAGCTTCGGCCGAGCTGGGAAGCATGCCCCCGCAGACGGCGGCAACCACTCGTTCTGCCGCACAGCGAAGAAGGATGCCTTCTTCTTCAGGGCTCAGAGCGGGTCGGCAGGGGACGACGGCCGGATTTGTTACCGGCCGCGAAAGCTCGCTCTCTGAGGTGGGCCCCCCGGGGGGAATCGGCTCTGCCGAGCTTACCGAAGTGGAATTCTTTCCACCGGCTGGCGGGGGAGAACTTTGCGCATCCCTGTCCCTTTCCTTTGGATCTACGGAGATTCTCTCGGGACAGATTCGGTCCATCGGGGGGCCTTCTTCCTTTCTGCCCGAGGGAGAATTCGAGTGGGGTCGATTTCCCCCCGAACCCGGCCCCGGATTGGAGTTCCTTCGCCGAGGGTCGGGATTTTCCGCGGAATGCCGCTTGGAGGCTTGCCCCGGAGGGTTAGCAGAAGAATGGGTGAATCGGGGGACGGGCGGAATCTTTATCGGAACACGCCGGGAGCCCCAGGTCCCCACACTTTCCGCGTAATGCCCGGCAACTACCGAGCCGCAATGGGCACAACGATTGCCTTGGAGCCCGTAGCCGCTGATGTGGTACCCATGACGTTCGATCACAACCTTGCCGCAGTTGGGGCAGTAGGTGCTTTGCGTGCGAACATCCAGGATGTTACCTGTGTATACATACATTAGGCCCGTCTCGCGGGCAATTTGGTAAGCCATTCTTAGGGTACTGGGAGGGGTCGGGGGCCGATCTAACAGCTGGAAGTCCGGGTGAAAGGCCGTAAAGTGAATGGGTACGTCCGGTCGAAGTTCATCCCGGATCCATTGGCACATTGCCCGGATTTCCTCCGGGGAGTCATTGGCCCCGGGGATCAGCAAATTGGTAATTTCTACCCAAACCGAGCTTTCATGCACGAGCCATTTTAAGGTGTCCAGAACGGGTTGGATGTGGCCCAAGCAGTACTTTCGATAGAACTCCTCGGTGAATGCTTTCAAGTCGACATTGGCGGCATCCATCACCTCGAAGAAAGGCTTGCGCGCGATGGGATCGATGTAACCGTTAGTCACGGCCACCGTTTTTATGCCCAGTTGGCGGCAAGCGAGGGCGGTGTCAATAGCATACTCGGCCCAAATTATCGGTTCATTGTAAGTGAAAGCAACGCTCATGCAGCCATGGGCCTTAGCCGCAGCGGCAATGGCATCTGGAGCTGCAACTTCGCACCAAGTATCGGTCTCCCGGGATTTGGTGGTTGTCCAGTTCTGGCAAAATTTGCAGCCCAAATTGCAGCCGCCGGTGCCAAACGAAAGCACTGCTGTCCCGGGGAAAAACTGGTTGAGTGGTTTTTTCTCGATCGGATCGATACAGAAACCGGTACTGCGACCATACGTGGTCAGAACAATTCTGCCACCTTGGTTTTGGCGAACAAAGCAAAAACCGCGGTCGCCTTCTTTCAAGGCACAATGTCGTGGGCAAAGGTCGCAAACTACCCGGTTACGACGTTCATCGACATGCCACCATCCACCAACTTTGCTCCCGTCTGATAGAAGCGGCAGTTCCGGAGGAAAAGTCACCTGACCTGTCATGAGAAACCCTCTGTCTCACCAACGAGAAAAATTAATGGAGCAGGACCCGCGAAATATCCCGAGCACTTGGCGATTTGTGCCATTCTTCCTTAGTTTGCGAAGGCCATTTGTACCTCCCATCGGACCGACTAACCGCAAAGGGCTAGGCATCCCAGGATCCGGCACACCGCCCGGAATCGCCGGCTCCATTAAATTCTTTGTTACGCTCCTGCGGCACGGTTCTCGTGACTATTCTTGCCCGGCTGGGTAAATTTCCTTTGCACGACAAAACTTGTGTTGCGAAGGCCCAGAGACGTCATTGGCAAGGAGCACTTCATTGCAGAGCGTCCTAGTCGCAGGATTTTGGGGGATGCCTTTTTATCTGTGCCTCCTTTCGATTCGTATCCGAGGTTTCTTCGAATCAGACCGACTTTCTTGGCCGATTTGGTGCCGGTTATAGCACCAATCAGGTAACAATTTACGTCTTACCCCTTACTCTCGGGGTATCTTGCGAAACCGGGCCGGAATGTTGTTTTCGGGTGCCATCCCAGAACCCTTGAGCCGTATGTTAAATTCTACAAGTTCTCTCTTGGAGAATCTGGGGTTCTCTCTTGCAGAATCTGTGGCGTGAGAGGGCCGTTGAGGAATCTTGGGCGGCAGAGGAAGCTTGCAGAATTGGGGGGCATAAGGAGAAGCTCGGAGAGTCTAGGCCGTGATGTAAGAACAATGGTAGATTTGAGCAAATGCTGTGCATTAAACCCTAGGCTTTTTAAAGAAACTTGTCCTTCTGGAGGTTGAGGCAGTAAGGAGGGGGGTAAGCTTTTGCCTATGAGACCCTCATGGGGGTGGGGGGGCCTACACAGGGTTGCCGGTCGCTCCAGAAGACCGTGGGGGCTCGGGTTCATAACGGAAAGCGGGTTCATAACGGAAAGGAAGATATGCGAGTGAAACAAATGGAGTGCCGGGGGATTTTCGACCCACTGCCACAACGAGCCAAGGTTTCAAAAAAACTTGGCTTGAAGGCGGAATTATCGATGAGCCGGATCCGAACATTTCGGCAGCGATTGGTGGAGTGGTATCGCAAGCACAAGCGCGACCTGCCGTGGCGACACGAGCCGGATCCATATAAAGTTTGGCTCAGCGAAACCATGCTCCAGCAAACGCAGGTGGACACGGTCATTCCCTACTATCGGCGATTTGTTTCTCGCTTTCCCACGGTCGAAAGTTTAGCGGCTGCTTCGGTGGACGAGGTGTTGAAGCTCTGGGAGGGCCTCGGATACTACCGACGTGCCATCCATCTTTGGGAGGCGGCTCAGATAATGGTGGCTCAATTCGGAGGCCAGTTGCCGGCGGATCCCAAATTGTTGCAGCGTTTGCCTGGCATTGGCCGGTACACCGCCGGGGCGATAGCCTCGATCGGCTTCGGATTGCCCGTAGCCATTTTGGAGGCCAATTCTCGCCGAGTTTTGACACGGGTTTTTTGGGATTTGGGGAACGAGGGCCGGCCCCCGGAGGAGGGAACTCTTTGGAGGTTGGCCCAAAAGCTGGTGCCGATTTCCGATCCGGGAACTTTCAATCAAGCTTTGATGGAGCTTGGTTCACTCGTGTGCACGGCCCGGAAACCTCTTTGTGGCGACTGTCCGGTAAAGAGGATTTGCCGAGCCTGGCGGTTGGGTGCAGTGGAAAATCTTTCGGCACAAGTCCGTGCTAGTAGAACCCTCTTTTGCAAGGTTGTGGCTTTGGCGATCCTTCGGCAGGGACGTGTGTTGTTGTGGCGGTACGGGTCGGCAGAACGGTGGGCTATGCTGTGGGATTTTCCACGATTCGAAATTGGCCCGGGTGCGGATGTGTTTGCGTTGGCGAGGGAAAAAGCATCCGATTGGACATCCTGCTTGGTAAAAGAGTGGACGGAATTCGGCCGGTTCCGGCACAGTGTCACCCGATTCCGAATCGAAGTGCGGTGTTTATTGGCGGAGATTAGGAAGCGGGACGGTCCTTTAGGGGAACCCGGAGTTGAAGCCGAAGGTGCATCCTATTTTCGCGTGGGGGAGCGGTGGGTGAGGAAACCCAAGCAATCTGCATTGGAACGCACCCTTCGGTGGGTGCGACTTGAGGAGCTTGCCAACCTTCCGCTTACTGCACCAGCACGCAAGATGGCCGGGATGTTGAGCCGGGTTCTAAATGGACAGTTCCAAGATGCTTAAGGAGAGAGTCTTTTTGCGGCCTTTTTCTGAAAGCCTCCCTTGTGCGGGGCCTGAAGACCAGGGAAGAACCTGCGTCCGCAACTGGTAACCTTGAAGGTCCCCGAAACTCGGTAATTTCCGGGGGAATACCTCCATCGATCTGGGACTAGCGGGCTGTTTCCTTTAAATGCACGATTTAAGGGCGTTGCTGAGTTTCGGCCGATTTGCCTAAAAGATTCCGCACAGCCTCGGCAATATCTGAAGCAGCCATGAGAGTTTCGCCTACGAGAACGGCTTGAATGCCGGCAGCCTCGAGTCGCTCCAGATCCTGGCGGCTTCGAATTCCGCTTTCGCTCACCACAATGCGGTCGGGGGGAATTTTCTCCCGCAAGCGGATGGAATGCTCCAGGTCAACCTTGAAGGTGCGAAGATCTCGGTTGTTAATTCCGATTAAAGGGGCCGGTAGGTCGATCACCCAATCCAAATGCTCCGGATCGTGTACCTCCACAAGAGGCACTAATTCGAGCCGAAGGGCCTGCTGGAAAAGTTTTCGCAGGTCGCTTGGCTCTAAGCATTCGGCAATTAGAAGGACGGCGTCAGCTCCCGCAGCCCTAGCTTCCAGGAGTTGATAAGGATCGATGATGAAATCCTTTCTTAGTAGAGGCAGGGTGACTGCGGCCCGAATCGCTTCAAGGTAGTTGAGGCTCCCCTGAAAGAAGCGTTCATCGGTGAGAACGCTGATGCAGCTTGCTCCTTCTGCGGCGTAGACCTTGGCTATCTCTACGGGATCAAAGTTATGGCGGATTACCCCGCGGGAGGGACTCGCTTTTTTTACTTCGGCAATAAGTCGGATTGGACCGCCTCCACAAAGGGGGGCCAAAAAAGACTTGGGCCGTGGCCGGCTCTCAATTTGGATCTCCAATTGTTGGGAGGGGAGTCTCTCCTTTCGTAAGGCCACTTCTTTGCGTTTGTGAAGCACAATTTCATCCAGAATGGATCCGTGGGAAGCCGGAATGGTCACGGTTTATTCTCCTCACGCAAGCTTTGCAGTGTCCCCCGAATCCTTCGCCAGGCGAGATCAATGGTTTTGATCGACGCGGTAGCGGATACTCCTAAGGGGCTCCTCCGAAACTGAGGGAAAACAATTCGAAATTGCAAATCTCGCAATGGTTCCCATTATAGTCATGTTTGCGATTTTTCCTTTGAGGGCTCGACTTTACTATAAGTCATAGGATGATTAGGGTAGAAGGTAGGGCAAGTCGGGCTAGTTGTTCAAGAAGGTGAATTTACTTACCGATGGTTTCCGGCTTTCCTAGGGGTGCCCGGCGACTTCCGAATGTTCCGCTTACCCAACAAAATGGCTGGCTGTCTGTCCGGTCGAATGAGCGGAGGGGGGAGTCATCGGGAAAAGCTGGCACACCGTTTCCCGGTTCTTCGATGCCCGCCAACGCCGTTGAAATGTTTAACCTTCTTTCGATGTGCATCCCTTAGGGTCCTTGGGTTCCTAAGGCCGTTATCCTTTGGAAAGAGCCGGTGCCTTTCGGAGCATTTTTTCGACCGTCCAAGTACAAACGTTTCCCGCAACCAGCAACCGGCTGACTGGTTGACCGGCTTTGAGGACACCAAGGGATCTTCGCGAAGTCGGCAGTGGCTCTGTTTGTGTCTCCGAGAATAGTATGCCGTTTTTCCCTAGAGGCCCAGGGGCATGATTCGGCCGACTCACGGGAAGGTAGACCCTGGGGACTTTCGAGAGGACGTTGCAGCGGCTTGAGAGGCATACTTGGATTTTCCCAAGGCACATGCCGGAGCTGAGATCTCCACTTTACGGTGCTTTCGGCACTCAATTGTCTGGGGCCGAGAAGCCGGGCCCTTCGCGGTGTTTCCTGGAAAAACCGGGCGTTGTGCGGAGGGCGGGCAAGCTGGAGGTCTGCGAGGACTCCGAAGTTAAGCTGGGGTTGGGGAGGAACCTGGAATTGGGATGTGGAGAGGAAGAAATTGGCCTTGCGAGGAAGAGGACATCACCCGCGAGGAGGGTCCCAACTCTATGGGGGCACAGCCTATGAATATGGTGCGGACATGGAAACCCATCTTTATCCTCGCCTTAAAGGCGGCGGTGTTTGGCTACGTGGTGCTCCCGGCAAGTTTGGAACTTCGAGGTGATGCGGAGGCCACCGCCCAAGAGGCGGCCGCGCCGGCCGGTCCAACAGCTTCGCCAGGGCCAGCCGCGGAACCGTCGTCGCAAACTCCGCAAGGATCTTCCTCACAGCCGAATGCTCCGGCACCCTCTCAGCCCAGTCGGGGTTCGGAGGGGCAAACTTCCACCTCGGCAGAATCCACCCCCGCTCCCCCTCGCAAACCCGTGTTCGGCTTGGATGAGTTCGCTCAGCCCGAGCTGGCAGAGCGGCTGAGACTTACTGCACGTCAGCAGGTTGAGATCCGACGAATTCTTGCCGAATACCAGTCTAAGGTATCCGAGGCTGACGAGAACACTCGGAGCCAAATTGCTCGCGAATATATCTCACGTTTGTTGGAAGTGCTTACTCCGGAACAACGGCACGCTTACGAAACGGGGAAAGCTTTGCCGCGGCTCCGGTTCCAGTTCCGTTTTCAGCGGTGGGAGCATGTGCTGCAGTGGTTAGCTGAACAGGCTGGTCTGTCTCTTGTGATGGATGCTCCGCCCCCAGGCACTTTCAACTATACTGATACGAGGGAATACACACCTGCCGAAGCTATTGATTTGGTCAATAGTGTACTTTTGACTAAAGGATATGCCTTGATTCGGCGGGAAGGAATGCTGATCTTGGCTTCTCTCCGTGGAGGAATTCCGGAAGGAATTGTGCCGTGGGTGACTCCGGAAGAAGCTCAGCGGTTGGGAGCTTACGACCTGGTTAAAGTGAGTTTCCACGTGGGCAGGCGAGATCCGTCTCAGGTGGCAGAAGCTATTAAGCCCCTCCTCGGTGCCTATGGGCGGGTCGTACCGATACCAGGAACAAGGCAAGTTGTTGTCACTGAGCGGGCCGGATTGATTGCCACCATTGATAAGGTCATCCAATCCCTCCCGGAGCCAAGTCCGCCGCGACAGGAACCTCCTCCCCGGGAGCCCGAACGCCAGGAATTGCGGATTTATCCTTTAGGCACAGTGGATGCCAATGCGGTGATGAATATTCTGAGAGAGTTATTTCCTTCTGCCCGGATCGTCTATGACAGCAAGCTTCACCAGTTGAACGTTTATACCACTTCAAGCCAGCACGGTGGCATTGAAAGCATTTTGAAGCGGCTCCAGTCTCCCGAGGCACCAGAACGCATGCCTCGTTTGGAGGTGTATACCCTTCCGGAAGCAGCTAATGTGACGGAGCTGGTCAATAGCTTGCAGCTTGTGGCTCCCAATGCCAAGATTCGGGCCGAGGCAGAGACCAACCGACTGATTGTTTGGGCTACTCCCGGGGAACACGGCCAAATTCGGGATACTCTGGAAAAGCTTAAGGAAGTGCCGGATATCTTATCTGTTCCGCAACTTGAAGCCTATCGGCTAAGCCGAACTGATGCTCGGATGGTGGCTTATCTTTTGGAAAAGTTGGTTCCCAAAGCGCGGGTGAGTTATGACTATTCGGGCCGACGACTCCTTGTTTATGCCACTCCGGGGGACCAGGCAGTGGTTCGCGGGGTGATTCAGGAACTGGAACCTCAGGCCGTGCGGGGGGGCTCCACGGAAATCCGAGTTTACACCCTGAGGTATGTCAGCCCAAGTAGTTTCGTGGAAATGTTGCGGGAGGCACTGCCCGGTGCCCAGTTGACGGCCGACGATAGCAACCGTCGGCTCACGGTTGTCGCACCGCCTGAGATTCAGGCCCAGGTGGAAAAGGCACTCCAGGAAGCAGACGTGCCCCCGGAGGGAGAA
>Ga0308410_1000663_pt1 | contig 18841 bp, 17 predicted proteins | sample HotsprOSTMatCore_FD_203467 | JGI IMG/M metagenome (GOLD analysis project Ga0308410, IMG submission 203467) | Hot spring phototrophic mat microbial communities from Octopus Spring, Yellowstone National Park, Wyoming, United States -... | ecosystem: Environmental > Aquatic > Thermal springs > Hot...
CACTACTACTAGGTCTATTCCTAACATAATCTATAATATCTACAAACGTAAGTGGGTAAACATCTACAAATCCGAAGTCGTACAGCTGGCTACTTGACGGCGCCCCACCTAGTGGTAACGAGCTTACGGCAATTTTTCTGCCTGTTCCTTCTATCCTTGTCACAATGAAAAACAAATATCGAAAAAATAATAATTCGTAAGCGGACTGCTCAATCTTTTGTAGTTGAGCTTCCTGCTTCGACGCGTGATGGCTTTTTAGGTAGCCCATGAGGGCTACGGTCATTCACCAGAGCACGCTCCACAGGCTTGACTTCGGGCCGTCCTAGCCCTACGAAGTAAAGGTTGATAGAGGCGTTTACGTCTCTGTCATGCGTTTCACCGCATGCTGGGCAGCACCACGTCCTGTCATTTAGTGCCAAGTCTTCGTTTTTGTGTCCGCAACGGTGGCAAAGCTTCGAGGATGGGAAGAAGCGGTCTACCTGAATGAGAGTCCTCCCGTACCATTCTGCTTTGTACTTGAGGTAGGTCAGAAACTTTGACCACCCGCTGTCAGCAATAGACTTGGCAAGTCTTGTTTTCAACAGTCCTTTCACATTGATGTCCTCCACCACCACGACTTGGTTTTCGTCTATGATGGCTTTGGACAACTTGTGCAAAAAGTCATTGCGAGCGTTAGTGATGTACGCGTGCCGCCTTGCAAGTCTCAATCTTGCTTTCTCGCTATTTTTTGAGCCTTTTTGTTTCTTTGAGAAAGATTTCTGAAGTTTCTTTAGTCTTTCTTCTTCGCGACGGAGATACTTCGGGTGCTCAACCTTTTGGCTCCCGAAGTCATTGGTAACAGTCGCAAAGTGTTCAAGTCCTAAATCTATTCCGCACGCTTTGCTTTTGGGCTCTACAACTTTATTTCTAGGATTCTCTGTTTCTACTAAGATGGAAGCGTAGTACTTGCCATCATTTGTTCTGCTCACATTAACAGACTTGATCTTACCATCAAATGTTCTGTGCAATTCAATCTTTACTCCCTCCCTTAGCTTTGGTAGGTACAGCAATCTTTTCCCAAAGTCTACTCTTATTGAGTTTTGTACATTGTTTGTAGTGTACGATTGTTTATCTCTTTTCTTTTTGAATTTGGGCAGCTTGAATTGCTTTCGGTTTCTAAAGTGGTCTTTGAATGCTTTCTCAAGTTGTAGTTGTACATTGCAAAGAGCCAAGCTATCTACCTCTTTGAGAAATGGAAATTCATTTTTGTACTTGGCGGGTGTGTCTTTTGGGATACGTTCTTTTTTCTTGTAAGCTTGCAGTTTCTTGTTCAACATTTTGTTCCAGACAAACCGACAACATCCAAAAGTCTTAGAAAAGAACACTATCTGCGCATCGGTAGGGTAAATACGATATTTGTATGCTTTTAGCGTCGGTTTGCGTAGCATGCTATGTAAATATACTAAGTTTGTCGAAATAGTAGCAGTAAGCTCAACTGTAGAAGGGTGAGCAGTATACCAAGAACCAAAGTTTTTGTTGGTTTAAACAGTATTTTTTGTAGGCGAAAATCAAACCACTAGGGTTAGGACGCCATGAAGGGATGCAGGCTCTGATGGATGACCGTGACCCTTATGGGTTACCTAAAAAGCCTCCCTGCGACGATGACAGGAAGCTCAACCGTAAGAAGGTGAGCAGTCTGAAAGCCCCCAAAACGCTGACCAGAGAGGCGATTGGAATGAGTCATGTGCCTGTACTACCGAACCCAGCATCCCCTCTCGTCGTCTGCGACAGATCGTTAGTCTCATATAACTCAATGCTAACAGACTTGACTGCCACAATCTGTGCTATACGTGTACCTGGTTCAATCACTAAATCATTGCTGCCTAGATTGAGTAGCTTAACCCCTATGTCCACAAAGCTATTAGAAGGTGTAATAATCTCATGAAAGACTAAAACTTTATTCTTCGTACTAAATCCACTTCTGGCCCTTACATGAACTTCTGTATTTTTGGGTACCATGACCTTTACACCTGTTGGTATAGTCGCTGACTGGCCTGGCGGCACAATAAGCTTTTTCTTGATGTATGCTTTCAAATCCAAACCACTTGATAGCTCACTACCATGGTGAGGCTCAAAGTTTTTCTCGGCCCTGTAATACAAAACCTTATCCTCTAGTGCATTCATATCCTTATCAACTTTTTCCCAATCCCTTAAGACTAATCCAAAACGCAAAATAGCTATAAGGTCTAGCCTTTCAATGCTATAGGTCTTGTTACTAATGTTGTAAAACGCAATCATTACGTTACCACGATAATCGGCATCAACTGTACCAGGTTCATTTATCACGATGACAACGTTCTTGAAGGGTTTATCGTTACCAAAAACTAAGAGTTCCAAGTCCTTATCAAACTCAAATTAAAAACCCGTATCATATAAATGAAGCTCCTTAGGGGTTATTGCGATATTCTTGTTGGAATGTATATATAATATTCCAGAACTATATACAAAAGGGTTGTTGTAATTGTTTTTATAGTAAACTTCCATTACATTCAACTGAAGCATCGAAAACTGTGGTCACAAGTAATGTAACATGACATTAGGTGGATTACACAACCATAAAAGGTTGAGCAATCCTTCTGAAAGACACAAAGACACTATTTTGTCTCATACATTCACTACGCTCATCTGTTTAATAATAAACATGTCTTTTACAATAAAACAAAAAATTCCATATTCTTCCTCATTGCTTTTTTCTTTTATAAATATCATATTATTTGATTGTATTACACGATATCCTATATGTCTATCTTTATCATCTTCAATCTTTTGTGGTAGCTGACGACTGTTTCTGTTATATTTGAAACTCATAAAATATCCACCTCTATTACCAGACATGTACGCGATGTCTAGATTGTTTATTATGTTAGACTTTACATTATTAATCATGTATGGTTCAATATTGTATATACTTATCGGATAGTTAGCTCTTTTTATATTATTTTTTCTATTATGCAAGCTAATAAGATTTTTTGAATCTATATTACCAACATACTTATTTTTTATGAGTTTGCAGTAAAACCTTCCTTCAGTTATTCTACATACAAATATGCCTATGTAGTCTTCACTTTTTTTATGTTTATAAGACATTTTATACTGAAATGCAAAGTAAATGCTGTCGTGTTTTTTATCTATATAGTGCCCTAATGGCTTAATTGACATTATGTTTCCATTATTTCCATGTGCTTTCATAATAGCGTTTTTTATTAGATCGGATAATTCAATTTCGTATATTATTTCATTTATTTCCATAGTTTCGCCTTTGTGATAACCAGATTGTCCGCATTTAGTGCTCTTTTTGGAATTAAAAAAGTTTTCTATTCTCTGTAGATCGATGAGGGATAGGCAACTAGAGTTATGGCTTACGAAGACTATCTTATTGTTCTTTTCAGAGTAGTGTGCTTCGTATATGGCTCTGTAGTTTAAGCAAGAATACTCGCTGTTCTCGGAACTCCACACGCCTATTGATTTACGTTCTAGGTCTATTATAGTTAGCTTGGTATCAGATTGTTCGTTTATTATGAATAGGTATTTTTTATGTCGATACAGGGAAGCAAGATATCGGTCAGTCAATCCCCATGAGTGCTTTTGCCTATCAAGAAAAACAATACCATTTTCATAGCCAATAATATGATAGCAATTATCTACATATAAACGATTTATGTAATAAATGCTGTTATAAGCCTTATCAATCTTATATTTATCCCATTCAATACTGAGTTTATTAGTATGGTTTTTGAAGTAAATCATTGGCATGCGCTCGTTTTGTGATCTTTTTTCTATATACACATAAGCTTCTTCTAGATTTATAGACAGCTTTATTTTATTGTATTCAAATGTCATCTTCAATATTAGGTTTTCTAAATAATATTCGTAGTAATGCACATGATCCCACAAAAGAATTTGAGCTTTTACTATAATTTCATTTACATAGTTTGTGCCATTCTCATTTATTTTATTGTTATAATGAACTCTGGAAATCCGAAAGGTGGATATCTCTTTTATTTCGTTTCTTATGATATCGTTATTTATATGGATATATCCCTTAGAATTTAATAATACTTTCAATGCCAAAGACTTTAATGTGTCTAAGTCTAGATAGGATTTATGGCACTTTTCTGTGGCAAGGTCAAATAGATAGACATACAATTCTGTTTTTTTAACTTGTATAATAGGTATGACTGTGTTAGCTATACTGTATAAGATTAGTTCGTATAACGAGTTAATACGACTTGCTACATATAATTCCCGGCCACTCTGTGCGTTGATTATAGCTACACAGTTCTGGCCATCTTTACATGTAGTGCTTTGCGTAATAATATACCATTTCTCATCTTCAGTCTTTATTATAAAAGATATATAATCGTCTATTTCATGTTTTAATTTGTTGAATTTTATTGGTATATAAACATCATGTTCTAAGTCTGATATTATAAAGGTATTTCGTTTTCTTGTGCTTTCATTATAATATGTTATTAGGCTGTTTTTGTAACAAAAATAGGTTTTATAATGTTTCTTTATTATGTAGTATATTGTGTTATACAACATATTATGTGGGTCGCAGTAGGATTCTAGTATGTTTAGTTTATCTGTGACGTAAGGTGCTTTGAGACATGGTGCCGTTTTTACGGAAGGCACTTTATTTTTAGAATTGGAAAACAACACAATAAATATACAGATTTATGTATTTTATAGGATGTATCGATATAGTTAAGCATTGCGAAAACATCAAAAATTATGTTTTGATTTGAATGTAGAATAAGGGTGCAAGTCAAATCCATTTTTATCAGTTTCGACAGTAGCTTTTATGGGTGAAAACCAAGCCTGGTAGGGTTAGGACGACCCGAAGTGAGGCCTGTGGAGCATGCTCTGGCGAATCGTAGCCATCATGCGGTGAAGCAGGAAGCTCAACCAAAGCTGTTGAGCAGTCCGAGTGCACTCTTGGTAGTGCGCTAGCGTCTTCCAGTACCTGTGCGGGCGGGGCGTATGCCCCGCTTTTCGTTTACCTTATTCGCTGGCTTACACAACATGGATTCACTTACCTTGCGTTTTTGTCGTAATGCTTGGTATGATGGCGCACAGCGAAAACAAATGGAAAGTTCGCAAAGAACTCATGCACATCTTCGTTAACGAAGATTTTGACGCGATTTTGGAAACTATAGTCAGGAAAATGAAGGAAGTAAGTGATGACTCCGATCGTATCAAAAAGTTATACGACGAAGCTCAATCTTACATCCCAGCCGACAGACTATACGAAAAAGAGTACTGGATAGCCGCTTATATCATCTACTCCAACCTAACAAAATTCAATGAGATGATGAACGAGTTAAAAGAAATAGAATCTAGCATTATAAAGCTTAGAGAAGAATTGTCGCAACTATGGAGTTTGCAAGTTCTTATTAAAGATAGTATAGAAATCCTGCGAGAGGATTTGCAAAAAGTAAAAGACGACTATCAAGTAGCCAATTTGCAACATGAAATCAAAAATTATCAAGAGGAGTTAAGAAGCATAAAGGGCACATACAAGGAAATATTAGATAGATGTATCGAGTTGAAAGACAAGAAAAGTAATCTTATCCGAGGGATAATACAGTTTGCTAAACAGCTTGTAGTATCGTAGCCTACCCTTTATGGGTAAGGTGATGTTCATAGGCGGGGCACATGCCCCGCTTTTTTGTTTTTCCTCATCCACTGAAATATGAAAACGGTAACTAACTTTCCTTGCGCTTTTGTCGTAATGCTTGGTATGATGACGCAAGCGCAAGTCAGCGGAACCGAACTCAAAGTTCGGATTGAGAAGGCCCTCAACGAAAAAGGCCTGAAGAAGCTTATCACGAATCTGGAAAAGGAGCTGAACGGGGAGCACAGCTTTCTCCCTCACGATGTGGAAACACAGATTCGTAGGGAGATTGCGAGTGCTGGTGTAGCGGTATCGCAGCATGGAGGCTGGTACCGGTGCATTGCAGCGTACCTGCTTCTCCCTAAGCTGGACGAGCTTTTGCAGGTTAAAAGCATGGGCGATGAGCAAAATATAGCTCCCATTGTGCAAAAGCTCCGTAACGAGGCCCTTCGGGAATCCCTCAGCAGCTTCGGGCTGGAAGTACCTGCACGGTACGCTCGGACATCCAGCAGCACGGGGCGGACACGGGTACGCCTCTCACGGGAGCAGAAACAGCAGCTTGTGGAAAACTTTCTGGACGCGCTGCCTACCTTTGCGGCAATCCACGATGTGCTGGGCACGCTCCCTAAGAACACCAACCTGATGGTTAAACAAATCCGCAGCTTGGTCAAGCGGTACCTCTCCATCGCTAACCGCCTCCAAAGCGTAGCGACACACGAGTAACCGCTCACCAGACAGACAGTAGGAAGCCCTGCCCGTAGTGGCAGGGCATTTTTGTTTGCCCAAAACGCGCAAGGCAAGATGGCAGTAGTCTGCCTCACATTCGAACAGTTGTTTTTCTTATCTTGCTTTTGCGCCTTCGAAGGCATGAGGGGTATTACCATGCAGCACATGTTAGGCAAGTGGTTAGAAGACGCTGCGGCATACTACCTCACGACAGTAAGGATTGCTACGGCAGGAAGGAAGCTTGCTGAACTTCAAATGCTGTATCAAGACTACATTGTGGGTATGGTAACCAAAGTATGGAAAGAAGAAAACCTTCTTAGCATCCCCTAACATCAACTCCAAATCAAAGTAGACGCCGACATGGATAAGCTGTTCCCCTGATGGAGCATCATAACATAGGATAAGCACATTACCAGTCTTATAGACAGTTGCTAATAGGTTGCAGCCCCGACGGAATGAGAAGACAGGCATTACCTTAGACCCGAAGCTCACTATTAGGGAGATGTACGACATCATGAAGAAGCTAACCCACTACTGCGTGGAAGCTGACAAAATCAAGAAGGAGCTAGATGCGCTCTATGATGCTGCGGCTATCGTAGAACTGGATAGTCATAGCCGCTGATCTTAACACAATCCGCTAGGTGTGTGCGTGCGTCATAGCCCTACCCTCACGGGTAGGGTTTTCGTTTTAATCTTTTAGTTTATATCTTAACGGTAGGTATTTTTCCCACTAACGACATAGATGATAAAACAAAGTAATGATAAGCGCTAGTCGTTGAGTTAGCGTGCAAACGGCTGCAATCGTAATAGACAACTATTACGTTTTCCGCAACATTCTTTACGGATTTCGCATAGCATTGCAAAGTTTCAAACTGGAACACACTCGGAACTGGGACGTATCGGCTAATGCGATTGTATCTCATACTGACAAAACAATGACTCCCAATATACACTATATCTAAATTCATTAGTTTCGTCCTTCTAAATCCGTACGCTTCTGATTCCCACAATATCAATTTGCCCACATCAAAAACATATTTTATTTTATTATTTTGTGCGCTATTGTAAGGTATATTAGCTAATGTTCTATATATTAATCTGAAATTTAAATCATTATCTGCCATATCCCACATGAATAGGCCATAGTGTTCTGTATCTTCTATTTTATATTTGGCTAGGATGTATAACTTATCTGACTTTCTATCTATGTAAGCTGCAACTAGTCCTGTTATAGTGTCCTCATCGTCTTCCTCCAGTGTATTATTAATAGCAAGCGATAGCTTCTCGGGTACTGAGAAGTAATGTATCAAATCTAATTTTTCGTCATCACTGTATTTACATCCCTCTTTATATTTTCTATTAAAAATATCATCTATTTTTTTAGTATCTATAAAAAACAAATGAACCAAGTCATTAGACAAGAATACTAACTTGTTGTTTAAGTACGAGTAATAGTATTCAAAATCATCTATAATCTGCATAGTTATAGGGAAGAGTTCCCGTGTTATCATAATACCAATAAAATCATTCTTTTTGTCTACAATGGCGAGTTTAAACAAATGACTTTTGCAAATTATGATATAGTAATTTTTGTAATTATATAGCGAATAATCATCTATACAGTCAATTTCGCAATACCTCAACCAACTACCCATCTTAATAATCTCCTTTTTGTGCTGGCCATGCTTAATATAATAGCAATCGTTATTACTTAATGTATTATTGCATTTTTGACTTACATTTATTTTATGTTTTTTATCAAATAAAATGGGATTTTTAAGATATTGTTTACACGATATAATATAGATTGGTTTTGGTGCGAATTTTTGGGAGGATTTTGGGTCGAAGACATATATGTATGCATAATTAAAATCCCAATAGCATTTTATGCCGTCTTCTTCCATTGTTATGTATATATATAATTGCCCCAACTCATAATTATGTTTGCTACCTTTTAGATTAATCTTGCATTCAAACCTAATAGAGCGCACATATAATGTATTATCCAAGCACGTCCCATATAGATGTTCTTTTCTAACTACTAGAATATCATCTATTTCCACTAGAATGTCATCTGATATTCCATATTTTGCTTTTTCATTTTTATCCACATCATTGATTATATCAAACAATACCTTGCTAATGTCATCTAAGTTCCATAAGACAATATCAAATCTATTTTCTAATATATTTAAAAATTGCAGAATTATTTGTTGTTTTGTATGTCTTAAGACAACGAAAATATCATTATAGAATGGATAATATGATATTATGTCGAAGTCTTTTTGATATTTTAAGATGTCTAAATGCCATTTTATGTGTTTTATACTTGTATTATCGGACGCTTCATCATTAGTTACTATTATGTCATATTTTTTGCCAACATTTTTTGCATTTATAGCAATAACGTGCCATTTGTTTTCAATAGATTTGGCCAATAGTACTGAGGTTTTGTGTAAATCTTGATTATCTTTTTCAACCTCAATGAACTTATAATTGTTAATGGTATTGTTAGGCAAGTATGTTCCCTCATATTTATTAAGCTGTCTATAATAACTTATTACACTATTTTTGACATAAAAGTAGCTCACGTAATCTTTACTGGCTATACGATACATTGTATTTTGTATATGAGTATAACTCGTATTCTTTTGCCGAAATGCATTTGGCATATTATCAACATATGGAATCTTTACATGAGGTGCAACTGTAATTATCAAAGTATCACTTATATTGAATCTCATAAACACAATAAATATACTAACAAGGAAGATGTATTTGTTTGCTGTATTATATATTATTCCCTTGCGTGTTTGTCGTAATGCTTGGTATGATAACGCAAGCGCAAGTCAGCGGAACCGAACTCAAAGTTCGGATTGAGAAGGCTCTCACAGAAAAGAGCCTGAAGAAACTAATCACGAATCTGGGAAAGGAGCTGAATGGGGAGCACAGCTTCCTCCCTCATGAAGTGGAAACACAGATTCGTAGGGAGATTGCGAGTGCTGGTGTAGCGGTATCGCAGCATGGAGGCTGGTACCGGTGCATTGCAGCGTACCTGCTTCTCCCTAAGCTGGACGAGCTTTTGCAGGTTAAAAGCATGGGCGATGAGCAAAATATAGCTCCCATTGTGCAAAAGCTCCGTAACGAGGCCCTTCGGGAATCCCTCAGCAGCTTCGGGCTGGAAGTACCTGCACGGTACGCTCGGACATCCAGCAGCACGGGGCGGACACGGGTACGCCTCTCACGGGAGCAGAAACAGCAGCTTGTGGAAAACTTCCTTGACGCTCTGCCTACCTTTGAGGCACTCCACGATGTGCTGGACACCCTCCCTAAGAATACCAACCTGATGGTCAAGCAAATCGGCACCTTAGTCAAGCGGTACCTCGCCATCGCTAACCGCCTCCAAGGTGTAGCGGCGCACGAGTAACCGCTCACCAGCCAGACAGTAGGAAGCCCTGCCCACAACGGGCAGGGCTTTTGTTTTATTCGTGGAACGGCAAGTTTTAAATAGAGTACTATCTCAGTTTGTATATTTATGCGTGTTATTAAAATATAACAAAATCCCCAAGATCAATTGTAAAGTAGCTAAGTTTATACGATTACCTAAGGTAAATCCTGAGGAAGGTTATCCACTAATGTTACTTGATGCTTCTAAATTTTATAATTTATATTTTTATAATATTTTTACAAAGACACATTCTACTATATTTTATCTAAATGCTAACACGATATATTTTTACAATAATAAACATACTCACATAAGTAACATAATACCTTTATACAACAATAAGGATAGAAAAATTAAGATTATATCAGCAGGACGTAGGCAAAGTAATATTATGTGGGGTTCTTGGCGTTGTGTGAAAGCGCCTAATGGCAATCTATATGCTGTATATATGAAAGAATTAGAACACTATAGAGCCGAATTAGTTGTTCATAACTTATCAAAAAATAGAGTTGTAAATAAAGTAGAATACGATTACCCTGAGTATTTAGATGTGTTTCAAATGCGCAGATATGTACATATTTTATTGAATTCATTCATTGTGGTTTTTAAGATAAAAGATAATGCTTTTAATTTATACTTATTCGATTTGATTAAAGAAGCAATGGATACTTTTGTATATACACCATATGATTATATGCACGGCATATTGAAATTATTAACATCAGGAGATGAAAAGAAACATATTCGCGACATATTATCGCGATACTTTGCTCGTGAACCAGCTTGGAGTACTTCAGGGTGGGATGAAAGTATAAATTGCACAGTAACTTTACTTGGTGGAGAGATTCCGTTTGTAAAATATCTTGAATCTATATTGGACATTGAATTTCATGAAGCACACGAAGGAATAGATAACGCCTTATTCGTGGCTTTTAAGTATGAAGATAATACATTAGAAGTTAGCTTTAGTACTGGCCAAGATGTCGTCATAGTGAAGAATCCTACAAAGGCTTCAATCTCACCTCCTCCTAATTCCGTTTTATTCAGTAAAAAGTATGAACTTGATATTTCATACGATATTTCTAAATCGTATCCGTACTATATACATAAAGTATCAAAAAAATACATATTTGGCACAGATGTAGTTTTTGAAAAAACGATTAGTAGTGAAAGCTATTATACTATTATGAGTAGTCGATCACAACTGATTGATATTAACGACATAACTATTTTACTATCTAAAAATGGTATTTTTGCTAATTTAGAGAAACACGACAGAAATAAGGAATTAAATATAGAATTATACGATATATACGGACACTATGTGGTACCACAAGAAGAATCAGTAGAATTTCTTGATTTGGCTAAAATTTACAAAAATTTACATAATCTAAAAAATCAAAAATGCTATGATTGCGATGATTTTATAAACGCTAGTGACTTCTTAATTACATTTGATATTAAAAGTAAGATAGAGGATATATTGTACAAGATTTATCAAGACGATTATAACACAGAAATAAAACTTCATAAATACTATTACTACTTAGATGAAACTAATAGTAATTTATATTTATCAGTAATAGTAGCCAAGAGTGATAACATTGAAGATAATCCAAAATTTGACTTCTATGTCTTTGAATACAATATTAGAAAAAAGGGATTACCATGCAGGATAGTTATGTATTCAGTCGGGCATGATAGTAAAATACTTCACAAAAAATCTACGGATTACGTAAGTGCTATGCGCATGTTCGCTTACGCAACTGGGAATAAAATACAATTCTTTGAGATATTAACAAGAATAAATGATGAAGATCAATTGAGGCGTATTTATGTATATAATAATGAAATTATGTTGATAAATGATATTTTTGTTATAAAAGCTAAAGACATAAGATATAATAGATCAGCTATTCTTAATTGTGGCAGCACTAATACAAAAGATATATATCATAATAATTATTGTCAAGTCTTTGATTATAATGTTGTGTCGTTTGTTAATATATTTACTGATAATAGTGGTGAAGATAAGAGGCGACGTTATATGATTATATTATCTAGTCTAGAGATCATAATATCGATGCCTTTATCAAAGTAAGATCGTAAGTATCATTGTACATACTCTACTACGTAGGGCTAGGACGGCCCGAAGTTACGCCTGTGGAGCAGGCTCTGGTGGATGACCGTAGCCCCAACGGGCTACCTAAAAAGCCATCCTGCGACGAAGCAAGAAGCTCAACTGCAAAAGTTGAGCAGTCCGCAGGGTTGAATGCCCTACGTTTCGATAAAGTCTCATTGCCAACCTCATGCCTCGGAACGCCAATGCTAACAAACAATCTATTAAGAACTTAGAAGACAATCCTTTTAAACACATAGAGTACAGGAACTTGCTCGTCATCCTATGTCGCATACCTTATGTGGAAAAATTTGACAAGATAAGACCATTTTTTGAGCAAGTATTTGGAAAAGGAATAGTAGAAACGATATATCTAACTAATAGGTTATACGAAAGCCATACTAAAATAGAGTCTATAAAAAATGTATATATCAACTTCGTCAAAGACTTCTTTGTTGGAACAGATAGTTTTGAGTATTTAATAGATTATTTATACAAGGAGTTGTATTCTGTTAAGTTGCATAATGATATTAAGACGTTGACCGGTGATCTTTTGTTGTCTAGTGAGTATGTGGAGGAGATCGTCAAGTCTCGTAAACCCTTGCCGTCGTTTGTAAATAAAATAGCGTATCTTAGGTCTACGATAAACATCGTTGCTGCATCACCAGGTGGTGGAAAAAGTATATATCTCATGCACGAGGCCTTGTATCAAGCTATATTTAACGCTTACAACGTGCATTTGTTTATATCTGGGGATCTAGACGAATCAGCTGCAATGGCTAGACTATTAGAAATCAAAGAATACTATCTTAATGCATACTCTAATATAATTTCTCAAAAAAACATAGACATAAGACGTGCGCTTCAAAGAATAAAAATTACTGTCAGCCCATACAAGCAAATAACCATATATGATGTCGCTAGAATGACAAAGAACGAAAATGTGGATTACGTAATGATTGACTATGATGATAAGTTTGTAGAAGATACTGATGAGAATATTATGTATTATACAGCCGCGAAGCCGTATGAGGTTATGGATGCGTATAAAGATGGTAAAGTGATTATTTTTGCCTCCCAGATAAAACCAACTTCTTTTAAGTCTAAGAATTACACACCTATAGGTTTTTTACAGGGTTCTTCGCGTAAGGAGCATATGGCAGATAGTATCATTGCTATGCTCCCAGGGCCTAACAAAACGACTAAGATTGTGGTTCTTAAAGACAGGCATGGACTTATGCCTATAAGTCAAGCTATCATGCATTTTAAGATACAAAATGGTATTATAACTGAAGTTGAAGTTAAAGAAGAGATTAATTCTAATGCAAGAGCTAATGGTTCTGAAGACAATAGCGAATATGATTTTCAAGACGAAGTGATACCTTTCTAAGGATAAAAAGCTATGAATGAGATTAAGATTCTAGATAAAGGTTTTGTCCGGCTAGTTCAAGCTATGGCCTCTGACGATTTGATTGTGCAAGCCGCCCGAACATCTTACAAATGGGTCAAGAAAAGTACGGACGAAAATCTCATAGATTACCTTATTCGTAACGAACACAGTTCACCATTGGAGTTTGCAGAGTTTGTGTTTCATGTAAAAGTACCAATATTCGTAGCTAGGCAGATGTTTAGGCATCGTACAGCTTCCATATCCGAAGTGAGCGCTAGGTATACAAAAGTAGAAGACGAATATTACCACCCACAATGGAGAAAACAAAGCAAATCTAATCGTCAATGCTCAGCAGAAGATATCATAGCAGATGCGGAAATAGATAAACAGTACGAGGATTTACAAAGGCAATCTTACGCTACCTACGAAAAACTGCTCTCTAAAGATGTAGCGCGAGAGATAGCTAGAAGCTGCCTCCCCGTAGCTTACTATACCCAATTTTACTGGAAACAAGACCTTAGAAACCTGTTACACTTCATCAGACTACGCATGGACTACCACGCACAATACGAAATACGAGTCGTAGCCGAATCCTTCGCCTATTTCGTGCAAAAATATTGCCCAATAACATATAAGTCCTTTATGAACAACATTGTGAATAGTGTAAGATTTACAAGTCAAGAAATACAACTACTGTTTAAAGAAAACACAATTGAACAAATGTATGAAGCGTTAGAAAAACTAGAAGGTACGAAAAAACAAGAACTAAAAGAAAAAATAGATAAAATCAGATATATTTTAATCGATGATAGCACAAAACCCTAACCTATTTCGATAATGTAAAAATTATGGTTTCTAAAAAAGTAATTTCATTCCCAGCTGATATAGAAAAATACTATCAAAATCTATCGCTTATTATAAACACGAATGTTTTGCTTATCAAAAATGAATGTACTAATGACTATTTGTATCTGACGATAGACCTGCCTAATTTCTATAAGATGTTGTTGGTAGAATACACCAAAAATTCAGACTCACAATACGTTAACGCTTTGATATACTCTCTCTATAATTTATGTAGGGCTTATGTATTCGAGGTATCTAAGGTAAATTCCCATTGCAGCTTCAAGAATTGGATTTACCATAATGTTAATCTATTAACCTCAGGTCATGAGTTAGGTGTTTGTTCTTTGGTTTATCCGTTTATATCGCACGGTATAGTATTGAACAATATTGATGATTATGATTCTATGTTGTCACCGCAGAGCAGTGCTTATATAAGTTATTTATTGAAAAAATCCGGAGAAAACTACGAAAAAAAGGATTTAGATTATTTATCACAGTCTAGTATGCGTTTTATAGGCGATATTCATCGTTTTGATTTGTTACTACGTCGTGTGGTGGGCAAAAGCTTGTAGCTTTGTAAGACTTTTCATGTTATTAACACGATGTAGAAAAAGTTCTAACTCCGCAAGAAAGTACTTGAAATCCAGATGTTAGTAACCATAGTAACGGTAATGGCTTTGCGTTATATTAATGAATGGGCATAGAAGAAGACTTTTGGGTGAGGTGTTTACACCCACAACGCTCGTAAAACAGATTGTTGATTCCTATGTGCCAGAGGTCCTATTTAATCCCAATTACACTGTTTTAGAGCCTGCAGTAGGCGATGGCCGTTTCTTGACTTATATCCTTCATCACCGTCTCTTACAATCGCAAGATGCTCAGTACGTCATCCAATCTTTAAGCACCTTATATGGTATAGACATACAAAAAGACAATGTTTTGAAAGCTAGAAACGAATTACTAAAAACTATGCTACTCATGGCTCCGAAAATGTTTGAAAATCAAAATATCAAAGAAATCATACAATATATTATAGAGTGTAACATAATTCACGGGTGCGCAATAACAAAAAGATATGCATAGACTGGCAAGCCAATAATTATTAGACATTACGAAATACTAAGTGTTAACCCTATTAAAATCAATGTAGACGTTTATAGGCTGGACGAAGTTTTGAAAACATACCAAAACAATTCTCTTTTTAGCGACCCTTTGCCGCTAAGTAAATATATAATAGGTTAATAAGAAGCCAAAATCAAATCTTGTGAAATAGTTATAGGTAAATATACAAACATTTTTAAAACTCCAATTGTATCAGTTTCGGTTACTAAATTGTAAGTATTTTGTGTAGGCGAGAACCAAACCTCTATGGTTAGGACGCCATGAAGGCGCGGACTCTGGTGAATGACCGTAGCCCCTAAGGGCTACCTAAAAAACCATCATACGATGAAATAGGAAGCCTAAACGCAAGAGGTTAGGTAGGCCACATAGTAAATTTATTCGTTGTTCTATCATGTAATATTATACTATTCTTAGTATATTTTCTCATGGAGATAAAGGCCAGAATTTTGCCTATTGAGCAGAAGGCATCCGATGGCAGTATATTCCCGCGCAAGGTGATAGTGGATTACTTAGAATCGGAGACCTTCAAGTATCGCATGGCGACTAGAACATGTCTTGGGAGTATAACACACGGTAATCGAGACCAAAAAACCAATAAGTATAGTTTAGTACCTGCAGTTGATCAAATGCTCTTGAACATGATGATTACGCATTATGTATCCAAAATGTGCATAGAAGGCGATTGGTTATGCGGGACTATTGTACTACTACCCATAGAGCCATTTGAAGGTACTCAAGTAGGGAATTGGGTCAAGATGATACGAGGACTAGTTATGACTGGTATAGAACTGCCAGTGTCGGCAGTCGTAGTAGGAGAATGGCAAAAAGACCTATGCACCAAAATATATGACATTCCAGGTGTTGATTTTACACTAGACCCAGGTTTCAAAAAAGCAGGACTAGTACTCAGAACAAATAAGACATACAGTAAAAGATAGTAATGTTTCATAAAAATAAAATAAGAAGAAATAAAGCCATACCGTACTATGTAAAACTTAGAGGCGATGATTTTCGGATTGTGAGACCAGATAATGGTCACATTCAATCACTAATAAAATGGAATTTGAATAATAGTAACTATCCGGATGAATTACTTCAAGCATGTATTATTTACGAACCTATATACGATAACATAGATATAGAGCATAACGACACAGTTTTTTGGAATGTGAGACAGGTAGATATCATGAATATCTGTGATGCAAATAGTAGTACTATAATTAATGTGACAGCACCTGACGATGGTGGTGGAGGCGGAGGAGGAGGTGGCGGAGGAGGCGGAGGAGGAGGCGGAGGAGGAGGCGGAGGAGGAGGCGGAGGAGGTACAGGGGATTATACAATGTGCTACGACGCTGGCGGAGACGGCGGTGGATCTGGAGGAGGCGGTGGCGGCGGAGGAGGCGGTGGGTCTGCAGGAGAAGTAGCGGCGGAGTAGGCAGGGGCGGCGGAGGAGGCAGTGGCGACGCATGAGGCGGTGGCGGCGGAGGAACTACAGGGGATTATACAATGTGCTACGACGCTGGCGGAGACGGCGGTGGATCTGGAGGAGGCGGTGGTGGCGGAGGAGGCGGAGGCGGAGGAGGAGGCGGAGGAGGTACAGGGGCTTATACAATGTGTTACGACGCTGGCGGAGGCTAGCAACAGTTGCTACTTTCTGTACAAATTTGTATGTTTATAACATAGCATCGCTATGAAGTTTCGAGGTGTAAAAGAGTGTAAAGGATTTTTCGATAGTTTTAAGATGGAGATAGTTGTAGTCAATAAGTGTAGGTAGAATCTGTGGACAAAGAGGTTCTAAAAATGCTGACAGAAAAGAAAAGTGAAAGCAACTTCGTAACAGTAGAGTGTTTATTGGCATTTGATAAAGAAGAGGATAAGGGGCGGGTATTGACCCTCATGCGTAAGTTCTCATCAATGGTCAGGTTTGCCTACAAAAGACTGATGGAGGGAGCGGAAAGGAAAGAGCTGAAAAAACTACTATCCTGAAAGTATGGAGTAAACACCAGATATTCGGACGACGCAATTCTCCTGGCAAAGCAAACTCTGGAATCTTGTATAGAAAGAGATCAAAATCCCCAAAAGCTTGTTTTTGGTTCAAGAAAACTGTTCGAACAGCTGAAGAAAAAACACTTAACAGGCAAAAGTAAAGACACACTAAGACAAAAATGGGAAGAAAGAAGATATGGCGTTTTGTATTCAAGAGGAGAAAAATCACTACAGGGCAATCTAAACATCAGGCTTGTGAATCTGAACAATCAATGGTATCTGAGGATTAACTTAGGGAATGGCAAGTATGTATGGGCTAAGGTGACTCGGTCAGTCAAAAGAAAAACCGACAAGTGGATAAGCTTCGTAAGTAGCTTAGAACACGCTGCGAAGACAGGCGACTGGTTCCCCTACACAGTACGACTCAAACTCAGAAATGGGAAAATCTACGCACAGTTCAGTAAAGAAGAGAAGCTGCCAGAAGTAAGTATTACAAGAGAGTAATCTTCGCAAGGGATTGGGTAGGAGCGGCGAAACAAAACGGGCTAGTCCCTCTCCCTGGTCAAGGGACGACTGTGCTAAATATGTACAGTTTTGTATAGTTTGTGTGACCAGGCGGTAGTGACAACTCTGGCGGCGGCGGAGAGCCGAAACGCAGGTAAAAATAAATATAAGTATATTTCCATATGACTAATATTCCTAATAGAGCGATAGCAGAACATTTATCTAAAATGAGCTACTGTGTCAGCCTCAGTCCTGTGGCTAATGTTCAATTTGCAAACAGAACCTCATATGCTAACTACCCATTTATTAATAATCAGAAGCCACCAGGGTCTATACTGAACTTTTTGTTGCTATTTAGACACTTGAATAATGGAAAAGATAATAATGGGAACGATATAGAAAATACTTGTTGTCATGCGGGGTTTGAAGAAAAAGACATAATAGTTAATAATAAGATCAGGTATATAATTAGCAACGTAAAGGATATAAATCAAAGGCTAAGTTACGATTTCAAATACGATTTAATACAATATAATACTATATATAACATGGTACAAGGAGATATTGCAGACGGTACTTACATATTTATTCCTGAGTCTTATATTTGGTATTTGAGTACTGAGCATCCTAATCGCACTGGGATGATAGTGAAGTTGCAGGCTCGTACCTATAGTGGTAGTGGGAGGCCATTGCAGAGGATTATAGAAACGAGCGCCTTACCTAACCACATGTTAGTGCTGGCTTGTATTGCCCTTCAATCTGGTTATCCCCAGTCGCTTGAAATTATGAATGGTAATAATATTGAAATAGTTGACTTAGCGTATATGCCCATATTATGTAGTGTTGATAAACAACTTATTAAAGATGTCATGTATAGTCATGGATTTGTTTTGGAGTTTAGTTTGCCAATAGAGTTTGAGGTAAGGGATGTAGAGCGGGTTAGGGTAATTCGTTATGACCATGTACTTTTAGGGAATGCTTACTTTGCATCTAGTGGTGGGCCTGTTGCAAACTATATTGTACAGCCGTATCGTACTATTAGGT
>Ga0308410_1000664_pt1 | contig 18831 bp, 17 predicted proteins | sample HotsprOSTMatCore_FD_203467 | JGI IMG/M metagenome (GOLD analysis project Ga0308410, IMG submission 203467) | Hot spring phototrophic mat microbial communities from Octopus Spring, Yellowstone National Park, Wyoming, United States -... | ecosystem: Environmental > Aquatic > Thermal springs > Hot...
CGGCAGGGACGAAGCTTGTCGTCCCTCCTAACACCATCGTGTGGCCCTCAGATGGCGCTTTGGTCTACAACATGACCGGCGACCGGATCGGCACGCTTCCGGCCATCAACTCCAAGGACAACTCTCAAGAGGTCAACTGGATCGAGGCTGGCGGAGTCGGTTGGAGTCAGGGGGACGATTTTGGATTTCAAGTCGGCGAGAAGTTTTTTGTGCCGCCCGGGATTCGCGTCCTGGTGGATGGCGCGGAGCGCGGCGTGATCCTTTTTTATGCCAACGGCCGAACGAGCGGGGTTGGGGTGCGCCAGCTGACCCTGATTGACCGGCTCCGGGAAACCACCACCCGAACGCTGGAAATCTATCCAATGATCGGCATTGTTCGGATGCTGTAGGAGAGGGCATGATGACGAGACGTACAGGGTTCCGAAAACGGGGCGGCTTCAACCTGATCGAAGTGTCGCTCGCGATCGTGGTGGTCGGTCTGGGACTGATCGCGATCTTTGCGCTCTTCCCCGCCGGGCTGGAGGCAATCCGGGTGGCTTCCGCGGAGACCTCGAACAGCCTCTTTGCCGAGCGGCTCCTGAACGGTCTCCACGCGCGTTCGGCCGAAATGAACTGGACGGAGTGGAAAAAGAACGAGTTCAATCTGCCCGGACTGGCGCTGGATACGGTCACCGTCCTGGACCAGACGGCTTATTATCTGACGATCGGAAGTCCGACCAACACGCCGGCCGGACTACGCCGGAAGGAGGTGCTGCTCTATGCCCTTCCGTGGGTGGCGCCGGGAGCACCGACCCTGCAGTGGCTCATGGACCGGGGCAACACCTACTACACGGAGCTGTATTACCGGGAGTCGCCATGAAAACGCGAGTCTCGGGAGGATTTACGCTTGTGGAACTGCTGGTGGCAATGGCCATCCTGAGCATCATTGTGATTATCTGCGGTCGGCTTTTCCAGCAGGCATCGGCGGCGTGGGAGACAGGAGTCCGACGGGCGGAGCGGAATATCATCGGCCGCAACCTGGCCGATTTTATTGCCGGGGATCTCAGTCGAGCGGTGGCTCGGACCGACGATGAACTGCAAATCGGTGCGACCTCGCTTCGGTTTCCTATAGTGGATGAGGCGAGCGTGCGCGTAGTGGATGAGGCGAGCGTGCGCGACGGGCTGAGCTCGCGGGCTTACCAATGGGTGACCTACGATTTGTCGCCGAATAACCTCAGACGGAATGGCCAGCGGCTGGCTCCCGCAGGGGTGGTGGATCGAATTCGGATAACGGCTGGGCCGGCCACTCCCGGCCGGCCGCCGATCTACGTGGACGTCGAGACGCGGGTGAAGGATCCGGACAGTTTCTATGTCGAGGTCTTCACCAGCCGCGCCTGGATTCGAAACCGCGACAGGTATCGTTATGATGACTAACCGCAAGAAGCGGGGCGTGGCCCTGATCATCGTCCTGGGGCTGATGGCCCTCCTGATGCTCCTTGGAGTGGCGTTTTCCATCTACATGAGAACGGAACGACATGCGGCCGGCAGCTATCAGCACGATGTCCGCGCCCGACAGCTCCTCTATGCGGCGGCTGCCAGGGCCCTGGAACGGCTCGAGCAGGAGCCGTGGGATAAACCCTATCCCGATTGGCTGGTCGCCGTTTCGCCTCATACCCGTCTCTCCCCCGATGATAATCCCATGGACCTAAGCGGGGCGACCAGCCTTCCGTGGGCTCAACACATTCCCGACGGGGTTTTGGAAGAGCAGGACTTTAGCAACGCCTTCCAGCAGATCGGATGGATTCCCGTGCCCAACGGACGAGTCGCCTATGCCATCGTGAATCTCTCCGGTCTGCTCGATGCCAACTTTAGCGGTGCTGAGAACGCCAAGCGGGAATGCGGCACGAACGCCTTCGAGCTGGCCGTCACCAATCCCGTTCTGGGCATCCGAAGCCGGCCCGATTTCTTCAGAGGGCGCGAATACGAGTCTGTGGCTGAGATGAAAGCCCTGAAGGAACAGATCGGCCTGTCGAAGGTGTACAAATGGGTGACCTTCAGCATGACACCGACCAACACCCCGCTCGTCCCCGTGGATCTGAGCGGCTCGGCCAATGACCTGGCGGCCCGGCGGGATGCGATTCGTAGCCAACTCCTCAACCCTGCCTTCATTGATATTTTCAATGCCGACCAAATCGTGGATGCCCTGCTCGATTACGTGGACGAGGACCACATTCCCAGGAGGCTCGACGCACCTCTCACCGAGCGAAATCCGATGTTCAACGAGATTCTTCTTCTGCCCGCCGTGGATGCGAACTCTGTATTGTTGTTTCCTTTCCGAATCGAATTGACGGCGCCTTTCCTGAAGCCCCGTCCCGGGCCGGTCAACTACCAGATCGAGTATGATGTGACGGTCACCACGACGAACGTCGGTACGAATTTCGTCACCGATACGGGGCCGATGGGGGAGCCATTCCCGGCGCCTGGTCGAGTCTCGGGAACTCAGCCGGTCAACTGGAATAAGGAGCTCTTCCTGGTGGTGAATATCCCCCCCCTGGGGCCGTATAGCCTTGGGCCGGGGTGGACCAACAAGACCGCCTTTTTCCATGTCCACGTCCACTCCCTCCTGCTTCGGGATATGACCCAGGGCGGTGCGGTTGTCGGTCAAGTCACAAATCTCCTCTTTCAGACGAACAATCTGGCTTCCATTACGATTCCACCCCTCGGTCGGAGTCGCGTTGGGAAGAGAGCGGGCGTGGAAGCGCTCGATCCCCGTTACGGCTATCAGAGTTTGTTTCAGCACAGAGTGTGGTACGAATATTGGCTGACGGAGAAGCTTGTTCGGGACGCGGGGAATCCGAGTTTTTCCATTGGCCAAAACGGGACGATGGGCCTGACCAATGCCATCGTGGCGCTCTTTCTTTCCCGCGGAGCGTATTTCCAAGGCGTTCATCACGACGGATATCTCTATATGCACGTGGCCGATCGCCCTCTTCGTTCCGTGGGAGAACTCTCCTTTCTACCCAGGGGCTGGCGGTCGCCTGGCTTTCAGTGCGCCTATTCCACCCTCCGGCTGGTTCCGACCGAAACCGGTATACCGGCGGATCCGCTTTACGATGCCTTTACCTTGCGCTCTTCCTCCCGCCCTCAGCGGGGTGCGATCAATCCCAACACCGACGATCTTGAAGTGCTGGCCACGCTCTTTGCCGACATGCCGCTGGACGCCTACCCCGGCGAAACCGAGGATCTCCGGGCCATTAATTATCGTGAGAACCTGGAACAGAAGATTCGAGTGAATTGGACCGACGCGTTGCAACTGGCGAGCGCCTGGACCGCCGATCCTCTTTGGCAGAGGGGATTCTGGGGGTCCAAGCTGGAATTGGTCAGCAACGCCACGTACCGGTCTCGCGCCGTTGCTATCGCCAATGCGTTGGCGGCTGACATACCAACAAACCCGCCTCCTAGTGGGTTGTCCAGTTGGAGCTGGAGTGCCGCGCCGCTTCGCGCGGAGGCGGCGGTTCGCAATATTCTGGATCTGCTCAATCCCCGTCAGAATTACTTCACGATTCTCCTCTTTGCCCAGTCCGCCACCCTCGTCGATCTTCCCGGCGAGGGCAAGCTCGCGGGCGGCAAAATGGTCACCGTTCGGGCGGATCAGACGGCGATGATGGAGGTATGGCGCGATCCTGTTCCCCGTCTGCTCGAGGTCTTGGACTCTACAAACTATTACCATCGGCCGATGTTCATTCGGCGTTTCGAAATACTGGAATTGCGCTGACCGGCCCCTGATTCAGATGGTGTCGTCGCCCGTCAGGCGTAGAAAGACCTCTTCTAGATCGCCTTGGGTGCCGCTCCGTTGGCGGAGCTCCTCGAGGGGGCCGAGGGCGATGAGGCGCCCATTGTGAATGATGCCGATCCGGTCGGCCGTCTCTTCGGCAAGGGGGAGAATATGCGTCGTCAGGAAGATCGTCATTCCGCCGGCGGCCTTTTCGCGCAGAAGCCCCTTGATGGCTCGGATCGAATGAGGGTCGAGTCCGATCAGGGGCTCGTCGATGAAGAGCACGCGGGGGTGATGGAGAAGGGCGGCCGCGTAGGCCAGGCGCTGACGAAGTCCATGGGAGAGGTCCTTGACGAGCGCCGAGGCATGGCCGTGGAGTCCAAAGAAGGCAAAGGTGGCTTCCCGCTCCCGTTCAATCTCCTTCCGTGACAGGCCATAGAGGGTTCCGACGAAATGGAAGAATTCGGTCGCGGTGAGGCGGTCATAGAGGAAGGGGGTGTCGGGAATGTAGGCGATCTGCTGCCGTGCTTCGATGGGGTTTTTTGCCATGTCGTAGCCGGCGATTCGGATGCGTCCGGAGGTCGGGCGCAGCAGGCCGGTCAGCATCTTGAGGGTCGTGGTTTTCCCGGCGCCGTTGGGGCCGAGGAAGGCGAAGACCTCGCCGGCGGGGACCGAGAGGGTCAGGTCCCGGACGGCATGCACAGGGCCGAACCACTTGTTGAGGCCTTCGATCTCGATCATGGGCTAAGGTCTCCCTCCAGAGCGTCCATGATTGAAATCTGGAGACGGCCGAGATAGCGAGCGATTTTGGCCTGCTCGGCCAGTTCGCCATGGGTCAACGCGAGATGCGTGGCATCGGCGATGGGCTGGCCGAAGGTTGGGTCCATCTCTACCCATCGGCTTCGAATCCGAACCGCAACCCAGGCATGGTAGGCGAAGGCATTGTCAAGGGCGACCAGCCCGGCCACGACACGCGCGGGAAGACCGGCCGCCCGCAGCAGCGCGGTTGTCAGATAGGCGTGCTCGTTGCAATCCCCTTCGCGCCGGGCCAGGACATCGGCCGCGGAGGGAAGGGAGGGGGTCGGCTTTTTCTTGAGATGGTCGAAGACCCATTGATTGATCGCTCGGGCGTTCGCCCACGAATCGTTCTCCGCCATGCCCCGCAAAATGGTCTGGGCTTGTTTTCGGATCGTGGGGTGGTCCGATTGGATGAAAGGGGTCGAGGCCAGATCGTCCCTGGCTACGCGGTCGGTACCGGTTGTCCCCTCGGCTTCGCTTGGGGAGGGAGGGCCCGATGCGACGATGCGAAGCACGAGGCCGGTCTCCTCGACACGCACCACCTGCTGGCGATCTGTTTCGAGTTCGGAGGGATTCCATTCGTCCAATCCCGTCAGGCGAATCGTGAGCTGTTGGATGGCGCGGGGGTTGGGCAGAGGGAAGGTGATTGGGATGGAGACGGAGAGCGTGAGATCGGGCGGCGGCGCCAGGCGGCCCCTCTTTCGATAGGCCACGGCGGTCTCGGCGTCGGCGAGTTCCATTGTCCAGCCCATGGGCGTTTCCTGGCGCAGAAGACGCCCCTCGGCGTCCACCCAGCTTTGGATGGTCATTCCGTGGACGACGGCTTCCAGAAGGGTCGCGCGGTAGGGGGTCTCTCCAATGGTGATGGTCTCTTCACGCAGGGCGGAGACCCGCAGATCGGAGACCCCTAGGGAGGCGGGGTCGAGGATGCGGAAGACACGGCTCTGGCCGGGTTTCAGATCGGCCAGAGCCTGATCGAGGAGGGGGGATTCGAGAATGACATCATCGGGAATGGTGATGGTCGTGAGGCTTGAGCCGGAGGGGGTGAGGATCTCCACGTCGAACTGATCGCCGCGTTGTCGCCGACCGATGAACTCGGTGGCATAGCCCTCGCTATGAAGGCGGAAGTGGAAACGCTGAAGGCGGTAGAGGGAGTCGAGCTCGGCCTCTAGGCGCGAGGCAATCTGGCGGCGAGTCCCCATCATGGCGAAATCCATCTCCAGGATCGTCGTCAGCCGGTAGGTGCGCGCCGGATCGGTCTCATCCACGTCCATGGAGGAGTGGGCATATCCCACATGGGCCCCCTGGATCAGGATCCGCATCCAGAGATCGCGGACCTGAAGGCCGCTTCGGAACAGGTCGCGATAGCCCGCCCGGCGACCGGTGAAGTAATGGGCGCAGGCTTCGAAGCGGAGGAACCACGCCGCCGCCGCAAGTCCGATCAGGCCCACGCCAAGCAACCGGACTCCGTAGGTGCTGCGGCCCCTGGGCGGCCTATCGGGAGGTAAGGCGTTCATGAAGAGGTCAGGGTGTTGAGCGCCTGGCGGGCTTCCTGGATCTCGCGGGCTAACTGCTGGAGTTCCGCCTCGAGACGCTTGACGATCGAGCCGCCACTCTTTTCAAGGGCCTCTTTGCGGGACTGGACTTCGCGCGCGAGGGCCGCCTCCTTATATTTCATGGCACGGAGCTGTTCGAGGATGTTGGATCGATTGGCTCCGGGCTGATCCAATTGGGCTTGAATGGCGCGGGCGTTTTTCTGAAGCGTTTCCAGCCGACGGACGGCCTCTTCGTAGGCGGTGAGCTCAGGCTTGGGCGTGCTGGATTCCCGGGCCAACCGGGTCCGCAGAGCGGCCTCTTCCGCCAGCAGGCGCGCCAGCCGGCTCCGCCACATCACTTCGTGCGGATTAGCGTCGGTATAGGAGCCCGGCCGAATCTCCAAATCGTCGAGCAAAAAGGCGAGTTCCGGAATGGTACCATTGGTCAGGATCAGGGTTCCTTCCGCCGCCCTCTGATTGCGTAGGGTAAAGAGGCGTTCCAACGCGACCACATCGCCCGCGTGGAGAGGACGAACGGGAGCAGAGGTGCGCGGGTGATAGGCAAAGGCCTCCCGGTTCGTCACGATTCCCCAGGAGGCGGCCATCGCTTCGTTTTCCTCCACCGGGTCGGGCTGAACTTGGGGCGGTGCGTCTTCAACCGCGTGGGTGGGTGGTGGTCGTTGGCGCACGCGTTCGGCCGGCGGCTGGGGGCGAAGGAGTGAGGTTGCGGAGACAGGACGACGCAGTTTGCGGTCGGATGGGCGTGGCGCAGCGGCTGCTTTGATGGCGATGGGCGATCGGGGGAAGGCGCGAGTGACGGCCTCCTGGAAGGCGCTGATTTCGGCGTCGTTTTGTTGGGCGACCAACTCCTCGAGGATTGCCTCATAGCCGGCCCAGGCATTGAACGTCCGTGGAGGATTGACTCCCCTGGAGAGGCGCCCGATAAGGGCCAGTCCAAGACGCTGGACGGCGAGCAGGGGGGCGTTCCGATAATCCGAAAGGAGGGGGAAAGGGAGGGGTTGTTCCAGGTGCTTCCGGACAGCTTCGGCTAGCGGCCATGCCTCTCGCCAACGGCCCTGACGGGTTCGCCCCTGGATCTGCAGAAGGGCATTCTCCGTGAAAAATCCTGGAAAACAGCGGCTCCAGGCTTCGACCGCGCGAAGTTCGTCGCAGGCCTCATCGAATCGCCACGCCTCCACGAGCAGCCGAGCATTCTGTTCGGCCAGGCGAACCTGGTTCCATCGAATGCCGGCGACGAGGAGAGTGACCAGCAGGGAAACGGAGAGAATTCCCAGGAACGTGCGGAAGAGAAGAAGCAGAAGCCGGGTGACGGCGGACGGCGGCACGGCAGAACCCACAGAAACCCTTTCGACGAAGACACCCTGATTATATCGTGATTCCTCTCCGGCGGCCAGCAGAAGCGTATGAGCGAGGTCTGCGGTTTTGGCGGGCGTCCTGGTTTCTCATGGACTCAGCGCCGTTCGACGGCGACTCCCGCGGCCAATTCCTGAATGCGTTGACGCGAAAGAATCGGAGAGCCGAGCTGTTCGACGGCCGCCGCGCCGGCGGCCACGGCCCGAGCCGTGATTTCGGGGGTCAACCGCCGGCTTGGAAGGTAGTCGGCACAGAATTGGCCGAACAGAGAATCGCCGGCTCCCGTCGAATCTTTCCGATCCACCGGCGGGGATGGGGCGAACAAGATTTCGCCTTTCGAAGCGAACCAAGCGCCCCGGGGACCATCGGAGACGATGATCACCTCATGATGAGGGGAAAGGGAGGCCAAAGCCCGGAGGAGCAACCGTTCACTGTTCAAACGTTGACCGAGGGCTTCTGCCAGCTCGCGCCGATTGGGTTTGAGCAGGTCGGGCTTTTCTGAAAGGGCGAGCCGCAAGGGAAGGCCGGAGGTGTCGAGCCCCACCAGGCAGTTCATCTCGTGTGCCATACGAACCAGGCGGGCGTAACCGTCCTCGGGGAACCCTTGAGGAAGTGAACCGCCCATGAGCAGCCAGTCGCCGGGATGGATGACCGAACGGACGAAGGCCATGACCTCATCGAAGGGAATGGGGGGGTACGTCCATCCCGGCCGATTGACCTTGAGTTCCCGCCCTGCGCCGTCGGTAATCATCAGGTTGACGCGCGTGGGGTGGTCCACTTCTCGAAAGCAGCAGCGGATGCCAACGGGTTCGAGAAATGACTTGAAACAGGCGAGGCGATCCCGGCCGAGAAGTCCGGCCGCGGTGGTCGTTTGACCATTGACGGCCAAAACTTTAGCGACATTCACCCCTTTTCCGCCAGGCGTTTCCACCTCCCGGCGTACCGGGACGACACCATTCCAGCGGAGGGGGGCGGAGGTTTCGATCGAGAGATCCACAGCCGGGTTGAGCGTCAGGGTGACGACCATCATCGCTCCTTGAAAGCGAACCCCCGGCCGTTTCGTTTATGGAGGCGCGAACCGGAATTGAACCGGTGTACGAGGTTTTGCAGACCTCTGCCTAGCCACTCGGCCATCGCGCCCAGGGAAAGGCCTCTTCGACCGGAATCACGCCTTCGCCGTAGAGGATTGGGCGGCGGCGGCCCTCTTCTGGCGCGCCTCTTGCTTCTTCCGCTTGATCCAGCGGCGTCGGGCTTTCCGTTTGACGCGTACGCGCAATTGCTGGCCCATGGAGCGTGTTCCTCTCGAATGATCCGGTTGAAAAACTCTGACAGGATAACTCGTGAAACGCCGGAATTCAATCAAAAAAACGGCCTCGCTGGAAGCATCCTTACGGTTCATCGTGGACGGCGGCTCAGGTTTGGGATACCATACCGGACGGAAAGCGAGGGAAATCGGATGAAACTGGAATTGGAAGGCAAGGTGGTCGTGATCACAGGCGGCACGTCGGGCTTCGGCTTCGAAGCGGCCCGGTTGTTGCTCGAGGAAGGGGCTTGTGTGGCGATTACGGGGCGCGACACGAAGCGGCTGGCCGAGGCGGAGGAGAAACTCGGCGCGAATCCCCGCCTGCTTGCTCTGTGTGCCGATGCCACCCGAGAGGACGACTGGAAAACGGTCATGCAGACCGTCGAAGGGGCGTTCGGGGGGTTGGACGTGCTGGTCAACAATGCGGGCGGCGGAATCAAGATCGCCCCGCTCGACCAGCTGGACGACGCCACCATCCGAGCGGTGCTCGAGCTCAACCTCCACTCCGCCATTCTGGGATCGCGCGAGGCGGTGCTCCGGATGAAGCCGCGGGGCAAGGGGCAGATCATCAACGTGGCCAGTGTCTGTGCCACTCATGCGTGGCCTGGATGGAGCGTCTATTCGGCCGCCAAGGCCGGACTGGCGGAATTTACCCGATGCCTCTGCCTGGAAATGGCTCAATGGGGTGGGCGTGCCAGCCTCTTTATTCCGGCGGCCGCGCGGACCGGTTTTGCTGCGGCGGCAGGGATTGACGATTCGTGGATGGCCGGGTATCCCGGCCCGGCCGAATTCGCTCAATCGCTTGTCTATCTCATTGGCATACCCTCCAACTGTGTGATCGAGGACATGACCATCTGGGGGCTGCCTCAGATTCGGTCGCTGAGTCCCCTTTGATCGCCGACGGGGGGTGCCATCGCGTGCGTTTCGACGTAGCCATCGTGGGCGGGGGGAGCGGAGGGTTCGGGGCGGCGTGGGCCGCGGCCCGCCTGGGTCTGCGGGTGGTGATCGTGGAGCGGCACAGTCGGTTGGGCGGTCTCTCGACAGTAGGCGGAGTCTCATGCTGGGAACCCGGTGTGGGGGGCACCGGTGCGCCGCTCGATCTCTATCGCCTTCTCAGGCATACACCGGGCCAGGCGGCCGTCTATTCCATTGGCCGCCATTTCGCCTGGCCCCCGCCGCCTTTTTCCCCTTGGGATATGAACTTCTTCCCGGGCGGCGAGGTGGTTCCCGATCCCTCCCGGCGTTATGCGGATACCCTCCGCCGCCATCTCCCCGAGGGCCAGTCGCCCACGGAGGCGCTCGGCCGTGCCTTTTGGCATGGTGTTCTCTTCACCCCGGAGGCGATGGCCGCGACGATGGAACACGCTCTTCGCGACACGGGCCGCGTCCTCATCCGGTATGGAGCCCTCTTCAAGGAGGTCCGGGTAAGGGAAGGCCGCGTGTCGGAGGTCCGCCTCTGCGGGGGTGACCGGATCGAGGCGAATTACTGGGTGGATGCCACGGGCGATGGAACGCTGGCCATGGCCGCGGGTGCCCGTGAGATCGCGTCCGGAAGCGAGGCGCACGGCCGATTTCGCAACGGGGTCACGTTGATCTATCGGGTCGTACCTTCAAGCCGGGCCGACGTCGAGCCGTGGGAGGGTCCCTATCCCTGCTGGTGGCAGACCGGCTGGCCGCCGGCGGTCGTGGCGCATCTTCCCGATGGTACCCTGTTCATCAATATGCTTCCGACTATGGAGGGCCGGGAGTGGGCCGAACGGGGCGAGGCGGACGGATGGGCGGAATGTCGCCGCCGGATCCGGGCCCATTGGCACTACCTTCAGGCGGAACATCCGGAATTTCGCCGCTATCGGTTCTGGTCCGAAGCGCTTCTGATGGGGATCCGAGAGACGCGTCAGATCGCTTGCCATCGGATATTGAGCGAGGACGATCTGCGGGGAGGGCTTTCCCGACAACGGGATCCCGATGTGATCGCCCTGGCCGATCATCCCCTGGACCGGCATGGGCAAGGCGGTGGTTGCCATCTCCTGAACGAACCCTACGGTATTCCCTTCCGCTCCCTGATTCCGGTAGGAGTGGAAAACATGGCTGTGGCCTGTCGAGCCGCAGGCTTCGATTCGGCGACGGCCTCGTCGGTTCGTCTTTCACGGACGGTGATGCAGATGGGCCAGGCGGTTGGAACGGCCGCCGCGCTGGCGGCCCCGAAACGCCGTGCCTTGACCGAGGTGGACGCCGCCTCGCTCCGCGAGGCGCTCCGGCGGCAGGGGGTCGCGCTGGAATGGCCGCCGCCCCCGGCCATCCAGCAGCGAATTGCGGAGGCGGGGTAGGGTCGGCAATAAAGAGGGACGGGCAAACGTCCAAAGCGTCATGCAAGGCATGGTAAGGATCGGCTGGGTGGCGTGCCAAATCACGGGCCTGGCCCTTGTGGGGCTGGGGGCTTCCGGCTGTGCGACGACCAGCCTTCTGACGCCTCACCCGGACCGCACGGCTGGACTGATTCGCGCCGTGGAAGGTGGACGCCCCGTGGCCCCTGCTCGGACCTTCGGCCGATTGCTCAAAGGCGCGGATCGGATTCTCTATTTGCTGGAGGCTGGGCGGCTGGCCCAGTTACAGGGTGATTTCGAGGCCAGCCGGCGCTGGTATGCCGAGGCGATCCGGCACATTCGGGCGCGGGATGACGAAGCGATGATCCGCCTCTCGGACGCGTACGGCGCCTTTTCGGCGGTGCTTATCAACGACAATGCAATCCCTTACCAGGCCGAGGGATACGAGCGGGTCATGCTCCATCTGGAACAAGCGCTCAACTATCTGTTGATGGGCGATCTGGAGGGCGCCGGTGTCGAGATCCGGCTGGCCGCGGTTCGTCAGGCCGAAGCCGAGCGGCGGAGGGCCCGAGAGTTGGAAGCCGCCCAGCAGCATGAGCGGGAGTGGAGTCTGGCTCAGAGCGATGCGTTGCGTGCGGTTCATGCCCGGTTGGCGCCGATGGCGACCCGCGAGGCCCAATCCTTTCTCAATGCCTATGTCTATTATGTGTCAGCTGTCATCCGAGAACTGCTGGGGGACGAGGATGGGGCTTATATTGACTACAAAAAAGCCGCGGCGCTTCAACCGGGCCATGCGCAGATCTCCCCCGATCTGCTCCGACTGGCCGATCGGTTGGGGATGAGGGAAGAGGCCGATCGGTATCGGTCCGCCTGGCCGGGTGTTCAGCCCCGGCGCCGGCCGGCCGGCTCGGCGGAGATCGTTCTCTTTTTCGAGGAGGAGTTTCTCCCGCCCAAACAGGAGGTGGCCGTCTGGGTTCCGCTTCCCTCGGGATGGACCGCCGTTGCCTTGCCGGTGCTGGCGACGCCTCCGCCATTGGGGCCTTCGCCTGAGCTTCGGAATGGTTCCCAGTGTCTGGGCTCGGCTGAGCCGATGGCCGACCTCTCAGCGCTAGCCGCCCGGGCGCTTCAGGAACGGATGCCGGCGATCGCCACGCGGCAGATGGTTCGCGCGGCGGCGAAGGGCGCGGCGGTCGAAGCGGCCAGCCGGCAGAAAGGCGGCGAGTGGGCGGCCATTCTTTTTTCTCTTTACAACTTGATCTCCGAACGCGCTGATCTGAGGAGCTGGACGACGCTGCCGGCCCGGGCTTCTGTCTGGCGTGGATTCATTCCGGCCGGAGAGTGTCGCCTGCGGCTCGAACAGGGAGGAACGGTTTCTCGCGAACTGGCGGTGACCGTGCCCCCCGGAGGGTGTGTGATTGTCTGGGGCTATCGGGCCGGACGCCGCCTGGAGATTCACGGGGTGGTGATTTCCCAGGCGGAGAGGGACCTCACTCCTCCGGGGTGATTTCGAGCACCTGGACGAGCGTTTCGGGTTCGAGACGATAGGGCGACCCACGGCCCTCGTAAAAGCCGTGATCGCCGATGAGGTGGATCTGGAGATCCGAATAAGTGACCGTCTCTCCCGTCTTTTGATTGTGGACCTGGCAAAAGATTTTGGGATAGAGGCCAGGGTGGGCAAAGGGACAGGGCAAGCGCCCGCGAACGCCGTCCACGCGGACTTCGAAGTGGGGGGGGACGTCCACGGCAAGCCCCAGCCCCGCTTCCCCCTTCTCCCGGAAATAGGCCATCCGGGTGGCGATGGCCGCATGGGTCAGACCGAGCCGGGCGACGGTCGCTTCATCCTCCGCCAGAATATCCGCCAGCGGTCGGGAATCGCTCCCGAGAAAACCGGTTTTCGTAAGGCGGCCGGGCCTCATGGCCTCCTGAATCTTCTGAAGCTCGGGAGATTGTTTCATCGCAGGACTCTCATCCAAAATCGTCGAAGTAGATCCGCTCGCGCGGCATTCCCCGTTCCGTCAACATGGCAATGGCGGCCTTGATCAGAAAGGAGCTTCCGCAGAGGTAGGCTTCTGCCCCGGAGGCGTCCGGCACGTGGCGAGCCGCCACTTCCGTGATGAGTCCGGTTTCGCCCTCCCACCGATCCTCCGGCAGTGGATTGGAAAGGGCGGGAATGAATTGAAAGCCCGGGATTCGGGTTTCCAGGGCTTTCATCTCCTCGACCAGAAAGAGATCACGCCGCGACCGGGCGCCGAAGAAGTAGCGGGCGGACCGGGCAATACCTTTTTCGGCCATATCCAGAAAGATGGCCTTCAGAGGGGCCATGCCCGACCCGCCGGCGATGGCGATGATGGGTCGGTTCCCGGGCCGCAGGACGAATTGGCCATAGGGACCGTTGAAGGTCACCGGGTCGCCGACGTTCAGGTGGCGATGGACCCACGTGGTGCATAGGCCGTTTGGAACGTAGCGAATCTCGAGCTCGATTTCGCGTCGGTTCGAAGGCGGAGAGGAGATGGAGTAGGCCCGGTACACCGGTTCGTCGGTTAGTTCGTAGGGCGGCACCTCTAGCTGGATGAACTGGCCCGCTTGGAACTCGATTTCCGGCGGGTCCACCAGACGCAATCGGAGCTCCTTGATGTCATGAGTCAGATCGCGAATCGAGACCACGGTGGCCTGGAATTGCCGGATGGCGAACCACTCGCGGGGGAGCTGGAGGCGGAGGTCGTGTTTGATGCGAACCTGGCAGGCCAGGCGGACATGGCGGGCGATCTCCTCGGGTTTCAGCCAGGGAATCTCGGTGGCCAGTGGGTCGCCGCCATCTAACACGGTGACTTTACACAGCCCGCAGGAACCGCGGCCGCCACAGGCGGAGGGGATGAAAAGTCCTTCGCGCTTGAGGGTGGAAAGGAGGTCCTGGCCACCGGGAACGACGAGCTTTTTTTCGTCGTTGATCGTCAGCGTACACGGTCCGTAGTGGCTGAGGGTGCGTTCGGCCAGAACCAGGAGGAGGGCGAGAAAGGCGTTCAAGCCTGTGACGACGCCGACGCCGAGAAGAAATTCATTCAGCATCGGAGAGGCTCCTTCAGGAGGGGGCCGTGATACCGGTAAAGCCGGTGAAGGCCATGGCCATCAGGCCGGCGATGATGAGCGCGATGCCGGCCCCTTCCAGACCTCGCGGAAGGCGGTTCTTGGCGATCCGCTGGCGGATGCCGGCCATGGCCAGAATGGCCAGCATCCACCCCAAGCCTCCGCCGAAACCGTAGGCGGTGGTTTGAAGGAAGGTGTAGCTTCGGGCGACCATGAAAAGGGAGGCGCCGAGGATCGCGCAATTGACCGTGATGAGGGGAAGAAAGATGCCGAGGGAGGCGTAGAGGGCGTCCGATACCCGCTCGATGACGAGCTCGATCAGCTGGGTGAAGGCCGCGATGAGGCAGATGAAGACGATGAGGCCTAAGTACTCCAGACCCAGAGGAATGAGAAGCCGGTGGTAGAGGATCCAGTTCAGAGGCGTGGTGAAGGTCATCACGAAGACCACCGCCGCGCCGAGGCCGAAAGAGGTTTTGATCTCGCGGGAGGCTCCGAGGAAGGGGCACATGCCGAGGTAGTTGGTCAGCAGAATATTCTGTGTGAAGACAGCCGCGAAAAAGAGAGCGAACCAGGCGGTAAAAGGGTTCATGACGGGGATCCCTCGGCGGCCGGGCGGGCCAGCACCCAGCCTTTCAATATCCAGACGAGGAGGGCCAGAACAAAAAAGGCCCCCGGCGCCATGGCTAGCAGAGTCCACGGCATCCAGCCCTCGCCAAGGACTCGCATCTCCAAGAACGTGCCCGCGCCCAGAATCTCCCGGATGGTCGCAATCAACAACAGCACATAGGCGTAGCCAAGGCCGGACGAGAGTCCATCGAGAGCGGAAAGCCCCGGCGGGTGCGAGAGGGCGAAGGCTTCGGCACGGCCCATGATGATGCAGTTGGTGATGATGAGGCCCACGTAGGGGCCCAACTGGCGCGAGATCTCGGGCGAGAAGGCCCGGAGCAGGATGTCAAAGAGAAGGACAAAGGTAGCGATGATGAGGACTTCGCTCATCATCCGGACGCGGGCCGGGATGTGGCGGCGGAGGAGCGAGACGATGAGATTGGCGGCGGTCAGTGTGAAGATGACGCCCAGACTCATCACGACCGTGTTGCGAACGCGATTGGTCACGGCCAGGGTAGAGCAGATGCCCAATACCTGAGCAAACACGGGATTGTTGGCGCCGAGATTTTCAAGAAAAAGACGTCGAGCGGCGGTTTTCATCGTTCGAGGAGCATCTCGGGTGCAGTGGGGGTAGCTGATTTGATATCGGGGCGGACACGCTGGGCCGCCCGATTGATCAGGTCACGGACCCCTTGGGAGGTGATGGTGGCGCCGGTGAGGCCATCCATCTCGGAGGGATTGGGGGATCCGGTGCTGGCGGAAGAGGAGAGGGCAAGCGGAGGGCGTTTGCCGATGAACTGACGCCGAAAGGCCGGTTCTTCGATACGAGCGCCGAGTCCGGGCGTTTCGTTGTGCGCAACGAAGGCAATTCCGGCCATCGCGCCGTCGAGCGAAGAGAAGGCCACGGCCGCTTGAATGGGGCCCCACAGTCCGCGCCCCGTTTCGAGAAAGACCAAGCGATCGTCGCGGCCGCCGGGGTCCTGGACAACCGCAAAGGGAGCGTCGGGCGCTTCGGGCACGAGACGGGCACGGGACTCGAAGAGGGCTTCCATCTGGGAAGAGCTCGCCGGAACCGTCCAGCCGGCCGCCTCGAGGACGGCCCGTTGAAGGTAGCGGGTCCGGTTTCGTTCGACTACCGGCCGGGTGATCAGATGGGCGGCGCTCACGACGGCAATGAGGAGCGCGGAGAGTAGCGTTACGAAGAGGACGGGCGCCAGCCGGTTGCGAAACGAGGTTTGGCGAAGCGGGGTCATGGGGCCGCTCCCGTGAGGGGTCCGGCCGAAGCCGGTGCTTTCGGACCCGCGCGCTGGCGGATGGCCCAGTCCAGAAGTGGGGCAAACATGTTGGCGAGCAGGATGGCGAACATGCTGCCGGCAGGCCAGACCGAAAAGGTGCCAATAACACTAGAAAGGGCACCGACGAGAAACCCGTAGATCCAGCGGCCGGGCTCCGTCTGGGCTGCGGTGACGGGGTCTGTGGCGTAGAAAAAGATGGCGACGAGGAAACTTCCGGCCATAGCGGTCATCGCCGGGTGGGCGGCCTTTCCGAGCCCCAATTTCCAGAAAAGGGTATGGAGAAGGAAAAAGCCGACCAGCGCCGCCAGGGGAATACGGTAGTTGGCCGTACGTGTGGCGATCAGGTAGAGCCCGCCGAGGATGGCCAGGAACGGACTGCATCCGCCAATTGTGCCGGGTTTTAGGCCGAAAAAGAGGGTGGAAAGAGAGATGTCCGTTCCGCTTCTGAGGAGCATGCCGGGGGTGGCGTGCGTGACGGCATCCGGGGCCCATTGCGTGAACGCCTCCAGCGCTCCGGAGAATGGAACGCTCCAGCGGGCCGTCATCACGGCGCCGAAGGAGAGATAGAGGAAGGCCCGACCGGTAAGGGCGGGGTTGAAGACGTTTCGGCCGAATCCGCCGAAGGCCATTTTGCCGAACACCAGGGCGAAGAGTGTTCCCAGAACGGCCATCCAGAGAGGGGCCGCGGGTGTCAGGCCGAAGACGAGAAGCGTGGCGGTGACAAAAACAGCGGAGGAGACGGGTTGCTTCCAGGCCCGACAGAAAAGCCATTCGGTCAAGAAACCTGTGGCATTGGCCAGCGCCAGCATGACGACAATCCGCCAACCATAGAGCCGCACGGCCCACACTGCTAGAGGCAGAAGGCCGATGAGGACCCGCGTCATCATCGGTTGGCGAAGAATCCATCGTCCGGTAGCCACCATACCCCCTCAATCAATACGACTGTAGCAAAAAGCATAGGGAGGCTCAAGAACGGGACGGTTCACAGGGAAGAATTTTCCGTTAGGTTCCAGCGTCCGTTTATGAAGATTGCGGTGGCCGTGAAGGGGATGGATTGGCCGAGGGATTTCGTAACGCGGGGCGGATCGTTCGGAGGAGGGCGTTGGTCGAGCTGTCATGCGTCAGCTCGGGCTCGCGATGCGATTCCAATTCGGTGAGGATACGGCCTGCCAGAACCTTGCCGAGCTGGACGCCCCACTGATCAAAGGAGTAAATATCCCACAGAACGCCCTGCGTGAATATCTTGTGCTCGTAGAGGGCGATGAGCGCGCCGAACGTGTAGGGGGTGAGGGCTTCGGCCAGAAGGGTATTGGTCGGCCGGTTACCCTCGAATGTTTTGAAGGGAACCAAGGGCTCGGGCGTTCCCTCGGCCCGGACTTCCTCAGGGGTTTTGCCGAAGGCGAGCGCTTCGGTCTGCGCGAGGAAATGGGCCATCAGCATGGAGTGGTGACGGGCGGCCAGGGGGTTCGGGTGGGGGGAGGCAAAACCGATGAAATCGGCCGGGACCAGAACGGTTCCCTGGTGGAGGAGCTGGAAGAAGGCATGCTGTCCATTGGTGCCGGGCTCACCCCAGAGGACGGGACCGGTGGCCCATTCGACGGGCCGTCCCTGCCGATCCACGGACTTTCCGTTGCTCTCCATGTCGGCTTGCTGGAGATAGGCGGGGAGACGGGCCAGGTACTGGTTGTAGGGAAGGACGGCGTGGGTCTGGCAGCCGAAGAAGTTGATGTACCAGAGGCCCAGAAGGCCGAGGAGGACCGGCATATTCCGATCGAAGGGGGTTTCAGAGAAATGCCGATCCATCGCGTGGAAGCCTTCCAGCATCTCCTCGAATCGTTCTGGGCCGATGGCGATCATGAGCGGAAGGCCGATGGCGGAGCAAAGCGAGTATCGCCCGCCGACCCAGTCCCAGAAGCGGAACATGTTCTCGGGGCGGATGCCGAACCGGATCACTTCGGCTTCGGCGGTGGAAACGGCGACAAAATGGCGGGCTACGGCATCCGGATGGCGAAGGGAGGCGAGCAGCCACTCCCGGGCGGTCGCGGCATTCATCATCGTCTCCTGCGTGGTGAAGGTTTTGGAGGCGACGATGAAGAGGGTTTCTGCGGGGTCGAGATCCCGCGTCTGCTCATAGAAATGGGCACCGTCCACGTTGGACACGAATCGCACGCGAAGGGTCGGGTTGGCGTAGAGACGGAGGGCCTCGCAGGCCATGGCGGGGCCGAGGTCGGAACCCCCGATGCCGATGTTGATCACGTTGCGAATGGGACGGCCGGTGAATCCGGTCCAGGAACCGCGGCGAATCGCTCCGGCGAAATGGGCCATCTGGGACAACACGGCCCGGACTTCCGGCATGACATCCCGGCCCTGGACGAGGATGGGAGTCGGTGCCCGATGGCGGAGGGCCACGTGCAGCACGGGGCGGTTTTCGGTGACGTTGATCGCGTCGCCACGGAACATGGCGACGATGGCTTCGCGGAGGTGGCAGGACTCGGCGAGGGCGATCAGAAGGCGGATCGTCTCATCGGTGATGCGGTTTTTCGAATAATCGAGCCGCCAGCCGGCGGCTTCGAGGGTAAACCGCTCGGCGCGGCAGGGGTCTTCCGCAAAGAGCTCCCGCAAATGACGCTGTCGAATGGTGTTGAAATGCACCTGGAGCGCCTTCCATTCGGCGCGATCGGTCAATCGGGGACGGTTCGTCATGGCTCCTTCTCCGAGTTGGAGGAAGCGTAGCGAACCGTCGAGCGGGCACAAGGTA
>Ga0308410_1000666_pt1 | contig 18777 bp, 10 predicted proteins | sample HotsprOSTMatCore_FD_203467 | JGI IMG/M metagenome (GOLD analysis project Ga0308410, IMG submission 203467) | Hot spring phototrophic mat microbial communities from Octopus Spring, Yellowstone National Park, Wyoming, United States -... | ecosystem: Environmental > Aquatic > Thermal springs > Hot...
CCCCGACGGCGGTGACCCCCGGCGGGAGGCGGACCTGCGTTTCAAGCGTCCCTGAGGACGTGACTCGCCATCGGATCCGTATGGCGCCATGAGGGGTTGGCACCTGGCCGGAAGCCCACGTCAACCCGCCGGGCTGAGGCCGAATGATCACCCGGTGCCAGCCGGGCGCGACCGGCCGGACGCCCAACGCGTAGGCCGGAAGCAGCCAGGCGGGTCCGCCGGACCAGCCGTGGCATTGGGTGGTGTTGGCTGACGGTTGCCGCGTTTCGGGAAACGTCGGACTCCCCTCATACACACCCCAGAGCCCTCGGATCTGGTCCATGGCCTCGTGAGCCAGGCCGGCCTCGAACAGCGCCTGACACAAGAAATGGCCGAACCAGAGCGTGCCGACCGGCACGATCGTTTCCGGATCAGGACGGGAAGAATTCCACAGCGCCTGTTCGCCGACCGGCACCGAGCCCAGTCGGTCCGGATCCATGAGACGGCGCAGGAGCGAGGCGCGTTCGCGAGGCGGCGCAAGGCCCGCCAACACAGCCAAGGTATTGGCCTGCTGGCTGTAGATGGGGGTGAGCCCGGAGGCCGGTTCGGCGTCCCGGTAAAGACCACGCGACGCATCCCAGAAGCGCCGGTGGGCCGCGGCGCGCAACGCCTCCACCGAGGCAAACGGCGTCCCCTTCAACAGACCCCGGAGGAAGGAATCGCGCCGCAACCGTGCGAGAGTCCAGATGAAAAAGGCGTTGGTCACCAGCAGGCAGCCCTTGTCTTCGATCGGCGCCCAGTCCCAAAATTGGCCCGTCGGCCACGAGGTGATCAGGCCATCCGAATCCGCAAGAGTCGCCAGAAAGTCCAGCAGCTTGCGCGCGCGAGGACGCAGTCGGCGGATCGTGTCATCATCGCCGGAGAAGAGCCGATACTCCATGAGCAGCCGAAGCCAGACCAGACTGGAGGAGGCAAAGGCGCAGGTGGTCCGTTCCGACGGTATGAAGCCGTTGATCCGTCCGTCCGGGAGCGCGTTCTGAGCGCCCTGGAACAGTGCCCGGCGGAGGAGCCGCGTGTCGCCGAAGACATAGGCCGCCACGTGCGCATGCACGTAGAGGTCCTGCATCCATTGCACGCGTTCCCGCGTGACGCAGTCCAGGAAGGCATCGGATGTGCAGATGCGGACCGTCTCGACCGATCGCTCCGCGATGGAATCCAATGCGCCATCGGAGCAGCGCCATCGTCCCGCCGGGACCAAGGGATAGGTCTCCTCCTCGACCGCCACCGCTCGTACGCGAACCGCCCCTACCCCCTGAATATCCACCGTCAGGAAGCGGAAACCGCGGGGACGAACGGGCCCGACGCGCTGAACGCCCGCGGCGAGTCGGAATCGGTCCGTCTGGCGAGCGTAGGTCCTTTCCGGATTCACCGCCCCCTCCGGTCCCACAATGTCGTCGTAGGAGAGGTCCAGCTGGATCCCCGCCTGATCGGCATCCACGGTGAGCCTCGGATAGCCGGAGACGGTGCGGCCGAAATCGAGCGTAAACCAGAGGCCATCGCCGGACGCCGAGCCGTGCCAAGAGATATCGGCCAACGCGGTCGGGAGCGGCGACCAGGCCGTGCGACGACGGGCGGCCGCCTCTTTAGAGGGAACACCGAGCGTGGACACCTCCGGCAGCCACCCTCCGGCGACGGCGCCCCGCTTTTTGTCGTCATCCTCCCGCACCTCGCCGGGCATCCACACGCCGGCGGCGAGCAGACGTGCCTTGGAGAGGACCTCCCGTCGAAGCGGCGGAAGATCGGATTCAAGCAACCGGACCCAGGGGCCGCAGGGCGGACGACCCACAGGGCAGGCCGGTTCCCAATCGGCATCGTCGAAGGCGAGTTCGGTCCACCCCTTGGGCACGCGTTCCTGATCGCATTCCTCCCAGAACCCATAGTGAGACATCAGGCAGGGCAAATCGCTCGTCCACGCCGTTCCTCGAAAAGCCCGCCAATGCTCATCGGAACCGATTTTGAGGCCAGGGCCTTCGATCTCCACCAGCAGACCAGGCCGATGGGTCATGCCGGCCGCATAGGGAACGCCGATATGATGGACCAGGACGGCCATGACGTGCTCGCCCGCCTTCAGGCGAAGCGTGTACCGGTCGAACTCGTAGTACCCCAAATGGGAACGGGCCGGTCCTCTCCCCAGAGGCCGGCCGTCCACATGCGCCTCGTAGAACGTGTCCGCCGTGATACGGAGGGTGACGGACACAGCCTTCGGGAGCCGAAACCGCCGCCGAAAGAAGCCGTAGACGTTCCGGGCTTTCCGCGCGGATTCCGTCCAGATCCACTGGCCCGTCCAGTCGGTCTTCTCCGGAGCGTGGCGAAGATCAGTCCAGTAGGGATTGGGCGCTGGAATCTTGGCTTCGATCCGATCCTGCCACGCTTTCAAGGCCGAATGAAGGCGATGCACCAGACCCCGGTAGGCGCCGGCGCGATCGCGGGTTTCCCCGATATCCTCGCGCAACTGATAGAGCTCGCGGCGTCCATCTTCGAAGAACTCAATCAGTTTCCAGTCGCCGTCGCGAACCGCACACGCGGGCGTCCCTCCCTGGTTGCCGTAATGCGGGTAGTGCCAGAACAGGGGACCGCGCTGAAACGCTGTATCGCCCCGCAAGACGGGGAAAAAACTCTGCCCATCCACATGCTGCTCCGGTCGCAGCGGAAGTCCCGCCGCCTCCAGAAGAGTGGGATAAAAATCGGGACTGGTCACGGGCGTGGGGCAGAGGCTTCCGGGTGGAACGACGCCGGGCCAGCGGACGATGAGTGGCACCCGAGTTCCGCCTTCATACATCCACCCCTTCCCTTCCGCCAACGGACGGTTCGACGTGGGGGCACCCTCCGCCGTGGAGAGGCCGCCGTTGTCTGAGGTGAAGAGGACCAGTGTATTCGGAGGAAGGACCTCCAGCAACCGTCCGATATTGGCGTCCAGATTTTCGATCATGGCCGCATAGACGGGATCGGACTGAATGATCCGACGGGTGACACGCTGGTTGCCCTTGTTTTCGGTGGGAAACGGTTCGCCGATTTGGATCGCCTCGACTGTATCCAGTCCCAGCCGGGCCGCCTTGGCCTTGTATTTCTCCACCAGCTCGCCGGGGGCTTGGATGGGGGTATGCACGGCATAGTGCCAGAAGTTCAGGAAAAAGGGGCGACGGCCGTCATGAGCCTGAATCAGACGGATGGCCTCGTCCGTCAGGTGGTCGGTCAGGTATTTGCCCGGTTCCGCCTCCGGGAGAGTGGGGATCTGCCATGGGCTGAAATAGCCGCGGTGGGGGTGGCCGACTTCCCATCCGCCGATATTCACTTCGAATCCCTGACGATCCGGATAAAACGGCGCCTCCCCCAGGTGCCACTTGCCCACGTGCCAGGTGGCATACCCGCCTTCTGCGAGGGCCCGGGCCAGGTTGAACTCCTCGAGCGGCAGATGGCGGATATAGGGCGCGTCCACCAACCGGCCCCGGCAAGGATGCCATCGCCCCGACCAGTCAATATAGTCGGTCACGCCCACGGTCGCCGGGTATTTCCCGGTCAGGAGGCTGGCCCGCGTGGGTGAACAGACCGGACAGGCCGCGTAGGCGTCGGAAAAACGCATCCCTTCCTGCGCCAGCCGATCAAGGTTGGGCGTTTCGTAGAAGCGGCTGCCGTAGATGCTCAGGTCGGTCCAGCCCAGATCGTCAATCAGGATGAAGACAATGTTGGGAGGGGTGCGATTCATGCGTTCAGCTGTGTCCAATCGGTGGCGGTTGCGAGCTGCCAGCGAAGCAGCTGTTCCTGAAGACGTCGGACGACGGCGCCGGTCCGCGAATGACCGGCCAGGTTTCGCGTCTCGAGCGGATCCTTTTCCATGTCGTACAGTTCCAGGACGGCCCCCCGGTCGTTCACAACCATTTTGTAGCGCTCCACCCGGATCATGGTGCGATAATAGATTTCGCTGCCCACGACCTCGTGATGGGGGGCGTCAGGCTGACGGACGATGGGCAGGAGGGATCGGCCGAACTCGCGCTTTCGAGGTTCGGCGCCTGCGAGCTCGAGCACGGTCGGGGTGATGTCCACTAGGCTGACGAGATGCGGTCGGACCGATTCCGCCGCAGACCGGTCGGGCAGACGCAGGATCAGGGGAATCCGGGCGGAGGGATCGTAGAAGAGAGACTTGTGGTAGAGATTCCGGTCGCCGAGCATCTCGCCGTGATCGCTCCAGAAGACCACAGCGGTCTGATCCGCCCATCCCCGCCGCTCGACCACCTGCCAGATTCGTCCAATCCAATCGTCAATATGACTGATTTTCGCATAATACAACGCCCGGATCTTCGCGACGGTTTCAGGGGGGAGCGGATGCTCGCGTTCGCGAAGGGATTCGCGATAGCGAGCAGCCTCGCCCGTAAGCCACGATTCGGGTGGCGGAACCGGTTGGGGAGGATCCATCGGACGGCCTTCGTAGCGAGCCGCCCAGTCGGCGGGCGGATCCCAAGGCTCATGCGGACCGCCGAAACCGACAAAGACCAGCCACGGTTCGTTTCGCTGGTAGGACGAGAGGTACTCGCAGGCGGTACGCCCCACAAAATCGTCCATGGCTTCTCCCGGCGGGAGGGGGCTAGGCCAGGTCGCCGCGACACCTCCCTCTTTCCCTCGGCGCCGATAATCATTGAGGAAGGTTTCGTAGAGACCCAACGATTCCCAGTGATCCGTCAAAATGGATCGCGTGGCACAGGTGGCAATCGGGCCGGTGGTTTCGAGAACGTCCGCCCACCCCAGCCCGTGCATGTAGGGCTCCTCTTCCTTCAGATGATGTCCCCGGCGATGGGGGTAGAGATGGGATTTGCCAATGTGGCAGGTGTGATAGCCGGCCGCTTGCAAACGGCGGGCATAGGTATCCGCGGTGACCGGCAGGCGTCCGTAATTACCCCACTGTCCGTGATTGTGGCAGAAGAGGCCGGAAAGAAAGGAGCTGCGGGCCGGCATGCAAATCGGCGAGGTGGTATAGGCGCGCGGAAACCGGATCCCTTCTGCGGCGAGGCGGTCGAGGTTGGGGGTCTGGATAACGGGATGGCCGGCGCAGGAAAGGGCATCCGCGCGCATCTGGTCAGGCATTAGAATCAGGATGTTCGGTCGGTTCATGAGTGTCGTTCCTTGGAGTAGGCTTCAAAAAGGGTCACCGGCGAGGCGAAGGGGGAAACCACTGGTCGCGATGGCGCTCGGCCAGGGCCTTGAGACGTTCGAAGACGTCCCGATGCCGCGCCGAGACATCCGTCGTTTCATACGGATCCTCGCGCATGTCGAAGAGCGAAAGGGCGATGGTTTCTTGTCGGTACCGGCCCGGCTTCCCGTCCTGGCCCGCAAAATCGAGCGTGCGATAGGCGTGCGGGAGATGGAGTTTCCAGCGGCCATCGCCGGTCACCACGGCCTGAAACTCGGCGCCGTTCGTAATGAAGTAGGCCTCCTGGGAATTGACGGCGTCCGGGACGCCCGTGATCCATGGCCAGTTATTCCGGCCGTCCAGGGGGTGGTGAGGCAGGGGCGCGCCGGCCAGGGCGGCGAAGGTCGGCAACAGATCCACGCTGCAGAAGGCCCGATCGGAGGTGGTGCCCGGCCGGAGATGGCCTGGGGCGCTCATCACCAGCGCGCTGCGGATGCCGCCGTCGAAGGAGGTTCCCTTCCCCTCCCGATACGGAGTCCGTCCGGCATGATTCCCATAGGAGAGCCACGGGCCATTATCGGAGGTGAACAGCACAATCGTATGGTCACGCACTCCGGTTTCCTCCAGGCCATCGAGAATCTGCCCCAGGGACCAGTCGATTTCCATCATGACGTCGGCATAGAGCCCATAGCCGGAACGTCCCCGGAACTTTTCGCTGCAGGCCAGGGGGACATGGGGCATATTATGGGGAATGTAGAGAAAGAACGGCCCCTTCGCGGCGTGGGTCCGGATGAATGCTGCCGCGTCCTCGGTGTACCAGGTCGTCAGCGAATTCTGCTGGTCCGGCGAGAGATCCTGGATGACGATCGTGCCGTTTTTCCAGTATTGCAAATCGAATGCATCAAACATTCGGGTTTCGGGATGAAACCGCCACATGTCGTTCGAGTACATCAGCCCTGAAGATTCGTCGAACCCTCGCGCCGGCGGCCGGGTCTCGGGATGATCCCCGATGTGCCACTTTCCAAAACAGCCGGTCGCATATCCGGCCTGTTTGAGAACCTCCGCCAGCGTGGCGATCGAGGGATCGAGTCCCCGCGCGCGTGGCCCGATGGCGCCGAACACGCGGTGCCGCTCGGGATAGCATCCTGTGAGCAGGGAGGCGCGGGAGGCGGAACAGATCGCCTGGGGCACATAGAACTGGGTGAAACAGCACCCCTCCGCCGCCAGCCGTTCCACGTTGGGGGTCGGATAGGGGGTCTGGGCAAAAGGCCGGAAGTCGGCCCAGCCGGAATCATCCAGAAACATCACGACAAAATTGGGGGGACGGGTTCGGGTCATTCGGGAGGTTCTCCTTCGGGTTCCATCGTATAGCCTGGAATTTGCTGATCCGCCCAGGCGTGATCCTGATAAAGCAGCCACGCGTCAGGATTGGGCGGCAGGGTCCGAACGGGCCAGAGACGCCATTCGTCGCCGTCCATCGCCGTGGTTTCGCCCATGGTCTTCAGCGCCTCCTGAAGGCAACGGCGCATGGCCCTCTGGGCCCGGCTGGTGGTCCAGTCGGGATCATGCACGAGGCCGGCCAGATCGCGACTTTCGTCCGGATCGCGCCGCCGATCGAACAGGAGTTCCCGCTGATCCGGCGCGCTGTACACGAACTTCCAACGACGATTGATGGCGAGGAAAATCGCATTTCGGCCCCGATTCCACTGAGAGAAGACCGTCCGATCCGCGTCGGGGTCCGCGGCCAGGGCCAGCAGGTCGTCGCCATCGGGGGTATGCGTCTGAAATGAGGCCCCGCCGCGGTTCAGAAGGGTCGCCGTCACATCGAGAAGAGTGACCGGCCGATCGCACCGAAGCCCCCGCGGAACATCGGGTCCCCGAACGAGGAGCGGAATGCGGGTGGCCGCGTCATGGTAGCTGCGCTTGCCGAAACAGCCATGATCGCCGAGCAATTCGCCGTGATCACTGGTGACGATCATCAGCGTATGGTCCAGCTGCCCCGTGTGTTCAAGGGTCTGAAGCATCCGTCCGATCTGGAAATCCACAAAGGAGATGCAGGCGTAGTAGTAGGCGCGCATGACGCAAAGAAGGTGGAGATCCCATCCCCGGTCACGGCGTTTGTACCGGTTCTGGACGTGATTGATGAAGACCCACCGGCGTTCGCTTTCCGGCGGCACCGAGGGAAAAGGAACCTCCGCATCGCGGTAGAGCTTGTGCCATGGGGCCGGCGGCGCAAAGGGCGGATGAGGATGAATAAAGGAAGCGAACAGAAACCAGGGCTGCCGGGCGTGCCCGTGTTTGGAAAGAAAGTCCACCGCTCGGTCTCCCACCCACTGGGTGGGATGAAGCGCGGCCGGCATCTGGGCCGGCTGCGGAATGTAATACATCTCCCCACGGACGCCGTGGGGATCCTTCAGATACCCGTATCCCTTCTCCCGCAAAAAGCGATGGTAATCATCCTGGTTCGGATCCGCGACCAGCTCTTCCTGGGTGGCTCGCTCGGTTAAGCCGTTCTTTTCAAAGGTGCGGGAGGCGGGTGTGAAATGACACTTTCCGATGCCCGCCGTGTAGGTGCCGGCCCGCGAGAGCGCCGCCATCAGGTTGTCGCGGGTCTCCCACGGCATGGACATGCCATTGCTGAAACATCCGGTCCGGGCGGGATACTGGCCGAAGGTCAGACAGGCCCGGGCGGGCACGCATTCGGCAGACGGCGTATAGGCCGAGGTGAACGCGGTCCCTTCCCGCACCAGCCGGTCGAGCGCCGGCGTGCGAATGACGGGATTCCCCAGGCTTCCGATCGTGTCGGCCCGTTGCTGATCGGTCATGATCAGAAGGAGGTTCGGTCGCTGCGGCATTGGGCTATTCCTCAGGGTGTTTCCGTTGGAGTTGGACCCCGAATGGGAATTTCCCCTCCCCATTCCCGGACGACGTCGGGGGCGCCGGCCGGCATGAGCGGGCGTCCGGCGGCGGCGCCACCCCATCGGGATCTGCCCGGATCACCAGGTGTTGAGGAGGAGCCAGAAGGCACGGTTTTAAATCGCGATAATCGAGGCGGCGCGGCCACGTATGGCGCTGAGCACAGAGAACGGCCGCCACTCCGGCCGCCTGGCCGATCTGACCGAGCAGACACTGGACGCGATAGGAGGCCATCGCCAGATGGGTGCCACTCATATGCTTGCCGACCACCAGCAACCCCTCGAGCCGCCGTGGCACCAACGCGCGGTAGGGAATCCCGTAAGGCTTCACCTCGGGATAGTCGGCCATGCCCCGCCCACCGAACCTTCCATAGGTCAATCGGACGTTGCGTAACAAGAACGCTATCCTCGGGAATGGTGCCGCGGACGAGGTCGTTGGCCGTAATCACATAATCGCCAAGAATTCGTCGTTGCTCACGAACGCCGATCCGGGGCGCGAGGTGGACGCCATAGCCATGGACGCGAAGTTCCTCGAAGCACGGTGTCAACTGCCTCAGGGCCTCCCGTTGGGTTTCCGCCAACGCCGCGGGATCCCGCGTGTCCGGGCATCGGAATTTACCGCCCCAGTGGAGGTAAACCCCCGTGCCGCGCCTTACGGCGCCGGGGTCGTCATGTCGCGAGGACGTACCGTAGCCGGATTCCAGTCCTCGTGGCACCCATGAGGTGGAGGCCGCCCGGAGGGCCGGCAACCGATGGCTGATAAACATCCAGGTGCAGAGCTGAACCTCGGCCGTTCGGGCCGGCGGCGCGATCGCCTCGCCAAAATCCTCGCGACTGTCTTCGCCATAGCGTGCCTCGCCACCCGCCTCTTCCGTCAACGCTCCCGTCCCGGTGGCATCAATGACGGCCTTCGCCTGAATCCAGCGTTCGACGTGGTCGGGCGTACGAACGAGGGCGCCGGTGACGCGCCCCCCCGAGAGAGTGAACCGGACCGCCGGCGTCGAACCCCAGTACTGCAGGTTCGGTTCCGCGCTCAACCGCTCGTGGACCTCGCGAAGGATGTCCGACGGCAAATACCAGAAATACCACCACCGATTCACCGGCCGGTCGGTCAACGCCAATCGCCGTTCGAGGGTGGCGAGAAACTCCGCCACCACGCCCGACCGCGGTCCCCCATCCGGCATGGCCACGAACTGATCCACCGCCGCCCCGCCGGGCATGGGATCGTCCTCCACAAGGAGAACCCGGGCGCCGGCCCGTGCGGCACCAACCGCCGCCGGCCATCCCGCGGCGCCCGCGCCGATCACCAGCACATCGGTTTCCTGCCAGGCGATCATACTGCGCCCTCGCCGTCAGGAGGGATGGCCACGACCCGCAGCCGGGCGTATTCGGCGATCAGGGGGGCCATCTGGCGGAACCCGATCCGGCCGCCACCAAGGAGCGGGCCGAAGCGCTGGCCATCATCGCGCCATCGCAGGACGGAGAGTTCGGGGTGATGGGAAGCGGGACCCCGGATCCGAAATTCCACGTCCGGTCCGGACTTGATAACCGTGAGGCGATAGAACCCGACGGCGTCTTTGACGCTGGGGATGGGATCGGCGCCTGCGGCCACCAGGTGAAATCCATAACTCTTGCGAAGATGGCACAGGTTAAGGATCCGTTCGTGCGCATACCGGCGGCGGAAATAAGAGAGATGCAGCGCATGGATGTCGCCATGGTGATACTGCGAATAGGGGCCGTTGCGGGGCGCCAGGGAGGGATCGAAGAGATCCCGCCCCCCCTGCCCCACCGCCGCGAAAAAGAGGATGGCCAAGCCCGGCTCGTATAACGGCTGGAAATCCCATGAGATCGCAATGTGGTCGGGGAAAACCTCCGGACACCAAAAGACGAGATTGGCGCGCTGGTTGGCGTCCTGATCCCCATCCGGACCGGGATCGGCCGTGCTTTCCAGGCGCATGGCGCCGCGGGGAAAACTGACGGTTCCCGGCCCTTCCATGCGCCAACCCGCCACATAAGAGGGCGAGGCCAGAGGATTTTCATAAAGAACGCGTTCGGACATGGGTGTGCTCACTAGAGATAGGGTCCCCCCGCTCGTGGCCGGATCTCCGACGGGCCAATCTTTCCGCCGGCAAGGGTCCAGACGTTGTAACGGGTACGGGTCTCCCGATCCGGCGGAGCGGGCCGTTGATAATTCACGCCAAGAACGGATATCGGGCGGGTTGTCGTGACAAGCCAATCCAGCAGATCGGCTCGCAATTCTTCTACGATCGAACGACAATCCGAATCGAAGTAGCGATTCCGCCGCTCCCATGGGTCATCGCCGAGATGGTAGAGCTCGCCAAAGCCCTCGGGATATTCCTTTGGAAACATCTCGCGCGAATAGAGGACCAGCCGCCACGGCCCTTTGCGAATGCTCCGGCTCCAGGGAAACTCTGTCACGGCCAGCGTCTTCCCGCGGTCACTCCGCCCGAGAAGGAGGTCGGTCAAATCCTGCCCATCGGCCGTCGGCATAGGCGGAAGGCCGGCCAGCGCGCAGAGGGTGGGCGCCGTGTCCACGGCCTCCACAAGTCCCGTCACGGTCCGTCCCGCGGGCAGTCGGCCCGGCGCCCACCAGAGGAAGGGAATGCGGATAATGGCGTCGTGGCCGATCCCCGGCGCCTTCTCCATGATGCCGTGTTCGCAGGCGTAATCCCCGTGATCCGCAGCATAGACCACCAGGGTCCGCTCCGCATGGCCGCTTGCGCGGAGAAACTCGAGCATCTGTCCGACGGCATGATCCACCTGGCTGACCGCACCCAGATAGCCTCTCAGCTTGCGCATCCGAGCCGCTTCGAACGTCCGGGGTTCCAGGAGGGCCCAGGAACCCGAACGCCACCGATCATACGCCCGGATGAGATGCGGCGCCTTCCGGGCCGCCCGTGGGTCGTTATCGGCATTGGGCGGAAGGGTCAGCGACCTTCCCTCGTACCACGACCAGAAGGGCTCGCTCGGAGAGGTGCATTGGTGAGGACGCGGCAGGCTCGCATGCGCAAAAAAGGGAACGTCCGCCTGTGCGCACTGCTGCATGAAGGCGATCGTCTGGGCGGCGATCCAACCCTCCTGCGACTCTTCGAACGTCAGGGGGGATGGACGCCCCTCCATGCTTTGCAGCCCCCGGTCGCCGAATTCCGGAAGCCGGATATGATCTTCCAGCTCGAGTTTGCCACGCTCCCGCAGGAATTGCTCGTAGGCCTTGGATCGCCCCTCCACACTGGTGCCGCATGTGTCATGAAACCAGTCCGCGGCGTCTTCGATCCAATACTCCGGACAATGAATCTTGCCGATGGCCGACGTGCGATAGCCCGCCTTTCGAAAATGGCTGAGCAGGCTGGGCAGCCCGCCGGGATGTGGCCCGCTAAGGCCATAATACCCGTGATTGTGGCAATACTGCCCCGACAGGTAGGATACCCGGCTCGGCGTGCAGATGGGGTTCTGGGTGACGGCGTTCTCAAAACGGACACCTTCAGCGGCCATGCGGTCCAGATGGGGCGTCCGCACATCGGGATGCCCCCGGTGACCAAGCACCTTGGCATTATGCTGGTCGGAGAGGATAAACAACACGTTGAGGCGAGAGACCACGGACATGCTTCTCGTCCCTTCCCTCAGGGCGTCCATCCGGCCACAATGGCGGGCGTCGTCGGCAGCCACTTGAAGACCGGCTCGCGTTCGAATTCCAGCCGGAACACGGCGAGACCGCACTCCGTATCGGGACACCGCTCGGGAAGGTCCAGCAGCCGGATCCGGTATCCCTCCTGCACAAACCGCACCGGTTGGTCGGTTGTCAGACAGGTGACCGACGTCAGCGGGGTTTCATACCCCCCCAGCCCCTGCTCAGCCCCGCACCAGACCGTCCTCCAGAAATAGACGACATGACCCTTGCGGGAGGTCATCCCGCAGAACGAGGGGAATCCGCCCCCGCTCTCGTCGAGCATTCCATACACGGCTTCGCCGTGTCGGCCCAGCCAGCGACCGACCGTTTGCAACGGGGCGACCGCATCGGTAGGCACAGCGCCGTCGGGGGTGGGACCGATATTGAGGAGAAGATTGCCACCCCGCGCGCAGGCTTTCCCAAGCATTTTCACAATGTCCCGAGCGTTCCAGGCGTCTACCTCCCCTCCGACAAGATACCCCCAGGAGGTTCCGTTGAAGGTCATGCACGCTTCCCAGCCGCGGCCACGGTCGGCGGGCTGCGCCCGGACCTCGCCCTCCGGCGTCGAAAAGTCCTCCGGAAGTCCCGACCGGTTGTTGATCAGAATGTGAGGCTGAAGGGCGCGCACCATCTGATTCAGCGCGTCGGCTTCCCACCCCTCGGCGTTCGCCAGAGGCCGGTTGACATCGTACCAGAGAATGTCAATCGGCCCATATTGCGTCATCAGTTCCCGCACGCATCCGTGGGTGAATTCGATGAAACGTCGTCGGGCAGCGGGGTCATAATGACAACGCCCTCCATCGGGATGGTGCCAGTCCATGAGCGAGTAGTAAAAACCCACCTTCAACCCTTCCGCCCGGCAGGCCTCCACGTACTCGGCGACCAGATCCCGACGGGGCCCCGTTTTCACGCTGTTGAAGTCGGTCTGCTGCGTATTCCAGAGACAATAGCCCTCGTGGTGTTTGGTCGTCATCACCATGTACTTCATCCCCGCTTGGCGGGCCAGGCGGGCCCATTCGCGGGGAGCGCCGGGTTTCGGGTGGAACCGCTGAGCCAGCGTTTCGTACTCCTCCCGCGGAATGCACTCCGTGGCCATCACCCACTCGTGTCGTCCCAGCAGCGCGTATAGACCGTAATGCACGAACATGCCAAATCGGGACTCGCGCCACCACCGCATCCGCTCCGCCCGCGTCGCCGCGGTTTCCTGCTCATATTGCCATCGTGGCCTGTAGTGGCTCATATCGTCTCCTTACTGCCTATGTTAATTTTGTCAAGTCTCTCTCGTTTCGGTCAAAAAGGGAGGGTGTAGTCCACTCGGATTTTCCGGCCGTTCTCGTAGGCCGATTGCTCGGCCGCGAATGTCGCCCGATGGGTCCTCCAGGCATCCACCGGATCCTGAATCGGTGGAAGCCCCTCCACACATCGCCGCAGAAATTCATTCCGCTGGCGCGAGCAGTCGTGGAAGAAGGCCATCATCCCCAGGGCTGTAAAGACTTCCACACGATCCTGAACGACTCGGACACCGCCCGATCCGGAGGGCCACTCCTCGAAGCGATGAATCGTCATCGCGGGCCGGAGGAAATCCACCGCGATGGAGCCTCCGGTGAGCGTAAAGATCATGGACATGTCATGACCCAGCGGCTGCATGTAGTCGGCCGTATTCTGCCATGGGTCGCCAACACGGCCGAAGGCGCTGTGGGTGTGCGTGTTCAGCATCGTGGCCAGCACGCCGTTTTCGAAAAAGAAATGGGAACAGATGTTGTCCGGAATGCCATACTGGGGGAGCACATTCGGACCAGAAACGCTCTGAACCGACACCATCTCCCCCGCCAAGAGACGAAAAATATCGATATAGTGGATCGGGCATTCGGGAAGAAGACCTCCGGTCGTCTCCGGACGGAGACGCCACGACTGAGAGCCTCCGGCCACCCAGGCCCCCTGATGGTGAATGTACTCGATCCGGCGAAGGTGACCATATTCGCCGCTGCCCATGAGGGCCTGGACACGCTGGGCAAACGGGGAGACGCGCACCTCAAAATCAATGCCGAGATTTCGCCCGCTGCGCTTCCAGGCGGCAAGGATCCGATCGCATTCGGCAACGGTCACCCCCATGGGCTTTTCGAGGAACACATGAACGCCGGCGTCGAGAAAAGCCGTCGCCTGCTCGGCATGACAATAGTTCGGAGAAGCGATCATCACGATGTCGAGCTTGGCCTTTTGAAGCATCTCCCGGTAGTCCGTGTAGGTCGCGATCCCCGGATGTCGTCGGGCCTGCGCCTCGAGTTTCGCCGCGTTGATGTCGCACCAGGCCACGGTCTTGTATCCAGGCCCCTCTTCGGTTCCCAACCAGCCGATATGTCCAACCCTTAACATCATCGCCATCCTTGCTTCGCGCCTCCGCCAGTCGGCGGCCGTTCCGCCGATACGTCCTCGACAGAATACGGGCCTCCGATTTTGTTTGATGCCCTTTCCCTGGCGATCACCCGTCGCAGGGATTCCGCATCGCCCACACCGCGCGTCGTCGCAAACCAGAACCGCGTTTCGGGCGAGCCCTGACGGAGCAACGCCTCGGCAAAAAAAGCCATGTCTGGAAAGTCCCGGCATGACCCGAAGCGATATGGAATATAAACGATCGAATCGCCGAAAACCGTATAAACGCTTTCGAACGCCGTGAAGGGGTGATGGAATTCAAGCCCCCTCACAACCACCCCGGAGGCTTTGAGGGCCGGCAGATGATGGGCATAGGTTCCGCAGCAATGGATCTGGACGCCCCCGAACGCGTCGGCAATCCGGCGCAAACAGGGAAGGCCGAATTCCGCACAGAGATCGGCTCCCAGGAGTGGCCAGAGATCTTCGGTCAGCGACGCGCCGAGGTCATCGGGCAGCACCGTGTACGGCCAGATGCTGCCAACCACGCGCCCAGGACCGACCATGCGGCGCAGGCGCTGGTGATAGGTGATGAGCGTCGTGGTGATGGAGGCCAGGGCCGCATGAATGGCGTCAGGGTCTTCGATCATGGCGACGAGCATTTCCTGCTGGTCCATGACCAGCGCCAGGGTATTGAGCGGCCCCTGGAAATCCGGGGTGCGGAGCCCGATCTGATCGCTCCCCAGCCGATCGCACACCCGCTGCCACAAGTCCACCGCGCGTTGAAAATCCGACTCCTCGAACGGCTGGGGCTGAAGGCGCGCCAGGTCATCGGGACGGCGCGCGACCGGCTCGATGTGAACCTTGCCACCGTCACGGGCCGGCAAGACCCGACCGCCATACAAACGGGCCGTGCTGATGGTCCCGAAATCGGCGACGACCGCCGGGAATGCAAACGGATCTCCCTCGGCCGCATCCGCGCGCAAACAGGCCGCCGCGGCATCCGCCATGGCATCCAGATCCACGGTCAACCCATCCCCCATCTGACGATAGGTCGGATCCGAAATCGCACTCACCACCGGGCCCGTGCGTCTTCCCTCCCAGTATTCCCGGCAGTGGGACAACGCCCGTTCGAGATCCACGCCTGCGTGCAAAGGATTTCCCCTTCCCATGTCAACCCTTTCCTTTCTCAAAGGTCAGCCGGACCGTCGCGAGAGCCCCGGCCGGAACATCCACCGTTAGCGCTCCGTGTTCTGATCGCAGCGGCGTCTGCGGGGTTTCCGCCAGATCGCATCGAAACGCCTCCGCCGGTGGCGGATCGAAATGAACCGTCGCCCGGTGGGCTGTTCGGTCCGGATTCCAGAGTCGAACAATCACGGATCGGCCATCCTCGCCCGGTTTAAGCGCGGTCATCAGGATCGCCTCGTTGGCGTCGAGCCTGTAGAAACTCCGACACCCAGGGTCGGGGTCGCCGCTATGGATCCGGACGCCAGCCTGCGCTTCCATGGCCGTTCGCAGCAGCCGGCCGATCGGAATCGGACCCGAAAACGGATAAAGGGCATATCGAAACGCCAGAGATCCAAGGAGCTGCCCCCCGGGTTCGCCATCCGTGGTCGGTGTTCGATGGATCCCCCGAAAGAGGGTCAACGCCAGGGTCCGGCGCGGATCTTCGCCGACCGCGTGTTCATGAAGACCTTCCGGCGCGATCACGGCCAGTCCCCCCTTGTCGTCGCCGATCGCCACCGTTGTATGATGCGGACGCTCCGGGGGATCGGGTTCCTTGTAGACGGCCGATCCCGGATCGGGTGCCACCGGCCGGCTGACCCAGGCGAACGGCTGATCGGCATATATCTGATCGGCGACGACATCGGTGGGAAAGAGCACGCGCAACCGATGATCCCGAACCGTATTGTCTACCACCGACCGCACATGCAGCACCGGATCGCCGGCCCGGATCGTCAGGAAGTCGGTCACCGTCAACAGGGCCGTCTCCGGCGCGCGTTCTTCACGATGCGCGGGGTCCAGCCCCGCCGGAATGCGGAATCGTCGGTCAATGCGGAAGGTCACCTGAAGCGGGCCATCCGCTTCAAGGCTGGTCTGGACCTCGTCGCCGGCGCTCACCAGCATTCGGTTGTGGACGGGGGGAACGAAGGTCCACCCGTCGCCGGCATCGCCGCTGTCCTCGTATTGGAAAAGATCGCGAAAACAGCGTCCGGTCGGCCGGTGCTCGATCGTGACGGTGCCGTCGCGCGACACTACGAGCGCCAGATGCTCATTCGCGGCCGACAGCGGCCCCGTCCGAAGCGTGCCCCATGGCCGGTGGATTCGCCCCTCGCCTTCCAACGGCCGAACCTGAAGTCCCAGGTAACCGCCGGCCGGCAGCGTCAACGCGGCCGCGACGCGATAGACGTCGAACCATCCCTCCACCCGCCGGAGGCCGCCCATTTCATCGGGCTGTTTGACCGTTCGGGCAGGAGCGACATGAAGGACCTGATAGGGAACGACCCGTCCGTCGGGGTCGAGAAGATCAAACTGATTCAGAAAAGGAAACCCATGGCCGCTGCGCATGGCCCGGGTATAGTTGGGCGGAAAGAAAAGGTCGAGTTCGATCACCGCGTCGCGCGGCCAGGGGAGAGGATTCCACACCACCCGCGAGGCGATGGCCGAGGCGGAAGCCGTGCTTCCGGCTAGTCGGACAAAGCCCTGGCGGCAGACGCCGTCGGCCAGCCGTTCCGCCTGACGAAACCGGTATGGCATGTCGTCGTGGGTCGCATCCACCGAGCACCCGCAGATGGAGTCATGCGGGTGATTGAGCAGCAGGTACTTCCACGCCCGATCGAGAAAGCCCGGGGGAATGGCCTCCCCCCGGGCCCACGCCAGCGCGGCCAGAGGTTCCGCCCAGAACGTCAAGAGATTCTGAACCCGATCGTTGGCCTCTTTGAGCGGATAACGGGCGGAGAGGCAGTGAGGGATCAGGGCATGCCAGTAGGTTCCTGGACGACGGGCCGAATAGCGCAGTTCGCCGGACCACAGGGCGAGGGAGGCGCGGTGGGCGTTGAGCGCCTCGAAATAGGCCGAGATCGAACCGATAACGAATTCCGTATTGGGAAATGCGGCGGCCAGCGCCTCACACAATTCGGGAAGCCGGTCGGGAAGTCCCTGATGATCCCCCGCATCGCTGAGATAGAGAAGGGGTACCGCCCCGCGGGCGGCTTCCTCGCCCAGCGCGGTTTCGGCGCATTCACGGAGAACGGCAGGATCACGGCCGGCCTTTTCCCAGGGCCACCGAACCCGAAGGGCGAACCAGGGGTATCCGCCGTTGTCGGGAAGTTTATGGGCCGGAAGGCGGCTTCCATCGGGCCCCTCCCACAGAAATTGCGCCTTGACCTGATCGTCGTTGAGACCGCGCCAAACGACGGTTCCGATGAACCCGAAGCCGGCAAAGAGCATGGGCATGGCGGCGATATGTCCGAACAAATCCGGGGTGTAGCCCACGGGCGCGGGCTCGGCGCCGAGGCTCCGCACCACCCGCATGCCCCGAAGAAGATTGCGGATAAGGGATTCGCCGGAGACCAGCCAGAGGTCAGGCATGACGTACCAGGGTCCGGCCACCAAACGGCCGTGCTGGAGAAGGGCCGACAGCTCGTCCCGCCGTTCCGGACGGATCTCGAGATAATCCTCGAGCATGACGGCCTGACCGTCGAGATGATAGACCTTCAGGCGGGCATCCGAGGCCATCCGGTCCAGCAGCTTGTCCATCGTGTGCACAAGCCACATCCGGAATTCCTGGAAAGGCTCATACCACTCCCGATCCCAGTGCGTCCCGCAAATGTAATAGGCTTTCATCATCGTTATCTCAGGGATTTTTTTCCGCCGCCGGCGGCATGGCGTCGAGCGCAAAACGGAATTCCGCCATCCGGCCTTGGAATTTCGCGATCTTTCGGAGATCGGTCGGGCCGTCGTGGAACCGCATAAGAAGGTCTTTTCCAATAGGCCCGATCCCGACACGGGCGACGCCATACTGACGGGGGATTCTCACCCCCGGCCCGCGAGCGACCAATTGGCCGTTGAGATAAAGGTGTTGAACGTCATCCCGCACCGCGGTGGTCGCGTCTCGGATCACATACGCAACATGGTACCACCGCCCGGTTTCGATGCCTTCTGCCTGCAGCCAATGCCCCGGAAAGTTCCGACCGTACACCGGGTACTGGTCGAACATGACTCCCTGGATCGGCGCCCAACATCCTGCATACAGGCGGTGACCGTCCAGATAGAGGTTGAATCCCACCAGGTGGTGGCCCTGCGCGTAGAGCACCTGGCGGGGACCGATCGCGTGGGCCTTGAACCAGAAGGCAATGGTCTGGTTCGGGTGCCCTTCGCCCTCCATGACCGTATCGCGATTGCGGATCAGCCAGATGGCATCGTTCGAACCTTCGAACTCAAGGACAGGCCCTCGTTCCGGATCCTCCACGAAACGGCCTCCCGTCAGAACGGGATTGGGCGCCCGTCCGCGATTGGGGAGATGGCGATAGGTGATCATCCGGGAGGGATCCTGGGGATCGGCGTCCCATGGCCCCTCCCAGTCGAACGGTGCCTGCAAGGGAAGATCATAGACCACCGACTCCGCCGGCCGATCGCCCACGAAG